>Ga0056115_1000070_pt1 | contig 58410 bp, 59 predicted proteins | sample WorMetOlspDAHAB1_FD_77007 | JGI IMG/M metagenome (GOLD analysis project Ga0056115, IMG submission 77007) | Marine gutless worms symbiont microbial communities from Max Planck institute for Marine Microbiology, Germany - Olavius sp. DAHAB.1 ...
CCCCAACCCCTCTCCCCGCCGGGGCGAGGGACTTATTCCGCCCTCAGATCCGCGAGCTTTCGTTTCTGCCGGCCCGCGGCGTCGAAATTCTCCGGGGCGAGCCAGGCCTCGAAGGCGCGTTTGGCGACGGGCCAGTCCTTGTCCAGGATCGAATACCAGGCCGTGTCCCTGCTGCGGCCGCGATAGACGACCGCCTGGCGGAACAGGCCGTCATAGGTGAAGCCCAGGCGTTCCGCCGCGCGGCGGGACGGCGCGTTCAAGGCGTCGCATTTCCACTCGTAACGGCGATAGCCGCACGCCTCGAAGGCGTATTGCATCATCAGAAACATCGCTTCGGTCGCCGCGCGCGTCTTCTGCAGCGGCGGCGCCAGGGCGATGCCGCCCACCTCCACCACGCCGTCCGCGGGCTGGATGCGCATGAAGGTCGCCACCCCCGCCGCCCGGCCGGTTTCCGCCGGAACGATGGCGTAGGGGACCTGTCCGTCCTGTCGTGCGGACGCCTCCAGCCATTTCTGGACCGCGTCCTGGGACGCAAACGGGCCGTCGGACAAATAGGTCCACATCGCGCCTGACCGGTCCTGACCGAACGCTTTGAAAAGATCGGGCGCGTGTCGCAGGGGATCGAGACGCTCCACCCGGCACGCGGTTCCGTCCAGCGCCGCGACGTCCGGGTAATGCGCGCCCGCCCAGTCCGGCAGCGCCTCGCCGACGGGTTGCCCGTGTTCGTTGACGCGCTGCGCCGGGTTCATGCGTCTGCCTTTCCCGGTGTCTCCCCTATTGCGCCCGCACCACCGCGTGGTTCACCACCTTGCGCACGTCTTCGGTGTCCTTGGCGATGGCCAGCACGCGACCCGTCTCCGCGCTGCTGAGCGAGCGGCCGAACAGGTAAACCGTGCCGTTCACCGAGCGGATGCGCCAGTTGGTGTGGCTCACGCCTTGCGTGCTGGCGAGCTTGAGCGTGAGTTTTTCCTCCACCACCAGGTCGTCGACCGTGCTGCTCTCCGCGTCGGGCGGCACCACCTGGATCTCGTTGATCACCTGCTTCACGTCGGGCACGGCGTAGGCGACACGGCCCGCCTTGGCGCGGTCGTCGTCGTTCTCCACCGCGCCGGTCAACAGCACCCGCTGTTCGTAGACGTCCACGTTCAGCGTCGCCGCATAGGTCGTTCCCATGCGGTTGTTGATGTCGGTGATGACGCCGGCCTTGATCTTGGTGTCGGTCTTCTGGTCGGCGAACTTGCGGTCCTCCGCCACCAGCTCGGCCACCTCGACGGGCGGCGCGGAGGTGCAGGCGGCAAGAAGCAGAACGGCAACGGCGGCGCACGCAACCGGGCGCAGCGCGCGCAAAAGGGGGCGGGGTGTCATGGGCGGTCTCCCGCTTGTGCGTGACTGTGGGTCCCTCAAGCTATCGCCGCACTTCGCCGTCCGCGTCAAGCGGGAACCGACCCGCTACCTCTAACGCGCAAATCCGCCGAACGGATCCATGAAGACGGCTCCGAACGGCGCCAGCGCCCCGCGCACCTCGTCGTCGGGCGCGCCGTAAACGTTGAACCCGGTCACGTCGACGCAGGCCATGAAACGGTCGGCGAAGTTCGCGCCGAACGAGGCCAGGTGCGTCATGGTCGCCGCGGAATCCGCATACCGTTCGTAGATATGGACCGTCGCGCCGTCGTCGCCGATCGACCATTCGTAATTCAGCGCGCCCGGCTCGTTCGCCTGGGTAGCGCCGACCATGTCCTTCATCAGCGCGCGAAAATCCTCCAGCTGGCCGTCCTTCACGGCAAGCTGCAGATGCCAGTAAACCTGATCGCTCATCGAACCCTCTCCTTCTTCGATTGTTGCTCTAAGGGTCTTCGACTTAGGCTCACTCATAATAATGCCCCCGGCAGGCTCCTTGCGGTCACATTTCCGTTCTATGATCGGCGACACGCAACGAACCGGGGAGCGGAGACGATGCGGTACATCGATTGTTTCGTCGCGGCGGTGCCGACCGCCAACAAGGAGGCGTTCCGGGAACACGCGCACAAGGCGGCGGAAGTCTTCAAGGAATACGGCGCGGAAAGCGTGGTCGACGCCTGGGGCGATGCGGTGCCGGACGGCGAGGTGACCTCGCTGCCGATGGCGGTCAAATGCCAGCCGGACGAGACCGTGGTCTTCGGCTGGGTCGCCTGGCCGTCGCGCGCGGCCCGCGACGAAGTCTGGGAGACGGTGATGGCCGACCCGCGCATGCATTTCGGCGACGGCAAACCGCCCTTCGACGGCAGGCGCATGATTTTCGGCGGCTTCGAAGCCCTGGTGGACCTGTGAAGCTCGCCCCCTGCCTTTGGTTCGCGAGCGAGGCCGAGGAGGCGGCGCGGTTCTATGCGAGCCTGCTTCCCGACTCGCGCATCGACCACGTCCGCCGCCCGGCCGCCGAAACGCCGGGCCGGACGCCCGGCGACGTGCTGGCGGTGGAATTCACGCTGGCAGGTGCGCCGATGATCGCGATCAACGGCGGCACGCCCGCAGAATACACCAACGCGCTGTCGCTGACCGCCGTCTGCGAAGACCAGGCCGAACTGGACCGGGTGTGGGACGCGCTTGCCGACGGCGGCACGCCCCAGCGCTGCGGCTGGCTGACGGACCGTTACGGCGTTCCATGGCAGGTGGTGCCTGACGGTCTGAACGACATGCTGGCCGGTGCGAACCCGGCCCAGACCGAACGCGTGATGGCGGCGATGCTGGACATGGCGAAGCTGGACATCGCAGCGCTGCAGCGCGCCTTCGACGGATGACGGACGAACCCTTCGACGAGAACGCCGTCGAGGAAGCGTGGGACCGCACCGCCGCGCTGTGGACCGACAGCCTGCGCGCGGGCCACGACCTGTTCCGGGAGCTCTACGTCATGCCCGCCTTCCAGGAGTTCATGCCGGAAATCGCGGACCGGGCGGTGATCGATCTCGGCTGCGGCGAAGGCACGAACACCCGCCGTTTCGCGCGCCTGGGCGGCAAGGTCACGGGCATCGACATCTCCGGGGCGATGCTGGACCGCGCCCGAGAGGCCGAGCGGCAGGAGCCGCTGGGCATCCGTTACGAACGGTGTTCCTTCGCCGATATCGGTTTCGCCGCCGATGACAGTTTCGACGTCGCGCTGTCCACCCTGGCGCTGATGGACGGGCCCGACTTCCCGGCCGCCGTCAGCGAGGCGCGCCGGGTGCTGGTCCCGGGCGGGGCCTTGTGTTTCAGCGTCCTGCATCCCTGCTTTTTCACCCGCGTGTTCGACTGGATCCGGGACCAGGACGGGCAGTATCTTGGCGTCCGAGCGGGGCGTTATTTCGATCGCTCCCCTTTCGTCGAACGCTGGCGGTTCGGAAAACACCCCGATGCGCGCGACCTGCCGTTCTTCGAGATCCCGCGCTTCCCGCGCACTTTGTCTGACTATGTCAACGCGGTGTGCACGGCGGGATTGCGGATTACAAAGATCGAGGAGCCGCGCCCAACGGCGGAGGCCTCGGAGGACCGGGAATGGCTGGCGCGGTTTCGCGACCACGCGCCGCTGGTCCTGTTCGTCGAAGCGCGCAAGGCGTGAGCGTCGGATTCTTTTGATCCAAACCGCCCGGCAACACCGTTATAGTCCCGCGCAAAACGGCACGGCATTCCCACAGGGGCGCAACGATGGACGACCTTCTCACCGCCGTCGAAACGGGCGGGCGCAGCGTCAAGCTGATCGACCTTGCCGCGGGCTGCGAACGGTTCGGCGCCGACCTGGCGACCCTGCCCTACAGCCTTCGGGTGCTGTTGGAAAACGCGCTCAGGCGCGGCGACATGGATAGCGCCGAGCGCATTGCCACCCGCCGGCGCGGGGAAGCGGTTGGGTTCATGCCGTCGCGGGTGCTGTTACAGGACCTGCTGGGCGTTCCGCTGATGGTCGACCTGTCCTCCATGCGCGACGCAGCCAGGGAAAAAGGCGCGCCGCCCGAAGCGGTCAACCCGCACCTACCCGTGGACCTGGTGATCGACCATTCCCTGATCCCCTTCCGGTTCGGCGTGGCGGACGCGCGGCTGACGAACGAGGCGCTGGAGCTGGAGAACAACCGCGAGCGGTTCCGCTTTCTGCGCTGGTGCCAGTCGTCCTTCGACGGGGTGCGCATCGTGCCCCCGGGCAAGGGCATCATGCACCAGATCAACATCGAATACCTGGCCCAGGTCTTCCGGCTGGACGAGACCGGCGGCATGGCCTGCCCCGACACGGTATACGGCACCGACAGCCACACCCCCATGGTGAACGGCCTGGGCGTGGTCGGCTGGGGCGTCGGCGGGCTGGAGGCCGAGATGGCGATGCTGGGCCGGGAGACCTCGTTCCCCGTCCCCGAGGTGGTGGGCGTCCGGCTGACCGGCGAGATGCAGCCGGGGATCACCGCCACCGACCTGGTGCTGACCGTGGCCCAGCGGCTGCGCGCCCTGGGGGTGGTGGCCAAGTTCGTGGAGTTCGGCGGCGAGGGCCTGGCCGCCCTGAGCGCGGCGGACCGCTGCACCATTGCCAACATGGCACCGGAATACGGCGCCACTTGCGTCTATTTCCCCATCGACGGGCACACTGTCGACTACCTGGCCCTGTCGGGCCGCGACCCCGGCCATGTGGCGCTGGTGGAGGCCTGCGCCCGGGCGCAAGGGCTGTGGCGCGCCGCCGCGGGGCCCGCGCCGGACTTCGACGAGACGATCGAGATCGACCTGGGCGCGATCGAGCCCAGCATCGCTGGGCCGCGCCGGCCGGAAGATCGCATCGCGCTGAAACACGCGCACGGGAACCTGGACGCGGAATTCCCGGGCCTGAAGCCGGACACGCGCCACGCGGTTCCCGGCACGGATTTCGACCTGGGCAACGGCGACGTGATCGTCGCGGCGATCACCAGCTGCACCAACACCTCCAACCCCGCCGTCGTCATCGGCGCGGCGCTGCTGGCGCGCAACGCCCTGGCGCGGGGGCTCACGGTCAAGCCCTGGATCAAGACTTCGTTCGCCCCGGGCAGCCAGGTGGTGGCGGCCTACCTGGAAAAGGCCGGCCTGCAGCAACACCTGGATGCCCTGGGTTTCAACGTGGTCGGCTTCGGCTGCACGACCTGCAACGGCGGATCGGGCCCGGTGGCCGACCCGATCCGCGAAACCATCGAACAGAACGATCTGACCTGTTGCGCCGTTCTGTCGGGCAACCGCAATTTCGAGGGCCGCATCCATCCCAACAGCCGCGCCAACTACATCATGTCGCCGCCGCTGGTGGTGGCCTACGCGCTGGCGGGCAACATGCGCACGGACATTTTCGCGGGGCCGATCGGCACGGACGCAAACGGCGCCGATGTCACCCTGAAGGACATCTGGCCGGACGACCGGGAGATCGCAGAGGTCACCCAGCGCGCGGTCACCGCCGACCTGTTCGCCAATTCCTATGTCGGCGTACTGAAGGGCAGCGACGGATGGGACGCACTGGGCGGCGGGGAAGGCGCCGTCTTCGACTGGGACGCGGACAGCACCTATATCCGCCGGGTTCCGTTCCTGGACGGGGTCGAGGCCGCGCCCGCGCCGGCGGCGGACCTCGCCGGGCTGCGCCCGCTGGTGATGCTGGGCGATTCCATCACAACCGACCATATCTCGCCGTCGGGCGCGATCATGGCGGCCAGCGCCGCCGGGCAGTACCTGCAGGAACGCGGCACGGGCCCGGCCGATTTCAACACTTACGGCACCCGGCGCGGCAATTTCGAGATCGCCATGCGCTCCAGCTTCGCCAACATCCGCCTGAAGAACGAGATGGTCCCCGGCAGCGAGGGCAGCGTCACAAAGCTGATGCCCGACGGCCGGGAGATGTCGGTGTTCGACGCGGCGATGGCGTACCAGTCCCGCGGCGTGGGCCTGGTGGTGATCGCGGGCAAGGAATACGGCTGCGGCTCGTCCCGGGACACCGCCGCCAAGTGCGTCGCGCTCTTAGGCGTGAAAGCGGTCATCGCCGAAAGCTTCGAGCGCATCCACCGCACGAACCTGGTGGGCATGGGGATCCTGCCGCTGCAATTCACCGGCGGCGAAACCCGACACAGCCTGGCCCTGACCGGGGCGGAGACGTTCGACATTCTGGGCATCGAAGCCGGTCTTTCGGCGCGCTGCACCCTGACCCTTGCGGTGCAGTACCCGGACGGGCGCCGGGTCGAAACGCCGGTGCTGGCCCGGCTGGACACGCCGGCCGACGCCGCGACGGTGGAAAACGGCGGCGTGCTGCCGGCGGTGTTCCGGGACATGGTTTTTCCCCGGGCGGCGGAATAGGACGGGCCGGCCATGACCGGACACAAGATCCCGGCGGTCTTCATCCGCGGCGGCACCAGCAAGGGCGTGTTCTTCAAGGAACAGGACCTGCCCGCTTCCAGAGACGAACGGGACCGGGTCTTCCTCACCGTGCTTGGCAGTCCCGACCCTTATCAGCGCCAGCTGGACGGCATGGGCGGCGGCCTGTCTTCGCTTTCCAAGGTGGTGATCGTCGGCCGGTCCGACCGGCCGGACGCGGACGTGGACTACACCTTCGTGCAAATCGCGGTGGACCAGCCGGTCGCCGATTACGGCCAGGCCTGCGGCAACCTGTCGACCTCGGTCGGGCCGTTCGCGGTGGAGGAAGGGTTGCTGGACTTGCCCGACGGCGAGGCGACGGTGCGGGTCTACAACACCAACACCGACAAGATCTATCGCGCCCGGTTCGAAGTGCGCCACGGCCATGCGGTGGAGACCGGCGATTACGAAATGTCCGGCGTCGCCGGCAGCGGCGCCAGGATCAGGCTGGATTACCTGGACCCGGGCGGCGCCAACAGCGCAGGCTTCCTGCCGTCGGGCAACACGGTCGACACCCTGGAGGCGGGAAGCCGCGGCGCGGTGGAATGTTCCCTGGTCGACGCCACCAACCCGGTGGCGTTCGTCGCGGCCGCGGCCATGGGCGTCGCCGGCACCGAACGGCCCGAGGCGCTGGAGGCGGACGTCGGCCTGATGGCCGACCTGGACGTCCTGCGCCGCAACGCCGGCGTCGCCATGGGACTGGCTGAAACGGCGCACACGGTGCCGCTGTCGATCCCGAAGGTCGCCATGGTCTCCGCGCCCGCGGGTTACACGTCACTTAGCGGCGAGACCGTCCCGGCCGACGACCACGACATCGCCGTGCGCATCGTTTCGATGGAGCGCCTGCACCGGGCGGTGACCGGCACGGGCGGCATGTGCCTGGCCGCGGCCTGCCAGGTGGAAGGGTCGATCCCCCAGCGCGTCGCCCGCGCCCTGGAGCCCGGCCGGGACGTGCGCATCGCCACGCCGTCCGGCGTGATGACCGTGGCCGCCGACGCGGGCCGGGACGCAGACGGCGCCTGGCGGGTCGACAGCGTCACCGTCTACCGGACCCAGCGCCGCCTGATGGAAGGGTTCGTGGTGCTGCCGCGGGATTGAGTTTGCAGAAAGTGGGGCGGTGGCAGCCATACCCTTCGTGACGCGTCGCTACGCGCCGCTCCTCAGGGTGAGGATATTGCTGCTACCGCGCCAACCTTTCTCCTCATCCTGAGGAGGCGGCGAAGCCGCCGTCACGAAGGATATGGCTGCCGACTAACCCGCGTCGTCCCGCAACAGTTCCGCCAGCAGCGCCTCGACCCGCTCCGGCTCCAGTTCCCCGATGCGCGCGGCCAGCTCGTTCGCCAGCAGCGTCGCTTCGGGCGTCAGGCCCGCGGTGTCCACCACGACCCGCGGGTCCGAGCGGCGGGCCAGCGCGGACAGCTCCTCGGCCTCGTCCCAGATGATGTTGAAATAGCCGCAGATCGCGTGCAGCCGCGCGGCGCTGGGCGTGCCGCGGCGGCCATGCTCCAGCGCCGACAGATAGGCCGGCGACAGGGTCACGCCCTTCTGCTTGCGCAGCGCGCGCAGCTTCGCGCCGAACGGGGTCACCGCCCGCGCCCCACCTTGCGCAGCACCACGTAAAGCGCGCCCGCGCCGCCCAGCGCCCGGGGCGCGGCGGAGATGCTGACCACATATTCCGCCAGCCGGCCGGAGGTCAGCCACATGGGCACCGCCTTTTGCAGCACCCCCTTGCCCTTTCCGGTCACCACCAGGACGTTCTTGCGGCCCGCGGCCGAGGCTTCGGGAATGAACCGGAACAGCGCGGCATGGGCCGCGTCCTGGCTGAGCCCGTGCAGGTCGAGTTTGCCGTCGATTTCCGTCCGGCCGGACTTCAGGCGCCGCGCGGTGCGCCGGGCGAGCGGGTCCAGCCGGGGGGCCGCGTCGATGGCGCTGGTGATCTCCTGTTTCGTCTTCGCCGCCGACGCCTGCGCCGCCTTGGCGTTGCTTCCCGTTTTCGCTTTCGGCTTGGGTTTGGCGCGCGGTTTGGCCGGGTCCTTCTCAGCCGTCTCCCGCTCGGGGTTGGGTTTCACGTCCCGGGTCACGGCCCGCCACAGGGCCGCGTCCTCGCCGCTCGGTTTGCGCTCCTTGCCCGCCATGGCGCCGTCAGTCCGGGTCGCGCGCGACCAGAATGATGTGCAGGTTCAAGGGCCCGTGCGCGCCCAGATAAATGGTCTGTTCGATATCGCCGGTGCGCGACGGGCCGGCCACCAGGTTGACCGCCCGGGGCATCGCGCCCGCCGCGCGCAACCGGTCCCAGGCGTCTTCCGGCGCGTCGACCAGGCGGCTCTCCGTCAGCACGATGATCTCCGTCGCCGGCAGGAAGTTGAGCGTGGTCGGGTTGTCCGGGCCGGACAGCAGCATCACCGTGCCGGTTTCCGCGATGCCGGCGAACCCGGCGCTGAGCCCCACAAGGTCATCGCCGCCGCTCGCCCCGCGCTCGACCTGCAGCGCCGGGCGCGCCGACCAGTCGATCGCCGCCAGCAGCGGGTCGTCGCCATGACGCAACCCGGCCGGCAGGTTAAGTCCCGCCAGATAGTCGGCCACCGCGTCGGGAACGTCGGCCAAGGCCTCGACCCGCGCCACGGTGCCGGCGACCGCCTCGACCCGCTCGACGAAGCGGTCGGCGGTGGAACGGTTGCCGTCCTGGGCCGGGACCAGCGCGCGAGGATGGTCCGCCAGCCGCTTGTCCAGCGTCTCGCGCGCCGCCTCGTCCATGGGACCGCGGCCAAGGGATCGCCGCACGGCGCCCAGGATCTGGTCGCGGGCCTCGCTCATGCCGACGGCGCCCGTCGGCCGCCGCGCCGGGACCAGGCCTGCTGAAAGGTCTGCCCCGCCGGCGCCGGCAGGTCCCGGTGCCGGGTCCAGCCGCCGGCCAGCGGCAGCGACCGGATCCGCCCCGACCGTCCGCCGACAAGCGACAGCGCCCGCGCGGCGAGCGACATGACCGTTCCGTATAGACGCGGCCGCGCCGCCAGAAACGCCCACCCGGCAAGCCCCATACGCGCCCTTGCGGGCGGCAAGCCCCGCTCGAACTCCTGCTTCCGGTAGTGACGCATCATTTTCGGCAGCGGGATGCGCATTGGACAGACCTGTTCACACCGTCCGCAGAACGTAGATGCGTTCGGCAACGGGCCGGCCTCTTCCACGCCGATGAAGCTGGGCGTCAGGACCGACCCCATGGGGCCGGGGTAGACCCAGCCATAGGCATGGCCGCCGACCGCGCCGTAAACCGGGCAATGGTTCATGCAGGCGCCGCAGCGGATGCAGCGCAGCATGTCCTGGAACGGCGTGCCCAGCATCGCCGAACGGCCGTTGTCCACCAGCACCACATGGAACTGCTCCGGCCCGTCCGGGTCCCCGGCGCGCCGCGGCCCGGTGGAAAAGGTCGTATAGGCCGAGGTGTCCTGGCCAGTCGCCGAGCGGGCCAGCACCCGCAGGATGGTCGAGGCGTCCTCGAAGGTGGGGACGATCTTCTCCAGGCTGGCGACCACCACATGCACCTTGGGCAGGGTCTGGGTGAGGTCGCCGTTGCCCTCGTTGGTGACGATCACGGTGGAGCCGGTCTCGGCGATGAGGAAATTCGCGCCGGTGATGCCGACGTCGGAGTCCAGGTATTTCTGGCGCAGCACGCCGCGCGCCTCCTCGATCAGCTGGCGCGGCTCGCTCAACGGCCGGTCCGGGTCGAGGTGGGTGTGCTTGTGCCGGAAGTCGTCGGCCACCTGCTCTTTCAAAACATGGATGGCCGGCGCGATGATGTGGCTGGGCGGTTCCTGTCGCAGCTGGATGATGTACTCGCCAAGGTCGGTCTCGACGATCTCCAGGCCTTCGGCCTCCAGCGCCGCATTCAGGCCGATCTCCTCGGACACCATGGACTTGCCCTTGGTGACCATCCTGGCGTCGACCGACCGGCAGATCTCCTTCACCGCCGCGCAGGCCTCGGCGGAGGTGCGGGCCCAGTGGACCTGGCCGCCGGCCGCCATGACCTTTTCCTCGAACCGCTCGAGATAATGGTCCAGGTTTTCCAGGACATGGTTCTTCAGGTCGCGGGCCTGGTCGCGCAGCCGTTCGAATTCCGGAACCTGGGCGACCGCCTTGGCGCGGCGCTCCACGAAGCCGACCTTCATGGTCGCCAGGGCCGATTGCAGCTGCGGATCGGCCAGCGCGGAACGCGCGTTGTCCTTGAAAGCGTGGCTGGTGGACTGCATGGACGCTCCTACTCTCGGGACGCGGCGATCGGCGGTTCGTCGGTCATGCCGGCCAGGACCTCCGCAGCGTGGCGCACCTGGGTGCGGGCGCCGGTGCGGCTGAGCTTGCCGGCCATGTTCAACAGACAGCCAAGATCGCCCGCCAGCAGCAGGTCGGCGCCCGAGGCGGCGACTGCGTCGGCCTTTTCCTGGACCATCTTGTTGGAGATGTCGGGGTACTTGACGCAGAAGGTGCCGCCGAAACCGCAGCAGACCTCCGCGCCCTCCAGTTCGGTCAGCACCAGCCCCTTGACCGATCGCAGCAGGCGGCGCGGCTGGTCCTTGACGTCCATCTCGCGCAGACCCGAACAGGAATCGTGATAGGTTACGGTGCCGGCATAGTCCGCATCGACCGCTTCCACCTGACGCACGTCGACCAGAAAGGACATCAGTTCATAAGTGCGCTTGGCCAGGTGCTGGGCCTTGACCGCCATCGCGGGATCGTCGGCGAACAGGGCCGGGTAGTGCTCGTGGATCATCGCCGCGCAGGATCCGCTGGGCGCGACCACGTAATCGAATCCCTCGAAAGCCGCGATCACGTTCGCGGCGATGCGTTTGGTGTCGGCGCGGTCGCCCGAATTGTAGGCGGGCTGGCCGCAACAGCTCTGGGCGGCGGGCACGCTGACCTCGCAGCCGGCGTCCTCCAACAGCTTCACCGCCGAAAAGCCGACCGCCGGCCGGAACAGATCGACCAGGCAGGTCACGAAAAGCCCGACCTTCGGCTGCGTCCCCGTCATCATGCGCCTCGTCCCGTTCTTGTCATGGCCGTAACAATGTGCGGCGCTGCGCGGAAAGGCAACCGCCGCCGGAATGTGGGATTGACCGCGCGGCGTCGCAGCGGTTGCAGCTGTCTGGTTCGGGAAGGCGCACCATCATGGCCTACGACGCGGGCGCGCCAAACCGGTTGGCGGCCGCGCGCGGCACCAGCAGGTAATAGGTCCCGCGGCTTTTCATCTTGCCGGCCTGCGCCAGGGCCTCGTCGCCGTAGCCCCAAAAGAAGTCGCCGCGCACCAGCCCCTTGATGGCGCCGCCGGTGTCCTGGGCGACGACCAGCCGGTTCAGCGGCCGGTCGGTTTCGCCGGGCCAGGTGGTGTCCAGCCACAACGGAACGCCAAGCGGCACGAACGCGGTGTCAACCGCCATGCTGCGGCCCGGCGACAGGGCCACGCCCTGGGAGCCGATCGGCCCGTCGCCGGCAATCTCGCGGAAGAAGATGAAACGCGGGTTGACCGCAAACAGGTCGGCCGCCTTGTCCGGATTGCTGTCGATCCAGTCGCGGATCCCGCCCCAGGATGCCTGGTGCGGCTCCAAGTCACCGCGTTCGATCAGGGCGCGGCCGATGGAAACGTAGCCGTGGCCGTTATGGGCGGCGAAGCCGACCCGGACGACGCCGCCATCCGGCAGCACCACCTGGCCCGAGCCCTGGACATGCAGCAGGAACACATCGACCGGGTCGTCCAGCCACAAGAGTTCCAGCCCGCGCCCGGCCAGCGCCCCGCCATCGATGGCGCCGCGGGTGTGATAGGGCACCAACCGCCCGCCATCGACCTGTCCGATCAAGCGTTTGCCGTTCAGGGCCTCGTCGAAGGTGCCAAGATCCACCGACACCATGTCGGGCGGCCTGGTCCACAGCGGATAACGATAGAGGTCGTCCTGCTGGCGGGACCCCCGCAGTTCCGGTTCGAAATAGCCGGTGAACAGGCCGTCGCCAGCCTCCGCCCCGGCCTCGGGGACGACCTCGAATGGAACGAAGTGGGTTTCGAAAAACCGCCGGGCGGTTTCGTCGTCCGTGCCGCCCAGCACGCGGATTTCGGTGCAGGGCGCCACCCAGTCCCGGCGGTCGATGGCCAGCAGCGGCGAACCCAGCGGCTTGTCCGCCGGCGCCCGGGTCAGCACGGAACAGGACCGGCGCAACGCCTCCAGCGCGCCCGCCTGGGCCCCCCCGCTCCAGGACGGCAGCGCTTCGAATTCCGTCATGGCGAAGGCCGGACCGGTCGGGGCTTCGGCTTCTTCGCGCTCCTCGCACGCCGCCAGCGTGAGCGCAAGCGCCAGGGCGGGCGCAAGAGCCCGAAAAACGCAAAAAGGTCGAACGGTGTCTAGCACGGCCGGACCGGCCGCCCGTCAGTTCGGACTCCGCGTGGCCACCAACAACCAATTGGGGTCAGGGCTGCGCGTATCGCGCTGGAAGGTCCAGATATCGGTGATCGGCGAAACAATCTGGGCGTCGCCGTCGACCACGGTTCCTTCCGCGTCGTAAGTCACATTGGCCTGCTGGGAAACGAATTTGATGGTGATCACCGCATTCGTGTCTTCCAGGCCGGCCTCCAGGATCTCAACGCTGTCGATGCCCACCAGCGTCGTTTCCAGTTTTTCCTTGCGGCCCCTGCGGTCCACGATGGCGGCGTGGAAATCGTCGAAGACGCTGTCGCTCAGCAGGTTGCGCAAGGTCTTCTCGTCGTCCTGGGAGAAAGCGACGACGATCATTTCGAACGCCGCACGGGCGCCGTCCATGAACTGCTGCGGGTCGAACGACGGGTCGGCGCGGTGGATTGCGGCCAGGCCTTCGCCGTGCGGCATCGCCGCCATGGCCGCCTCAACGGCTTCGTCGCGGGTCTCGTCCCGGCCCGGAAGGCTGACCACATTGTCGTCCGCTGCGCCAGGCCCCTCCTGGCCCCCCGGGAACATGTCGGACGGACGGCGCTCGTGTCCCGTGCGCTTGCCCAGCACGCTGCCCAGCCGGTAGATCAGGAAGACCGCCAGCATGGCCAGGATCAGAATCTCGAAATAGTCGAATGCGCCGCTCATCGGCCGGTGACCTTAAACCTTTACAATACCCAGGGGTTGATCCCTATCTTACATCTCTATCAGGTACGGAACGAACCATGGTGCGGGATCATTTTAACGCCGTCTTTCCCGCAGACGCCCCGCAGGACCGTTCGTGCCGCCCCGAAATGCCGATTGCCGGCGGGTTTGAAGGCTGTCTTTTCTGCAACCTTTCTGGTGATGTAGATAGGCTTTTATGACGGAAAGGGCAAGCATGCCGCTGCTTTTGCTGTTCCTTATCGGCGTTCCAATCGTCGAGATCGCGCTTTTTATCGAGATCGGGGGCTATATCGGGCTCTGGCCGACCCTGGCGACCATCCTGGTAACCGCCGTGGTCGGCGCGGCCCTGGTCCGCAAACAGGGGCTGGCGACCCTTGCAAAGGCCCAGGCCGAGGTCGACGCGGGCCGCCCGCCGGTCCGGGAACTGTTCGACGGCGTCTGCATCCTGATCGCAGGCGCGCTGCTGCTGACGCCCGGGTTCATGACCGACGCCCTGGGCCTCGCCCTGCTCGTCCCCGGATTCCGCACGGTGCTGGGCCGCCGCCTCCTGGAGCTGCTGAAGGCGCGCGGGACGACGACGGTGCACTGGCAGACTCACGCAACCAGAGGGCACGGCGGCGGCACCGTCGTCGACGCCGACTTCGAAGACGTTACCGATCAACCGCAGCGCCCTGACGCCGGCGACGAAACGTCGATACCGGGCCCGCGCAAGCCGGAGAAAGACTAAGGCGCGGGCCGGTCTGCGGCAGCCTCGCGCCGGTCGACCCGGATGACGGAAACCGTCGCCAGCAATCCGACGACGGCGCAGGCCAGCATCAGACCAAGCAGCGCCGTGGCCGCGTTCGCCTCGGTCACGACGACGCCGGCAAGGGAAGAAAGGACCGCCCCGCCGGCAAGCATCAGTGCGCCGGACATTCCCGACGCACTGCCGGCAAGCCGGGGCCTGACCGACATCACCCCGGCGTTGCAGGCAGGCATCGTCAGGCCGTTGCCCAGGCCGACGCAGACGACCGCGCCGAATAGCGGGGTCGTGAACCCGGCCTGCAACAGCACCAGTCCCACGGCCAGGCCGGCGCAGGCGACGATCCGTCCCGTCATCATCATCGTCGTCAGGGCAAATCGTCCGGCGAACCGGCCAGAGAGAAACCCGCCCACCAGAAAGCCGCCCGTGATGGACCCGATAAAGACCCCGACGGACGCCGGCGCCAGGGAAAGCGCGGCTTCCGCCACCAGCGGCGCGCCGGCGAGAAAAACGTAAAAGGCGCCCGTCGAAGACATCGCGCAAACGGCGTACCCCCAGAAGCGCCGCGACCCGAACAGCTCGGGATAGGTCCCGAATTGTTTTGCGAAGGTCTCCGACGGTGTCTTGTTGGTCTCGCCCAGGTCGGCCCAGGCGAGGATCATCGCCGCCGCGCCGCAGCCGGCGAAGACCATGAAACTCGACCGCCAGCCGAACAGCGCATCCAGCGCGCCGTCGAACACCGGACCCAGCATCGGCCCGATCGCCATGGCCATGGTGACGTAACCGATGCGGCTCGCCGCCTCGCGCTCGGGCACGGTGTCTCGGATCACGGCCATGGACAGGACCCAGCCCGAAATGATCGCGCCCTGGAACATCCGGAAGAAAAGGAACGCCCAGACGTTTCCGGCCAGGACGCAGCCCAGCGACGCCGCTGTGTAGACCGACAGCGCAGCCAGCAGAACCGGCCGCCTGCCGAACCGGTCGGACAGCGGCCCGACGACAAGTTGCAGCGCCGCCGTGACGCCCAGATAGCCGCCGATCGACAGGCCGACCAGCGCGTAGTCCGCCTCGAACGAGATCGCCATATTCCCGAGCGACGGCAGGAACATGTTCAGCGTGAGCACCGAAAGCGCGGTCAGCAGAACCAGCGTCGAGGTTTTCGGCGGCGAGGCGGCCGGCGCGAACATGAAACCCTTTCATCCGGGCCCAAGCCCGGAAACCAAGCTGTCTTCCGGTTCGCGCCATGCGCGACTTGCCACGAAACCGAGCCGGTCCGCCGCTATTGTCCGCCAGCCCCCATTCGTGCTAGCCACGGCGAACTTTGGCCACAGAACGAAGACGGGGACAGTCTATGAGCGATACGGAAACGGGCACGGGCAACGGAGAAGCCCCGTCGGAGGCCACCGCCGCACCGCCGATCTCGATCCTGCATCAATACACCAAGGACCTCTCCTTCGAGAACCCGGGCGCGCCTCAGGTTTTCGTCCAGGAAGGCCCGGCGCCGGAAGTCAACATCAACGTGGACGTCAACGTCACCAAGCTTGGCGAGCGGGACCACGAGGTGTCGCTGCAACTGAACGCGCACGCCAAGACGGCGGAGACGACCCTGTTCATGGCCGAGCTGGTCTATTGCGGGCTGGTGCGGATCGGCGAGGTGCCGGACGAACATGTCCAACCGCTGTTGATGATCGAGGCGCCGCGACTGTTGTTTCCTTATGCCCGCAACATCATCTCCGACACCACACGCGACGGTGGCTTTCCGGCCCTGATGATCGGCCATGTGGATTTTGTGGAGCTGTTCCGCCGGCGCCTGGAAGGATTGAAGGAGGCGGCCGACGCAGCGTCGGCGACCGCAGACGCGCCGGAACCGGCCGCCACCTGATCAACGCTGCCAGATCGGATCGGACAGCCGCGCCACCAGCGCGGCGTGCGCTGCCTCTTCCGCTTCGCTGGGCGCATGCGGACGGGGCGGCCTGACCGGGCGTTCCGCCTCGGTTCTGGGGCCCGCGCCGGCCTTTCGGGCAGTCAGCAGGTCCAGATCCGGCTGACGGCCGCCGATCAGCTCCAGATAAACCTCGGCCAGCAGTTCCGAATCCAACAGCGCGCCATGCTTGGTGCGGGCCGAATTGTCGATCTCGAACCGGCGGCACAGGGCGTCCAGACTGGCCTGGGCCCCGGGAAACCGAGCGCGGGCGAGCTGGACGGTGTCCACGGCGCGCGACATCGCCAGGCGCGGCAGGCCAAGCTGGACCAGCTCCGCATTCAGGAACTTCATATCGAAGCCCGCATTGTGGATCACCAGCTTCGCCTCGCCGATGAAATCGAGAAAGGCCTGGGCGATTTCCGCAAACACCGGATGCCGCGCCAGGAACTCGTCGCCCAAACCGTGCACCTCGAAAGCTTCCACCGGCATCAGCCGCTCGGGATTGATGTATTGATGATAGGTGCGGCCCGTCGGGACGTGGTTCACCAGCTCCAAGCAGCCGATCTCCACAACCCTGTGGCCGGAGCCGGGATCCAGCCCTGTCGTTTCGGTATCAAGAACGATCTCCCGCATTCTCACCCCTCTCCGCGGCGCGCCCGCCGTTCGTGCCGCCGATAGCGCGGCGGCCAGACCAGACCGGCGGCGCCGCGCGTCCATTGCACCAGCCCATGAAGCTGTTGCCGTGTGAAGGCCTTGCTCAGCCCCGTCTGAACGATCACGTCGGCCTGCCGGCGTTTTTCGCTGTCCGGCATCTGGCGCGCCAGAATACTGCGAAGCCGCGATTCCGTCATGCCCGCCCGGCCCAGAACGCGCGCCCGCTGGACGAAGGCCGGCGCCGTCACCAGGACGGTCAGGTCGCAGTGGCGCTGGGCGCCGGTTTCGAACAACAGCGGGATGTCCAACACGCCCAGCCGCACGCCCTGGCGCTGCCATTGCCGCATCGTGCGGTTCCGGTCCGCCGTCACCAGGGGGTGCAGGATCGCTTCCAGCGCGGCCAGCGCCTGGGGATCGCCGAAGACCCTGGCGCCCAGCAGGCGGCGGTCGACGGACCCGCCGGAGACGCAATCGGGGAACAGCGCCGCCACCGGGGCGACGCCGCCACCGCCGGCGGCCAACAGGCCGTGCACGACCCGGTCGGAATCGTGCACCCGCGCGCCCAGGTCCCGCAGTGTTTTCGCCGCGTGGGACTTGCCCATGCCGATGGACCCGGTGAGGCCGAGCACGATCACGGCGCCAGGTCCTGGAGGACGAACGACCGCAGGTCCGGCGTCACATCCGGCTTGATCCCGAACCAGCTTTCGAAACCCGGGACGGCTTGGTGCAACAACATGCCGAGACCGTCCACCGCCGTCAGGCCACGATCGCGGGCCTGGCGCAGCAATTGGGTTTCAAGCGGAGTATAGACGATATCGTTGACCACCGCGTGGGCACCAAGCGGGGTCAAATCCACCTCCAGCGGCGGTGCGCCCTGCATGCCCAGGCTGGTTGTGTTCACTAATAGATCCGCATCCGCCAACAGTTCGGCCAGTGCGGTCCACGGCCTTGCGGTGAGCGGCCCGCCGAAATCCATGGCCAGCGCCTCAGCCCGCGACAGGGTCCGGTTGACCACGCTGACCGCACCGGCGCCGGCGTCGGCCAGCGCCCAGGCGACCGCGCGCGCGGCGCCGCCCGCGCCCAGCACAACCGTCCGCTTGCCGTCCGGCGAAAAGCCGCTTTCCTGTCGGAGATTGGCCAGGAACCCCATGGCATCGGTGTTCGAACCCGCCAGCGTTCCGTCCGCGCCGACCACCACCGTGTTGACGGCGCCAATGGCGCGGGCCGCCGGGTCCAGACTGTCGCAAAGCTCCAGCGCGTCCGTTTTGTGCGGCACGGTCACGTTCGCCCCCCGAAAGCCCAGCGCCGCAAGGCCCTTCAGCGCTGCGGCAAGGCGCTCGGGCGGAACGGCCAGGGGAACATAGGCCCCGTCGATCCCCAGTTCCCGCAGCCAAAACCCATGCAGCCGCGGCGACCGGGAATGGGTCACCGGCCAGCCAATGACGCCCGCAACCAGGCTATGTCCCGTCAAAGTCATGATGCCAGCACCAAACGCTGGCGAAGATAGGCCAACAGGGGCAACAGCTGAAGACCCAGGATCGTGAAGAAGTCGCCGTCGATCCGCTCGAACAGCTGAACGCCAAGCCCTTCCAGCCGGTAGGCGCCGATGCTTTGGCAGATGTCGGAGCCCGATTGCCGCAAATAACCGTCGATGAAGTCGTCGCTAAGCGGCCGCACGGTCAGGCGGGCGACGGCGTTGTCGTGCCACAGGCGCGCGCCGCGTTCGACGACGCAGACGCTGGTATGAAGCGAATGGGTTCGCCCGGCCAAAGCCATCAGGTGACCGCGCGCATGGTCCATGTCGGCCGGTTTGTCGAAAAGCTGCCCGTTGCAGTCCAGGGTCTGGTCGGCGCCGATCACCAGCGCGGCGGGATGGCGTCGCGAGACCGTCACGGCCTTCAGTTCGGCCAGGGTCTCGGCAATCTCCGCGGCGCCCCCGCCTTCCGCGCGGATCGCGGTCTTCAGCCCTTCTTCGTCCACGTTGGCCGGATCGACCTGAAAATCCACCCCGGCATTCTCCAGAAGCCGACGCCGGACGCCGCTGGCGGACGCCAGCACCAGAGGATGCGACTGGACCGCGGTCACGTTGGACGACGATCAATCAACTGCTTGATCGCAGCGGCCGTTTCTTCGATCGACCGCCGGGTGACGTCGATCACCGGCCACCCGTTCTTGGAATACAGGCGGCGGGCGCTCGCCACTTCGGCCTTGACGGTTTCCAGATCCACGTAATCGGTGTTGTCGTCATCGGCGATCTGGTGCAACCGGTTGCGGCGAATCTGGACCAGGCGGGCCGGGTCCTTGGTCAGGGCAACGACCATCGGGCCACCATCCCTGGCCGATTTGAACAGCTCTTCCGGCAGGTCGACGCCGGGCACGAACGGCACGTTGGCGGCCTTGATCCCGCGGTTGGCCAGGTAGATGCAGGTCGGCGATTTGGACGTCCGCGACACGCCCACCAGGATGACGTCGGCGTCTTTCAGGCCCCAGGCTGCCTGGCCGTCGTCGTGGTTCAAGGCGAACTGCATAGCGTCGATTCGGCCAAAATACTCCGCATCAAGGGCATGCTGGCGTCCGGGCTGGCCGCGGCTTTCCGCACCCAGAAAGGCGGCCAGGGCCCCGATCACCGGATCCAGGACCGGGATGCAAGGCACCTGTATGCGCCGGCATCCATCCTGCAGTGCGGTTCGCAGTTCGTCATTGACCAATGTGAACATGACCACGCCGGGGGTGTCGCCGATATGGGCCAGGATCTGTTCAAGCTGGTGCGTGTTGCGCACCAGCGGCCAGTTATGCTCGACGGGATCGACATTCTCGAACTGCACCATGCAGGCACGGGCCACGGAATGGACCGTTTCGCCGGTCGCATCGGAAATGAGATGCAAATGAAAACGCGTCACGGAAAAATCCTCCGCTCCCGGCTTCTGGAAAACCTGGGGATCAATACCGAATAAAGCCGCCGACCGCCAGTCGCACCGAATGGCTGCGGATCATGCACGTCCGGAATGCCTGGGGACGGGTTCGATACACGGATTGCCGTAACGGGGATCCCGGTCTTCCGTGTCCGCGCACTGGCGTTGTCCCCATTTTTCAAACCCCCGGCCTACGGGGTGCCGCCCCGTCTTTCCAGGGTTTCGCGCACAGGCGCTGGATCGTGCACAGGACAATGTGGATTGGGTGTTGAAAAGAATAATCCCCAAGACTCACCTCGCTACAATCACATCAACCTTCTATATGTCTCCATAAAGAGTCTTAGATTGTGCGGGGAATAACGGGGGCCAATCGAAAAAGCATGCAAGGAAGTACCAACGCCGACAAGCCGCTGTTGCAGGCTTTGGCGGGCCAGCAGCAGACTGTGCCGCCGATATGGCTGATGCGTCAGGCCGGCCGGTATCTGCCGGAATACAGAGCCGTGCGCCAGGAGGCGGGCAGCTTCCTGGACCTGTGCTACACGCCGGCCGCCGCCACCGAGGTGACCCTGCAGCCGGTCCGGCGATTCGGGATGGATGCGGCGATCCTGTTTTCGGACATTCTGGTGGTGCCCCATGCGCTTGGCCAGGAGGTCGGATTTGTCGAAGGCGAAGGACCGAAGCTTGCTCCGGTCCGACACGCCAGTGATCTGGCCGCCCTTTCCGTCGACCGCCTGGCCGGTCATATGGCGCCTGTCTATGAAACCGTCATGCGGGTCGCGGCCGACCTGCCGCGCGACGCGGCGTTGATCGGTTTCGCCGGCGCGCCCTGGACTGTGGCCACATACATGGTCGAAGGCGGCACCAGCAGAACCTTCGAGCGGGTCCGCACCTTTGCACTGGGCGACGAGGCGGGCTTCGGCGCCCTTATCGCGCTGTTGGTGGATGCGACAACCCGGTACCTGATCGCCCAGGTGGATGCGGGCGCCGAGGCGCTGCAGCTTTTCGACAGTTGGGCGGGGGTTCTGCCCGAAGGGCAATTCAACAAATGGGTGATTGCCCCGACGGCTGAAATCGTGCGCGGGGTACGTGCCGTTCATCCGGAGGTTCCGATCATCGGATTTCCGCGCGGCGCCGGCGCGCGATACGAAGGTTACGCGTCTGCCACAGGCGTCACCGCGCTGGCGCTGGACGAGACCGTTTCGCTGGACGAGGCGGTGCGCCTGCAGGCGCGCCGGCCCGTGCAGGGCAATCTGGATCCCATGGCCGTTTTGCTGGGCGGCCGTGTCATGGAGGAGTCCGTTGCGGCGTTGCTGGAGGCATTGGCTCACGGCCCCTACGTCTTCAACCTGGGCCATGGCATCAACAAGGAAACGCCGCCGGATCATGTGGAGACGCTGGTCGGTTTGATCAGAGACGGCGGGGCGAACCGGCGTGGCTGAAACGAACAGGAAGATCGCGGTTGTGCTGATGAATCTGGGCGGTCCTGACAGCCTGGATGCGGTGCGGCCATTTCTCCTGAACCTATTCAAGGATCCGGCCATCATTGGTGCGCCTGGGCCGGTGCGCCTTGCCCTGGCCTATTTCATCTCGTGGCGCCGGGCGCCGATCGCGCGGGAGATCTACCGGGCGCTGGGCGGAGGCTCGCCCCTTTTGCCGAACACGGAAGCCCAGGCCAGACGTCTTGAGGAAAAACTGGCAGGTCTCGGCTCGGTCCGTTGCTTCATCGCGATGCGGTACTGGCACCCCTTCAGCCAGGAGGCTGCCCGTGCGGTGAAGGAATTCGACCCCGACGAGGTCATTCTTGTGCCGCTCTATCCGCAATACTCCGTCAGCACCACAGGATCGTCGGTGAAGGCCTGGCAGGTCGCCGCACGCAAAGTCGGGCTCACGGTCCCGACGCGCCGCGTCTGTTGTTTTCCGACAGAGGCCGGTTTTGTCGATGCGGTGGCAGGGCTGATCCGGCCGGCGCTTGAAGAGGCTGGAAAGGCCGGTTCCCCGCGTGTCCTGTTTTCGGCGCACGGGCTTCCGAAACGGCAGGTCGAGCGCGGCGATCCCTATCAGCGGCACGTGGAAGCTTCGGCCGCGGCTGTCGTGAAGACACTCAACTTGCCGGCGCTGGACTGGCGCGTGTCCTATCAAAGCCGCGTCGGGCCGCTGGAATGGCTGCAACCCTATACCGAAGACGAGCTAGAGCGCGCGGCGGAGGACAAGGCTCCGCTGGTGGTGGTGCCGATCGCCTTCGTTTCCGAGCATTCCGAAACCCTGGTCGAGCTTGATATCGAATACCGTGAAGAAGCCGAAAAGCTGGGTGTGCCGGCCTACGTGCGCGTCCCGACTGTTGGCGAGAATGATCGGTTCATCGAAGGATTGGCGCACCTGGTGACCGAAGCGGCGAGCGGTACCGAAGTCGTGTGCCACGAACCGGATCCGGCCGATTGCCCCCCCGATCTCAAAGCGGCGCGGGCCGCCTGAAGGACCGCGAATGGATGCCGGCCTCTATGACTGGATGAAGGCGTTGCATGTGATCAGCGTGATCGCCTGGATGGCGGGGCTTTTGTATCTGCCGCGGCTGTTCGTCTATCACTGCGACGCCGAGGTCGGATCGGTCCAGTCGGAAACGTTCAAGGTGATGGAGCGGCGTCTTCTGAAGGCGATCATGAACCCGGCAATGATCGCAAGTTGGGTGTTCGGGTTGGTTGTGCTGTACGGCGGCGGTCAATGGACGGAACCGTGGATGCACGCCAAGCTGACGCTTGTCGTGCTGATGACGATTGCCCATATGATGATGGGAAGCTGGCGTCGCGCGTTTGCCGAAGACAGAAACCAACGTTCGGCGCTCTTCTTCAGGATCGCAAACGAAGTGCCGACCGTTCTGATGATCGCGGTCGTGATCTTTGTGATCGTAAAACCCGGGTTCTGAGCGGAACGCCGGATGGCCGAAACGCTTTGGTAATAAATCTCCGTTAATCAAGGTTTGACTTGGCCCCGGCCTGCGATTAAACGAAACAGTACCTGGGCGCCGCCCGGGACTTCACCTAACTTCTGAACGTCTCGAATCTTCCGGATCGCTCCAGGTCATTGAGGACCGCGCCATCGCCGCGTGAGTCGCCGAGACGAACCTCTTCCTGATCCCCCCTGCTGTCTAGAGACAGGCACGACCATGCATTTGCAAGAGTTGAAAACCAAGACGCCACCGGAGCTTCTGGCATTCGCGGAAGAACTGGACGTGGAGAACGCCAGCAACCTGCGCAAGCAGGAGTTGATGTTCGCTATCCTGAAGCAGCTTGCGTCGAACGACATCGCGATCTACGGCGACGGCGTGCTGGAAGTGCTGCAGGACGGGTTCGGCTTTCTGCGGTCTCCGGATTCGAACTATCTGCCGGGCCCCGACGATATCTATGTGTCGCCCAGCCAGATCCGGCGCTTCGGGCTCAGGACGGGGGATACGGTCGAAGGGCAGATCCGCGCGCCCAAGGACGGCGAGCGGTATTTCGCGCTGCTGAAGGTCAAGAACGTCAATTTCGACCAGCCGGAAGCTGTCCGGCACCGGATCAATTTCGACAACCTGACCCCGCTTTATCCGGACGAGAAACTCCAGCTCGAAATCGATGATTCCAAGCCGAAGGATCTGTCGACCCGGGTGATCGACCTGATCGCTCCGCTGGGCAAGGGCCAGCGTGCGCTGATCGTGGCGCAGCCGCGAACCGGCAAGACCATGATCATGCAGAACATCGCCCATGCGATCGCCCAGAACCATCCGGAAGTCTATCTGATCGTCCTTCTGATCGACGAGCGGCCGGAAGAAGTGACCGACATGCAGCGATCGGTGAAAGGCGAGGTGGTGAGTTCCACCTTCGACGAGCCGGCATCGCGACACGTCCAGGTCGCCGAGATGGTGATCGAAAAGGCGAAGCGGCTGGTCGAACACAAACGCGATGTGGTGATCCTCCTGGATTCCATCACCCGACTGGCGCGCGCCTACAACACCGTCGTGCCAAGCTCCGGCAAGGTGCTGACGGGCGGCGTCGACGCCAATGCTTTGCAGCGGCCGAAACGGTTCTTCGGCGCCGCGCGAAACATCGAAGAAGGCGGGTCGATGACCATCATCTCCACCGCCTTGATCGATACCGGCAGCCGGATGGACGAAGTGATCTTCGAAGAATTCAAGGGCACGGGCAATTCCGAGATCGTTCTGGATCGCAAGCTGGCCGACAAGCGAACCTTCCCGGCGATCGACGTCACCAAGTCCGGCACCCGCAAAGAAGAACTGCTGGTGGACAAGGGCGCCCTGTCGAAGATGTGGGTGCTGCGACGGATCCTGAGTCCGATGGGCGTGACCGATGGCATGGAATTCCTGCTCGACAAGCTGAAGCACTCGAAGAACAACGCGGACTTCTTCGACAGCATGAACCAGTAGGCAGGCGATCGCCTCGTCCGTGGCGACGAGGGCCGATTCCGCGCATCGATCGGTTCGTTCTTCAAGATATTGGGGCTGTGCGCCCTTCCAACACAGTATATGCCATGCCTAACGGTCCGCGCCGGGGCATCGGGTTCGTTCGAAAACTACATATGAAGTAGCGAACGGCCTGCCCTCGAACATCCAGGACGGCGGGATCGGATCGGCGTCGGGCGTCCGGGCCGCACGATGCGGCGGCCCGGAAACTGTGTCTCAATCCGATCAGGGCAGCAGAATTGTCGAGCCCGATGTCTTGCGCGCTTCCAGGTCGCGGTGCGCCTGGGCAGCATCTTTCAAAGGATACGTCTGATTGATAGAAACGGTCAGGCCGTTTGCCACCGCATCGAACAGGGAAGCGCTGCTGTCTGCCATGTCGGCGCGGCTGGCCGTATAGGTCATCAGGATTGGCCGCGTGATGTATAGCGATCCCTTCTGGGCCAGCAGTCCGAGATTGAATGGCGGGACCGGACCGGAGGCCTGGCCGAACAGAACCAGGAGGCCGCGCGGTGCGAGACAATCCAAAGACCCTTCGTAGGTGGACGCACCGACGGAATCGTAAACGACAGGAACGCCTCTGCCATCGGTGATCTCCTTGACGCGTGCGACGAAATCCTCGCGGCTGTAGACGATCGTATGATCGCAGCCCTGGGCGCGGGCCAACTCGGCCTTTTCGTCGCTGCCGACCGTCCCGATCACGGTCGCGCCGATCTGCTTCAGCCATTGACAGGCGAGCTGGCCGACGCCGCCGGCGGCGGCGTGGAACAGCACCGTGTCGCCTGGCTGGACCCTGTAGGTTCGCCGCAGCAGGTATTCCGCCGTCATTCCCTGCAGCATCAGCGCGGCGGCCATTTCGTCGCTCACGATGTCGGGCAGCTTGACCACCCGATGGGCGGGAATGATGCGCTGGTCTGTGTAGGCCCCGACCGGCACCGCGGCATAGGCGACGCGGTCGCCGACGGAGAACTCGTCTACCTCGGGGCCGACGGCATCGATGGCGCCGGCCGCCTCCATGCCCAGCGTGATCGGCAGCTCCAACGGGTAAAGTCCGGTCCGGTGGTAGACGTCGATGAAGTTCAACCCGCACGCTGTCTGCGCGATGCGGACCTCGCCGGGACCGGGCTCCGCATCGGCGACTTCCTCCCAGCGAAGGACCTCGGGTCCTCCGGACTCGTGGATCCTAACTGCGTGTGGCATTTGTGCGCCTTGCCTCCTGTTTTTGGATTGGTGTTCGAAGCCGTCCAGTAGGCCGGCTCCTGGCAGAGTATCGCGCCCTGCGCCGGACTGTCACGAATGCGCCGACCGCATGTCGGCAAGCCGGGCCTGCAACGCGTCCGGATCGGCCAGCGGTGCGGAACAGACCGGTCCGATACAGACATAGGCGGTTGGCCGACCATCGATCATTGTTTTGCCAAATGCGGGATGGGTGTCCGGAAGGACGGCGTCGGGCGTCAGGCGCGTCAGGATTCGATTTGGCAGTGACGGGGCGGCGGCCGCCCGGATCAACGCGTCGGTTTCCGGATCGCCGGATGGCCCGACAACGACGACTTGGACCGGCGACAGCAACAGATCGACGCCGTTCAACAGCGTCGACAGTCCGAAGAAGTTGCGCGCGATCTCACCGGAAAACGCCGTGATCTGCCGTTCGGCGGCCTGCCGGTGCGTATCGTCACCGGTCAGCGCGTGAAGCCGGGCAAGCAGTTCGACCAACGTGCCGTTGCCTGACGGAACTGCTGAATCGTTCGCGTTTTTCAGTCTTGCGACCAGGCCTTGCGTATCGTCGGCGGAGAAGAAAAACCCGCTGCCGTCCGGGTCGCCGTAGTGGGTCCGTACCGTCTCCAACCAAGCCAAGGCCTGTTCGATGCAGTCTGGCGTTCCGGCGATCTCGTACAGCGCCAGCGCCGCCGAGGCCATGTTGGCGTAATCGTCCAGGGAGGCGGGATGACGGGCCGTTCCCTGGCACCAGCTATGCGCCAATCGGCCGTCGGTTTGCATTTCGGCGACGACGAAGTCGAAGGCGTCCCGCGCCAAGACGACCCAGTCTGGCCGGTCGAACGCGAAACCGGCGCGGGCCAACGCGCGGATCATCAAGCCGTTCCAGTCCGCCAGCACCTTGTCGTCCAGGCCCGGGCGAATGCGGGCCGCGCGCGCTTCCAAAAGGGTTGCCCGGTTCGCCGCGAGCCGCGCCTCGGTCTCCTCGTCCAGCCGCTGCGGCACGCTCAACCGGTTGGGGATGGACTTGCCTTCCCAGTTGCCGCCCGGGGTGATGTCGTATGTGGACAGGAAATCCGTCGCGTCCTCGCCCAACAGCGCGGCAACGTCGTCCGAGCTCCAGACATAAAACCGTCCTTCTTCGCCCTCGCTGTCCGCATCCAAAGAGCTGTTGAAACCGCCGCGGTCGTTGCGCATCTCGCGCACCGCCCAGTCGATGGTTTCCGCGATGCGTTCCGCGTAGAGCGGGTTCTGCGTTTCCTGCCAGGCCAGGGTCAGCAGTTCGATCAGTTGCGCGTTGTCGTACAGCATCTTCTCGAAATGCGGCACCAGCCAATAGGCATCGACGGCGTAACGGGCGAAACCGCCGCCAATATGGTCGTAGATGCCGCCCTGGCACATGTTGTTCAGGCTGACCAGGACCGCGGTCCGGAACCCGTCCTGGCCGGTGCGCAGCCAGGCGCGCCAGAGCTGTTCCATGATCGAGGGTTGCGGGAACTTCGGGGCGCCGCCAATCCCGCCATGCACGCCGTCCACTTCGCGCAGGATCCGCTGTGCCATCTGGTCCAGCGCCGATCCGTCCGGCAACGCGCCCTGGGTCGGGGCCGACAGTTTCGCCAGGCCTTCGCGCAGGCCGTCTACATTCTGCTGCACCCGGGCCGGGTCTTCGCGAAACGCCTTCGCCACCCCGCGCAGGACGTCGGCGAAGGCGGGGCGCCCGTATCGGGCGGTGGGCGGATAATACGTCCCGCCCCAGAACGGGTCGCCATCCGGTGTCAGGAACATGGTCAACGGCCAGCCGCCCTGCTCGCCCAGCATGGCCAGCGCCGATTGGTAGATGGCGTCGACATCGGGCCGTTCCTCCCGGTCGACTTTGATGTTGACGAACAGTTCGTTCATCACGTCGGCGGTTGCTGCGTCCTCGAAGCTTTCGTGCGCCATGACGTGACACCAGTGGCATGCGGCGTACCCGACGGACAGCAGGATCGGTTTGCCCGTCGCGCGCGCGGCCTCCAGCGCCGGCTCGCCCCAGGCCATCCAGTGAACGGGGTTGTCTTTGTGCTGCAGCAGGTACGGGCTGATTTCCCGTGACAGGAGGTTCTCGGTCATGTTTCCACCATCAGGGTTCCGCCCAGGGAAATGGCGCGAAGTGTGGCGGCCGGCCGACCGCCTCGTATAAGGTGCGCCGAAAGCGGCGTAACGCAACCCCATTCAGGACATGCCATGAAGATCTCGATCGACATTGATTGCACGCCCGAAGAGGCCCGCCGGTTTCTGGGGCTGCCGGAAGTCCAGCCCATGCAGGATGCGATCATGAAGGAGGTTCAGGATCGCCTGACCGCCAATATCGCGGGGATGGATCCGGAGACAATACTGAAAACCTGGCTGCCGGCCGGACTGCAGGGTCTGGAACAGATGCAAAAGATGTTCTGGTCACAAATGACCGGCGGCCATGAAACAGACTCGAAAAAGGCCGACGACTGAGCGGACGCTGCAGACCGGGCACATCCTGTGAGCGACACCATCTATGCGCTGTCCAGCGGGCGCGGGAAGGCTGGAGTTGCGGTCATCCGCATCTCGGGGCCTGCCGCGGTTCCCGCTTTGGAGGCTCTGTGCGGTATCCGTGCGCCATCGCACCGCATGGCAACGCGGGTGCGATTGCGCGACCCCGGCGACGGACGAACCTTGGACGACGCCCTGGCGGTCCGCTTTGTTTCGCCGGCCAGTTACACGGGCGAAGACGTGGTCGAACTGCAGGTGCATGGGGGCCGCGCCGTGATCGCGGCCGTGCTGGGGGCGTTGTCGGCGCGCCCCGACCTGCGCATGGCCGAACCGGGGGAGTTCACCAAACGGGCTTTCTTGAACGGCAAGATGGATCTGACGGCCGCGGAGGGTGTCATCGACCTGGTCGAGGCTGACACCGAGATGCAGCGCCGCCAGGCTTTGCGCCAGGCCGAGGGCGCATTGGCGCGGCTGTATGACAGCTGGCGGGACCGGCTGGTGGCGGTGCTAGCGACGGTCGAGGCGGAGATCGAGTTCCCCGACGAGGACCTGGCCATCACCGTTACGGAGGCGATCCGACCCCAGGTATCGCCTCTCTTGTCGGAGATGTCTCAACATCTTGCGGATCAGCATCGGGGCGAACGCCTGCGCGACGGGATTTCCGTGGCGATCGTCGGCGCACCGAATGCCGGTAAATCCAGCCTCCTTAATGCGCTGGCCCGGCGGGATGCGGCGATCGTTTCGGCGTCGGAAGGAACCACGCGCGATGTAATCGAGGTGCATTTGGACCTGGGCGGCTATCCGGTCCTTGTGGCGGATACGGCGGGGCTCAGGACGGCGCCGGAGGCCGTGGAGGCGGAAGGGGTCCGAAGGGCGCTGGACCGGGCCGCCAATGCGGACATTGTCCTGCACGTGATCGATTGCAGCGCGCCGCAGCCCCTGCCTGCGGCCCTGGCGGCGCGTGGCGCGGATGTCATCGAGATCTGGAACAAGGCGGATCTGGCGGGGCCGCCGGCAAACCGGTCGACCGCCGTGGTACCGGTTTCCGCGGCGACTGGGGTCGGTCTGGACGGATTGCTGGCGACGCTTCAAAGCGCGGTGGCGGCGCGTTTCGACGGGGCCGGCGAGCCCGTTATGACCCGGGAACGCCACAGGGAGGCGGTTACCGATTGCGTCACCTGCCTGGAGCGGGCCGGCACCGCTGCGCTTCCGGAGCTTGCGGCGGAGGATCTGCGGCTTGCCGCCAGGGCGCTTGGCCGGGTTACCGGTCGGGTCGACGTCGAAGAGCTGCTTGATGTCGTGTTTCGCGAGTTTTGCATCGGCAAATGACCGCGCCGATGTTTCACGTGAAACAACCGCGGCGCAGATCCGGCTTGGCCTTTGACGCAGGAAGGCGCCGACACTACATTCCCGGCCATGTTTAACTGGGACGTCATCGTTGTCGGCGGCGGGCACGCCGGATGCGAGGCCGCGGCCGCTGCCGCGCGCATCGGCGCGCGCACGGCTCTGGTCACCCATAAGCCGGAAACGATCGGCGAGATGTCCTGCAACCCGGCCATCGGCGGTCTTGGCAAAGGTCACCTGGTGCGGGAAATCGACGCTCTGGACGGGATCATGGGCCGGGCCATCGACCGCGCGGGGATCCAGTTCCGGCTTCTCAACCGCAGCAAGGGGCCGGCGGTGCGCGGACCGCGTGCGCAGGCCGACCGCGCGCTTTACCGCGCCGCAATTCAGGACCTGCTGGCGGAGCAAGCGAACCTGGAGGTTCTGGCCGGGGCGGTTGAAGACCTGGTCCTGGACGCCGACGGGGCGATCGCCGGCGTGATCACGGCCGACGGCCAAACCCTGACGGCACCACGGGTCGTTCTGACCACCGGCACTTTCCTGCGCGGCGTCATTCATATCGGCGAGGAGAACTTCCCTGCGGGCCGCGCGGGCGAGGCCCCGTCGGTGGGGTTGGCGGCGACCCTCGCCCGGCACGGGTTCGCGTTGGGCCGGTTGAAGACCGGCACGCCGCCGCGGTTGGACGGCCGGACGATCGATTGGGACGTGCTGGAGCGGCAGCCGCCGGATCCCGTGCCGGTGCCGTTCTCCGCGCTGACGGATCGGATCGCGGTGCCGCAGGTCGACTGCCACATCACCTACACGACGCCCGCCGGACATCAGCTCATTCGCGACAATCTCAGCCGCTCCGCCATGTATGGCGGACGGATCGAAAGCACGGGCCCCCGGTACTGCCCGTCCATCGAGGACAAGGTCGTGCGTTTCGCCGACAAGGAACGCCATCAGATCTTCCTGGAGCCGGAGGGTCTGGAGGATGACACGGTCTATCCCAACGGCATCTCCACCTCCCTGCCCCGGGACGTGCAGGCGGATCTGTTGCGGCTGATCCCCGGCCTGGAGCGGGCGGTCATGCGGCGCCCGGGCTATGCAATCGAGTACGATTTTGTGGACCCGCGCGAGCTGACGCCGACCCTGGAAACCCGCCGGATCGGCGGGCTCTATTTCGCCGGGCAGATCAATGGCACCACCGGTTACGAGGAGGCCGCGGCTCAGGGCCTGATGGCCGGTTTGAACGCGGCCCTGACCGCCGGCGGCGGTGCGCCCTTGGTCCTGTCCCGGACCGATGCGTATATCGGCGTCCTGATCGATGATCTCGTGACACGGGGCACCAACGAGCCGTACCGGATGTTCACGTCGCGGGCGGAATACCGTCTGCGGCTTCGGGCCGACAACGCAGACCAGCGCCTGAGCCCGATCGGTCTCGCGATTGGGTCCCTGTCGCCGCGCCGGGTTGCGGCATGGACCGACAAGGCTGCGGCCCTGTCGGCGGCGCGCGAACAGGTGACGGATCTGCGGGCCACGCCGGACGAACTGGCGAAGCACGGGATCCGGATCAACCGGGACGGCAAGCGGCGCAGCGTCGCCGACTTGCTGGCCCGCCCGGATATTGGCTGGGAGGCCCTAAGCCAGGTCTGGCCGCAGCTTCGGACGCTGCGACGGGATATTGCGGAGCAGATCGAAATCGATGCGCTTTATGCCGGGTATCTTCAACGCCAGGAGGACGACATCAAGGCCTATCGGCGCGACGAGGCGCTGCGCCTGCCGGCCGATCTGGATTACGGTCGGGTCGGCGGGCTCTCCAACGAAGTGCGGGAGAAGCTGGCCGCGGCGCGCCCGACGACACTGGGGGCGGCCGGGCGTATTCCGGGCATCACGCCCGCTGCCGTCGTCATCCTGCTCAGGCATGTCAAGCGATCGGGCTCGAAAGCGGCGTGACCCGGGGGATGGCTGGCCCGCCCCTGTCTCCGGACGCGTTTGCGGCGTCCGCCCATGTTTCACGTGAAACCCTGGCCCGGCTCCAAACCTACGCCGATCTACTTATCCGGTGGCAGAAGGCGATCAATCTTGTCGGGTCGTCCACCCTGCCCGACCTGTGGCGTCGGCATTTCGCCGATTCCGCGCAGCTTTTCGACCTGATGCCGCCGGCGACGCGGGTCCTGGTGGACCTGGGCAGCGGCGCCGGGTTTCCGGGCATGGTCCTGGCGCTGATGGGTGTGGCCGAGGTCCATCTGATCGAATCCGACCGCAGAAAGGCGACATTCCTGCGCGAGGTGGCCCGCGCAACCGGCGCCCCGGTCCAGATCCATGCGGCCCGGATCGAGGCCGTGCCGGGCTTTGCGGCGGATGTCGTGACATCCAGGGCCTGTGCTCCGCTGGAAAAGCTCCTGGGCCTGGCGACTCCCTTTCGCCAACCCGGAACTTTAGGTCTCTTTCTGAAAGGCAAGACGGTTAATCGGGAATTGACCCAGGCAAAGAAGGTATGGGATATAGAATCGGTATTTCGTCCAAGTCGAACGGATCCAGATGGATCGATCCTTCTTGTTCAGGAGTGGGCACGTGCCGCAAGCGAACGACAGGCAGACTGACAATTCACTGGGTATGACGCAGAGAATCCCGCGGATCTTGGCTGTGGCCAATCAGAAGGGGGGCGTCGGAAAGACCACGACCGCCGTGAATCTGGCCACCGCGCTTGCCGCCGTCGGCAAGAAAGTGCTGGTCATCGATGTGGACGCCCAGGGCAATGCCAGCACCGGATTGGGCATCGACAGGAAAGGACGGCAACGGTCGTCCTACCATGTGCTGATCGATCAGCTGCCGATCGAAGACGCGGCGATCCCTGCGCCGGTGCCGGGCCTGTCGGTGGTGCCGTCATCTCTGGACCTGTCAGGGGCGGAACTTGAACTGATCGATCTCGACCGGCGGGAGTTCCGCCTGCGCGACAGTTTCGAACGGCTTCGGGCGCATTACGACTACGTGCTGATTGATTGCCCGCCGGCGCTGGGCCTGCTGACGCTGAATGCGCTGTGCGCAGCCGATGCGGTGCTGGTCCCGCTGCAGTGCGAGTTCTATGCGCTGGAAGGTTTGAGCCACCTGGTGCGGACGATTGAACGTGTAAAGCGTGCGTTCAACCCAGAATTGCAAATTCAGGGCGTCGTGTTGACCATGTACGATCGCCGCAACAATCTTTCGGATATGGTGGCTTCGGATGTGCGCCAGCATTTCGGGGATAAGGTCTATGACACGGTCATCCCGCGCAATGTGCGGGTGTCGGAAGCACCGTCCTACGGCAAGCCGGTCCTTCTGTACGACTGGCAATGCGCCGGCAGCCAGGCCTATATCCACCTGGCCAGCGAGGTTCTGAAACAAGAACGCGGTGCGCGACCGCAATGACGGACGACGACAGCAAGCGGCGCCATCTGGGACGGGGCCTGGCGGCTCTGTTCGGCGACGAAAACGAGGATTATGCGAACCTGGACAAGGTGCGCGAGTCCAAGACGGTGCCGATCGATCATGTCCAGCCCAATCCCACCCAGCCGCGGCGGCATTTCGACGACGACTCCTTGTCCGACCTGGTGGCGTCGATCCGCCAGCAGGGGGTGATCCAGCCGATCGTCGTTCGGCGGATCGGCGATGCGCCGAACACGTTCGAGATCGTGGCCGGTGAACGCCGGTGGCGCGCCGCCCAGCGGGCGCGTCTGCACGAGGTTCCGGTCACCGTCAAAGACCTCACCGATATGGAGTCCTTGGAGATCGCTCTGGTGGAGAACATCCACCGCGAGGATCTTTCGCCGCTGGAAGAGGCGGACGGGTATCGCCGGCTGATGGAGGAGTTCGGCCATACCCAGGAGGTGTTGGCCAAGGCGCTGGGCAAGAGCCGCAGCCACATTGCCAACATGACGCGATTGCTGAGCCTGCCCGACGAGGTAAAACGTATGATTGAGGACGGTTCGCTGTCGGCCGGTCATGCGCGCGCCCTAATCGGGGCGGCCGATCCGGTCGAACTGGCAAAGATCGTGGTGCACAAGGGGCTGAACGTGCGGCAGGCCGAAAAACTGGCCCAGACCGACAAGCCCGCAGCGGTGCCCGAGCGCCGCCCGGCCGCGCCGAAAGACCCCAACACGGCCGCCCTGGAAAACGATCTGTCTTCGTTGCTGGGCATGACCGTTGAGATCAAGCAAAAGCGCGACGGGGGCACGCTGTCGATTCGCTATCAAAGCCTGGAACAACTCGACGACGTATTGCAGCGGCTCACCCAGTCGGGCGGCCCCGGCCCTGACATGGAAGAAGAAATCGTCGAGATCTGACCTCGTCGCAAACCGCGCCCCACGGCGCCCGGCATCAGGCGCTTCGTTGCAGGCGTCCCTGGCGCCGCGCCAGCATGGCCACCTGTTGAACGGCCCGGCCGCATAACGGCCAGTCGGGCGCGCCGGTGCGTTTGCAGGCGGCCTCGGCTTCCAACACAAGATGAAACGCATCCGCCAGTCCGGCTGCGGTCCAGCGCCTGGCGATGCTCTCGAAACGCGGGCGCAGCTTGAAAAAGACGGGTGGCTTCAAAGACTTGAGGATGACATCCAGGTTCTCGCCAGCGTTCGCGCGGCGCGATACCATCTGGACCCGCATCAACAATCCCGAAACGGCGCGCAAGACTGGCACCGGGCCAAGACCGATCTGTCGTGCCGTGGACAACGCCGCGTCCGCCGCCGAGAACTCGCCAGCCAGAGCGGCATAGGCGATTTCATCGAGCGACGCTGCGCCGCTGTCGCCGATGAGCGCGACGGCGTCGGCGAGGCCAACCGTTCCCGACGGACCGGCCCAAAGGGCCAGCTTTTCCAGCTCGCGCCGGGACAGACCGCGATCCGCCCCCAGCGTCTGGACCAGATAATCCAGGGCGTCCGGTTCGACCGCAATCTGATCGGCCCCGAGGACCTCTGTGATCAATTCACGCAGGTTGCCTGCATCATCGGCGTAGCAGGCGATGGCCGCCGCGTCAGAAGCGGCCTCGAACAGCCGCCGCAGCGACGACCGCGGCCCGAGATCGCCGCCAGTTAGGATCACCATCGCGTCGCCCTGGCCAGCGTTCAGGAAATCCTTGACGATCGCGGTTGTTGTGTCGCCGGCATCGCGCACCCGCACGACCCTGCGTCCACCGGTCAGTGCCATCGCTGCGGCTTCGTCCGCCAGCCGCGCCGGATCGTCGCGCAAACCCTGGGCGCCGAAATCGGCGACGCGAAAGGGATCCGCCGGATCGGGAACGATGCCGCGGCACAGACGCTCGGCGCGCTCCTGGATCATGCCGGCATCGGGGCCGTAGATCAAAACGGCCCGGCATCCGGCGCCGGGCGCTTTCAGGAATGCCTCGGTTTCGCCGGCCTTGATCTTCAAGACTGCCGACCGCCACCCTGGGACAGGAAGACAGCCAGGCGTGCACGAATATCCTCGCTGATCACCCTCACGGACCGGTCGATGGCGTCAAATTCCGCCGACTGCGTCGCATAGTCGGAATCGACGATGTTATAGCCGCTGACCGACCGGCTGACGCTTTTGAAGAGCGTATCCTTTTCCCTGTTTTTCAAGGAGTAGGTGGCGATGATCGTCAGTTTTGCCCGGGTCGACGTGTCGTCGCGCTGGATGCCGAGATTGACTTTCGACGTCGACATCCTGACGTCGAGGTAGTACTCGGGCTTCGCGGGTCGACCGCGGGGATTCAGCCGATCCAACAGGGCATTGTGCAGTTTCTGGCCCATCCGGTCGTTGATGAGGTTGACCTGCACCTTCTGCAGCTCCACCGCAGCGTTCGAACTGCTGTCCTGCCGGGTGTAGATCGGCTGAAACCCGCACGCGCACAGCGTCGCTGCGAGCAGCCAGACCGCGACGGTCTTTTTAGGCGACCACATTGACAATCTTGTTGGGCACGACGATCACCTTTCGCGGTTCTTTTCCGTCCAGCGCCCGCACCACATTCGCTTCGGCCAGCGCGACGTCCTCAACGCTTTGCCGGTCGGCATCGCGCTGCACTTCGATGGTGGCCCGCAGCTTGCCGTTCACTTGAACGGCGATGGTAACCCGATTGTCGACCAAAAGCCCAGGGTCCGCCTTTGGCCATTCCGTTTCGACCAACAGGGCTGTGTGGCCCAGCCGCGACCATAGCTCCTCCGCCAGATGCGGCATCATCGGCGCGATCAACTGACACAAGGCTTCAAGGCCGCGGCGGCGAACCCAGTTTGCATCCGGTCCGGTTGCGCCGAATTCGCCAAGCGCGTTCGAGAGCTCGCGCACCCGCGCCACCGCGCGGTTGAAGTGCAGCGTTTCCAGGTCTTTGGTCACCGCGTCCATCGTTTTGTTGACGGTGCGCCAGAGATCCTCAGCTTCGGCCGACAAGCGATCCGGCTTGGGCGCATCGCTTTCGGGCAAAGACGCGGCGCTGTCCTCGAACAGGCGCCACAGCCGGTTGACATAACGCCAAGCGCCCTCAATTCCCGCTTCTGTCCATTCCAGGTCGCGGTCGGGCGGGCTGTCGGACAGCATGAACAGGCGCACCGTGTCTGCGCCGTAGGCCTCGACCATGTCAGTCGGGTCGACCACGTTCTTGCGCGATTTGCTCATTTTTTCCGACCGCCCGACGGTGACGGGTTCGCCGCCGTCTGCTGTCACCACCGTGCCGTCCTTGTCCCGGACGACCTGGCTCGGCAACAGCCATTCGCCCCGGCCGTCGCGATAGGTCTCGTGACAGACCATTCCCTGGGTGAACAGTCCCTCGAAAGGCTCGTCGACCGAGAGATAACCGCAGATCTTCAAGGCGCGCGAATAGAACCGCGAATAGAGCAAATGCAGGACCGCGTGTTCGACGCCGCCGATATACTGGTCAACGGGCAACCAGTAGTCCACGGCGGTCCGGCCAAACGCCGTCTGGTCGTTCTTCGGGTCGCAGAACCGTGCAAAATACCAGGACGATTCGACGAACGTGTCGAATGTATCGGTCTCCCTCAGCGCGTCCTTGCCACAGCTCGGGCAGGACACGTTCTTCCAGGTGGGATGGCGATCAAGCGGATTGCCGGCTGCGTCGAAATCAACGTCTTCGGGCAACTCAACCGGCAGATCTTCGCGCGGCACCGGGACGACGCCGCACCCTTCGCAATGGACGACCGGAATTGGACAGCCCCAATAGCGCTGGCGCGAAACGCCCCAGTCTCTGAGCCGGTAAGTGATGGCGCCCGTGCCGTGTTTGAGCGCCTCCAGCTTTTCGATCACGGCCCGTTTTGCAGCCGGAACGTCAAGGCCATCGAGAAACGCGGAGTTGATCAGCGTGCCGTCGCCGACATAGGCCTCGTTCCCGATCGAAAAGCCGCCGGCGTCGGCATCGGGCGGACAAACAACGGGAACCACGGGCAGGTTGTATTTGCGGGCGAAATCCAGATCGCGCTGGTCGTGGCCCGGACACCCGAAGATGGCGCCGGTCCCATATTCCATCAACACGAAATTCGCCACATAAACCGGCAGGTCCTGATCCTCGGCCAGCGGGTGTATCGCCCGCAAGCCGGTGTCGTAGCCCCGTTTCTCGGCAGTCTCGATCGCCTCTTCGCTGGTCCCAAGACGGTTGCACTCCGCAATAAAGGCCGCCAGGTCCGCATCGGTTTCCGCAAGTTCGGTCGCCAGCGGGTGGTTCGGGGCAAGCGCGCAGAAAGACGCGCCAAACAAGGTGTCGGGACGGGTGGTGAACACCTCCAGGCGGTCGTCGCGGCCCGCCAAGGAAAAGAAGACTTGCGCGCCCTCCGACCGGCCGATCCAGTTTTCCTGCATCAGGCGGACTTTCTCCGGCCAGCGTTCCAGTCCGGCCAGGGCCGACAGCAGGTCGTCGGCACAGTCCGAAATCCTGAAAAACCACTGGGAAAGCCGGCGTTTCTCCACCGGTGCGCCCGACCGCCAGCCCTTGCCGTCGATCACCTGCTCGTTCGCCAGGACGGTGTTTTCGACCGGGTCCCAGTTGACCCAGCTTTCCCGGCGGTAGGTGAGGCCCGCCTCCAGGAAATCCAGGAACATGGCCTGCTCGTGCTTGTAGTAGGCCGGATCGCAGGTCGAGATTTCGCGGGACCAGTCCAACGACAGGCCCAGGCTGGACAGCTGCTCGCGCATCGCAGCGATGTTTTCCCGTGTCCATTTCGCCGGATGGACGCGGTTCTCGATGGCGGCGTTTTCCGCCGGCAGGCCGAAGGCGTCCCACCCCATCGGATGCAGGACATTGAACCCGGCGGCCTGCTTGTACCGCGCCACGACGTCGCCCATCGTGTAGTTGCGCACATGGCCGATATGGATGCGGCCCGACGGGTAGGGGAACATCTCCAGGACATAGTATTTCGGGCGGTCGGACGCTTCGCCTGCCCGGAAGGCATCGCGCGCAGCCCAGTCGGCCTGCCATTTCGGCTCGATCTCTCGAAAACTGTACCGGGTCATGTTGGTCCTGAGGTCGTCCGTCCGTCTGCCGGCTGGGCCTGTGCGGCCAACAGCCGGGACTGTCTAGCAAAGGCCGGCGATGGGGTCGATGCCGAACAGCCCTGCAGCGGCGCAGGCCGCCGCTTATTGTTCCGCGGCCACGTCGATGCGCATCTGCCGCGCACGGGTCAGGATGGCGTCTTCCAGCTTGGTGGCGGCATCGCCCGGCACATTGACGTCCTGCCAGGTCCCGGCCGGGGTGCGGCGCTGTTTGAAAACCGCGACGCGCAGGCCGTCGGCGCGAAGCTGGCGGTCGAGGATATAGACGTTCAGCTTGTATCGTTCGCCCGGGCTTTCCTCCGGCGTGTACCAATCGGTGATGATGACGCCGCCGAACGGGTCGGCCTGGGTCAGCGGCATGAAGGAGATCGTGTCCAGCGAAGCGCGCCACAAGAAACTGTTGACGCCGATCCCGCTGCCGCCCGGATCGACGTTGCCCTTATCGACGCCCGGCCCGAAGGTCAGCGCATCGTCGCCGAAGATCTTGCCGGCATTATCGCGCCGCAACTCCTCGCTGTTCTTGAGGTCGTCGTCGGTCACCGGGCTCGTTTCCAAGCCGCCGCAGCCGACCAGCACAACCAGCGCCAGGCTTGCAACGCCAATGGACAGCCCGTTCAAGGTCCGTTTCATCGCCGAATCCTCTCCTCAGATCCGTTTCGAATATCGCATATCCGGTCTTATGGAAAGGGCAAATGAAAAAGGGGTGGCACCGTCGGTGCCACCCCGAATTTCAGACGATGGTTGAGTGGGTTAGAAGTTCAAGTTCGTACCCACGACGAACACCGTCGCATCGTTGTCCGTATCGCCGTCACGCGTCGACTGGAAGCTGTGAACGTCGGCCGTGACCTTCAGGCCTTCCGCCAGCGTGTAGTCGCCGGCAATGCCGAGATACAGAACTTCGTCGTCGCCCGCGCCACTGTCTCCAGAGGCATCGGCTTCGGCATAGGCCACACCGACACCGACGTTGCCCGGACCGAAGTTGTAGTTCACGACGCCGCCCAGGTTCCAGCCGTTGTCGCCGGCGTCACCGCTCTCGGTGTTGCCGTCGCCACGGGCCGAACCGTTGATGCCGAACGACCAGGCCTTCCAGCCCAGCGCCGCACCGGCGTAGAACGACTGCTCGTCCTTCTTCGCACAACCGGCGTCGCCGCCGATGGCCGTCGTGGAGTTGTCGTCGTCGTCGTTGGTGCCGAAGCTGCCCAGAACGGACGCCTGGAAGCTGATGTCACCGAAGGTGTTGTCGTAGTTGACACCGACACCGACGTGGTTCTGGAAGCTCTGGTTCCGACGGACGTAACCTTCACCGCTGTCCTTGGTGTGCGGCGTGTAGGAGACACCCAGCTGGAAGCCGGAGATACGCGGCGTGAAGTAGGAAACCTTCGTGGCGTCAGACGAGTCGTTGGCAACGCCCGGATCGATGCTGGCATTACCGAAGGTCTGTGAGCTGTTGAAGAAGCTGCCGAAGTCACCATCGTAGAGGCCGGAACCCGGGGCCACGCTCTGACCGCCGTATTCCATCACGTCTTCCGCACCGTCTTCGTCACCAAGCTGAACCGTACCCCAGGCACCGCCCAACTGGACGCGCGCTTCGTCAGCGTTGTCCTGGTTGTTGGTGTTGACCTGCGCTTCGATCTTGAACCCGTAGGTCAGTCCGTTATCGGCCGTGCCCTGCACGTCGTAGCGCAGCTCGGCATCGTCGATATCGAAGTCAAGGTTGTGGTTCTTGTTTGCCTGGTTTTCATCCTGTTCCGACAAGAACGCGCGGAAGCGCAACGTGCCGGACATGGTGTGGGTCGGCGCTTCCGCGGCCGCTGCATACTCGGTCGCCAGAAGAGACGCACCCACGATCGCCGAAGTGGCTAAAAGCGTCTTTTTCATGTCTCAGTTCCCCAAACTTTCTGGCTTCCGAGAAGCCAACGGTTTTCCCAAAGCCCCGCCGGACCTTCCCCCGACAAATGAGCTTGATGAGATAAAACGCCGAGACGGCCCGTCATTCAACGCCATCATGCCAATCCGGACGATTTGGTAAACGACTGTGACATCTGTGCAACGGTTGCCCGGCTCGGCCGGCTCTCCGCCGCCGAATCCGCCGGAAATGGCGATCTCCGCGGTTGTGGCCTCGGGCAGGAAAACGCATACAGTGGACCCGCAGGGACAGACGCAGGGTGTGTCGAATGAAGAAAACGCAGTTTACGGCCTTTCGCGCGCGCAGGCGCCTGACACTGAACGTCCGGGACTGGAGTTACAACGAATCCGGGCGAATCGTCGTGGAAAAGGGCACCAGCCTGACCCGTGACAAGAACCTGCTGGAACTCCTACGGTCGGATTACGGCGACGTGGTCGAGATCGACGAAAGACGCCAGAACTTCGACCGTGCGGCGCCGATTTCAGACTGGCCCAAACTGAAGGATTTCAAGGGGCGCGTGCTGATCGTGACCCCCAGCCATGCCATCGGCGACTGCGCGATGACGCTGTGCGCCATGGCCGCTCTTATGGAAGCCGGACCGGCACTGGATCTGGGCATTGCGTTTGTCGGCCAGGCGTATCCGGTGTTCCAGTGGGACCGCCGGATCTCCGTTCATCCCTACCTGCTTCACGAGAGCGAACTGCAAAAATATCAAGGCGTTATAGACCTTTACAACATCGCTGCGTGGGACGGCCAGGTCTACAAGCCATTTGACTTCGAAGGCGAGTTTCTCGCCGCGCTGAAGATCCCCCCAAGCGCGCGCTTGTCCAGTGAGGGCAGGCCGCTCCGTGATCCGACAAACCCGATGATCAGGCTTTTCCCGCAGGCAACCACGCCGGTTCGGGGCATTCCACCCGAAACCACCATTGCGCTGGCACGGTCTGCGGCGGAATTCGGACGGGTCGAGGTCGTTTTGAATCCGTATCAAATCGAAACCAAGCCCTAATATCGCGGCAATCAAGGACGCGCTGCCCCAGAATGCCGAGATCAGGACCGACATTCGACGCATCAAGGATCTCATCAAGAAGGTCAGCGAGACGGATTATGGCGTTTTCACCGACAGCGGTCCTTGCCATCTGGCAAAACTGGACAACGTCATGGGACTTGCCGTTTTCACGACGATTCCGGCCGATCTGCGCGTCGGCCGCTACCGCAATTTCCGAGTCTGGCAGGCGCGCTATAACGGCAAGCACTGCAAGGCCCCATGCGGGCTCGCCATGCTGTTGCGAACGCCCTCGGGTAAGCGGGGGTGCTGGGAAACCCTGGGACCTGAACATGGCGCCTATCGGGTTTCGAAGGTTGTGGGCGACGAGGACGACTTTCTCAGCTTTACCTTCAAGAACCCGGTGCCCTGCGTCGCGACGCTGCGCGACCAGGCGGGGGAGATGGCGCAGTTTCTGGCCGAAGATCTCCAGGCCCGGCTGATGCAGGGGACACCCGAACCGGCGAACACCGGGGACTCTGGGTAGGCGCGGCCGTGCTGGATTTTACCGTCTTCACCGCCCGCAAGAAGCTGAGCCTCAATGCGCGCGACTGGAGCCCGGGCTCCAGCGGGCGTTTCCAGCTTCAGAAGGGCGTCCAGATCAGCCGCGACAAGGACATGGTGGCGATGCTGGCCCGGAAGTATCGCGGCGTCGTCGAGGTGCAGCCGCAGCCGATGCACATCCAGGATTCGCTGCCGCTGGAGGCGTGGGGCAGGCTGAAGGACCATTCCGGGAAGGCGCTGTTTCTGAGCCCGACGCGGGCGATCGGCGACAACGTCATGCTGATCTGCGCCCTGTCGGCCCTCAAGGAGACCAACCCCGGATTGAGCATCCATGTCGCTTTCGTCGGCGATTCCTTTCCGTTGTATACCGCTGCGCCGTCGCTCAAGGTGCATCCCTATTTCTTGAGCGAAGCGGAGATCGGCGGGTTCGATGTGCTGGTCGATCTGGATCGGCTTTCGGCCTGGGATTCCCTGATATTCGAGCCGTTCGACATCGAAGCGGCGCTGCTGCAGCGGTTCGGCGTTCCGCCAAGTGGCGCGTATCCGGGTCTGGGGCGTCCTTATCGCGACGACGGTCGACCTGCGGTCCGGATGTTTCCGCTTGCGTCCTCTCCGTTGCGGACGCTGCCGGTGGAAACGACGCGGGCGCTGGCGGCGGCGGCCGCGCAGGCGGCGGATGTCGAAATCGTCCTGGCGAAGGGCCAGCTTGGCTCGGAGCGCTATCGCGGGCTCTTGTCCGATGGCCTGCCGTCCGGCGTCGCGGTCACGGCAGGCTGCCGCGATCTGAAGGAGCTTGCGCGCAAGGTGGAAAGCGCGGATTTCGGAATCTTCGCCGACAGCGGCCCTTCCCACATCGCCAAGCTGTACGAAACGCCCGGCGTGACCGTCTTCACCTCCGCCACCAGCGGCCCCCTGATCGGCCGGTTCGCCAACCTGATGGCGTGGCAGACGCCCTATTCCGGCGCCCGCTGCACCGCGCCCTGCGGCCTGGCGACCTATCTGCGGACCCCGGCCGGGCGGGGCGGGTGTTGGGAAACCCTGGGCGGCGCGCGCCAGGACTATGTCAAGACGCGCGACCTGTGGGACCCCGAAGAGTATCTGGCCCTGATGTTCGATCGGCCCGTGCCGTGCGTCGGCGCCCTGGCCGAACGCACCGGCGATCTGGTGAATGCGGTCGCGGCGGAAATCGCGCGGCGATGCGCGCGTTGACGCCGGTTCCGGTTCAGGCCAGGGTCCGAAGCGGCGCGCATTTCGACACAGGCGGTTTCACGCATGCTCCAGGCCACGGATATTGAAGCCAACCTGACGGCGGTGGCCGACAGGATCGCGGCGGCGGCGCGCGACGCAGGGCGTTCGCCGTCTGATGTGACCCTGGTTGCGGTCAGCAAGACCTTCCCGGCGGAGACGGTGCGCGCGGCGATTGCGGCGGGGCATCGGGTCTTCGGGGAGAACCGCGTCCAGGAGGCGGCGTCGAAATGGCCCGGCCTGCGCGACGATTGCGCGGATCTGGCGCTTCATCTGATCGGGCCGCTGCAAACGAACAAGGTCAAGGTCGCCGTTGACCTGTTTGACGTGGTCGAGACCGTGGATCGGCCGAAGCTGGCCCGCGCCTTGGCCGCTCACAGGGAAAAGACGGGCCGCTGCCCGGAGCTTTTCGTCCAGGTCAATACGGGGGCGGAGCCCCAGAAGGCCGGCGTGATGCCCGACGAGGCGGATGCGCTGATCGCCCTTTGCCGCGAGACCCTGGCGCTGCCCGTGACGGGGCTGATGTGCATTCCGCCGATCGACGACATGCCCGCACCCCATTTCGCCTTTCTGGCCGACATCGCCGAACGGCACGGCCTGGCGAAGCTCAGCATGGGAATGAGCGCGGATTTCGAAACCGCCATCGGCTTGGGCGCGACCCATGTGCGGGTCGGCACCGGGGTCTTCGGGCCGCGCGACAGCCGGGCCTGAGGGCGATTGATCCCGATCACCGCGCGCGGCCGCTGCTTGTGCTGTGTTCCCGATCTGCGCAGACTGGCCATGCGGCCGGCACCGGCCCGACCGGTGCGGTGATTTCCCAGGGGAGGCGAGGACAATTCATGTCGAACGGATCGATCATACCGGCCTATGCAACGCCGCTGTGGCACAGCAAGGTTTCCGACAGCGCGCCGATGAACGAAGGGCTGAAGGAAATGATCCTCGAGCGCGCCGATCCCGAGCCGAGCGACGAACGAAGCAACATGGGTGGCTGGCATTCGGGGATCGATCTGTTGCAATGGGGCGGCCCGTACATCGACCAGCTGATCAAGACCATCCAGGGCGGAATCCAATCGCTGACCAAGGCGACCGGCGGCGCCGAAGACGCCCAGCAGGGCATGTTCTACACCATCGCGTGGGCCAACGTCCTTTACCAGGGCGGGTACAACCGCGTGCATGACCATTTCGGCTATATCTGGTCAGGCGTCTATTACGTCGACGTGGGAGATCCGACGCCCGACCGCAGCCTTTCGGGGGTCCTGGAATTCGTCGATCCCCGGGCGGCGGTGACCTGGCCCTACGTTCCGGGCGAGCCGTTTCGACAACCGATCCGCGTCAACCCCGAAGCCGGGATGATGGTGATGTTCCCAAGCTGGCTGTTGCACCATGTGCATCCCTATATGGGCGCGCGCCCAAGGATCTCGATCGCCTTCAATGCGGCCTTCAAGTTCGACGAGGAGCGGGACGAGGGTGGCGGACCGCCGCAGTATTGAGGGTCCGCACGGGATCGATCAGTCCCCGTCCACGCACAGCCGGTCGCCTGGCCCTGTGTTCCGCAGCACCGCCTGCAGATCGTTCAACGCAAGCGCGACGCAGCCTTCCGTCGGGCCGTAGTCCGGCCTGGCGAGGTGCATGAAGATCGCACTGCCCGCGAACGGCACGGGCGGATCGTCATTGTGTCCCAGAATGACCACGATGTCGTAGACGTGGTCCTCGCGGAAGAGCCGCTCGCAGCTTCCCTCGAACGGCAGCCGCACGGGCCGGTTGTAGGAGCCGTGAGCCGGGTCGTCGCACCAGCCGTCATCGGCGGCGATCGGCGCCGTTGGCAGCGCTGTCTCGGGCCGCGCCAGCCGGTCCGGGCGGTAGAGGACCCGGCGCAGAGCAAAACAGCCGACCGGCGTCGCTCCGTCGCCTTCCCGTTTCGTGTCGGTGATCCCGGACCGACCCAGCGCACAGCGAAACCGCCGAGGCCCCACGGATGCGGTGCCGTCCTTCCTGACGACGATGTCCATCATCGGTCCCCGTTCGACCGGGGGCCGGCTTTAGGACCCCCGTTTCATCTGCTCGTATTTCTCCAGCGCGGAGAGCATAGCCTGCGGAATCAGGGACGGGTCAAGCGGTGTCGGCGCGAGACCGGGCACGTTATTCCTCTGTACGGGTTTTGGTTTTGGCTTTTGCGCGGGCTCCTGCGGCGCGCGATCGGCGATTTCCAGTTCGCCGCCGGCTTGCGGCAGCGCCGCGATCTGGGTCGGCTTGGGTGCGGCGGGAGCAGGATCGGGGCGGGGCGGCGCCAACGGCTGTGCGGTCCCGGCTGCAAAGGGTCGCGGGCGCGGGCGCCGGTTGATCAGCGGCTGCGGGGTTTCCGGCGCCGCCAAGGGCGATTGAACCGCTGCCTGAAGGATCGGCGTTTCCGGGCGCTGTCGGTCGGACGGTGCGGTCAAGGCGGTCGGCGGCGCGGTTCCCGCCACAGTTGACGCGACGTCGTCTTCCCCGGCGGCGAGCGCGATGGCCGTGTCGGACGCCGGTTCCGCCTCGTCGGGCAGAAACGCCGCAAGCACGGTTTGGCCCACATCCTGTCCGGTGTGGTCGACCATGGCGTTGTTGATGATTGCCGCCGCGAAACCGGTGGGTCCGCCAAAGATCGCCCCGCCAACCATGCGCGAACCTGGCGAGATCTCGTCTCCAGTGAGCGCGCGATAAAACGTCGAAATCACGGGCAGATGTTGCAGCGGATTAATGATGTCCAGGACATCGGTGAAGGTCAGGCCGTCGGCGCCGAACATGTAGCCTTCGTCGCTGCCGAAATCGTCATCGGCCGGAGGGCCGTCGCGCGCGGTCGCAGGGTCGCTCTCGCGTCCCGCCGCAGTCAACGACCAGGGCGGCAGGGCAGGACCGGTATGGGTTGGATCCAAGCTCATCTCACACTCCCAAGGCCCTGGTTGCAAACCCAGTGCCAGGGCTAGTGTGTGAGAATGTGTTTTATTTCAAGATGTTGCCTGGTGTCCGACCGCTGCGCGGCAGTTTCTGCCGGGCAGCGCCGGCCGCAGCGGCTACAGAAGATGCCCGGCGCGGGCGGCTTTGGTTCTCAGATACAGTTCGTTGTGGTTGTTAGCCGGAAATGCGTGGGGTACCCGCTCGGCAACCGCGATCCCGCATTCGCGCAGCGCGCTGACCTTAACGGGATTGTTCGTCATCAGCCGAACGGAGGTATAGCCCAGACGCTTCAGCATCTCCGCTGCCGGCTGGTAGACCCGCTCGTCGGCGTCAAATCCCATCATATGGTTGGCATCGATCGTATCGAAGCCCTGATCTTGCAACTGATAGGCCCTCAGTTTGTTGACCAGGCCGATCCCGCGCCCTTCCTGGGCCAGATAAAGAATGGCGCCGCCCCCGGACCCTTCGATCTCGCGCACCGCGCCGCGCAGTTGTTCGCCGCAGTCGCAGCGCAGGCTCGCCAGCAGGTCGCCGGTAAAGCACTCGGAATGGAGCCGGACCAGCACAGGTTGCTTCGGGTCCGGTGAACCGATGATGATGGCGAGATGCTCCTTTCCCCCGTCGGCGGGGCGGAAAGCAACGATGGTGGCATCCTCGGCGTCCTGTAACGGCACGGCGGCGCGGGCGACCACGCTCATTCCGCCCAGCGCCTGGCCCTTCAAGCCTTCCAGCGCATCCAGGTCCATAACGATGGGGTCCAGGCTCGGTCGCGATCCGCCTTCGATGCGGTCGGCATGACGCACCAGGGCCGCCGGCATCAGGTGGGCCAGCTTGATCAGCTCGACCGCAGCGGCCTCGATGGCGTCCGCGGGATGGACCGCGATCTGATCCGGAATCGGCCCGCGAAACGCCGGATCAAGGAGCTTTTCCCGCTGGGCCGCGGTAATCGGACCGTCGAGACGCACGCACTCGCTGTCGAAATGAGGGCTCGTTGGCGAAAGGACGGCATAGCGGGCCGCGCTGAGGACCAGCGAAAGGTCCGACCCGTCCGCCGCCATCAGATCGTCCTGCTCCAGGCAGTTTTCCGCGGCCGCAAGGCGCAGGCAGGCATCGCCGACGCGCAGCCACACAGAAGCGCCGCGCCGAAGATCCGCTATTGCGCGCAGCACGGGCGTCGTCGCTGCGTCTTGCGGCTGTATCTCGTCGTTTGCCTGCACGTCGCGCCTTTCAGGTCTGCTTGCGGCCCCGGGCATGGCGGTACAGCCATGTAACGTCAAGCGCGAAAGATGCGCTCAGCACTGTCAGCGCAAGGGCCAGCACCATTGATGCCTGATCGGCGGTCCAGGGCGCAAGCGCAATCGCCAAGGCCAGCATTTGCGCGACGCAGACAACGCGGCGGCGCAACTGCGGCGGCAGGGGCTCTTGCAACCACGGATAGATCATGCCGGCTGCCACAAAACCGTAGCGCATCGCCCCAATCAGCAGGACCCAGGCGCCGGCACGGTCCCAGGCCCAGGCAAGCAAGCTCAGCACTGCGATCACCGCGGCGTCGACTTCCATGTCGAACCTTCCGCCGAACGCCGTTTCATTTCCGAAACGACGCGCCAGCCATCCATCCAGGCCGTCCAGGACGAGGATGCTCAACGCCAGGGCGCTGGCCAGGCCGCTGTCGATCGGCCAACCGGACGTGTCCAGGAACAATCCCACCAGGATGCAGCCCAGCGCCACGCGCAACAGGGTGACGCTGTTCGCCGCCCCGAACCGGCGCACCAGCCCTGCGCCGGTTGCCAGGTACAGAACAACGCAGGTCGCCGCAAGGAATGCCCCGGTGGTGAGCGCCGCCGGCGCCGGCGGCATCAAGGCCAGGCTGATTGCCGACAGCGCCGCCAGCAAGGCGCCGCCCACGCTGGCGGCATGGGGGGCGAAGTCGAGGGATTGGCCTACTGTACGTTGCATGACAACTCTTACGTAATCCGGGCCGCCATGGATGCAATGGCGCCGGTCCGGTCCGTGCCGGCCTTGTCGCACAACGACAATTCTCGTCGCAGTTTTATTCCGACACTGCGTAAAATGCTGGTGTGATCGCGTTCAGCCACCCATGCGACCCGGGTTCAGCCATGCCGACACCGTGCAGACGAAGACCTGAACCGCCGCTGGCCAATCTGCTGCGATGACGGCCGCATCTTATGCCTGACCGCGCCTTCTGGGTTGTCGCGCCCGGCCGCGGCGAAATCAGGCCCGCGCCCGCCCGGGACGCGGCCGCCCTGTCGTCATCGGTCCGCGTTCGGACGCGGTTCAGCGGCATCAGCCGGGGAACTGAAAGCCTGGTCTTCCGAGGGCGCGTGCCGGGCTCGCTGAGGGAGGTCATGCGCTGTCCCTTCCAGGAAGGCGATTTCCCGGCGCCGGTCAAATACGGATATGCGTCGGTGGGTCTGACGGAAGACGGCCGCCGCGTCTTCTGTCTCCATCCCCACCAGGACGGTTATTCGGTTCCGGAATCGGCGCTGCATCCGATCCCCGACGCCGTTCCCGACCGCCGGGCCGTGCTGGCCGCGAACATGGAAACGGCGGTCAATGCGCTGTGGGACGGCGAGCCGCGGGTGGGCGATGGGATCGCTGTCGTCGGCGCCGGTGTTGTCGGGTGCCTGATCGCGCGGCTGTGCAGCCGCATCCCCGGGACCGAGGTTCGGCTTGTCGATGTAAACCCGGCGCGCGCGGCGGTCGCCGAGGCGTTGGGCGCCGAATTTCGGACGCCGGATGCGTTGGAAGGCGACAACGACCTGGTGTTCCACGCAAGCGGGACCGAACAGGGACTTGCCACGGCATTGGCATGCGCCGGCTTCGAAGCAACCGTTATCGAACTGAGCTGGTACGGGGACCGACCGGTTTCGGCGCCTCTGGGAGAGCGGTTTCACGCAAGCCGCCTGACATTGCTGGCCTCCCAGGTGAGCCAGGTCGCGCCGGCGCGCCGGGCCCGCCGCGCGCCGCGCGACCGGATGCGCCTGGCGCTGGAATTGTTGGCAGACCCGGTCTTCGACCGTCTGTTGACGGGGTCCGGCCGGTTCGAAGATTTGCCGGACACCATGCGCACCCTTGCCGAAGCGCCGGGGGACGTCTTGTGCCACGTGGTGGAATACTAACCCGAGGAGAGTTGAACCATGTACAGCGTAACCGTCAGCGACAGCGTCATGATCGCCCACAGCCTGGACGGCGAAGTGTTCGGTCCGGCGCAGCGCCTGCACGGTGCCACCTTCGTGGTGGAGGTGGAAATGCGCAGGGCCGACGTGGACCAGCACGGGATCGTGGCCGATATCGGCCGGGCGATCGAGCTGCTGCAGGAAGTCCTCGAACCGATCGCCTACCGAAACCTGGACGACGTGCCGGCTTATGCGGGCAGGAACACCACGACAGAGTTTCTGGCGCGCGACATCTTCGACCGCTATGCGGACGGCGTGCGGGCCGGCCGTCTGGAAGGCGATTCCGCAACGGCGATCACCAGCCTGAAAGTCACCTTGCGCGAGAAGCCAACGGCATGGGCGAGTTACGAGGGCCCGCTGTTGTGACATCGCGGGCGCGGATCCATTTCGCCAGCCCCGGCCCCCTGGACCAGCCGACAGGCGGGTATCGTTACGACAAGCGCATCCTGGACCGGCTTGAACGCAAGCATGTCGACTGCGTGCGGCACGAACTTCCCGGCCAGTTTCCCGAACCGGACGCAGCCGCCCTGGACGCCGCGGGGCGGTTGTGGGACGGCCTGGGACCGTCGGATCTGCTGGTCGTCGACGGGCTCGCCTTACCGGCGTTCGAGAACGCCGTCCTTCATGCCGGATCCGGACCGCGCCTGGTCGTTCTGGTCCATCACCCTGTCTGCCTGGAAACGGGGTTGTCGCCTGAAGCCGCCGCTCAATGGCGTCGGCGCGAAGCCGCGCTGCTGCAGGCGGCGGACCGGGTCCTCGTCACCAGCAGGTCGACCGCAACGGAAATCGCTGCAATGGGCGTCGATGCGGCAGCCGTTCACGTGGTCATTCCGGGAACCGAAAAGGTCCGGATGGCGCGCGGATCGGACGGCGGCGATCTCGTGCTGCTGTGCGTGGCTTCGCTGATCCCGCGCAAGGGCCATCTGCTGCTGGTGTCGGCCCTGTCGGCCCTGCGTCACCTGCGCTGGCGCCTGGATTGCGTCGGCCCCGCGGACCGTCACCCGGAGACGCTGCGGGACGTGCAGGACGCGATCCGGGTTGCCGGTCTTGGCGACCGGGTCAGGCTGTGCGGCGCCCTGTCCGACGCCGAGCTTGCCACCCATTACGATCGGTCCGATCTGTTCGTTCTGGCAAGCCGGTATGAAGGATACGGCATGGCGTTCGCCGAGGCACTGGCGCACGGCCTGCCCGTCATCGCCAGCGGCGGCGGGGCGGTGCGTGATACGGTGCCGCCCTCGGCCGGGATGCTGGTGCCGCCGGGCGATATGGCAACGCTGACCGCCGCCCTGGCCGCCGTGATGTCCGACCGAAGGCTGCGCGGCCGGTTGCGCGATGGTGCGCGCGCCGCTGGGGCGACCTTGCCGGACTGGGAACAACAGGCGGATCGGTTTTTGGCGGCGGTCTCGGCATGACCGGCGCGGCCTTTGCGGCGGAATGGCTGGCGCTGCGCGAACCGTCGGACCATCGGTCCCGGGCGCGGCCCTTGGCGCGGCGTTTTCTGGAGGCGTGCGCCGACGGTGCGCCGCTCGTGGATCTCGGCGCCGGCACCGGTTCCAACGCGCGCTACCTGCAGGAGATGTCGCCGGCGCCCTTGTCCTGGCGACTGATCGATGCCGATGCCGGGCTGGTGTCGCACGCCGGCCCGATCGGCGCCGGCGTCGAAACGGTGGTTATGGATCTTGCCCTGATATCGCCGAAGGCGCTGGACGGGGCCGGCGGGGTCTCCGCCTCGGCCCTGTTGGACCTGGTGTCGGAGGCTTGGCTGCGAACGGTTGCAGAGCTGTGCGCGCAAGCGCGCGTGCCGGCCCTGTTCGCCCTTAATGTCGACGGGATGGTGCGTTTCGATCCGGAAGACCGCGACGACGAAGCCGTTCTGGAATGGTTTGCCCGCGACCAGGCGCGGGACAAGGGCTTCGGTCCGGCGCTGGGCCCGGCGGCGACCGAATGCGCCAATCGCGTGTTCTCCGGCTTGGGGTTTACCGTTGCATGCGCACGCAGCGACTGGGTCCTGTCGGCAGGTGACGGACGCCTGTTGCCGACCTATTTAAGGGGGGTGGCGGCGGCCGCAAAAAACGCCGGCGACGACCGGGTCGACGCCTGGCTGCGGCGGCGGCTCGAAGCGGCAAAGACCGGCCGTCTCGCAGTCACCGTCGGACACAAGGACGTCCTGGCGGTTCCCGTGCAGCCGTGATGGCCCGCTTCAGTTTGCGCGGTTTGTGGTGTTAACATGAATGTCCGCTTCGCATGGAGATCGATGGGCCGATGACCGGAAAACGCATCTTGATGGTGGACGACGACGACGCCTTGCGGAATTCCCTGGCCGAGCAATTGCAGCTTCACGAGGAGTTCCAGACGCGCGAGGTCGGCACCGCCACCGAAGCCATGGACGTGGTCAAGGACGAGCATTTCGATGCCGTGCTGCTGGACGTGGGCCTGCCCGACATGGACGGCCGGGAAGCCTGCCGGCTGTTGCGCCGCGCCGGCGTCAAGGCGCCGATCATCATGTTGACCGCGGCGGATTCCGATGCCGATGCGATTTTGGGCCTGGATGCCGGCGCAAACGACTACGTGACCAAACCGTTCCGCCTGGGCGTCCTGCTGGCGCGGCTGCGGGCGCAACTGCGTCAGCACGAACAAAGCGAAGATGCGGTCTTCACCATCGGCCCCTATGCGTTCAAGCCGGCGGGCAAGATGCTGTTGAACGAGGATTCCAACGCCAAGATCCGGCTGACGGAAAAAGAGACGGCGATCCTGAAATACCTCTACCGGGCCGGCGACAAGGTGGTCGGCCGCGACACCCTGCTGGGCGAGGTGTGGGGCTACAATGCAGGGGTGACGACCCACACGCTCGAAACCCATGTCTATCGCCTGCGCCAGAAAATCGAGGCCGACCCCTCGAACGCGGAAATCCTGGTCACCGAACCGGGCGGCTACCGGTTGGTGCCCTAACTACCGGCCGACGCTAACCGCCTGAGGCGCGCGCCCAGCACCATCGCCAGCACCGCATTGACCGCCGTCACCACCGCCAGCAACGGGCCGGCCAGGTCCCAGCTGCCGGTCGTCCGCAGAAGGCCGGCGACGAATAAGGGGCCGATCAGGACCCCCAAATTGCGGCCGGTGACCAGAATTCCGAAGGCCCGCGTGCCGGTGCGGGCCGTCCCAAGAATTACGCCGGGCATGGCGAACAGGCAGGACGCGGTCAGGCCGGCGCCGATGCCGTAGACCAGAAGCGCCGCGATGCCGTCCCAGCCCGCCCCGGTGACCGGGACCAGCGCCCAGACGGCTGCCTGCAGGAACAGCGCGGTCGCAAGAAGGCGGCCGATGGGAACGCCGCGGTGCAGGATGGGTGCGGCAACCAGGCAGAAAAGCATCACCATCGCCACCGGCACCGTATAACCGAGGATGGCGATATCGACGGTCAAGGCGAACTGGCGGACCAGGTATTCCGGCAGCCAGGTCATGAACGAGAAATACTGCCAGGACCACAGCGTGAAAATCCCCGCGGCCAGGATCAACAATGGTCCGCCCGGACGCGCGGGCGATTGCACACCGCCGTCGGGCAGCCGCATCGAGAAATCGACGCGGCCGGTCCGACGCAACGTCACCGTGGCCAGGGCCAGCAATGCGGAGATCGCGATTCCGAACCACCATAGGAAGCGCCAGACTTCCGTGGTGACCGCCAGCAGCGCCAAACCGTTGGCGATCAGGCCGCCCGCCGGGATCCAGGTCGCAACCAGCGCCGCGGCAAACGGCAGATGACGCTGGGCAGCGTTGCGGGTGCACATGGTCGGACCGATCACCGCCAGGATCATGAAGGCGACGCTCTCCAGGGCGCGGGCGAACAGGACCAGCCAGCCGTGACCGGGCCAGATCAGGGCGACCGCGCAGCCCGCAGCGAACAGGCCCGCAGCGACAAGGATCGCCGCAAACAGCCCGCCCTGCTCCAGGACGCCGCCGATCTTTACCGAGAACAACAGCCCGAACACCGCGAACACGGACATGAACCCTGCCGCCATCAGCGGATCGTAGGCATGGCGGTCCAGCATCTCGGGCAGCACCGGCGGCAGCTTGAACTGCTGGTAGGCGGCGAGGACGGCAAGGCTCAATCCGAAGAAGACCGCCGTCCAATTGCTGCTGTCGCGCGCGGCCAACGCCTGCTCCCGTTTCCGTCAAGTTGACCGCGCCGGCGATTGCCGACACCGCGCCGGCCACGTTAGGGTGCCGTTTGACCTGTGGCCAGGGGGCAGGGACGTTTTCGCATGGTTCTTTCTCGGGCGTGGCGCCGCCGGATGGCGCTGGGACTGCCGACGGTCCTTGGGTTCGCGCGGCGCGGGTTCTTCATTCCGCACCGCCATGCCGAAGCCGCGCGCGCCGGCGCGACGCGCACCTTGGTGCCGCTGTTCCGGGCCGCCGAGCCGCGCATGACCGACTGGCTGCAGCGCCTTGACGGCTTTGGCGAGGCGCTGCGGCAGATCGGCGCCGCACCGCCGCCCGAACCGCGCTGGCAGCAGGACTGGTTCCCGCGGCTGGACGGGGCGATGGCCTATACGATGGTGCGCACGCTGGAACCTGCGCGGATCGTCGAAGTCGGCTCGGGCCATTCCACCCGCTTCCTGGCGCGGGCCGTGCGCGACGCTGGCATCGCCTGCGCCATCACCGCCATCGATCCCCAGCCGCGCGCCGACCTGTCGCAGCTGTCGGGGATTACCCTGCTGCGGATGACCGCTCAGGCGGCGGGGACCGAGGTCTACAAGGAACTCTGCCCAGGCGACATCCTGGCGATCGATTCCAGTCACGTCCTGATGCCGGGGACCGACGTGGACCTCTTGTTCTCAGAGGTCCTGCCGACTCTGCCGAACGGCGTCTTCGTTCATATCCACGACATCTTCCTTCCCGACCCGTACCCGGAGGTCTGGGAATGGCGCGGCTATAACGAACAGCTGGGCGTAGCCCTGATGCTGTTGGGGGATGCCTACGAGATTCAGTGGTCCAGCAATTACGCCACCCGCGCCCTTGCCGGGGCGGTCGCTGCGTCGGCCGCCGGCGGCCTGCCCCTGGGCGCGGGCGCCTTCGAATCCAGCCTGTGGCTGAAGAAACTGCGCTGAGGGCTATTTGTAGGGGTCGGCCGCATCCCTGAGACCGTCGCCCAGGAACTGAAAGGCCAGAACCACCAGAAGCACCGGGACCGCCGGCAGCATCAGCCAGGGATAGAGCGCGACCACATTGAAGTTCTGCGCCTCGTTCATCAGGACGCCCCAGCTGGTGATCGGCGGACGCAGCCCCAGCCCCAGAAAACTCAACGCCGTTTCGCCCAGGATCATGCTGGGAATTGACAGGGTTGCCGACGCGATCAGGTGGCTCATAAAGCTGGGCATCAGATGGCGGCCGATGATCCGGCTGGGTTTGGCCCCCATCAGTTGCGCGGCGACGCAGAAATCCTCCTCGCGCAAGGCCAGAAGCTTGGACCGGACGGCGCGCGCCAGGCCCGGCCAATCCAGCAATCCCAGGATCACGGTGATGCCGATATAGACAAGGACCGGCGACCAGGTGACGGGCAGGACCGCAGACAGCGCCATCCACAGAGGCAAGGCCGGGAACGACCGGATCACCTCGATGATGCGCTGGATGATCGAATCCACGACGCCGCCGTAATAGCCGGCGATCCCCCCGATCACGATGCCCAGGACGAAACTGATGATCACGCCGATCAGGCCGACGGTCAGCGAAATCCGCGCGCCGTAGATGATCCTGGACAAAAGGTCCCGTCCCAGCCGATCGGTTCCGAACAGGAACGCCGTGCCGCCTTCCGCCGGACAGAACAGATGGACGTTCATTCTGAACTGGCCCCACAGCTTGTATTCCGAGCCGCGATAACCGCCGGAACAGAAGAACCGCAGGCGCTGCACGTCGCTGTTGTCCGGTTCGTAGAGCCGCTGCAGGGTCACCGGGTCGCGCGAGCGTTTGAAGCCGTAGACGAACGGCCCGATGAACTCGCCTTCATGGAAGAAGTGCAACGACTGGGGCGGCGCATAGACGAACTTCCGGTCGCGCGCCTCCAAGGCATACGGGGCCAGGAACTCGGAAATCAGGATCGATCCATAAACCAGAAGAAGAAAAATACCGCTGACGACGGCAAGCTTGTGGCGTTTGAGCTTCCACCACATCAGCTGCCATTGCGAGGCGAGGTAATAACGCTCCTGTTCCGGCGTCAGCTTGACGACCGAATGCGGATCGAAGGCGGCCTTGTTGACGTAATGCTTGGGACCGCCGCCCCCCTGTGTCAGGTCGCTCATTTTGTCGCCGCCCCCATCAGCCGGATGCGCGGATCGAGCACGGCAAGCGCCAGGTCGGAAACCAGCGTCCCAAGGACCGTCAGGCCGGCGACGAACATGAGGAAACTTCCGGCAAGGTACATGTCCTGGCTTTGCAGCGCGGTCAGCAGCATGGGGCCTGTTGTCGGCAGGCTGATGACCACCGAAATGATGACCGACCCGGAGATGATCTCCGGCAACAGGTTGCCGATGTCCGCGATAAACGGGTTCAGCGCCATGCGCAGCGGATATTTGACAAGCGCCTTGCCGCGCGGCAGGCCCTTGGCCCGCGCCGTGATGACGTATTGCTTGTGCAGCTCGTCCAGCAGGTTCGCGCGCAGCCGCCGGATCATGCCGGCCGTGCCCGAGGTTCCGATCACGACGACGGGGACCCACAGATGCTCCAGCACCGACCCCATCTTGGCCCAGGTCCACGGCTGGTCGGTGAATTCCGGATCCATCAGGCCGCCGATCGACGTGCCGAAATAGACGTTGGCGATGTACATCAGGACCAGCGCCAACAGGAAGTTGGGGGTCGCCAGCCCGACGAAACCGAGGAAAGTCAGGGTGTAATCGCCGACGCTGTACTGCCGGACCGCCGAATAGACGCCGATCGGAAACGAAACGATATAGACGAAGATGATGGTGGTGAACGACACGACGAATGTCAGGAACATCCGGTCCCCGACCACTTCGGTGACCGGCAGCTGGTGTTCGAACGACCAGCCGAAGTCGCCCTGCAGCATTCCCACCAGCCACAGGAAGTACTGTTCGATCAGCGGCTTATCCAGACCGTATTCCTGGCGCAAAAACTCGATGCGCTCGCGGCCGGCCTCGCCCTGCTGCTCCAGCTCGATGATGATCGTGGTCAGGTAGTCGCCCGGCGGCAGCTGGATGATGAAAAAGACCAGCGCGCTGATCGCCAGCATCGTGGGGACCATCATGATCAGGCGGTGGATGACGTAGGAGAACATGGGCGACTACGTCTACTGACCTGTCGGGCGCTGGTCGCGGCGGGCGGCTTCGGTCGGCACGATCGTCGACCCGGCGCCTAGCTGTCGAACCAGAACAGGTCGGGCTCGTACAACCCGAAATGCGATCCCGGATCCCAGTTCCAAAGGCCCTCGTCTGGGACGTTGCGCAGCGCGTTGCGCACCACGACCGGCTGCATCACGCCTGCGATAATGCCGATCGACCACATCTGCTCGGCGTTGATCGCCAACAGAGCGTGCCAGATCTCCGCCTTCTCATCATCGGATTTCGACGAGAACCAAGCGCGATAGAGGTCGAGCGCCCTTATCGCCTCGGGGATGTCAGCCGGCTCGCCAGACTTGCCGAAGGTCTCGATATACTGGCCCCATTTCGGCCACTGGTAGTGAATCTGATGGACCGGCGCCAGGTCTTCCGGCGTCATCTTCGGGGTCGCCAGGCCGTTTTCGATGCCGGAGAAGATCGACATCACGGTATCGCCGGCAAAGACCCGGTTGCGCACCACCTCCAGGCTGGTCGGCTTGATGTGCAGTTTGACGCCGACCTCGAACCAGGTGTCGTGGATCAGTTGCAGGACGTCGGGCTCCTCGGGCTGCTTGCCGGCGGTCTCTACGATGATTTCAAGCGGCTCGCCGTTGGGCTTCAGCCGGATGCCGTCGCGGGTGCGGTCGGTCAGGCCGATCTCGTCCAGCAGTTCGTTCGCCCGGTCCAGGTCGAATTCCGCATAGGCGTTGCGGTATTCGTCCCGGTAGAGGGGGCTTTCCGGCAACATGGTGTTGTTGCCTTCCACGCCGAGACCGAAATAGATCACCTCGTTGATCTCCTCGCGGTCGATGGCGTAGGACAGCGCGCGCCGGAACCGGACGTCCCGCAACAAGGAACGCCAGGTCGGATCGATGTGGGTCATGTTCGGGAACAGGGCCAGGTGGGCGCCCTTGGCGATCCGCCACAGGCGGACGTTGAAGTCGTACTTCTCTTCGTTCTTCTTCAACAGCGTATAGTCGTCGAACCGCAGGTAGCGGGCTTGAAGATCGACCTCGCCGGTCGCCGTCTTGCCCGGGATCAGTTTGGATTCCGCGATGTTCATCAAGACGCGGTCCACGTAGGGCAGCTGCTGACCCTTCTCGTCGACCTTGTGGTAATAGGCGTTTCGCTCGAAGACATAACGCTCGCTGGGCGGCGCGTTCTGCACGACCCAGGGCTGCAGGGTCGGCAGGTCGGGGTTGTTGTTGCGATAAAGGTCGTCGCTGCGGTTGTGGTAGGACGCCCAGTTCCTTTGCCGGAGCTTCTTAAGCCTGGCCTTGAGTTCGGAGGGCTCCACATAACCGGCGTGGAACTGCTTCAGGTAATGGGACGGCGCATAGATATAGAGCGGACTGGCGCCTGAAAGCAGATGAAGGAAGCTGGGATGCGGGTTCGACCAGCTGTACCGGACCGTCGTCTCGTCGATGATCTCCACTTTAGGATATTCGCCGCTGACCTTCAGGGCCGCCGGCGGCCCGACCGGGAACAGCTTTTCGTGGTTGGCCACGTCCTCCCACCAGTACCGGAAATCCTCGCTGGTGAAGGGCGCCCCGTCCGACCATTTGTGGCCCTTGCGCAGCTTGAACGTGAAGATGCGCCCCTCTTCGACCTCGTAGGATTCCAGAATGTCCGGAATCAACTCCAGATCACGGGTGTACTTGACCAGCCGCGCATAGCCGTAAACGGTCATCATGCGCGTGTCTTTGGCGCGGCGCATCAAGGTCACGATCTCGCCGCCGGGTTTGCCGATTTCCTGGCCTTCGTAGTCGAATGAAACGACCCGCGGGTTCTCCGGCAGGCGCTCGTGCACGGGCGGCAGGGTGCCTTCGGTGACGGCGTCGCTCAGATAAGGTGTCTCGGCGTATTCCGCAGCCCAGACACCGGGTGCAAAGCCCAGAATTGCTGCGGCGATGGCCAGTTTTGCGTATTTCATGCTGCCAATTCCCTTGGGTCAAGATCCGCCCGCGCCCGCACCATATGTCCGCCACCGAGATCGTGCAGGACCGGTCGCGCCGTTCCGTCATCGGTGAAAGGTGCCGGCCATGCCGCCGGGTCGGATGCTTTTTCCTCCATCAATTTGTTGAAATTCAAAGGGTTATCCAGACTGGGGTCCGGAACTGCCGCCAACAGACCCTGGGTGTAGGGATGCAGCGGGTTGCGGAACAGAACCTCGCGCGGCGCCAGTTCCACCAGGCGGCCGCGGCACATCACGGCGATCCGATGAGAAATGTAATCGACCACCGCCAAATTGTGGGAGATGAAGATGTAAGTCAGGCCCAGTTCCGACTGCAGGTCCTTCAGCAAATTCAGGATCTGCGCCTGGATCGATACGTCCAACGCCGAAACCGGCTCGTCGCAGATCAGGATTTCGGGGCGCAGCGCCAGGGCGCGCGCAATGCCGATCCGCTGGCGCTGGCCGCCGGAGAAGCTGTGCGGATAACGCCGGAGATGGCGCACGTCCAGCCCGACGAGTTCCATCAGCTCCTTGGCCAGCGTCTGGCGTTCGTCTTCGCTGCCGATGCCGTGAATGATCAGCGGTTCGGTGATGATGTCGAAGACGGTCATGCGCGGGTTCAGGG
>Ga0056115_1000071_pt1 | contig 58215 bp, 53 predicted proteins | sample WorMetOlspDAHAB1_FD_77007 | JGI IMG/M metagenome (GOLD analysis project Ga0056115, IMG submission 77007) | Marine gutless worms symbiont microbial communities from Max Planck institute for Marine Microbiology, Germany - Olavius sp. DAHAB.1 ...
CGCCTTCCGCCCGGGCGCCCTTTGGCGCTCATGATGCCGCCTGGGGGTTTGCGGAATTGGGCGCCGGGAAAAACCGAGCATTGAATGGCCCGGCAGCCGCCCGGTCGCCCGACAGATTCGCTGAAACAACCTGCTTGATCTGATCGGGGATCAGGGCCGACGTCATCGAGCCCGTGGCCCCCGCATCCATGTCCGCCAGCAGCGTGTCCCCTTCCTCGCCGTCGAACGGGCCTTCGATGGCGTTGCCCCCTTCGGCAACCAGCGCGCGAAGTTTCGCCGCCGCGCCCGCGCATTCGATCTTGAACAGCTTCAGCATGTCGATCTCGCGCGCCATCCGCACCAGAAGGGGCACCGACAGGTCGACGCCCGACAGGGGCGCATCCTGCAGCATGATCGGGATGCCGACCTCGCCGACGGCGGCGCACTGCGCGAAGGTCTGCTCCGGCGTTCCTTTCAGCAATGCGCCGTGATAGGGCGGCATCATCATCACGAAGGCGGCGCCCAGTTCCTTGGCCTGCCTGGCCCGGGCCACGGCAATTGGCGTGGCGAAGTGGCTGATGGTGACAATGACCGGAACGCGGCCCGCCACATGTTCAAGGCAAAGGCGGGTGAGCGTTTCGCGTTCCGCATCGGAAATCAGAAACTGCTCGGAGAAATTGGCAAGGATGCAGATTCCGTCGCATCCCTGGTCGACCATGCAGTCCAGCACGCGCCGCATGCCGTCCAGGTCCACCGTCCCGTCTTCGCGGAAGGGCGTCGGCGCAACCGGCCAGATCCCGGAATAACGATGCTGTGTCATATGATCTCGCGCACCGGTTCAGAACACGACAAGACTATGTCCGGCATCCGAGACCGGCGCAAGAACAGGCACGGACAAAGCGAGCAGGCCGCAGTCCGATCGGCATACGACTTGCGGCGGATCCGCGTTACTTCGCCACAGGCCCGCACTCGCACGGACCGCTTCTTTGAACCCGCCCGGCATGCGATTGTCATGCAGGTGCATGACAGTCCATCATGGTTGAAGCATCCTTGGAACCACGGACATGATCGGCAGCAGCGAACATCCCCTGCGCTACGAACTGGTCAACGAGATGCATGCGCGTCCGTTCCAGCCCAGCGTCGCGCCCGAGCACGTCTCGCACTACGCACTCTTGCGCGGCGAAAGCGACCAGGGAGAGGACCGGGCGCACGTTGCCGCACTGTGTCGTCGGTTCGGGGCGCCGCCGCCGCCGGATGAGGCCAATCATTACGCCGTCGATCTGGGACAGGTGCGCCTCAAGTGGGAACGCCATACGGAGTTCACGACCTATTCCTTCTTCCGGCACGAGCGGTTCGACACGCCCTTCACCGAGGTGCCGGCGGCGCACATTCCGGCGGAATGGATGTCGGAAACCCCCGGCGAATTGATCGTCGCGACCCATGTCGCAATGCAAAGCGCCGAAAGACCGGCGCCGTCCGCCGACGCATTGGCGAAACTGTTTGTTCCGGAGAGCCTGGCCACCAGCCGTGTTTCCGCCGGCGCGGCCCAGGTCTGGACGGATTTTCGGGTCCACGGCGACGGGCACAGCCGGTTCCTGATCCGCAACGAAACCATGCCCGAAAGAAAGGCGGGTCGGATCATTCAGCGGCTGCTGGAGATCGAAACCTACCGCATGATGGCGCTGCTGGGTCTGCCGCTTGCGCGCGAGTCGGGACCGCGGCTGTCGATGATCAACGGCTCGCTGGCGCATTTGACGCTGGCCATGAACAAGACCGGAGGCGAGACGGAAGTCGCCGAATCGGAAGCGGCTCTGCTGCGCAGACTGACCCGGCTGTCGGGCGATATCGAGACCCTGGCGACGACAACGGCGTTCAGATTCAGCGCCACCCAGGCCTATTACGCGCTGGTGCAAGAGCGGGTTTCGGAACTGCGTGAGGAACGCATCGAGGGGTTCCAGACGATCCAGGAGGTCGTCGAACGCCGCCTTGCGCCCGCGGTTCGGACCTGCGATGCGGTTGCAAGCCGGATTAACGATCTGTCGCGCCGCGCCACCCGAACGGCCGACTTGATGCGCACGCGTGTGGACTTTGCGCTGCAGGAACAGAACCAGCAATTGCTGACATCGATGGAGCAGCGCGCGCGTCTGCAGCTCCGCCTGCAGCAGACCGTCGAAGGCCTTTCGGTGGCGGCGGTCAGCTACTACGCCGTCGGTCTGGTCGGTTATGTCGCCAAAGGCGGCGAGGCTTTCCTACCGGGTCTCGATTCCGCGCTGACACTGGCTGCGCTGACGCCGCTTGCGATTGCCGGCGTCTGGTTGGCGCTTCGCCGGTATCGCCGTTCGCTGGCGAAGGAAGGCGCGGCCGACGGGTAAGCGCAGGCGGCCTCCGTCGTGCGAATCTCTAACGCGTCAGGGGTCGAACCGTTGCGCGGCCCAGTCGATGTCCCCTTCGGGCAGAAAACTGCCATCGTCTCTTTCGCCGACTTCCGCTTCGATCAGTGCGGCGAGCTTTGCGTTCATTTCAAGCATCAGGTCGCCAAACCGGCTGCGGTCGTTTGCCAGGTTCACCGCTTCGGCGGGGTCCGTGTCCAGGTCGAACAGCTCAACGTCGTTCAGCTTGAACAGGCCCTCCAGGGTCTGCGGCTGGTTGTGCATTCTCGGCGAAAAGTACCGCGAGAACTTGTACCGCCCGTCGAAAACGCTGCGGATCGCGCCCCGCTTCGAAAGATCGGGCTCGAACCCAAGCTCCTCGAATCTGGAGAGGTCGCCGCCGGCGTTTACGAAGCGCTGGACCGTTCGCATGTAGGCGCTGTCGATATAAAGGAACATATTGTAGCAGTAGAGCGTGCCGGCTCTCTGCGCGTTGACGGGTGCGCCGGCGCCTTGCGCGAGCAGTGCGGTGATGTCGTTGCCCCGCAAATGCCGGGTCATCCCGGCCCGTTTGCGCTCGTCCATCCCCGTCCAGCTCAGCATCGACGGCACCAGGTCGAGGTGTGACGTCAGGGCACGAGATTCCTGGCCGTGGGTATCCCGAAAACCGGGGTGCGAGACGATCAGAGGCACGTGGTTCTGCTCGCGATACGCGGTCGCGCCCTTGCCGTGCGACCCGTGCGACCCCGCCAGTTCGCCGTAGTCCGACGTCACGACCACGATGGTGTTCTCCCGCAACCCCAGTTCTTCCAGTTCATCCAGGATGAACGCGATCACCTCGTCGGCGTGCTTGATGCAATTGAAATAGTAATTCAACAGCCGCCGCCACCGGCGGTCCTCGTTGGGAAAGCCGCCGACCAAGGCCGCGCGCGCGGCTTGGTATTCGCCGTGCGCCGGCGGTCGCCCGGGCATGTCCATCGGCTCGTTTCGCGTCACCGGCAGGTCGAATTCCCATTGCTGGTTATAGAGCGGCGTGTCGGGCGCGTGGGCTATCGCCATCAGCGGCGGCGGCGTGTTCTGGACGTCCTGCCCCGGCTCATCGGTGTTGTAGAACATCACGTCGTGGGGATTGACCAGGTTGACCGCCAGGAACCAGGGCTTTCCTTCCGCGTTGTTTCGCGTGCCGACCAGACGCAACCAACGCCGCGCCTGCGCGCCGATCATCTCGTCGTTCAGGTAACCGCCCAGCGTTTCGCCGATAACGTCGCCGATGCCCACATAGTCCCTGAAGCCGTAGCGGGCGATAATCGCGCTCAGTTCCTCCTGCGGAATCGCATACTCGTCTTTTGTCCCCAGGTCGGCGGACAGGTGCCACTTGCCTTTATAGGCGGCGTAGTAGCCTGCCTCGTCCAGCAGATGGCCCAGCGTCGGGTTTTCCAGCCCCAGGTTCTTCGTCCATGGAAAGCCAAGATTGTCGAACATCCTGGTGTGCTGGATATGCTGGCCCGTATAGATGACGGACCGCGACGGCGAACACACAGCCGCGTTGATCTGGTGATTGGTGAACGTGACGCCCGTGCGCTGCAGTCGTTCCCGCCCGGGCAGCGTAAAGCCGCGCGGATACTGGCCCGGCGCGAAATAGCGTTCCTGGTCCGTCAGAATGAACAGGATGTTGTAGGGGCCGGCCGGGTTCCCGCCGCCTGAAACGGCGCCGTCCTGACGGGCCTGCGCAACCGCCGCACGGCCCGCAAGGGCGGAAAGCCCCATGCCGACGGCGCCGGCGGCCGTTTTGCCAAGAAAAGCGCGTCTCTCGATGTCCTTGGGAGGGTCCTGTTCCATGGGTCAGATTAACGCCCGGCCGCGCGATTGCGGCGCGCCGGACGACAGGGCATTAGACCCTGCAAAAATCCCTTCTTGTGCATCACCCCGCCCCGCGAATCCCGCATTTCCGCAATCGATGAGTTCAAACGCTAGGGCAATCCCGGAGCATGCGCAATGCCACGCCGTGCCGCACGCCTTCGTGCCGCACCCGACGATCCCGTTGCCCAATAATGCGCCGAAGACGCCTTCAGCCGGCTGCCGCCATCCGGGTTATCGGGGCTGACCGCGTTCCTCCCGGCCAAGCTGCATGATCGCGATGCCGAGCTGGACGGAGGCAAATGTCAGGCCGGTAAAGAAGAACAGCATAAGGGCCGCCAGCCACCCCACGGGCGAGGCCGCGAACAGCGTGCGCAACTGCGCCACGTCGGCCCAGATCAGCGCCGTCACGAAGACCGCTGACAGGCAGAAGCCGAAGACCGAATGCCTAATCGCGAAACGGATAATCTGGCGCGCATCGCTGGTCATGCGGAATTTGTACCCCGCCCCCACGCGTCCCGCCAGAGCGGAATGGACCGGTCTCGCCGGTCCGGCCAAGTCTCATCAACAACTAATTAACGGCGCCATATTAGCATCCACCAGCATTTCTCTGACGCTCGGAAGTATCCGTCGGCTGCGGCCGATCGTGCCCCCTATCTCATCGAGGTGAGCCATGGACAAAAGCTCCGGAATCAAGCCCGTTTCCAGACGGAAGGCGATCAAAACCGTCGGGTCGGCGGCAGTTGCAGCAGGCTTCGCGCCGGCCATCGTTGGAACCGCCCGGGCAGCGCGAAAGACACTCCGGATCATGCAGTGGAACCACTTCGTTCCGGCCTTCGATGAGTGGTTTAACAATGAGTTTACCAGGGCATGGGGCGAGCAGAACGACACCGACGTTGTCGTCAGCAACGTCGGCATGACCAACCTCAAGGGCCGCGCCGATTCGGAGATCGCCAAGCAGCAGGGCCACGATATCTGCATGTTCCTCAGCCCTCCGGCGTCGTACGAGGACCATGTCATCGACCATCGCGAGATCTACGAGGAATGCGAACGCAAATACGGCAAACCGCTCGATCTTGCGATCAAGAGCACCTTCAACCCCACGACGGGCAAGTATTTCGGGTTCTCGGACGGCTATGTCCCGGATCCTGTGAATTACCGCAAGGACCTGTGGGACGATGTCGGCGTGGTCCCGAATTCATGGGACGAGATCCGCGAAGGCGGTCGCAAGATCAAGCAAGAGCACGGTATTCCCGTTGGCATCGGCCTGGCCCGGGAACTCGACACCAACATGGCGGTCCGCTCGATGTTGGCCGCATTCGGCGCGTCCGTCCAAGATGTCGATGGGCGCCCCGCTCTGAGATCGTCAAACACGCTTGACGCGTTGAAGTTCGCCAAGGCGCTGTATGAAGAGACCATGACCGAGGAGGTCTTCTCCTGGGACCCTTCTTCGAACAACCGTTTCATGCTTGCCGGCAAGGGTTCGTTGACCCTGAACGCAATTTCGATCACGCGGACCGGCGAGGCCCAGAAGATCCATATCGCGGACAAGATCCATTTGAGCAAGCCGGCCAGCGGGCCCGCCGCGCGGCTGGGCGTCATGCATCTTATGAACGCCTACGTGGTCTGGGATTTCGCCCAGAACAAAGACGGTGCGAAAAAGTTCCTGGTCGACCTCGCCGGCAAGACGCGCGCGGCGTTCCGTGCAAGCGGCTTTTACAATTTCCCGATGTTCCCGCAACTGGTTCCGGATCTGCCGGATCTGATCGCGAACGACCCGAGCGCAACGCCGTCGGACAAATACAAGATCTTCGCCGATGCGCAGGACTGGACGATCGGCGTCGGCCATCCGGGTTTCGCCAATCCGGCGATCGACGAGATTTTCAGTCAGTGGCTGATCCCGCGCATGTTTGCGGACGCCGCATCCGGCCGCCTGACGCCGCAAGCGTCGCTCGACCTCTACGCGGCGCAGGTCGACCAGGTGTTCGGGAAATGGAAGGACAAGGGCAAGGTCTGAGCCATCCATGCAAAGCAGGGCGAGCTTGACTAATCGTTTCGGAACCCGTCGAAACGGGTGAGGACAGTCGGAATGTCTTACAGAGTCTTCGTTGCCGTCATTGTCGGCTTGATCTTTACGGTGCCGACCTCAGATGCGCCTGCCGATCACGGCAAACGGCGCATTTTCGTCGTCAGCAGCTATCACAAGGAATACCTGTGGTCCCAATCGACCCAGGCCGGGCTTGCCGCGGCGATGCTGCGATACGGCTATCTCGAAAATGAGGATCAGGCCCGCGAGCTGGCAGAACGCGACTTTGTCGAAAGCGACAAGGCAATCATCCGCAAGGACTGGATGGACACCAAACGGAAGAATGGCCCGGGCGATATCGCGCTGCAGACAGTCAGGATTACCGAGGCAATCAAGGAATTCGAGCCGGATCTGGTGATGCTGGGCGACGACAACGCCGCCAACTATATCGGCAATCAGCTGCTGGACACGGAAACGCCGGTGGTTTTCTGGGGTCTCAACGGCCTGCCCCTGAAATACGGACTGGTGGACAGCATGGACGAACCCGGTCACAACGTCACAGGCGTTTGGCAGGCCGGATACTACAAAGAGAGCCTCGTGCTTCTGCAACGGCTGGTGCCCGACGCAAAGACATTCGCCATCCTTGCCTGCGACTCGGTGTCATCCCGGCCGAACGTCAAACGGATCCAATTGCTGGCGCGCCGAGGCGATCTGCCGCTGGAGCTGGTCGATACCGTCGTCACGAATTCGTTCGAGGAGTTCAAGGCCCGCGCTTTGGAATTGTCGAAGCGCGTCGACGCCTTCTTCATCCTCAATCATGACACCCTTGTCGACAAAGACGGCAAACACGTCGATATGCTGACCGTGGGGCGCTGGTATCTTGAGAATATTCGCAAGCCGGAGGCGTCTCACGAGGATCAGTTCGTCCGCGAGGGAATGCTGCTGACCGCAAACGACTCCGGGTACAACCAGTCCTTCACCGCTTTCGAGATGGCTTACGACATCCTCGAACAGGGGTTGAGTCCCAGCCGCATGCGGACAAGAACCCCGGCGAAAGGCCCCTATATGGTCAACCGCCAACGCGCCGAAGCGCTGGGTCTGTCGATCGAGGACAAGATGTACCTGATCGACGAAGTGATCGAAGACTCCCGCGCCCTTCTGAACTGATTACCGAGCGTTTCGATGCTCCTGACGAGCTCGATCTTTCACAGGCTGCTTCTGGCGTTCATGATCGTCGGCGTCGTGATCAGCGCGCCGCTGGTCTACCTTTCCTTCGAGTTCGCACGCGAATCGGCCGAACGCAGGACCGAGCAGAACGTCACCCAGCAGATCGCCGCCATATCGGCTGGTTTCCATCAGGACTTCAGCACCGACGTCCAACGATCGCTGCTATCCGTCGCATCGTCGGAAGCCGTTGCCGACTACATTTCAGCATCGAATGCCCGACGCGTGATCATCAAGAAACAACTGGAAAAGCAGTTTCTGCGGGCGGCGGAAGAGTCTGACCGCTATTCCGGTTTCTATTTCATTGGAGACGAGGGCGACATCGTTGCCAGCGTCGCCGACAACAAACGCAACGTGTTGAATGGCGCCCTTGTCCATGATCCGGCGTACGCGAACGCCGCCACGCAGACGCCGACGCAGACTCACATGGCAGCGCTTTTCGTGCGCATCAAATCGATGCCTCTGTTGTTGTCGTCGGGCAATATGGAGTGGTTCATGCCGCCGCGCGAGGCCTTGATCGACGGGCCGTTTGTGGACGAAGAAGGCAGGCTATCCTTTCTTGCCGGTATTGCGACCCTGGACTACGACAGCGGCGCGTTCGGCGGGGTCGTCTTTGTCCGGATCAGCCTCGAAGGATTTCTCGCTCGACTGAGATCGATCACGTTCTTCGATGAGAGCCCGGTCTGGCTGTTCGCCGCCGACGGCCAGGTGCTTCTGCAGCCGGATGACGAGTCCACCAGCTTCGACCCTTTTGCGATCTTGCCGAGGATGCCCGGCGACGAACCGGGCTTCATGAAGCTGGAACGAGGACTGGTCGCCCATCGCAACCTCGCGATCATCTCGGGCAATCCTTTTGCAAGCGTCGCTTTTGCAATTCCCTCCTCGCTGCTGACGAAAGACTTCGAACCGACCAAGCGGTTCTTCATGCTGGTTCTTGCGGCTTCGATTGCGGTCGTCTTCGTCGTCGCATTCGTTGTGGCAAGGAACTTCTCCAAGCCGATCGCGGAACTTGCAAATGCCGCGTCACGGCTGGCAACGGGAGACCTCTCGGCGCGCGTCGAGGTCGCCTCGGCGGGCGAGGTTCAAGTCCTGGTCGACAGCTTCAACCAGATGTCGCGCAATCTCCAGGCGGCCGACGAGGACCGCTCAAAAGCCGAGGCGGGCCTTATCGCCGCCAAGCGCCAGGCCGAACAGGCAAATGCCGCGAAGACCGACTTTCTTGCCACCATGAGCCATGAGATCCGAACGCCAATGAACGGCGTTCTTGGCATGCTGGGCCTGCTACAGGGCACGGAACTGGACGCGACTCAAAAGAAGTATCTCAGCAGGATCAAATACTCGGCGGACGGCCTGCTTGTTCTGCTGAACGACATTCTGGACGTTTCCAAGATCGAAGCCGGGGGCATCGCACTGGAAGAGGCAACTTTCGTCTTCCGGGACATGTTCGACAGCGCCGTGGGCGTGATGGAGGCCCGCGCCGAACAGAAGGGGCTTGGTTTCAGCGTCGATGTTTCCGAGGATTTCCCGGCTGTCATTGTCGGGGACCCGACCCGCATCGGGCAGGTCCTTTTCAATCTCCTGGCCAATGCCATCAAATTCACGTCCGAAGGCGAAATCGGCGTGGCGGCATCTTTCGATGAACTTGACGACGATCGGATCAGGTTGCGTTTTCACATCGTCGACACCGGCTGCGGCGTCTCGGCCGAAGACCAAAAGGTCATCTTCGAGAAGTTCACGCAGGCAGACACTTCGACCACACGGCAGTACGGCGGTACCGGACTTGGCCTTTCGATCTGCAAGCAACTGGTCGAAATGATGGGCGGTGAAATCGGCGTAGAGAGCGAACCCGGCCAAGGATCGCGGTTCTGGTTCACCACGATCTGCAAGATCGGCGATATGAAAGACGTCATCGGACGGAGCGAACAGGCCAACAAGTCTTCCGAAACCGCGCCGGAGATCCTTCAACAGCTCCGGATCCTGGTCGCGGAAGACAACCAGATCAACCAGGTCATTGCGAAGGACACGCTGGAGGGCGCCGGGCACCAGGTCGACGTTGCGGCAAACGGACTGGAAGCCGTCGAAGCCGCACGGAACTACCCGTACGACATCGTTCTGATGGACGTGCACATGCCCGAAATGGACGGCCCCACCGCCACGCGCGAGATCCGCGGCTTCTCGGGCGATAAATCAAACGTGCCGATCATCGCGCTGACCGCGGATGCCATGGCCGGCGACCGGGAGAAGTTTCTTGCGGCCGGGATGAACGACTATGTGTCCAAGCCCTTCGACCTGCCGCAGCTGATGGCGGCCATCGGTCGATGTATCCGTCAGGCTTAGCTCACGCGGATCGCCCACAGAACCGCCTCAATAGGCCAAGACGGGTCTCTGTCCCAAATAGGCATCGTCGTCGATCTGATTGATCAGAAAATCAGCCACATCCGCGCGGGAGATCAGGCCGTTGCGCCACCGCCTGGGCTCGGCCAGAACCCTGTACCGTCCGGTCCGCGGGCCGTTTATCAGGATCGTGGGCCGCGCAATGACCCAGTCCAGGTCGCTTGCCCGGATCAAGTCCTCCTGGACGTCCTTGTCGTCGTAGGCTCTGCCCAAGACCAGCTCGAAGGGAATGCGCTGGAGACAGGATATGCGCGCTTTGCTGTCACCGGCCCCGAACCCGGTGACGCAGATCAGGCGTTTCACGCCGGCCGCCTCCATTGCGGGCAAAAGGACCTGGGTCGCCTCGGAAAACAGGCTGACCGGACGCAGAACCATGTTGGGGCCAGCGGGAACGCCCAGCGCCTGGATAACGACGTCGATCCCGTCCAAAGCCTCGCGCACATCGCCGGGATCGAGCGCGTCGCCGTTTCGTTTTTCCAGGTTGGCATGGGTCAGGGCGATCCGGTCCGCCGATCGCGCAAATGCCCGGACCGCATGCCCCGCCTCCAGGGCCTGCCCGGTCGCGGCAAGGCCGATCCCCTTGCTGGCGCCAATGATCAAGACTCTGGCCATCTGGGCTCCCGCGCCTGCTCCTTTCGATCCCTGCCTACCTTACTACGCCGTCTGACCGGTCGCAGATTAAACCGTTTCGCCCCGCCGGAACGCCTCGTCCACCTCGCGGCGCATGCCCTCCTCGTCGCCGTCATAGCGCGGAGAGAAATGGAACGGCTCCAGGCAACGCACGTTGGCCTCCCGCCCAAGGCGGCCTGCCTGCGCGGTGGTGAGATGCGCACGTTCCGCCGCGCGGACGTGGTCCTCCTGCTTAAACACCGCCTCGATGAACAGGGTATCCGCATCGCGGGCAAGCCGCCTGATCCTGTCCGCGTTCTCCGGCGTGGAGGCGACATCGGTGACATAGGAGATCTTCTGGCCCGGGGTCGTATGCAGCACCGCGTTCTTCAAAGCACCCCGCGATCGCGTCGGGACGTCGACTTCCTGGCCGCGCAACCCGGTGATCGTAATCGCGTAATCATCAGGAAGGCCGTCCAGCACCGCCTGCTTCAGATCGCGCAGCCAGGGGCCGACCGGCAGCCCCAGCGCCTCCAGCCGGTCTTTCCAGACATTGACATGCGCCTTCTCGACAAGCGCGAAACCGAGACAGGGAATCCGATGGTCAAGGACAGCCGCTTCCACACGGAAGGCGTCGCCGGTCAGGACAACGCCCCCCTCGATCCTCCGGGATTCGCCCTCTTCAAGGCGGAAACGGTTGTTCAGGCGAAACGTCGCGGTGGCCGCTTCGGTGTCCGACAACACCTCTGTCACGCAAAAGGCCAGATTGGTCTGGAAACGATCCACCAGGTTCCAGGTGTAGCCCGCAAGCTTTGCGGCGACGGCGTCGGTAAACCCGACCGGCCCACACAGCGAGATCTCCATCTGCCGGCCAAGAACCAGGCGCAGCAGCTGATCGAAGCCAATGAAATGGTCGATATGCGTGTGCGAAACGAACACATGCGCCACCCGCAGCAGCTTGCGCGGGGAGAGCGCATGCAGGTCCCCAAGGTCGAACAAGAGCGCGCGCTTTTCGAACCGGAAGTCGACGAAAAGCGCGGGGTCGCCTTGCCGTCCGTTGACCAGCGTCGCGTGAAAGGACGGCGTCATGGAACGGAGCCTGCACCCGCGCGCGCCGCGACGCCTTGAGCGACGTCAATGGCGCGGGCGGCGCCTATGCCGGTTCGGTCCCCGCATTCTCCGGACGCATGCTGACCCACCCGCTCTCCAGCGTCAGCGTCGGGTCCAGGCACAGCACGTCTTCGAACTCATTGACATTGTCGATTTCGGTGCCCATGGCGATGTTGGTGACCCGCTCCAGGATAAACTCCAGCACCACCGGAACCTGGTGTTCCTCCATCAGGGCCTCGGCCTTGGCGAAGGCCTCCTTGAACTCGTTAGGGCTTTTCACCCTGATCGCCTTGCAGCCCAGCGCCTCAGCGGCGGCCACATGGTCGACGCCATATCCGGGCACCGCATCGACGTCGTCTTCCACGTTGATGTTCTCAAACGCAAGGCTGACCTGAAAATCCATCTCGAAGCCGCGTTGGCTTTGACGGATCAGGCCGAGATAGGAGTTGTTCACCACCACATGCAGATAGGGCAGCTTGTGCTGGGCGCCGACCGCCAGTTCCTCCAGCAGGAACTGGAAGTCGTAGTCGCCGGACAGGGCGACGATCTTCTTGTCCGGGCAGGCCGCACGCACGCCAAGCGCGGCCGGCAGTGTCCAGCCCAGCGGCCCGGCCTGGCCGCAATTGATCCAGTTGCGCGGATTGTAGACATGCAGGAACTGGGCGCCTGCAATCTGCGACAGCCCGATCGTTGTGACGTAACAGGTGTCTCGGTCGAAAGCGTCGTTCATTTCCTCGTAAACGCGCTGCGGCTTCAGCGACACCTGATCGAAATGGGTCTTGCGCAGCATGTGCTGTTTGCGGTGCAGGCATTGGGCCGCCCAGTCGCTGCGGTCCTTCAACTTGCCGGCCGCCTTCCATTCCTTGGCGATTTCGATGAACTGCTGCAGCGCCGCCCTGGCGTCGGACACGATCCCGAAATCAGGCCCGAACACCCGGCCGATCTGGGTCGGCTCGATATCCACATGGATGAAGGTCCGGCCGTTCGTATAGGTGTCGATCGACCCGGTATGTCGGTTCGCCCACCGATTGCCGATCCCGAACACGAAGTCAGACTGCATGAAGGTGGCATTGCCATAGCGGTGGCTGGTCTGAAGGCCGACCATGCCCGCCATCAGGTCGTGATCGTCCGGGATCACGCCCCAGCCCATCAGCGTCGGAATGACCGGCACGCCCGTGATCTCGGCGAGTTCTAACAGTTCGGACGATGCGTCGGCGTTGATGATGCCGCCGCCGGCAACGATGACGGGCCGTTCGGCCTCGTTCAACATCGCGATCGCCTTTTCGGCCTGCTTGGCCGTCGCCGCAGGCTTGTAGACGTTCAGCGGCGCGTAGGTCTCCTCGTCGAAATCGATCTCGGCGTTCTGGACATCAACCGGCAGGTCGATCAGGACCGGGCCAGGACGACCCGACTTCATAATGTGGAAGGCCTTCTGGAACACCATCGGGACCAGGGCGGGCTCCTGCACCGTCACCGACCACTTCGTCACCGGCTTGGCGATTGCCTCGATGTCGACGGCCTGGAAATCCTCCTTGTGCAGCTTGGCACGCGGCGCCTGTCCGGTGATGCACAGGATCGGGATGGAATCGGCCGACGCCGAATAAAGACCCGTGATCATATCCGTTCCGGCCGGGCCCGAGGTGCCGATGCACACACCGATATTGCCAGCCTCGGCGCGGGTGTAACCCTCGGCCATGTGTGATGCGCCCTCGACGTGGCGCGCCAGGATATGTCGAATGCTGCCGCGCGCCTTCAGGGCGGAGTAAAGCGGGTTGATCGCAGCGCCCGGAACGCCGAACGCGCACGTGATGCCTTCCTTTTCCAGAACGCGGACGGCGGCATCCACTGCTCTCATCTTGGCCATTTGCTGTTCCCTCCTCCCGTGACGTTCTCCCGCCGGAGCGTTCAGGGCGCTTGGTCCGCCGTACGGGCGGACCACGTCACGCTCCCCGGATAGCGATAGAGGGTAGGGTGCATCCCATGTTTGGTCAACGCAATGTGGAAATGTTTCTGCAATACGGAATACAATGATTTATTGTCTATATTGCAGATAGTTATCGCCTTTTCGTTTGCGAATCATATGCCCATAACCGAGCTGTCGGTCGAACCGCGGAAGGTCGTGCACCGCGCTGTTTTGGATCATTGCGGCCCGGCCTACCGCGGCGCAGTATTCCTGCACTATGGACCTTGATCCCATTTCCGCTGTCTCGCCCACGGACGGGCGCGCGCCTCAATTTCCGACATGAGAGGCGAGGCCATCACCGTGCGCGGCCAGGTGCAGGGCGTGGGATTCCGCCCCGCCGTCTGGCGGATCGCCACCGAGCTTGGCCTTGCCGGGCAGGTCCGCAACACCGGCGACGGTGTCGAGATAAAGCTTTGGGGGGACGGCGTTGACCGCTTTGCGGAACGCCTGCGCAGCGAAGCGCCGACGCTGGCCCGCATCGACCTGATCGATCGAGCGCCGATTGACGAACCGGCCCCGCGGGGCTTCAACATCGTCGCATCGGCCGACGGCCGGATGCACGCCACCGTGACCCCCGACAGTGCGACCTGCGCGGCCTGTGCCGAAGAGGTGCGCGATCCCGGCGCCCGGCGCCACCGCTACCCGTTCGCCAATTGCACCGCTTGCGGACCGCGCTTTTCCATCGTCCAGGGCGCGCCCTACGATCGCGGCAAGACCACCATGCGGGGTTTTGTCCTGTGCGACGACTGCCGCACCGAATACGGCAATCCGGCGGACCGGCGCTTCCACGCCCAGCCGATTGCGTGTCCGGCCTGCGGACCGCATGCATGGATCGAGCCCCTGGGTGCCGCGGCCCTGGACCCGTCGCTGGCATCGTCGGACCCGGTCGCGGCCGCCTCCGCGCTGCTGCACCAGGGCTGCATCCTGGCGGTCAAGGGGATCGGCGGCTTCCATCTGGCTTGCGACGCAATCGATGCGGAAACGGTGGCGCGGCTGCGCGCGCGCAAGCGCCGGCGCGGCAAGGCGTTTGCCCTGATGGCGCGCGACATCGCCGTCATTCGGCAGTACGCGGCGGTTTCGGAAGAAGAAGAACGCCAATTGAGTTCTCCCGCCGCGCCGATCGTCCTTTTGAAGGCCGCCGGCGCCGCACTGCCCGACGCCGTTGCGCCCGGCCTCGACCGGCTGGGCTTCATGCTGCCGATGACGCCGCTGCACCGGATGCTGTTGGGCGACACGGACCGGCCGGTGGTGATGACCAGCGGCAACATCTCCGGCCATCCGCAATGCACCGAAAACGACGAGGCGCGCGCCCATCTGGCCGGCGTGGCGGATGCGGCGCTGATGCACGACCGGGAAATCGCCAACCGCATCGACGATTCTGTGGTGCGGATCGATCTTGACCGGACCCGCCTGCTGCGTCGGTCCCGCGGCTACGCGCCGGCGCCGCTGCCCCTGCCCCCCGGGTTTGAGACCGACACCCAGGTGCTGGCCCTGGGCGGCGAGCTGAAAAACACCTTCTGCCTGACCCAGGATGGCCGCGCGGTTCTCAGCCAGCATATGGGCGACCTGGAAAACGCTGCCACCGCCGATGACGTGCGCCACAACCTTGCCCTTTATCGCGCCCTCTTCGATCACGCCCCCGATCTGATCGCGGTGGACCGGCACCCGGACTATCTGTCCGCCAAGGACGGGCGCGCAATGGCTGCCGATGCCGGGCTGCCGCTGGTCGAAGTCCAGCATCACCACGCCCATATCGCCGCCTGCATGGCCGAAAACGGCTGGCCGAAGGATGCCGGGCCGGTGCTGGGGATCGCCATGGACGGGCTGGGCTTTGGTGCGGACGGCACGGTCTGGGGCGGCGAGTTCCTGGTCTGCGACTATGCGGGCTTCCGGCGCATCGGACATCTTAAGCCGGTCGCCCTGCCCGGCGGGACTGCAGCGGTGCGCGAGCCCTGGCGCAATGCCTATGCGCAGATTTCGGGCGGCATGGGCTGGGTAGCGTTCGCCGACGCCTATGCGGAGTTGGACGTCTTCGAACGCCTGGACGCGGCGCCGCGGACGACCCTTGACGCCATGTCCGCCAAGGGCGTCAACACGCCGCTGACGTCTTCCTGCGGCCGTCTGTTCGACGCGGCCGCCGCGCTTTGCGGCCTTGCCTGGGGCGCGCAGCGCTACGAAGGCGAGGCCGCCATGTTGTTCGAGGCCGCGCTCGATGAAGACGTCCCGGACGACGCCGGCGACCGTGCCTATGAATTCGGCATGGCTGAGCGGCAGGAGACGGCGATCCTCGATCCCGCACCGGCCGTGAAAGCGATGTTGGACGATCTCAAGGGCAAGACGCCTGTCGGCACCGTCTCGGCCCGGTTTCACAGGGGTCTCGCCGCGGCGATTGTCGCCATGGCGGCGGCTCTCGCGGGCAAGGGGCAGTCCGTTTCCGCGATTGCCCTTTCCGGCGGTTGCTTCCAGAACCGAACCCTCTTTACTCTTGTGCATCGGGGGATGGAGGCGGAGGGCTTTCGGGTTCTCAGCCACACACAGACGCCGGCGAACGACGGCGGGCTGGCGCTGGGCCAGGCCGTGGTCGCGCTGGCCGTGCAACAGGGGCAAACGACATGTGCCTAGGGATTCCTGGCCGAATTGTGGAGATTGTGGATGCGGCCAACAAGCTGGGCATCGTGGAGGTGGGCGGCATCCGGCGCCAGGTCAATCTGGCCTGCGTTGTCGACGAGGCGCATCCGGTGGAGGCGTGCATCGGCGACTGGGTGATCGTGCATGTGGGCTTTGCCATGAGCCGGATCGACGAGCGACAGGCGGCCGAGACCCTTGAGACGCTGGCCGAGCTTGGCGAGATGCAGCAGGAAATGGACGCGATGCAGTCCTCCGGGGCGACGTGACGGCGGACAGGCCGATGACCGACAAGGACGCCCTGGAGTCTCTTTATCCGTTCCTGCACGGCGTGCAGCGGGACGAGGCTTCCGTATCGGCCGGCCTTACAGAGTCGATCCGGCGCAAGGCGGAGGATGGGATCGAGGTCAAGCAGCGCTTTTTCGCCCAGAACGAAGACACCTTGATCGCCACCGCATGCGCCCTTGCCGCCGTCTATCGCGGCGGCGGGCGGCTGTTCGCCATGGGCAACGGCGGCTCGTCCTGCGATGCGGCGCATATCGCGGTCGAGTTCCAGCACCCGGTGACGGCGGGCCGCCCCGCCCTGCCGGCCACCAACCTGGCCGCCGACACGGCGTTCGCGACCGCGGTGGGCAACGACGTGGGGTTTGCCCACGTCTATCTGCGCCAGATCGCGGCGCAGGCCCAGCCCGGCGACGGCCTGATCGGGATCTCCACCAGCGGGAATTCCGCCAACCTGTTGGCCGCGTTCGAGAAAGCCAAGGAGGTGGGCCTGACCACCATCGCCCTGGCCGGCATGGATGGCGGCGAGATGGCCAAAAGCGCCAGCATTGACCATTGCCTTGTCGTGCAAACGGACAGCATCCACCGGATCCAGGAGTGCCACGTGGCGATCTATCACATCCTGTGGGACCTGGTGCACACGCTACTGGCGGACGAACGCGGTGCGGCCGCCGCGGAAGGAACAGCGCCGTGAAATATGTCGACGAATTCCGCGACCCGGAAAAGGCGAAGTCCCTGTTCCGCCAGATCGAGGCGCTGGTCGGCCGGATCGAGATCTGCCGGACCCGGCCGCTGCAGATCATGGAGGTCTGCGGCGGGCACACCCATTCGATTTTCCGCTACGGCCTGGAGGCCATGCTGCCCAGGGAAATCGAGCTGGTGCACGGACCGGGCTGTCCGGTCTGCGTCCTGCCGATGGGCCGGGTCGACGACTGCGTGGCGCTGGCCGAACAGCCGGGCGTGATCTTCACGACCTTCGGTGACGCGATGCGGGTGCCCGGCTCTAAGAAAAGCCTGATGCAGGCCAAGGCCGACGGCGCCGACGTGCGCATGGTCTATTCGCCCCTGGACGCCCTGCAACTGGCGCGCGACAACCCGGACCGCGAGGTCGTGTTCTTCGGGCTGGGTTTTGAGACGACCATGCCGTCGACGGCGCTGACGGTGTTGCAGGCCGAGGCCGAGGGCATCGAGAACTTCTCGCTGTTCTGCAACCACATCACCATCATTCCCACCATCAAGGCGATCCTGGATTCGCCCGACCTGCGCATCGACGGCTTCCTGGGGCCGGGCCACGTCTCCATGGTGATCGGCAACCGCCCTTACGATTTCATCGCCAGGCACTATCGGCGCCCGCTGGTGGTCTCGGGGTTCGAACCGCTGGATATCCTGCAGTCCATCTGGATGGTGCTGACTCAGATCGCCGAAGGCCGCTGCGAAATCGAGAACCAGTACAGCCGCATCGTCACCGAGGCCGGCAATCCGGAGGCGCTGGCCGCCGTGGCCAAGGTTTTCGAGCTGCGGCCCTTCTTCGAGTGGCGCGGTCTGGGCTCGATCGACCATTCCGGCGTGCGCATCCGCGACGCCTTCGCGCGGTTCGACGCCGAACGCCGGTTCCCGGTGCCCCAGGTGAAGATCGCCGATCCGAAATCCTGCCAGTGCGGCGAGGTCCTGAAGGGCGCGATCAAGCCGTGGCAATGCAAGGTCTTCGGCGGCGCCTGTACGCCGGAAACACCGATGGGCGCCCTGATGGTCTCCAGCGAAGGTGCGTGCGCGGCCTATTACCAGTATGGCGACCCGGATCGGCTGCGCCGCGCGGCGGCCGAGGCCGGAGCGGCGGAATGAACGCGCCTTTGTCGAAACCTGTCGTCAAACAGGGAACGCCAGGCGGGAGGCAGCGCCGCAAAGTCTCCGTCCCGACCGTGACGCTGGCCCATGGCAGCGGCGGCAAGGCCATGCGCGACCTCATCGACGACGTCTTCGTCAGCGCCTTCGACAACCCCGTGTTGGCGCCGTTGGAGGACCAGGCCCGCCTGGACCTGGGCGCGCTGCGGGCGGCGGGCGACCGCCTGGCCTTCACCACCGACAGCTACGTGGTCGATCCGCTGGTCTTTCCAGGCGGCGACATCGGCCGGCTGGCGGTCTGCGGCACGGTCAACGACCTGGCCGTGGGCGGGGCGAAACCGCTCTACCTGAGCTGCGGCCTGATCATCGAGGAAGGCATGCCGGTCGACGACCTGCGGACGATTGCCGCCTCGATGCGCGCCGCAGCCGAGGAGGCGGGCGTTTCAATCGTCACCGGCGACACCAAGGTGGTCCCGCGGGGCGCGGCGGACAAGCTGTTCATCAACACAGCCGGCGTCGGCGTGATCCGCGAGGGGCTCGAGATCGCCGCCCACCGCGCGACGCCGGGCGACGCAGTGCTGGTCAACGGCCTGTTGGGCGACCACGGCGCCGCGATCCTGGATGCGCGCGGCGACCTGGCCCTGGAAACGCCGATCGAAAGCGATTGCCGGCCGCTGAACGGGCTGATCGACGCAGTGCTCGACGCCTGCCCGCAGGTGCGCTGTTTGCGCGACGCCACCCGCGGCGGTGTGGCGACCGTGCTGAACGAGTTCGCGGAGGCTTCGGGGGTCGGGATCGAGATCGACGAGACGGCGTTGCCGCTGCGCGAGGCGGTCAAGGGATTCTGCGAGATCCTGGGCCTCGATCCGGTGTACCTTGCCAACGAAGGCAAGCTGGTGTTGGTTTTGCCGGAGACGCAAGCGGAGGCGGCGCTGGCCGCGATGCGGGCGCACCCCGCAGGACGGGACGCGACCCGGATCGGCCGGATCGTCGACGGCCCGCCAGGGCGCGTGGTGATGAACACGATGCTTGGCGGTCAGCGCATCGTCGACATGCTGGTCGGCGAACAGCTGCCGCGGATCTGTTGAGGGGAAACAGACATTGGAAGGATTTCTGGCGCTCGGCTTTCTGATCGGCATGCAGCACGCACTGGAGGCGGACCACCTGGCGGCAGTCGGCACCATGGCCGCAGCCGGCCCCACGTCGAAGCGGCGCCTCGCGCTGCGCGGCGCGGTCTGGGGCCTTGGCCACACGATCACCCTGTTCGCCATCTGCGCTGCGGTGATCCTCTTGGGCCTGACCCTGACGGACCGGATGGCAGCGGCGCTGGAATTCGGCGTCGGCGTGATGCTGGTGCTGCTGGGCGCGGATGTCCTGCGCCGGATGTGGAAGGCCCGCGTGCATTTTCATGCCCACGCCCATGGCGACGGCCGGCGGCACCTGCATGCCCACAGCCATGCGGGCGCGACGCTGCCGCATGGCCGGGACAGGCACGACCATGCCCACCCCACGGGTTTCCCGGTGCGCGCCCTGATGATCGGGCTGGTGCACGGCGCCGCGGGGTCGGCGGGCCTGTTGGCGTTGGCCGTGGCGACGACCCGCGACGCCTGGACCGCCGTTGGATACGTGGCGGTGTTCGGCCTGGGCTCCATCCTGGGCATGGGGGCGCTGAGTTTCGTCGCGGCCTGGCCGCTGGGCGCGGCCGAGCGCCACGCGAAATGGCTCCACAGCGGCCTGTCCGTGGCGGCCGCCGCCCTGGCGGTCGCGTTGGGTGTCGGCGTGATGGCGGAAACCGCCGGCGCCGCCTGGGGAGGATTGTGATGCACGAGCTGGGCCTGACCCGCCGCATCGTCTCCATCGTGTCGGACCATGCCGGCGCCCGGCGGGTGCGGCGCGTGCGCCTGGCCATCGGTCCGCTCGCCTGTGTGGAGCGGCGCTCGCTCAGTTTCTGCTTCGATCTGGTGACCGAAGGCACAACCCTGGCCGGCGCAACGCTGGAGTTCCTGGAGGCCGACGGCGACACCTTCGCGGTCAAGGATTACGAGCTGGAGGAGGCGGCCTGATGTGCGGCACCTGCGGATGTTCCGATCCGGCGAACGCCGTGACCATGACCGATCCCGCGAAGGGCGAGACCACATTGCTGCGCCGGCCGGCGCATGACCATGACCACGCGCACCAACACCATCACCATGACGGCGACGACCGGCCGCATGCGCACGGGCCTCACGGCGAGGTCATTGCGCTGGAACATGCGGTACTGGCCGAGAACGACCGGATCGCGGCGCGCAACCGTGGCTGGTTCGACGGCCGCGGCGTCCTGGCCCTGAACCTGGTCAGTTCGCCCGGCGCCGGCAAGACCACCCTGTTGGAAAGCACGATCCGGGTGCTGGCCGGCACGGTAGAGATCGCGGTAATCGAAGGCGACCAGATGACTGCCGCCGATGCCGAGCGCATCCGCGCCGCGGGCGCCCGCGCAATCCAGATCAACACCGGCGCCGGCTGCCACCTGGAGGCCGACATGGTGGCGGACGCCCTTGCGGCGCTGGAGCCGCAGCCAGGCTCGATCCTGATGATCGAAAATGTCGGCAACCTGGTCTGCCCCGCCATGTTCGACCTGGGAGAACGGATGAAGGTGGCGGTGATCTCCACGCCCGAAGGCGCGGACAAGCCGCTGAAGTACCCGCACATGTTCCGCGCCGCGGAGGTCGTGGTCGTGAACAAGATCGACCTCGCCCCCCATGTTGATTTCGACATGGGCACCTGTGCGGAGAACATCCACGCGGTCAACCCGGAGGCCCGGATCATCCCTCTGTCGGCAAAGACCGGCGACGGGATGGAAGAGTGGCTCGGGTTCCTGCGGGACCTCAGGGCGAAGGCCGCCGCCCCGGCGGGCGCTTAGCCGCTTCGGGGCCGGTTGGCGTCTTGGTTAACGGAACTTCACAAGTCCTTCACCGCCGCACCCCATAATTCCCGGTCAGATGGACCGGTTCGACGCCCTTTCCAAGGCCTTCTGCGCCAGCCCCAAGGGTCAGGCGCTGCTGGACGATTTGGCTGCCCGGCCGCCCTGGAGGCGCTCCTGGCGCTTGCCCTATTGGCTGTATTTCGCGTTCTGCAGGCGCTGGATCCTTTCCTTAAATGTATCGATCTATTGCGCTTGCGCGGTGCGGGATCCATGGGTCCTGCTGATAGCAGGCGCGGCCGCGATCCTGTTCGAAGCGCGTGTCGTCAGGAGAGCCGCCGACTTGCAAATGAGCGACCGCGCCTTCGTCGAATTCGTCCTCGACGGAAGTCGGTTCCAGGCGCCCGGGGGCGACGGGCCGGCACGCGCTGCCTGGCGTCGACTGCTGATCCTGATGGCCCTGGGTTTCGCGGTTGCGGTTCCGTTGTGGTGGCTCGCCCGCATGCACACGCACGGTCCCTGCGCCGATCCCGGCGAAGACCGCATGCTCTGCAGTCTTGCGGCGCCCGGTGCGGACGCGTTCAGGATATGGTTCGGTTTTCTCCTATTCGCGCCCTTGGCTTACCTGTCCCCCCGGATACCCGGTCTGTTGCTGTTCAACTGGCCCAGCCAGCGAGAGGAGCGCCCGGCCCTTCTGCACTGGTGGTGGGACGAGCCTCTTCCGAGACCGTTCGACTGGCGGACGGCGGTCTATATCTACTTCTTCGCGCCGTTCACCCATGGCGCCTTCGCCCTAATCGCCCTCGCGTTGGGCGGCCACACAAACCTGTACGACAATCTCGTCTTCCTGCTTGGCGCCTTCATCATCGGCTCTTTGTTTCCGCTGGTGACGATGGGGACTTACGCGCAATGGAAAGGCTGGATGACAGTCTGCGCGTTCCTGGAGACGGACTACAGCAGGAAACGGACCGAACTCCTTCGGGCCTGAGGGCGGGCAGTCCCGGTCGCAGACCGCAAAAGCATGGCCGGCATGCCAAATTAGCAGTACCGCGACGGCGCCAATGGGTCCATGTCTTACCCGTGGCGGGCGCCTTGCCCGCCCCTTAACGGAGACAGGAAATGTCCGCCTTTTGCGATATGCTCTATCTCAGCGCGCTCGCCGCAGTAACCGGCCTGACGGTCGGCCTGAGCTGGGCCCTCTGACCAAGGCTGCGCGCCCGGGCGTCAGGCCTGGGCGTTAAGCCTTTCCTCCAACTCGTGCAGCGTGCGATAGCAGGCCAGCACCTTGCCCACGCTTGAATTCGGCTCGCGTCCCTCGGCGATGGCGGCGAAGAACTCACGGTCCTGCAGCTCGATTCCGTTCATGGACACGTCGACCTTTGAGACGTCGATTTGCTTGTCGTGGCCGTCGAACAGGTCGTCATAGCGGGCAAGGTATGTCCCGTTGTCGCAGATATAACGGAAGAACGTGCCGATCGGCCCGTCGTTGTTGAAGGACAGCGACAGAGTCAGGATCTTTCCCGACGTGGTCTTGAGCTGGATCGACATGTCCATGGCGATGCCCAGTTCCGGATGCATCGGCCCCTGGATCGCGTTGGCCGTCACCACCTCCTCGCCGGTCTGGTACTGGAACAGGTCCACCGTGTGGGCCGCGTGATGCCACAACAGGTGGTCGGTCCAGGACCTGGGCTCGCCCTTGGCGTTGATGTTCTTGCGGCGGAAGAAATAGGTCTCCACGTCCATCTGCTGGATGGAAATCTCGCCAGCCTGGATGCGGTTATGAATCCACTGGTGCGAGGGGTTGAACCGCCGGGTGTGCCCGACCATACAGACCAGGCCGGTCTCCTTCTGGACGGCGTTCACCGCCTCTGAGTCGGCCCAGCTGTCGGCCAGCGGGATTTCAACCTCCACATGCTTGCCGGCGCGCATGCACTGGATCGCCTGTTTGGCATGCATCTGGGTCGGCGTCGCCAGGATCGCCGCCTCCGCCCCCGGCTGGGCCAGGGCTTCGTCCAGGTCGTCGGTGACATGGTCGACCCCGTACTTGTCGGCCACCTCGCGCACCTGTTCCAGGCGCCGACCGACCAGGGACACCACCTCGACCCCGTCGATGTTCGCAATGCCGTCCAGGTGCTTCTGACCGAAGGCGCCCGCGCCTGCAATGATGGCTTTCATCTGCCTGTTCTCCTTGTCTGCCGCCGCGTCAGGCCCGGTTTTCCAGAATCAAATGACCCACCGCGGTGTTCGAGGCGGGGACATGGTAGAAACGGTGGACTTCGTCCACCCGGTCGTCCAGCGCACCGCGCATGATCAGCCACATCACCAGCTCGATGCCTTCCGACCCGGCCTGGCGCACATAGTCGATGTGGGGCTTCTTGGCCAGTTCCGCAGGCTGAGAGACGATGTCGTCCAGGAACGCCCGGTCGAACTCGGAATTTATCAGGCCGGCGCGCGGGCCCTGGAGCTGGTGCGACATGCCGCCGGTGCCCCAGATCTGCACGTTCAGGTCCTCGTCGAACGTCTCGACCGCGCGGCGGATCGCCTTACCCAGGTTGTAGCAGCGCTGCCCGGACGGCGGCGGGTACTGGACCACGTTGACGGCGAACGGAATGATCTTGCAGGGCCACGCCTGGGGCTGACCGAACATCAGCGACAGCGGCACGGTCAGCCCGTGGTCGACGTCCATCTCGTTGACGATGGTGAGGTCGAAATCGTCCTGGATCACCGATTGCGCGATATGCCAGGCCAGCGGCGCATGGCCGAACACGTTCGGCACTGGACGCCTGCCCCAGCCTTCGTCCGCCGGCCGGTACTCCTCGGCGCAGCCGATCGCGAAGGTCGGGATCAGCGACAGATCGAAGGCGGTCGCATGGTCGTTGAACACAAGGAAGACCACGTCCGGCATGTTCTCCGCAATCCATTGCTTGGAGAACTCGTAGCCGGAAAAGACCTTCTGCCAGTATTCCTCGTGCGTCTTGCCCAGGTCCAACGCCGCGCCGATCGCCGGCACATGGCTGGTGGTGACGCCGGCCGTGATCCTAGCCATCGTTCTTTTCTCCCGTATACAGGTTCCCTTCCGGGGACCGGCCGCCTTCGACCATCATCTTCCGGTATTCGTCCTGGGTCATGCCCGTCATCAGCGCCGCGGCGTATTGAAAGCTCTGCCCGTCGGTCGCGAAGATCTTGGCCAGGAAATAGACATTGCCGCCCAGCGAGATCAGGCGGTTGAAGTCGCGGTCCAGCACCGCCTGCTTCTGCTCTTCGGTCATCGGCCATCTGTCCAGATAGCCGCGTTCGTCCGCCTTGAAGGCGGTGCGGTTCTCCTCCTTCATCAGCGACATGCAGAACTGGTTCACGTGATATCCCTTGCGCGACATGTCGGCGTCGAAGATTGTCGTGCCGGGGATGTCCTTGTACGGTTTATCGAGAGCCATCAGCGTGCCTCCTTCTCACTTGGCGAAGCGTCCGCGCGGTGGCAGCCACGCCCTTCGTGACGGCCGAGTTCCACGGCCTCCTTGGGGGTGAGGGGAAAAGTCTCACCCTCATGCTGAGGAGGCGGCGGAGCCGCCGTCATGAAGCATCTGGCTGCCATCGGCGTGCCTCCTAATCGTTCCAGTAAAGCCGCATGGGGTTGTCCACCAGCAGCTTCTGTTGCAGCTCCGGCGTCGGTGCGATTTTCGGGATGAAATCCACGAGATGACCGTCGTCGGGCATGTGCGATTTCATGTTGGGATGCGGCCAGTCGGTGCCCCACAGAACCCGCTCCGGAAACCGTTCCACCAGACGCCGGGCGAAGGGGACCACATCGCCGTAGGCGGGCGGGCCTTCGATCGACAGCCGCTCGGGGCAGGTCACCTTCGACCAGACATTCTCGTTTTCCGCCATGAATGCCTCGAACCGCGCGAATTCCGGGCCGTCGGCGGGTTTGGACACGTCGGGCCGGCCCATATGGTCGACCACCACGGGCGTCGGCAGGGAGGTGAAGAAATCGATGTTCTCTTCCAGGTCCGGCGCCTCGAAATAGATCACCGTGTGCCAGCCCATGGGGGCGATGCGCCGGGCAATCTCCATCAGCGGACCCTTGGGCGGCGCATCGACCAGACGTTTGACGAAATTGAACCGGACGCCGCGCACCCCGGCTGCGTGCAGGTTCCCCAACTCTTCGTCCGCGATATCCGCCCGCACCGTCGCGACGCCCCTGGCTAGGCCGTCAGAGTGCTCCAGCGCGTCGACCAGGGCCCGGTTGTCGGCGCCGTGGCAGGTCGCCTGAACGATGACGTTCCGGGAGAAACCCAAATGGTCGCGCAGGGCCCAGAGCTGGTCTTTCGACGCATCACAGGGCGTGTATTTGCGTTCCAGCGCGAACGGGAACTCGTCGCCCGGACCGAAGACGTGACAATGGGCGTCCACCGCGCCGGCGGGCGGCGCGAACGAGGGCTTGGACGGGTTGGGATGCCAGTCCAGCCAGTCCGCGTCCTTCAGGAATGCCGGCGGCGCCGTCATTTGCCCCGCGCCTCCAGTGACGCGTCCAGGCGCGGATAGACGCGCCGGGCGTTCAACTCGAACACCTTGCGCCGGTCCTCTTCGGAGATATCCAGCGCGTCCAGATAACGTTTCGTGTCGTCGAAATAGAAGCCGGTTTCAGGATCGATACCGCGGACGGCGCCGACCATCTCCGAACCGAACAGGATGTTGTCGATGTCGATCACCCGGAACAACAGGTCGATCCCCGGCTGGTGATAGACGCAGGTGTCGAAATAGACGTTCTTCATCACGTGTTCAGGCAGCGGCGGCCGCTTCAGCATGTCGGCCAGCCCGCGATAGCGCCCCCAGTGATAGGGCACTGCGCCGCCGCCGTGGGGGATGATGAACCGCAACTCCGGAAAGTCCCGGAAAAGATCGCCCTGGATGAACTGCATGAAGGCGGTGGTGTCCGCGTTCATGTAGTGGGCGCCGGTGGCGTGGAAGTTGGGATTGCAGGACGACGAGACGTGGATCATGGCCGGCACGTCCAGTTCGACCATCTTTTCATAGAACGGATACCAGGACTTGTCGGTCAGCGGCAGCGAGGTCCAGTGACCGCCCGAGGGGTCAGGGTTCAGGTTGCAGCCGACGAAACCCAGCTCGTTGACGCAGCGTTCCAGTTCCTGCACCGAGTTCGCGATCGGCACGCCCGGCGACTGGGGCAGCTGACAGACGCCGATAAAGGTCTCCGGAAACAGGTCGACGACGCGCTTGATCAAATCATTGCAGGCGCGGGTCCAGTCCCGGGACGTCGCTTCGTCGCCCACATGATGGGCCATGGCCGAGGCGCGCGGCGAAAAGATCGTCATATCGGCGCCGCGCTCGCGGATCAGCTTCAACTGGTTCTGTTCAATCGACTCGCGAATCTCGTCGTCGCCGATTTCCGACCGTTGCGGCGGCGGCAGCGTCGGGTCCTCCAGCCGGGCGATCTGCGCGTCGCGGAAGGCCTGGTGGCCCGGCGGCGCGGTGGTGTAGTGCCCGTGACAATCGATGATCATTGTGACCTGCCCTCCCCGCTCACTCGAACGCGTGCTTGTTGCGCCACGCCCATTCCTGGCGCTCGGCGCAGGCCGCGCTCATCAGCGGCGCCACGCCCGCTTCCTGAACGGTCCGCGCGGCCTCCCTCATCTCCTCCGCCCGCCGCTCGCCATGCTCGATCGACCGGCTGATCATGTATTGCGACAGGCTTTCCCATTCCGGTCCCGGGAACAGGTCGTCCAGCGACCGCAGCACGGTGTCTTCCACATCGTAGTGTCGCGCCGCCAGCAGCGCCTCGGCCAACAGGGCCTCGATGCCTTTGACCATGACGCTGCGGCACAGTTTCGCGGCCGCCGCCTTGCCCAGACGATCGGAGAAGAACGATGCACCGTGGAAACCCAGCGCCGCGGCAACCGGCATGAAAGCTTCGGCGTGCGGCCCGCCCAGAAGCATTGGCGTCGCGCACCGCTTCGACGGGAATGGCGACATAACGGCCGCCTCGACATACCGCCCGCCGGCCGCCTCGACCCGCGCCGCCGCCGCGATCTTGGCTTCTGGCGAAGCAGAGTTCATGTCCAGGAAATACGCGCCCGCTTTGAGGCCAGCCACAGTGCCGGTCGCCGCCGCCAGCGTCTGCGCCGCCGTAACGGCGGAAATCACAAGTTCCGCATCGGTGACCGCATCGGCTGCGTCCTCGCCTTCCCGCACCTGCCGGTTCAACAGGCCGCGTGCCGGGATGCTGTCCCTGTCGGGGAACTTGACGTCCCATGCCGACAGCGCGGTGACGTCGGCCGCCGCCAGATCGTCCGCCAGGATCTGGCCGACCTCGCCGAAACCGATCAGGCAAATACGGGGCATCTGGTTCATGCCGGCCTCCCTGTGCCCGACGGCACATAGACCTCGCCGCGCATCAGCTTGCGCGCCGTGCGCAGCAGCGCGGACCGGTTGATCTTCAGGCCGCCGTCGGCCTGTTCCACATCCATCTCCACGGTGAAGAAGCCGGTGGGGTGTTCCACGTTCAGCCGGCGCGCACCCGGCGCCGCGTCCAGCCCCGCCACATCGGCCGCTACCGTACCGGGCGTGACGCAGGCCGTCGCCACGCTGACCGCGGCAAGAACGCCGATCGCCTCGTGGACCCGATGCGGGATGAAGCTGCGGGTGGAGACGGCGCCGCCATTCTGCGGCGGCGCAACCAGGGTCATCTTGGGCACCGTCTTCGACGCGACGTCGCCCAGGTTCATGCGCGGGCCGATCTCCAGCCGGAGCGTTTCGATGCGCATCTTCAGATCGGCGTCGGCCTCCAGCTCCTCGGGCCGTTCCAGGCCGGTCTTGCCGAAATCGGCGGCGCGCATGACGACGATGGGCATGCCGTTGTCGATGCAGGTCATCTCCACCCCGTCCACCACGTCCCGCGGCGCGCCGGTGGGGAACAGGGCGCCGCAGGTGGAGCCTGCCACGTCGAGAAAATCGATCGGGATCGCCGCGGCGGTCCCGGGCACTCCGTCGATGGCCGCGTCGCCTTCGTATTCCACGGCGCCGCCGGGCGTCGGGACGTGCGCCACGGCAAGGCTGCCGGAATTGACCATATGTATCCTGACCGGCGTGGTCTCGCCGGCCACCGGCACCAGGCCGTTCTCGATCGCCCACGGCCCCACGCCCGCCAGGATGTTGCCGCAGTTCTGGCTGCCGCTGACCTCGGCTTTGTCGACCACGACCTGCAGGAACAGGTAGTCGACATCGGCGTCCGGCCGGTCGGACGCGGAAATGACCGCGACCTTGCTGGTCAGCGGGTGGGCGCCGCCGACGCCGTCGATCTGCCGCAGGTCGGGCGACCCCATGGCAGCCAGCAGCACGCGGTCCCGCGCCGCCGTCTCCGCGGGCAGAACGGACTTGGCGAAATACAGGCCCTTCGAAGTTCCGCCGCGCATCAGGGTCGTGGGGATCGCCGCCAGCATGGATTCTAGATGTCCTCCGGCCGATCCACGTATTTCAGGCCGCGTTCGGCGAGGCGCTCGCGCATGCCGTAGACGTCGACGCCCAACTCGCCCGCCTGCAGCCGCGCGCGGACGGCGGCCTCTTTTTCCACGCGCACCCGGGATTTCTCCAGGACCTCGGCCGCCTCGGCGCGGGCCACCACGCAGACGCCGTCATCGTCGGCGACGATCATATCGCCCGGATTGATATGCGCGCCCGCACAGACCACCGGGACGTTGACGCTGCCCAGGGTCTCCTTGACCGTGCCCTGGGCGAACACGCAGTTAGACCAAACCGGAAAGCCCATCTCCTTAAGGTCGCGGATGTCGCGGCAGCCGGCATCGATAACCAGGCCCTTGACGCCCCGCGCGGCCAGGGAGTTGGCCAGAAGATCGCCGAAATAACCGGCATCGGAAGCGGACGTCGGCGCGACCACCAGCACGTCGCCCGCCTGGCACTGCTCTACCGCCACATGGATCATCCAATTGTCGCAGGGCGGCAGGCTGACGGTGACCGCTGGGCCGGCGATATGGGCGCCCGGATAGATTGGCCGGATGTTCGGGGCCAATAGGCCCTTGCGCCCCTGCGCCTCGTGCACCGTGGCCACGCCATGTTCCGCAAGCCCCTCGACCAGCCCCGGGTCCACGCGGTCGATGTTCTGTACGACCACATTCATCTTGCGCACCTCCCACCTGTCTTTCGGGGCAGTGTCGCGCGCAGACGCCCTGGTGACCAATTGAAAATCCTCCGGGGCCATAAGAAATTGCTATACGGTCAGAAAACCGGTCGGAGTTTCGACCTGGATTATCAGGGTCGACTTTGTTGCCGAGCGTGCGCCCGCCTTGCACCTGCGGACGACTGATGAGGCACCGCCGGACACCCGGCGCGGCCATCGGCGGCGGCGATTCCCCGCCGATCGGGGCCTCCCGAACGGCGCCCCGAGGCAAATTTGATCTGCCGCATTTTATAATGGCTTGAAATCCCATCTTATGGCAGCCATACCCCAACGCGGTCGATGCGCGGACTGTTCGGGGGGGACCCGCTCGCGGACCGCAATTTGTCGTTTTTTGCAACCGGCCGACGACAGGTCGGCATCAAATGCACTCAAAGGGAGGTATTCCACATGCGTAAGAGTCTGATCGTCGCGGCCGCTGGCGCCGCAGTCCTCGTCTTCGGCACACCGGCAGCCTTCGCCGCGTGCGATGACGGCGAGATCGTCATCAAGTTCAGCCATGTCACCAACACCGACAAGCACCCCAAGGGCATCGCCGCGTCGCTTCTGGAGAAGCGGGTCAACGAGGAGATGAACGGCAAGGCCTGCATGGAGGTCTTCCCCAGCTCGCAGCTCTATAACGACGACCAGGTCCTGGAAGCCATGCTGGCGGGCGACGTCCAGCTCGCTGCGCCCTCGCTGTCGAAGTTCGAGAAATTCACCAAGAAATTCCGTCTGTTCGACCTGCCCTTCATGTTCGACGACATCGACGCGGTGGACCGGTTCCAGAACTCTGACGACGGTCAGAAGCTGAAAGATTCCATGAAGCGCCGCGGGCTGCAGGGTCTGGCCTTCTGGCACAATGGCATGAAGCAGATCTCGGCCAACAAGCCGCTGATCACACCGTCCGATGCCGAGGGCCTGAAGTTCCGGGTCCAGCCGTCCGACGTGCTGGTGGCGCAGATGGAGGCGTTGAAGGCCAACCCGCAGAAGATGGCCTTCTCGGAAGTCTACGGCGCCCTGCAGACCGGGGTGGTCGACGGCCAGGAGAACACCTGGTCCAACATCTACGGCCAGAAGTTCTTCGAGGTTCAGGCCGGCGTCACCGAGTCCAATCACGGCATCATCGACTACCTGGTCGTGACCTCGACCGAATGGTGGGACGGCCTGCCGGGTGACGTGCGCGACCAGTTGAAGACGATTCTGGACGAGGTCACCGCGACGCGGAATGCGGAGTCCTTCAAGGTCAACGAAGAAGCCAAATCGGCGATCGTCGCCGCCGGCGGAACCGTTCGCACCCTGAATGCCGAGCAACGCAGCGAATGGGTCACGGCCATGAAGCCGGTCTGGGCCAAGTTCGAAGGCGATGTAGGCAGCGATCTGATCGAGGCCGCGCAGGCGTCGAACGCGACCAACTGACCGAAGTCTGTTGCCGATGCGGCCCGGTTTACGCCGGGCCGCATCGCGTATCTTTGATTCTCAAAGGCGACGGGGGGAGGACGCCGGATGAGCGAACCACAATCGCGGCTCGGGCGCATCGTTAACGAAATCGAGGAGACGCTGATCGCGTTCCTCCTCGGGGCGATGACACTGGTCACCTTTGCGAATGTCGTTGCACGGTACGGCTTCAACGCGAACATCCTGTGGGCGCTGGAAACCACGGTCTTCCTGTTCGCCTGGCTGGTGCTGATCGGCGCCTCCTACTGCGTCAAGAAGCGCATGCACCTGGGTGTCGATGCGATCATCAACATCCTGCCGCACGGCGCACGTTATGTCATGGCGCTGTTGGCAGTCATCGCCTGCCTGTTGTTCAGCGTGCTGCTGCTGATCGGCTCCTGGAATTACTGGGCTCCATTCGCGGCGATGCCGATGCTGGACGGCACCTTGAAGGATCAGGCCTGGTACGAGGTCAACGACATTCCGATGCTGCCGTTTCTGCGGTTCATGGAAGAGTCGATGAACCAGGGCGAAGCCTACGAGAAGCTCCCGCGGTTCATTCCCTACGCGGCCTTGCCGATCGGGATGGCCTTGTTGACACTCCGTTTCATCCAGGTGGCCTGGCAGGTAGCGACCGGCAAGATCGACACCGTCATCGCCAGCCACGAGGTGGAGGAACTGGTCGAAGAAGCCGCCGCCAAGGCGGACAAGGAGGGCTGACCCATGGATGTCGCCTTCCTCTTCGCCATGGTCATCGGCATGCTGCTGATCGGCGTGCCGATCGCGGTGTCGCTGGGCCTCAGCTCGATCTTCTTCCTGTTGATCTTTTCCGACAGCTCGCTGGGCTCGATCGCCCAGACGTTGTTTAACGCCTTCGCCGGCCACTACACCCTGCTGGCGATTCCGTTCTTCATCCTTGCCTCCACGTTCATGTCGACGGGCGGCGTCGCCCGGCGGATCATCCGCTTCGCGATCGCCTGCGTCGGCCACTTTCCCGGCGGCCTCGCCATCGCCGGCGTCTTCGCCTGCATGCTGTTCGCCGCCCTGTCCGGGTCGTCGCCGGCGACCGTTGTCGCAATCGGCACGATCGTCATCGCCGGCATGCGCCAGGTCGGATACACGAAGGATTTCGCCGCCGGCGTCATTTGCAACGCCGGCACCCTGGGTATCCTCATTCCGCCATCGATCGTGATGGTGGTCTATGCCTCCTCGGTGGACGTTTCCGTGGGCCGGATGTTCCTGGCCGGCGTCATTCCCGGCCTTGTCGCCGGGCTGATGCTGATGGTTGGGATCTATATCGCCGCGAGGATCCGAAACATGCCGGCGCAGCCGCGGGCCGGCTGGCGCGAGGTCTTCGATTCGGCGCGGGATGCCGGCTGGGGCCTGTTCCTGATCGTGATCATCCTGGGCGGCATCTATGGCGGAATCTTCACGCCGACCGAGGCCGCGGCGGTGGCCGCCATGTACGCCTTCTTAATCGCCAACTTCGTCTACAAGGACATGGGGCCGCTGAAGGGAGAAGGCGAAGAACGCTTCCGGCTGTGGTCGCGGCCGCAGAGCCTGGTCACGGTCTGGTTCCACCCCGATACCAAGCACGCCCTGATGGAAGGCGGGCGGACCACCATCATGCTGCTGTTCATCATCGCCAACGCGCTGATCCTGAAGCACGTGCTGACCGACGAGCAGATCCCGCAATCGATCGCAAACGCCATGCTGGCGGCGGGCTTCGGGCCGATCATGTTCCTGATCATCGTCAACCTGATCCTGTTGATCGGCGGGCAGTTCATGGAACCCTCGGGCCTGATCGTCATCGTCGCGCCGCTGGTGTTCCCGATCGCCATCAGCCTGGGAATCGATCCCATCCATCTGGGCATCATCATGGTGGTCAACATGGAACTGGGCATGATCACGCCGCCGGTGGGCCTCAACCTGTTCGTGACGTCGGGCGTGGCCGGCATGCCGATGATGCGGGTGGTCAAAGCCGCGATGCCCTGGTTCGGGATCCTGTTCCTGTTCCTGATCCTGGTCACCTACGTGCCCTGGCTGTCGACCTTCCTGCCGACGACATTGATGGGACCGGAGGTCATCATTCGGTAACGGCGCTAGCGCGGCCTTGACGCCGCCGTCGATTTGGCTGAGAGCTATCCAGGTCTTTGGACAAGGGGAGGCCGTCATGTCTTTTGCTCGCTATCCAAGCCTGGAGGGCGTGACCGCCTTCGTCACCGGGGGCGCCAGCGGAATCGGTGCGGAAATCATGCGCACCTTTGCCGACCAGGGCTCGCGGGTCGGATTTGTCGATTTCGACCTGGAGAACGGGACGGCGCTGGCCGAGGAACTGGCCGGCGCCGGCGCGACGGTCGCTTTCCAACACGCCGATCTGCGCGATATCAACGCCTTGAAAGAGGCCTTCGCCGGCCTCCAGGACGCGCTGGGCCCGGCCACAGTGCTGGTCAACAACGCCGCCCGCGACGACCGGCATTCCTGGGAGGAGGTGACGCCCGACTATTACGACGAGCGCATCGCCACAAACCTGCGCCACATGTTCTTCGCCACCCAGGCGGTCGCGCCGGGCATGATCGCCGCCGGCAAGGGCTCGATCGTGAATATCGGCTCGAACTCCTGGTGGGAGAAATCCGGCGGCATGCCCGTCTACACCACGTCGAAAGCCGCGGTGCACGGCATGACCCGGTCCTTCGCACGCGACCTGGGTCCGCATCGGATCAGGGTCAACACCGTGGTGCCCGGCTGGATCATGACCGAACGGCAGAAGACCCTGTGGGCCACGCCCGACGCGTTGGAGCGCCATCGCGAAAACCAGTGCCTGCCCGACCTGATCGAGCCGGTCTATATCGCGCGCATGGTGCTGTTCCTGGCCTCCGACGACGCCGCCATGTGCACGGCCAACAATTACATGGTCGAAGCGGGCTCGATCTAGGCGGCGGGAAAGCGATGTCCGAACTGTGGCAGCAATCCGCGGTCGCGCTGGCCAAGCTGGTCAGCGAGGGCGATGCTTCCGCCGTCGAGGCTACCCAAAGCGCGCTGGCGCGGCTTGACCGGGTCAATCCGGCGATCAATGCCGTGGTGACCGAAATGCCCGAAGCGGCGCTCGCCGCGGCCCGGGAGATCGACGCAAAGCGCGCCGGCGGCGCGCCCTTGGGGCCACTGGCAGGTGTGCCGGTCACCGTGAAAGTCAATGTGGACCAGACCGGCTTTGCCACCACCAACGGGCTGAGGATCCAGCGCGACCTGATCGCGGATGAGGACAATCCGGTCGTCGCCAACCTGAAGAAAGCCGGCGCCGTGATCGTCGGGCGAACCAACACGCCGGCCTTTTCGCTGCGCTGGTTCACCCGTAACGGGCTGCACGGCCATACCCGTAACCCGCGCGATTCCGCGCTGACGCCGGGCGGCTCGTCGGGCGGAGCCGCGGCCGCGGTGGCGGCCGGGATCGGCGCCATCGGGCATGGCACGGATATCGGCGGTTCGATCCGCTATCCGGCCTATGCCTGCGGCGTGCACGGCCTGCGCCCGACTTTGGGCCGGGTGCCCGCCGCCAACTTCACCGGTCCCGACCGCCACATCGGTGCGCAGCTCATGGCCGTGTCGGGCCCGATCGCGCGCACCGTCGCCGACCTGCGCCTGGCCTTCGCGGCGATGGCGGTTGAAGACCTGCGCGACCCCTGGTGGGTGCCCGCGCCGCTGGATCTTCCGCCCATGCCGAAACGCGCTGCCCTGACGGTTGCGCCGGAAGGGATGACCGTTGCCCCCGAGGTGGAAGCCGCCCTGCGCGACGCCGCCGCGCGGCTGGAGGCCGCCGGCTGGACGGTCGTCGAGACGCCCTGCCCGCCTCTGCGCGCAGCGGCGCGGCTGCAGGGCATCCTGTGGCTTGCCGAGTTCCGCCGGGCCGGCGGGCAAATGCTGGACCAGGAGAACGATCCGGACGCGCGCTTCGTGTTCGACCAGCTTGCGGCGGTCTGTCCGGAACCGGACCTGAACGGGGTCTTGGACAGCCTGCAGGAACGCGCGGCCCTGACCCGGCAATGGCAGCTGTTCCTGGCCGAACATTCTGTCCTGCTTTGTCCGGTGTCGGGCGAACTGCCGTTTCCCGACCAGCTTGACGTGGAATCGCCGGCGGCGTTCAGCCGTGTGCTGGCGGCGCAACTAACCCAGTTGGGCCTTCCGCTCATGGGGCTGCCGGGACTGACCGTCAGCACCGGGCTGGTGGGGACTGCGCCGGTCGGCGTCCAGCTGGTGGCCGGGCGCTACCGCGAAGACGTGCTGCTGGATGCAGGCGAAATCATCGAAGCGGGCGGAACGCCGCCCAGCCCGGTGGATCCGCGCTAGCCGGACGCGTCGCCTCGGCGGCTTCTCGGACAACGGTGACGGATGCGGACACGCGTTGCACGGTCAGTTCGTTTCCCGGTAAAGGCCCAACAGCCGCTGCACGCCGCCGTCGGAAAAGCTGAACAGAACCGCCCGCCCGTCCGACTGGTGCCGGTGCCTCACCCAGGGCGGGACCACGAAATGGTCGCGCGGGCCCCAGTCGAAGACCTGCTCGCTCCCGTCGCGCGCGGTCACGACCGTGCGGCCGGTACCCTGGACGCAGGAGAAGACCTGGCCTTCAGTGGTCTGCCGGTCGGCGCCTGCAAACCCTTCCGGCAGCAAAGTGAGAAAAGCCGACAGGGTCTTCATGATCGGCCCGCCGGTGGTTGGGTCGATGTATTCCATGCACCATCCACGTTTCGGATCGGGGTCGGCATAGGCGGCAAGGGACTCCAGCGCTGCCATGGAGGCGGCGAAGGGATAATGGAAGATCGGGCTGGACGGCCCTTCGTACCGGTCGCCCACGGGGCGCATGTTGCGGCCGTAACGCGCGTAGGACGAGCCCTCCGGACGGTTGGTCGGGAACTGCGGGTCGGGATAGCCCTCGGCGAAGACCGGGCCCAGATACCGGACCAGCGGGATATCCAGACCGTCCAGCCAGACCATCGGTGCGTCGCCGTCATGGCCATGGTCATGCCAGGCCCAGTTGGGCGTCAGGATCAGGTCGCCCGGCGCCATATAGGCCTTTTCGCCGTCGACGGCGGTGAAGGCGCGTTCGCCTTCGACAATGAAACGGAAGGCGCTGGGCGTATGCCGGTGCGCCGGCGCAATCTCGCCCGGCAGGATCAGCTGCAGGCCGGCGTAAAGCGTCTCGGTGATCGCGCTCCTGCCGGATAGCCCGGGATTCTCCAAGACCAGGACCCGGCGTTCCGCCTCCTCCGCGGAGATCAAGCCGCCCGATTCCAGCAACAGCGGTCGCACGTCGTCGTAGTGCCAGCGGTAGGGGACGGCATCGGTTACCGGCTCGCGCGCCAGAAGCTGATGGATGACCTCCCACAACGGCGCGAGGCTGAGGGGCTTCAGGCGCTCGTAATAGAGGCCCCGTTCTTCGGCGGTCGATGTGGGTTGGGTCATCATTCCGGTTCCTCGAAACGTCGAAAGGTTCAGCCGCGCAGGGCGCGCGCGCGGTCCGACAGCGACAGACCATGCCCCGCCGTCGCTGCATCGACCGACATGGTGCCATCCGGCGCCATCGCCGGCATGCCGTCGAACATGGGTTCAAGCAGGGCGAAGTCCTCAAGCCAGGTGACGGCCGGCGCGGCGGCGGCCAGATGCACGAACAGCCCCGGCAGAAAGTGCGGCGCGACGCCCAGGCCGTGAAACGCCGCGACTTCGGCTAATGCCAGCGACGGGGTCAGCCCGCCGATCATCGCCAGGTCGGGCTGCAGGATACCGGCCAGCCGGTCCGCCACATAGGGTTCAAAGGCGGCCAACGTCTGAAGATGCTCGCCCGTTGCGACGGTCACCGACGCACCGTCCGCCAGACGACGGAAACCGCCCAGATCCGACGCGGGCAGCGGCTCCTCCACGAACAGCACGCCGTGATCGCGGGCCACTTCCAGCAGGCGCCGGGCGCGGGCAAGATCGCCCTTTTCGTTGACGTCCAGCATCAGGAACCGGTCGGCCGGCAAGGCCCCGGTCACCGCGGCGATCAACGCATCGTCCTGGGGCACCGCCCCGACCCGCGGTTTCACACCGCGAAAGCCCGCCTCGACCGCCGCCAGCGCCGCGTCGGCGGCCGCCGCCGGCGCCATGCCCGGCTGAAACGGTCCGCTGGCATAGACCGGCACGGCGCGAAGGACGCCGCCCATCGCGACGCCCATCGGGACGCCCGCACGTTTCGCGGTCAAATCCCACAAAGCCACGTCCAGCGCAGCCAGCGCCAGCATGTTCCAGCCGCTGCCGGTGCGGTTGAAGCTCTTGGCGATCGTCCGCCAGGTCGCCTGCGGCGGAGCAACGGGTTTGTCCAGCAGGAACCGATCGGCCATCGACCGGCACAGCGGCGCCAGCGGCGCACCGCCCCCGGCGATCACGTAGCTGAAGCCGAATCCCGTCGCATCATGATCGTCCTTCAATTCCGCAATCAGCAGGTCGACTTCGGAGACGCCGGACCCGCCCATCGGCCGGTCCAGCCGGTAGGTGATCAGATCGACGGCGCATTCAGCAATCCGGCTCATGCGCCTCAGCCTTCGCGGACCGGAACGGTCATGCCGCCGATGCCTTCGATCCAGCATTCCATGACATCCCCCGGCGCCACCGGCGCGACGCCCTCGGGCGTACCGGACATGATGATGTCGCCGGGATAAAGCGTGTAGGCCGACGTCGCGTATTCGATCAGCTTGGGGATGTCCCAGATCAGCAGGCGCGTGTTGGATTTCTGGCGCTCCTTGCCGTTCACCTTGATCCAGAAATCAAGGTTGTTGGGGTCGGGGATTTCGTCCGCGGTCACCAGCCACGGGCCCAGCACCGCGAAACTGTCGAAGGACTTGCGGAAACTCCGGTCCTCGGTGCCCCGCACGGTCATGTCCAGCCCGATGGCGTAGGCCGCCACCATCTCCATCGCCTCGTCGCGGGCAACCCGGTAGCCCTCCTTCCCGATCACCACGGCCAGTTCCACCTCGTGGTCGATGCGGCGGTCGGTCCAGGCCAGCGTGACGCCATCGTCAGGACCGACAAGGGCGGTGCTGTTCTTCAGGAACAGACCCAGGTCGTCGATGGTCTTGATCTGTGCGCCGTGATGGATGCCGGCATCGGCGCGCGCCTCGTCCAGATGTTTTTTGTAGTTCACCGGCGCGGCCAGGATCTTGGTCGGCGTCGCCACCGGACTGTGCAGGGAAACGTCCGCCAGTGGAAGCCTGCGTCCCGCTTCGGCGGCCGCCCTGATGGGGCGCTGCAGCAGGCCCAGATGACGGATCAGCGGATCGCCGGGCATCAGCGGCCAATGGTCGATGGGCAGGGCGTCCAGGGCGGCGGTCACATCGACCAGCGCATCGCCGTCCACCAGCCCCAGCCGGTCTTCGTTGAACCGTGCAAGCCTCATGATCCGTTTCCTTCCTTACTTCAGTTCCACCGTTAACGGATCGTACGAGAAAAGCCAGCGCGACCGTTCGGCCGCCATGTCCCGCCTGGAGAAGGCCGCGCGCAGTTCCTCGACCGTATCGAGATGGAACAGCCTGCCGTTCGCCGCGGATTCGGTGACGATGCGCGCGGTCCGGTCAAGGCGGTTGCGCTGGTACAATTGCAAGGCCGCCGCCGGTTCGCCCACCTGCGCAAGACAGCGGGCGAGAACGGCCCCATCCTCGATCGCCATGCAGGCGCCCTGGGCCATATAAGGAAGGGTCGGGTGCGCGGCGTCGCCCAAAAGGGTCGCCCGTTCGGTGCTCCAGTTCGACACCGGCGCCCGGTCGTTCATCGCCCAGCGAAAACACTGGTCCTTGTCCGCGGCGTCGATGATGGCCTGGATCCGAGGATGCCAGCCTTCGAAGTCGGCCTTCAATTCCTGCCAGGGACGGCGCGACGTCCAGCTCTCGTCCTCCCAATCGCCGTACTCGACAAGACCGACGAAATTCAGGATCGATCCGCCGCGCAGATAATAGACCACCGCATGGCGCGTGGGCCCGACCCAGATTTCCGTCGACAGCCCGCCATTATCGCGCTGATCGGCGGGCAGCCGGTCGACCGGCACCATGACCCGCCAGGCCACGTCGCCCACGTAGTGCGCCTTCGTATATCCGATGATCTGCGCCCGGATCAGCGACTTGATGCCGTCGGCCCCGACCAGGACGTCGCCGCGGACAACCTTTCCATCTTCAAGCGCCAGACTCACCCCCTCGGCGTCTTCCTCAAAACCGGTGGCGCGGGCATTCAGATGGATCGCGTCCGGGCTCAACTGCCGCAGGCGCCGCACCAGCATGTCGTGAAAGTCCGCCCGATGGACCGTGTAATAGGGCACGCCGTGGCGTTGAACGTAGCTTTCGCCAAGCTGGATTTCCTGGATCACCTCAGCGGTGTCGAACAGGCGGAACTGGTATCCCTGCGGCTTGACTGCCACCGCCTCCAGGTCGGGCGTCAGCCCGATATCCGCCAGGACCCGGACGGCGTTTGCGCTGAGCTGGACGCCCGCGCCCACCTCGCCCAGTTCCGGGGCCTGCTCGTACACCTCGACATCGAACCCGGCCTTCGCCAGACAAATGGCCGCCGTCAGACCGCCCAGCCCGCCGCCTGCAATCAGAACCTTGGAAATGGCCATACGCCCCGCACTCCTCCTTCAGGTGCGGTGACGACTATAAGAACATGACACACCGGCTGTCAGCATGCGTCGCCACGGCGGCTACGGTCGACTGTGCCATCCTTGAAGGCGCTCAGCGCATCGGCCAAATGCTGGATCAATGCAGCGGCTGCCGGAGTCGGGCGGCGTTCCCGCGGTTGCAGCAGTGTCAACCGCAGGTCTGACAGCCGACGCTCCTTCAACGGGACGGCAACCACCGATCCTTCTGACAGTTCATTGACGAAGCCGATCGAGGTGTAGAACGCAACTCCGATGCCCGCGCAAACCAGGCCCTTGATCAGAGACAGATTGTTCGCCACCAGAAGGTGACGGCTGGCCGTCTTGGCCTCAGCCAACTCCATGTCCAACAGGGTTCGGATCGGCTGGGTGTCTTCCTGAAACAGAAGGGGGTATTTGGCGCAGTCCAGCAGAGTGACGGCAGGCGCCTCGGCCAGCGGATGGTCCGGCGACACCATGGCGCGGATCGGCGACGCAATATCTGCCGCCACGGTCACACCGGCATGCTGTTCGATGTCGAACGCGATGCCGATATCGGCGTCGCCGTTGGCCACACGGTTGGCGACCTCGCCGGGCCCGCAGGCGGTCACCGCAAATCGCACCGCCGGGTTGGACCGGTGGAAGGCGGTGATCGTCCGCGGCAGGAGGTCCACCATGAGGCTGTCCAGGCTGGCGAGCCTGACCAGGCCGGTTCGCACTCCCTGAAGCGCATCCAGTTCGGTCTTCAGCCGATCGAACTCGTACAATGTCGCGCGCGCGTGCCGCAGGACGATCTCGCCAGCCGGCGTCAAACGCAGCCCCGAGGGGACACGTTCGAACAGTTCCAGGCCCAATTCCTGTTCCAGCTTGAGGACCTGTCGATTCACGGCCGACGCGGCGACATTGAGTTGCCGCGCAGCCTGTCGGATCGACCCGGCACGGGCGACTTCGGCGAAATAGCGCAGGACAGGGGCGTGCAAGGCTGGCCCCGTCGCCTAAGCAGTCATCCTGACCGGCCAGCCGGCGACCGTAGGATGGTCCTCCTCGGTCCGATGGGTATCGCTCAGCCCGCCCGGCGCCCCCCAGCCGGTCACCTCCGGTCCGAAGAATTCACGGTTGACTGCGATAAACCGATGCCAAGGCGCAGGCAGCTCGTCTTCTTCGAATATTGCTTCAACCGGGCAGACCGAGACGCACAGAGCACAATTTATGCATTCGTCCGGCTGGATGTAGAACATCCGGCCGCCCTCGTAGATGCAGTCGACCGGACAGACCTGGGTGCAGGTTCCGTCCTTTACGTCGATGCAGGTCTCGCCGATCACGAAGGCCACGTTGTTTCTCTCGCTTACCGGCCGCGCCAGACGGGCGCGCGTTTTTCCTGGAAGGCAAGCACGCCTTCCTCGCCGTCCTCGCTGAGGAGCGCATCGATCACCGCCGGCAGTTTCAGCGCCTGCGCCTCGGCCGGCGTGAGATGGGCCGTGCGCTGCACCGTCTGTTTCACCGCTTTGAGGCTGAGCGGCGCACAGGCAAGGATGTCGTGCACCCATCGATCCACGGCATCATCCAGCATGTCGCCCGGAACCGCCTCGTTGACCAATCCCCAGCGGGCCAGTTCGGTGGCGGTGACCCGTCGGGCCGTCAGAAGCATTCCCATGGCAATATTGTGCGGGATCTTGCGCGGCAGCTTGACCATGCCCCCGTCCAGCGGCATGCGCCCGACCCGAGGCTCGGGCAGCCCCATTTCCGCATCCTCGCGCGCAACGACGATGTCGCAGCCCAGAACCATCTCAAAACCGCCGCCCAGCGCGTAACCGTTGACCCGCGCGATCACCGGCACATCCAGGCTGCTGCGCAGGGCAATGCCGCCGAACCCGCCGGGGCGCGGCTCGGCCCAGTATTCCAGACCTGAACTGTCCACACCCTTCATGTCGGCGCCCACGCAGAAGGCGCGGTCGCCGGCGCCGGTCAGAACCACGCAACGGACGTCGTCGTCGGATTCGATCTGCGACCAGACCTGCTGAAGCTGCGCTTCCGTGGCAGCGTCGATGGCGTTCATCCGATCCGGCCGGTCGATGATGATCCGCGCGACGTGATTTTCGATCTCCAGATGGACGCTCACGCAACCTTCTCCGGTTGCCCGGCCAGGCCGTCAGCCGAAATCCCCAGCCCTTCCAGAATCTCGTCGTTGTGTTCGCCCAGTTGCGGCGGCATGTGCCGCACGTCCAGAGGCGCGGCAGACATGTCGATCGGCGTCCCGACCAGCCGCACCGGACCGGTCTGGCTGTGTCCCGCCTCGACGATCATGCGGTTGACCAGGGTCTGTTCGTCTTCCAGCGCCTCGGCCAGGGACTTGACAGGCGCGCAGAGGATGTCGACCTCTTCCAGCCGTTGCAGCCAGTAAGCCGTCCTTTCCTGGCGGAATCTTTCTCTGAAACGCGCTTGCAGTTCGCTCCTGTGTTCCCGCTGACGATCCAGGGTTGACAGCCTTTCCTCCTTGGACAGGTCCTCAAATCCCAAGGCCGCGCAAATGTCGGCCAGCGGATTTGGCTTGAAGGCTCCGACCATCGTAAGCGCGCCGTCCGCGGTCTCGAAGACGCCGGTCAACGGCATCGCGGCCCAGTTCAGCTCTTTGGTCCGCATCATATGCATGGCCGCTTCTTGCATCTGCATGGCCAGCATGGAGTTGTAGAGGCTGACACCGACCCGCTGCCCTTCCCCGGTCTTTTCGCGCTGCATCAAGGCAAGAAGGATGCCCTGAACCAGGTGCATGCCGGCCGAATAGTCGCATAACGCCGTCGGATAGATCGAATAGGGGAGTTCGGAATCCGCGCGTCGATCCATCACGCCGCTCATCGCCTGGGCCAGGACGTCCTGGCCGCCCTTGTGCACGTAAGGACCCTCGTTGCCATAGCCGGACCCTTCGGCAAAAACCAGCCGCGGATTGCGCGCCTTCAGGGTTTCGTAGCCGAACCCGATCCGGTCCATGACGCCGGGGCGGAAGTTGTTGACCACCACGTCGGCACCGTCGATCAGGCGCAAGACCGCCTCCTTGGCGGCAGGCTGCTTCAGATCCAGGGCAAGGCTCTTCTTGTTCCGGTTCAGCGAACAGAAGACAGGATTGTTCAGGCCGTCCGGATCCTCGCCAAGGGACCAGCGCGACAGGTCGCCGATCTTGGCCTTTTCGACCTTGATCACCTCGGCGCCGTAGTCCGCCAGCATCTGGGTGCAGCACGGCCCCAGCATCACCTGCGTGAAGTCGATGACCCGCACGCCGTCCAGCGGCAGCGGTTCGGTTCTGGTCTGGTCACTCATTCCGCAGCCTCCGCAGCGATCAGTGCATTCGGCGACGGTCTGTCGCCCGGGTCCGCGCCCTGGGCGCGCATTTTCTTCTGAATCAACGTCACATCCGCATCGCGCACCGTGCCGCCCGCGTCCAGGGCAACGACCGCAGCGACACCGGCCGCCTCGCCCATTGCCATGCAGGGCGGGATTTCGCGGCTCATCTTCTGCGCCTGCGGCGTGGCGGAATAATGCCGGCCCGCGACCAGCAATTGATCGATCCCCTGCGGGACCATCGCGCGGTATGGGGTGTAGTAGTCGCGGCCGCGGCAGACCGTATCGGCGAAGTGGCGCCGCTGCATAATGTCGGCCTTGGTGACCACGTACTCGCCTTCCAGCATCCGGGTCTGGCGCACGCCGGTCTGCGGCGCGAAATCCACCACATAGGCGTTCTCGAAACCCGGGATATTGGCGCGGGCGTGGTCCAGCAGCCGTTCGATGCGGCCGCGGCCTTCCAGCTCGGCTTTGGTCAGGTCATCGACCTTTAGCCCGTCAAGTCCCGGCATGTGCGGGCAATTGAGCCAGACGACGCCGGGCAGCGGCGTTTTCAACCACCAGAAGTCCCAGCACCCGCCGATGATCCGCTTGGCCTCCCTGTCGACGGCTTTGTACGCTTCGGGGTCTTCATACTCGAAACGTTCGGCGGCGTCGGTGTCGACCCCGCCCCAGCGCGAGACCGTGGTCAGGATGTAGGAGCCCTCCTGGAACGCGGCCCCCGCGCTGGCGGCCACGTCCAGATCGCCCGTGGTGTCGATCACCACATCGCCCATCACCGCCTGGCGGCCTTCCTTGGTTTCGCAGACCACGCCTTTGATGGCGCCGTCCTCGACGACCGCGGCTGCGAACCAACTGTGGGTTCGTAGCTTGACGCCGGAGTCGGCGATCATCTCGTAGGACGCCCGCTTGAAACCGTCCGGGTCAAATGCCGCGGCATAGACGATCGGGTGCGGCATGTCCTTGGTCCGGAAATCGAACACGCCCCACCGCGCCCACTTCCGCCACATTTCCTCGGTCTGGCGAACGTCGTGCTGGCGCGCCGCGTCGTCCGGCGCGACGGCCAAGCCCCACTTGGCCATGCGCTCGATAATCTCCATGCCGATGCCCTGGACGGTGACCTCCAGATCGTTGTGCATGTCGTCCAGGACCAGAACCATGCCGCCCGAAGCCAGCCCGCCCAGATAGGGATAGCGTTCCAACAGGGTAACGCTGGCGCCGTTGCGCGCCGCGCTGACCGCCGCGGACAGGCCCGCCGGTCCGCCGCCGACCACGACGACGTCGCTACGGTCGACGATCCTGGCCTCTCGTGCTGCTTCCTTGATGGTCGTGGCTTCGTTCATGGGCTCTCTCCAGTGGGCGACGGCAACATCAGTGCACGGCCGAGGATTTCCAGCGGATGGTCTTGCGTTCCGCATAACTCACCAGGCTGAAAAGGGTGACCGCCAGGCCGGCGCAAACGAAAACGGTGGCGTCCAGAAGCGGCGACCGGAAATTATAGGTCGCCTCGATGATCAAAGCGCCCAGGCCGAAGTTGGAGCCGATCCATTCGCCGACGATCGCGCCGATCACGCAGGTGGTGCTGGCGATCTTCAGTGCCGCGAACAGGAATGGCAGGGAACTCTGCAGGCGCACTTTCCAGAACACTTCGGGCTTGGTCGCCGACAGGACCCGCATCAGGTCCAGCATGGCAGGACTGACGGCCTTCAAACCGCGCACCATGTTCACAAGCGTCGGGAAAAAGCAGATCAGACCGGCGATCACGATCTTCGGCGCATATCCGTTACCGAAGATCAGCACCAGGATCGGCGCGATGGCGATGATCGGAATGGTGTTTATGAAAACGGCGATGGGATAGAAGGCGCGCTCTGCGGTGCGCCGGTGCACGAACCAGATCGCCAGCAAGATGGCGACGCCGTTGCCGGCGACAAACCCCAGCAGCGCCTCCATCAGGGTCGGCCAGAAATTCTTGATCAGGATATCGCCTTCTGAAATGAAGGTGCGGACCACGTCTAGCGGACTTGGCGCGATATAGGTGGGAATGCCAAAGACGCCGACAACGGCCTGCCACAGCGCCAACAGGCCGATGGCCGCCGCGATCGCTGGCAGTCTGGCGCGCCATCGGGCCACCCGCGCCGCGCGCTGCCTGACCGCGCCGGACTCAGCGTCTGCCGCGACCGAGGCCATCAACAGCTCTCCAGAAGAGTGCGCAGGTGAGCGGTGACCTGCACAAATTCCAGGGTGTCGCGCATCGCAAGGCGACGCGGGAAATCGAGATCGACGGATACCAGATCCCGGACGCGCCCCGGCGACGCCGCCAGGACAAGAACGGACTGTCCCAGGAACGCCGCCTCCGGGATCGAATGGGTGACGAAAAGGATGGTCGTGCCGGTTTCCTCCCAGATCCGCAGCAGTTCCTCGTTGAGCTTGTCGCGGGTGATCTCGTCCAGCGCGCCGAACGGCTCGTCCATCAACAGGATCCTGGGCCGGCAGACCAGCGCCCGGGCAATCGCGACGCGCTGGCGCATGCCCCCGGAAAGCTCATCCGGAAGCGCCTTTTCTCGTCCGCCCAGCCCGACCAGTTCCAACAGTTCCTCAGGCTCGGCATGGGCCTTGCCGCCGCCGCCCACCTCCAAGGGAAGACGAACATTGTCGATCGCGTTGCGCCAGGGAAGCAGGGTCGAATCCTGGAACACGAAGGCGAAGTCGCGCTCCAGCCGGGCCTGTTCGGGCGTGCGGCCGTGGACGGATATGCCCCCCTCGGCCGCCGGCACCAAGTCGGCGATGGCGCGCAGCAGGGTCGATTTTCCGCAGCCCGACGGCCCCAGCATGGTCACCAGGGCGCCTTCAGGGATGGAGACCGAGACACGCTCCAGCGCGGTCACCGGACCGCTATCGGTTTTGAAACGGACGGTCAGATTTTCGACGTCGACAGCCGGCGCAGGCGCGGTCGCCTGCGCCGGCAAGGCAGCAGCAGTCATCAGCCGACTTTCTTACGAACCGCCTCGGTCGCCTGAAGGATCTCCGTCGTCATGACGTCTTCCACCGTGGGCGTCGCGCCTTTGAACTGACCCAGGGCGTCATAGGTCTTGACCTGGTCCTCCCAGTTCGCCGGGTTCATCGCACCCCAGCCGTCACGGGCGGTCGTATCGTCGAAACTGAAGCCCAGCACCGGACCGACCGCTTCAAGTTCGCTGGCCTTCTCCAGGTTCGGGTAAGCTGAAACCAGCATGTCCACCGCCTCTTCCGGGTTCTGGCGAGCATAACCCCACCCCATCGCCGAGCCGGTCAGATAACGGGTCAGCACGTCGGCGTGCTGGGCCAGCATGTCGTCGGTGGTGTAATAGACGTTCGCATAGAGCTGGATGCCGGTGTCCCAAAGCATCATGTCGACCCGGTCTTCGCCCAGGATCTTCAGCGCATTGGTATTGGTCTGCCAGCCGGTCACCGCGGCCACCTGACCCGTCATCAACTGGTTCATGTCGCTGCCCATATTGACGACTTCGACCTTCTCCTCATCGATGCCGTTCTTTGCAAGCAAGGCGCGCAGCAGAATATGCGCCGTCGGCTGGGTGGCTATCTTCTGGCCGACCAGGTCCTTCGGCTCGCGGATCGGGTTGCTGGCCAGCGAGAAATAGGTGAACGGGTGTTTCTGATAACCGGCTGCGAATGCCTTGACCGGAATGTCAGCCGAGCGCGCCAGCATCAGCGACGGGCTGGACGAGAGCTGTCCCACACCGGACCGGCCCGCTGCCACCGACCCGACGCCGTCGACGTTGGGACCGCCCGGCGTGATCTCAAGCTTGATGTTCTGCTCGGCGTAGAAGCCCTTGGCCGTCGCGACGACCTCGCCAAGAATTCCGTTGCTGGCAAGCCAGCCAAGCTGCATGGAAACGGTGGCGGTGTCGGCCGCGCGCGCCGAAACGGTAACCAGGCTGGGCATCGCGCCCATGAGGCCGAGGCTGCCAGCAGCCTTCAGAACGGTGCGGCGGTGGATCGATTTGCGGTACATGAAAAAGTCCCCCTGTCGGCTTGGCGCCCGGTTCGCGGGAGACGGCCCCACGGCCGCGGCGACGTTTTCTGGGTTCAGACCGCAGTCTGAATGGCAAGCTTAAGACCGTTAACCCGTCCGAATATAGCGCAAAAATTCGCTGTACGCGTTGCCGTTTTGGCAGCAGCTGGATTTTGCGAGTCTAGAGATAGGACTTGGTCCACCGTTCGTGATCCGCGTGGCGGGTAACGCGGTCCATCAGTTCCTTGGACGCCACGCCCTCCAGGTCCCTCGGCGCGACGCCGTCCCGCAGCGCCGACAGCGTCTTGCGGACGGCCTCCACCGCGGCGGCGAACGGCTGGTGGCCCTGCAGGCAGATGCGCACGCCCCGCTCGCCCAGGTAGTGCAGGTCGACGACGGAGGCGTCCGCACCGCCCAGGATCAGGGGCACGGTAATCTCGCCGGCGACCGCGTCCAGGTCCGCCCGGCTTCGGATCCCGACCAGGAAAACCGCATCGGCCCCGGCCGCCTGGTAGGCCTTCGCCCGAACGATGGCGTCTTCGACGGAGGTGATGCGGGGCGCCCCGGTGCGCCCGGCGATGACGAGGTCCTTGTCCGCGCGCGCCTCCACCGCGGCGCGGATCTTGCCGACGCCTTCGTCGACGGAGATCAACCCCGCCCCGCCGACACCATGCGGTTTGGGCAGGATCGTGTCTTCGATCGACAGGGCCGCCACGCCCGCGTTCTCCAGCGCCTCGACCGTACGCATGACGTTCAGCGCGTTGCCGTAGCCGTGGTCGGCATCGACCAGCAATGGCAGGTTTCCGGCCCGGCAGATCCGGTGCGCCTGGTCGGCAAACTCCGACAGCGTGATCACGATCAGGTCGGGCGCGCCGAGAATGGTCATAGAGGCGACCGAGGCCGCGAACATGCCGGCTTCGAATCCCAGGTCCTCGGCTATGCGCGCAGAGACGGCGTCGAAGACGGAGGCCGGATGGATGCAGCGGTCGCCCGACAAGAGGGCGCGAAAACGGCGGCGGCGTTCGGTCCAGCGAGACACGGTGGATCACCTCTTTCAGTTCATGCGAAGTTATCACGGCTGCCAGAGCGAGGTGGAGCCGACAATATGACGAAGCGCGTTCTGATCATCGGCCACGGGGCCATCGGGTCCTACGTGGCCGACCGGCTGGTCGGCGTGGCCGGCATTTCGGTGGGCTGGGCCCTCGTCCGGCCGGGACGGGAAGACCGGGCCCGCGCCTGCTTCGGGGACCGGACCGTTCCCATCCGCGCGCTGGACGAGCTGGAGGGGCGGCCCGACGTGGCGCTTGAATGCGCCGGTCACGCGGCGGTCTCGGAATACGGTCCAGCCATTCTGCGCAGGGGCATCGACCTTGGCATCGTCTCCACCGGTGCCTTGAGCGCGCTGGGGCTGGCCGAATCGCTGGAGATCGCCGCCAACGAAGGCGGCGCCCGACTGACGATCCTGTCGGGCGCGGTCGGCGGCATGGACGCATTGGCCGCCGCCGCGGAAGGCGGATTGGACGAAGTTGTCTATTCCGGAACCAAACCTCCCGCCGCCTGGGCAGGGTCGGCCGCGGAGGCCGCGTGCGATCTGGGCGCGCTGACCGGGCGCCATGTTTTCTTCGAAGGCACCGCCCGGGATGCCGCGCAGACCTATCCCAAGAACGCCAATGTGGCGGCGACCGTCGCGCTGGCAGGATTCGGCCTGGACCATACGACCGTCAAACTGGCCGCCGACCCCGGCGCGGCGGGCAACACCCACCGGATCCAGGCCAGGGGCGCGTTCGGAACCATGGACGTGGCTTTTACCGGCCAGGCGCTGCCGGACAATCCGAAGTCTTCGGCGCTGACAGCCATGTGCGCGGTGCGGTTCCTGCGCAACCGCGCGCGGCCCGTCGTCATATAGACCCGATAAGAAGAACCGTCGTCATGACAGATCATTTCACCCAGACACTGGCGCAAGCCGACCCCCTGATCGCCAACGCGCTTGCCCAGGAGAAGGCGCGGCAGCAGTCGCAGATCGAACTGATCGCGTCGGAAAACATGGTGAGCCGCGCCGTGCTGGACGCGCTCGGGCACGAAGCGACCAACAAGACGCTGGAGGGCTATCCCGGCGCGCGCTTTCACAGCGGCGGCCAGTTCATCGACATCGCGGAACAGGCGGCCATCGACCGCGCGACCGAATTGTTCGGGTGCGCGTATGCCAATGTCCAGCCCCACTCCGGCACCCAGGCGAACCTGGCGGTGTTCTTTGCGCTGCTCAAGCCGGGGGACCGGATTCTCAGCCTGGACCTGGCGGCCGGCGGCCATCTCAGCCACGGGCTGGGCGCCAATCTTTCGGGACGCTGGTTCGACGCCCGTCATTACGGGGTCGACCGCGAAACCGGCCTGATCGATTACGACTCCGTCGAGGCGATGGCGCTGGAGCTTCGCCCCAGGCTGTTGATCGCTGGCGGCTCGGCCTATCCGCGCGCATTCGATTTCCCGCGCATGGCGGCGATTGCCGCCAAAGCCGGCGCCCTGTTTCATGTGGACATGGCGCACTTCGCAGGCCTGGTTGCCGGCGGCGCGCATCCCTCGCCCTTTCCGCACGCCGATATCGTGACCTGCACGACGACCAAGACCCTGCGCGGCCCGCGCGGCGGCGTCATCCTGTGGAACAACCCGGACTGGCAGCGAAAAATGCAGGCCGCCGTCTTTCCCGGCGTTCAGGGCAGCATTCACACCCAGGTCATCGCCGCAAAGGCCGTCTGTTTCGGCGAGGCCCTGAAACCGGCCTTCAGGGACTACGCCGCCCGGATCGTGGCAAATGCCCGGGCTCTCGCGGCGACGCTGGCCGGCCGTGGCGTTCGGATCGTCTCGGGGGGTACGGATACGCATGTCGTGTTGCTGGATCTCTCGCCCCAGGGCCTCACAGGCAAGGCGGTGGAGAAAATCCTGGAAGACGCCAATATCACCTCGAACAAGAATCCGGTGCCCTTCGATTCGCCCAAACCGCCAGAATGGGCGGGCCTGAGGCTGGGATCGGGCGCAGCGACGACTCGGGGTTTCAATGAACAAGACTTCCGGGAGATCGGTGAAATAATCGCCGACCTCATCCGGGCCGCCGCCTCAGGAGAGACCAACGGTGCGGTCGCAGCTGCGCGCGAACGCTGCGCGGCGCTGTGCACCCGCCTGCCAATCTACGATTGAGCGCCGCTGGGCCCGCCGGAGCGGTCGGGCGGTCTTTTGCTTGGCTCGGAGCTCGCATGCGGGGAACCGGCCGGCGGATAGGGCAGGGTTCCAGCAAGCGCTTCCTTGCTCTCCTTCGCGAATTCGGGAAACGGAAGGCTGCCCGCCTCACGCCACGCCTGCACCTGCGCCTCGGCCGCCCGACCGTTCTCCTCGTCGAGGCCGCCATCGCGCGCCAGATAGGCGGTCGTCGACGGAAAGGCAAAGCCGGTGCCCGCTTCGGCAACGACGTCGATGATCCTGAGGAAGATATCCTCGCGGATCGCGTGGTAGTTGTTCCAGTCGCGGGTTAAAGCGTAGACCCGGAGTTCGACGTCCAGAGATGAACTGCCAAAGCCGGCAAACCTGACGCGGACCGTGTCGCTGTCGATCCGGGGATGGGCAAGGAGCATCTCGCGCATCTTGGCCAGAACGTAACGGAGCTGTTCAGGCGAGGTCTCGTAGCGGAGCCCGACGATCGGGTCGATCAACATCCTGTCGCATCGGGAATAATTGATCAGTTGCATGTCCACGAACTGGGCATTGGGGACAGAGATTACGGTTCGGTCCAGGCCACGGATTTGCGTTGACCGCATGCCGATGGTTTCCACCGTTCCCATGATTTCGCCGAACTTACAGAAATCCCCGACTCTCACAGGGCGGTCGGCATACAGAATGACGCCGCCGATCAGGTTTTCGAGGGTGGGCCGTGCCGCCAACGCTACGGCGAGGCCACCGACGCCAAGTCCTGCCAGCAGCGGAAGAACAGGAATGCCAATCCGATGGGCAGCAAATAGAACGACACAGACCGCACCGATGACGCCGACGAACCGAAAGCTCATCCGCACCATGCTGGAATCGAGACTGCTGAATTTCCTATGCGACGTTGCGTTTATGGTTGCGGCAATCGCATTGCTGATCAGGATGACGAGCCAAGCCGCCGCGATCGCGATAAACGACTCGAAGGCAAAGATCATAACAAGAAGAACGTCGCCCGTTATGTTGAGCACCTGGTCGACAAACTGGCGAAAGAAGATCAAGCTGCCCAGAGTCACGACAGGCACCAGAAGGCGACGCCAGCTGCGGCGCATTCGGGAGAGCGGAGAAGGCCACAACCGAAGCAAGCGACTGCAAGAGGCCGGCACCAGAACTGTTACCAGGACGGAAAGAATCAGTCCGCCCCACTGCCACCCGGTCTGGTCGAGATAGAGGGCCGTTGCCCAAGGCGGCAGCCGTTCGACCCAGGACAGCCATTTCGGCGGCAACAGCACCCCCGGTGTCGTGATGTAGTGCTCGTAGATACCCTCGGTCCCAGTCACCTGATAGGGCAGGTCCCGGACCCGTTCGTAGAACTCCGGTATCCGTTCCAATGTGTCAGCGGTGAACAGAAACTGGCCGGCCCGTAGGCCTGAATCCACAAGGGCGATTTCGATCTCGGTGTCCGGCAATCTCCAACGGGTTATTCCTTCGGCCTTGACCGCGGCCGCATCCGGAATTTCGTCCTTGGCGGGCAAAGCGACCCGGTCCAGCACTTCTTTCAGCATCAAAACCGACTCGATCGCCACCGCAGACTGCCGGGCGGTGGCCGTCTCGCTGGTGTTCATCGTCAGCGCGGCAAGGCGTCCGAACTCCCTCGCCCGTTCAACCAGCGCAAGCGCCTCTTCGCTGTCCGTCAGGCCCGGCGATTCCGTGTTCACCGCGATCGCCTTCCGCCAGAGACGGACTGCCTCGGTCATGTTTCGAAAATAGGTTGTGAGGGTCGCCTGGGGACTGGAGACGTCAGGGGGCGCCAGCGGGTGAGGAGGATCGAGAGCCGACGCCGGCGGGACGAACGTGTGAAGGAAGAACAGTCCGGACAGAACGAGAACTGAAATGCCGGTCCCAACCGATCTGGATCTCATCGACAAAAGCGCGAACGCCTTTTTGCGCAGTGCCATCCTGCTCTGCCCCATGTCTCTTGGCCGAGAGGCCCCAGCCTCGCTGGTCTCAAATAGCTCAAGTGCCTTATCGAGGCGACGAAACCAAGGAGCAGTCGTTACGAGATCGTCGAACCGAATTGACATTGATACACGACAGCAGGATCCGGAAACGCTTCAGACTCCTTCAATCAGGCTCAGTCTAGCGCAAATCACGTCATGGACCCCAGATCGTAATAGAGGAACATCGTCACAATCCCGACCGCGCCCATCACCGAGAATGACAGCAGCAGGTGCTTGAACAGCCCCTTGTCGCCCAGCGTATAGGCCAGGAACAGTTTCATGAAGGTGTTGGACAGCGCCCCCAGCACCACATTGAACGCGGCCCAGTCCAGCGACACCAGACCCGCGCGCTGGGCGTCGCTGATGGAAAAGGCGATGGCATCGGCATCGGTCAGGCCGCTGACGATCGCCACCACCGGCAGCCATGCCTCGCCCAGATAGGTGATCGCCAGGCGGGTCACCATCATGATGGACGCAAGCACCAGGCCGAAGGTGATCGCCGATTGCAGGCTGAAGGGATTGTCGAAGCTGACCTCTTCGGACTCCTGCTTCGTCTCGGCCTGCTTGCCTGACCGCACATAGTAAAAGACCGCCATCAAGATGCCTGCAGCACCGGTCACCAGAATCGGGACCGCCATGTTGCGCATCAGAGCCTGGTTGAAGACGCCGATCTGGATCAGCAGGCGCGGGAACATCACCGACGACGCCAGCAGGATCGCGACCGCGAAGGTCCGGTTCCAGGACGGCAGTTCCTTGCTGCGTCTGGCGAAACTTAGCGTGGTGACAGTGCTGGACGCAAGCCCGCCAATGATCCCCGTCAGGCCAATACCGGCGCTGGGACCGATGACCTTCACCAGGATGTAGCCGACGAAACTGATGAAGGAGACCAGCACCACGATCATCCAGACCTTGAACGGCTTCAGCGCGGCCAGCATGTGCATCATGAACATCGGCGCCAGCGCCGCGCGCAGTTCGGTGCCTGCCGTCACGTCTGGCATTCTGTCGGCCGCCAGCCTGCCGGAGACCAAATCCTCCGTCACGCTGTCCACGTTCAGCACGCCCCGGAAGGTGTCGTCGCTGTAGATATTGAGGTCCGAGTCCGGATCGAAGAACTGGTTCTCGCCGGGGACGAAGGCCACAGCGCCTGTTCCGGCGTCGAACGACGAAACCTTTCCGATGTCATAGGTGAACAGGTTGTCGGTCGTGCTGTTCGGCAGGATCGGCAGCACGATAAAGGTGATGACCAGGAACTTGACCGCCGCATCCAGCTCGAACCGCTTGATCGCGCCGCTGAACCGGCCGATCGATTGCTTTTGCGACAACAGGGCAAGCATGGCGATCGCCAGAGCGACCGAGATCGCGTACATGCCTTTCATGACAAGGACGCCCAGGAAGAAGGTCACGATGACCGACGCTTCCGTGGTCACGCCGGTATCTTCCGGGTCCTTCTGGTATTCAGCCCAGAAGTACAGGAACATCAGACCGAGCAGCCCGATAAACGCAAAACCGATTAGCCAGCTGTTGTCGAACATCATCGCCACCAGGGCGCTGATCGCACCGATCAGGGCGACGATCGTGAAATCCCTGACGCCCGACTCGGATTCGACGTACTCGTCCATCGACCGTTCCAGGCCGATCACGAACCCGATCGCCGCGGCCAGGCCGAATTTGATGAAAAGATCGAGCAGTTCCGGTTCAGGCATGCCCCATTCCCCCAGCGTCGACGTCGAAGCGCAAACGCACGATGTCACGGAATTGTCACGAACCGAAACCGCCGGGTCAATGCGCGCGACGCAGGTTCGACGCGGCTGCGCGCTTCTCTGTGGCCCTGTCTTGTGATTTCGTTCATAGAGGCCGCACCGGGTTGGGTCTATCGTGACGCGGCGAACCTTTCCTGATGGGGTGCCCTACATGACGTTCGCCCTCACCTGCCTGAACCGCCAGAAGATCGGCGATTCCTCCCTGGGCCTGAACGAACCCTCCGGTTTGGCGCTTGCCCATGGCGGCGATGGTCTGTGGACCGTCAGCGACGACACCGGCCGCGTGTTCCGCCTTGGACTGGACGGAAAGCTGGACAAGGAGAAGTCTTTTGACGTTCCGATCAGCGGGTTGGAGGGCATCACCGGCGACGATGGCGGCCGGTTCCTGTTCGTCGTGCGCGAGGAGACGAATGCAGTCTTCAAACTCGACATCGAAGCGCGAGAGGTGGCGAACCGGCGGCGGCTTTCGAAAATGAAAGGCTTCAAGCCGATCAAACGTTCTTTCACGGACGACAAGGACGAAAACAAGGGTCTGGAGGGGATCACCTGGAACACCCACACGGGCACGCTGTTCGCCTTGAAGGAGGGCGAACCGGGCCTGTTCATCGAGATTTCACCCGGCCTGGACAGGATCCTGAGCCACGCCCGGCCGGGCCCGAAGAACGGGTTTGTCGACCCGCGAAAAAAGCCGGAAAAGGTGGACTTCTCAGGCATCTGTTACGACCCCGGCCGGAAGGCGTTCTGGATCGTCAGCCACAAGGCCCGGCGGGTCTTTCTCTACAGCCGCGCCCACAGCCGGGTGGTCCATTCAGCGCCTCTGGACTGGGCCGGGAACGGCGCGCGCAAAAGCGTCAAGCAGGCGGAGGGCGTGGCCTTCGACCCGACGACGAACTGCCTTCACGTCGTGTGCGACACCAATGCGCTGCTTTACGTCTACCAGGTCGAGGCTCGACCCGACGCCCCTTAAAACGCCACCTGATCCCCGCCCTTGAGCTCCAACATCTCGCGCGCCTCGTCCGGCGTGGCGATATCCAGCGACAGGCCCTTCAGCACCTGCGCGATCAGCCGCACCTGCTCGGCGTTCGATTCCGCCAGACGGCCGGGGCCCGCCCACAGTGAGTCCTCCAAGCCGACCCGCACGTTGGCGCCCATGGCCGCGCCCATGCTGGCCAGCGGGATCTGGTTGCGGCCGGCGCCCAGGATCGACCAGCGGTAGCTATCCCCGAACAGCCGGTCGGCGGTGCGCTTCATGTGCATCAGGTCCTCGGGATGCCCGCCGATGCCGCCCAGGATGCCGAACACCGACTGCACGAAAAGCGGCGGCTCGACGAGGCCGCGGTCCAGGAAATGGGCCAGGTTGTAAAGGTGGCTGATGTCGTAGCACTCGAACTCGAACCGGGTGCCACTGCCGCGGCAGGTGGACAGTAGGGTTTCGATGTCCTGGAAGGTGTTCTTGAACACAAGGTCACGGCTGTTTTCCAGGTGCGCCCGCTCCCAGTCGTGCTTCAGTTCCTTGAACCGGTTCAGCATGGGGAAAAGGCCGAAATTCATGGATCCCATATTCAGGGACGCCACCTCAGGCTTGAAGGTCACGGCCGGGCGCATGCGTTCCTGGATCGTCATGTTCGGGGCGCCGCCGGTGGTGATGTTCACGACCGCGGCGGTCGCCTGCTTGATCCGCGGCAGGAATTCGGCGAACACCGCGGGGTCCTGGGTGGGCCGGCCGTCCACCGGATCGCGCGCGTGCAGGTGCAGGATTGCGGCGCCCGCCTCCGCCGCGGCGATCCCGGCCGCCGCGATCTCGTCGGGCGTCACCGGCAGATAGGGCGACATCGAAGGCGTATGGATCGCACCGGTGACCGCGCAGGTGATGATGACCTTGCTTTTATCCGCCATGACGACCTCCCTACGTCCCTTGTTCGTTCGGGTTATCCGTTAACCATGTCACGGACCATTCTTCAATTCATACCCCCCGGAACCCTTGGGTATTCCCGTTTAGGCGAATCTTAAGCCGCCCCCGCTAGGTTTTCGACAGCAACAAGGCACGCGCGCCGTGCCAACCACAAGGGCCAAGGCCCAGAAACAGGGTAGAGCGCCAACCGGGACCAAACGCCGGTGAATGCGCTCTTGGGACGAGATAGGGAGATACTCTCAATGGTTAACTACGAGTCCGCCCGTAAGGCGGCACAGAACCGCGATTCCGGGGGCACCACCGAATCCGACCTCTACTGGATTGACCGTCTTGCGACACAGCGCCCGACGAGGCTGCCGGACGTGGACCTCTTCGGCGGCAGCGCCCAGCCCCAAGGTGCGGCGCACCGGACCCGCGACCTGGAAACCGCCGTATTGACCGACGCGCTTGGCAAGGACCGGGAAATCGGCAGTGTCGTCCTGACACTGTGGGTTGCCTATCTTTCCCGGGTGACCGGCGAAGCCGACGTGGTCATCGGGTATTCCGACCCGGCCTGCGCCACCAGCGATCCCGCCCGGTCGCATTTCGCACCCCTGACGGTTTCGATCGAGGCCACCGATACATTTGCCGCTCTTTACGAGAAAGTGTCAGACGGGCGCCGGCAGTGCGCCGGGACCGGCGGCTATTCGATGAGCCTGTTCGACCGCTACGAGGAACTGAATGAAGCCCGCGCCTTCTGGGCCGACGTCTTGCCGTTCGCAGCCACTTTCGCCGACGACGCCGCCGATGCGACGGCGGTTGGCCCGTGCGAGCTCGGTTTGATCGTGGGGCAGGACGAGCAGGTCGTTCTGCATCACGACGCCAACCTCCAGACGGTCTTGATCGATCGTCTGCTGGCGCGCCTGCGCGAGTTCGCGGCCGCAATCGCCGCCAAACCGGCTCTGCCGATCGCGCGCCAACCGCTGTTGCCTGCGGCGGAACGCAAGACCGTGGTCCAGGAGTGGAACGCGACGGTCAAGAACTATCCCTACGGCAACGGCCTGATCGGCATGCTGGAGGAGATGGCCGCCGCCAACCCTGACCATCCCGCCGTCATCTATCGGGGTGAGACCCTGAGCTACGGCGAATTCAACCGCCGCGCAAACCGGCTTGCCAACCACCTGCGCGAAAAAGGCGTCAGAAGCGACGATTTCGTTTGCCTGTGCCTGGACCGCTCGCTGGAGATGGTGATCGCGATCTGGGCCGTGCTGAAGGCGGGCGGCGCCTATGTGCCGCTGAACACCGAAGACCCGTCCCAACGCCTGGCCGAGATCATCGAGGACGCAGACCCGCAGGTGGTGCTGACCCAGGAACAGCATCTTGAGAAACTGCCGGCCGGGCCGTTCACGACCATCGCATTGGCGGAAGGCGACGAGCAGTTCGCTGCCGAATCCGACGCCGATCCCGATTTCGAAGTGGGCCGCAACGATCTGGCCTACATGATCTACACCTCGGGGTCGACCGGCAAACCCAAGGGCGTGCTGATCGAACACGAGGCGATCTACAACCGCGTGATCTGGATGCAGGACGAATACCGCCTGACGTCCGAAGATCGCGTGCTGCAGAAAACGCCGTACACCTTCGACGTCTCGGTGTGGGAGTTCCTGTGGCCTCTGGTCGTCGGTTCGTCGGTCGTCGTCGCCGAACCGGGCGGACACATGGTGCCCAGCTACCTGGTCACGCTGATCAAGGAAGCGCGCGTGACGGCGATGCACTTCGTGCCGTCGATGCTGCGCCTGTTCCTGTTCGCACCGGGCCTGGACGAGCTGCCGCTGCGCATGGTGTTCTGCAGCGGCGAGGCGCTGCCCTACGAACTGACGCAGGAGTTCCTGACCAAGACGCGTTCGGAGCTTCACAACCTCTACGGCCCGACCGAGGCCGCGGTGGACGTGAGTTCATGGGCCTGCCTCAAGGACGCGTCTGAACCGCGCGTGCCGATCGGCAAGCCGATCGCCAACATCGGCCTCTACATTCTCGATGAGGCCGGCCAGCCCGTCCCGATCGGCGTGCCCGGCGAACTGTTCATCGGCGGCATCGGTCTTGCCCGCGGCTATCACGCCAGGCCGGACCTGACGTCCGAACGGTTCATCGACAGCCCGCTGACGGATTCGCCTCACCGGCGGTTCTACAAGACCGGCGACGTGGCGCGGTTCCTGCCCGATGGCAACATCGAGTATCTGGGCCGCAACGATCACCAGGTGAAGATCAACGGCATTCGCATCGAGCTTGGCGAGATCGAAGCCGTGATCCGGTCCCACCCCCTGATCAGCGATGCGGTCGTGGTGGCCAAGCAGGCCGGCGGCGGCAAGATGCTGGCCGCCTACCTGGTGGCGACCGAGGTCGGCGAGACGGTCGAGAAGAGCGTCTCCGACCTGATCGCAAAGAACCTGCCTCAGCACATGATGCCGCGGTCGTTCGTCTTCCTGGAGAAGATGCCGCTGACCAGCAGCGGCGAGGTGGACCGCAAGCTGCTGCCGGACCCGAAGGTCTAGAGCAGCGGAACCCCCTCACCCCAACCC
>Ga0056115_1000074_pt1 | contig 57637 bp, 63 predicted proteins | sample WorMetOlspDAHAB1_FD_77007 | JGI IMG/M metagenome (GOLD analysis project Ga0056115, IMG submission 77007) | Marine gutless worms symbiont microbial communities from Max Planck institute for Marine Microbiology, Germany - Olavius sp. DAHAB.1 ...
AAACCAGAGGGCGCAACAAGCCGCCCAAGGGGCTGGTCTTCGTTCCCTGGTTCGACGCCAGCCAGCTGATCAACAAGGTCACGCTGGACGCAACCGATCCTCTTTCCAAACAGACCGACTACAAAAAATGCGCGGTCAAGATCGTCAAGGCATGAGGCAGACCATGAGCCGAACCGGAACGCTGATGCTTCTTGCCCTGATCCTGCCCGTCCTGGGCGGCGTCGGGGCATCCGCCAAGGACCTGGCCTCGATGCGCAACGAGGTGCCGTTGACCGAACAGGGCGCCGCGCCGCCCATGGCCAAGCCCGAGGACACGGACCGCCGGCGCATGCGCGCCTATCCCGAGCAACCGCCGACCATCCCCCATTCGATCCGCGACTATCAGATCAACCTGAACAGCAACAAATGCATGTCCTGCCACGCCAGGATCGCGGTCGAACGATCCCAGGCGCCCATGGTCAGCGTCACGCATTTCATGAATCGCGACGGACAGATGCTGGCCGTGATGTCCCCCAGACGCTACTTCTGCACCCAGTGCCACGTGCCCCAGACCGACGCCTGGCCGGTGGTGGAAAGCCGGTTCCGCGACGTCGCAGACATTCTGCGCCAGGACATCAACCAACAGGGGCAATGAAATGGGGCGCATCGTCGCGATGATCCGGACGGTCTGGCGGATCTTCTGGCGTCCCAGCACGCATTTCGGGCTGGGATTCCTGACCTTCGGCGGGTTCATCGCCGGCATTGTCTTCTGGGGAGCCTTCAACACCACCCTGGAATTCACCAACACGGAGAAGTTCTGCATCTTCTGCCACGAGATGCGCGACAACGTCTTCGAGGAGTTGCGCACCACCATTCACTACAACAACCGGTCTGGCGTGCGCGCGACCTGCCCCGACTGCCATGTACCGCACGACTGGACCGACAAGATCGCGCGCAAAATGCAGGCGTCCAAGGAGGTCTGGGGCGCGGTCTTCGGCACCATCAACACGCGCGAGAAGTTCGTGGAAAAGCGCCGGACGCTGGCGGAACACGAATGGGCCCGGCTGAAGGCCAACAATTCCCTGGAATGCCGGAACTGCCACGAGTTCCAGCATATGGACTTCACCGTGCAGGCCAAACGCGCGGCCGACCAGCATTCCACGTCGCTGGCGCACGGCGAGAAGACCTGTATTGACTGCCATAAGGGGATCGCGCACCAGTTGCCCGACATGGCGGGCGTGCCGGGGTGGAACTAGGGCCCGTTCGGGCATTGGTACGGGTTCAGCCATATCCTTCGTGACGGCACGCTAACGCGCGCCTCCTCAGGATGAGGGAATGGATGGCGGATCTACTCGCGCTCCTCACCCTGCGGAGGCGGCGAAGCCGCCGTCACGAAGGGTGTGGCTGCCAACCGGAACGGATTGGCGAAGGGGGCGTGGCTGCCACCGGCACGGCTTGTGTTGCCGCGCCCAGTCGCTCAGCCGAATACCTCGCCGGCCGGGCCGAACACCTCCAGGTCCGCGGAAAGGTTGTGCAGTTCGTGGCTTCCGAGCGATCGCAGCCCTTCCGGCGCATGGCGGGCGACCTCGGCCGAGATCAGCAGCGGTTGCTTCAGCACCTTGCAGTGTGCGCTGAGGCGCGCAGCGACATTGGCGGCCGTGCCGATCACCGTGAAGTCGAGCCGTTTCGGCGCGCCGACATTGCCATAGGTCACGTCGCCGAAGTGAAGCCCGATGGCGCATTGCAGCGCAGGGCGGTCCGCGTGCGACGGGATCGCGGCAACCCTGGCGACGACCTCCTGCGCCGCTTCCCGTGCCTGACGGCAGGCGCTGGCGATCGCCGCGCCGTCTACCGCCGCATCCTCAATCGGGAAGATCGCAAGCACCGCATCGCCGATGAACTTCAACACTTCGCCACCACCGGCCAGGACCGGTTCGGCAACGCGTTCGAAAAACGTGTTGAGCAGCTCCAGATAGGCCTCGCGCGACAGTGCCTCGCCCAGCGACGTTGAATCGCGGAGGTCGCAATAGAGGATCGCCGCACGGATGCTCTGGCCGTCACCGCGCTGCGTCAATCCGCCAAGTACCTGGCGGCCGGTCCGTTCGCCGAGATAGGTGCCCAGAAGATCGCTGGCATTGCGACGCAGCGTCATCACCTCGTAAAAACGAGCCAGGACGGCCGACGCCTCGAAGACCTGGCCCAAATGGGCGGTTGAGAACCCCTGCGGATGATCCGTTGCCAGCGTCAAGGTCTGGAACTGACCGTCGGAGAACGGCAGCGGCATGGCCACGTAGTCGGTCCCGCCGTTCGCCCGAAGCTCATCGAATATCGGGAAACGGAACTCCGGTTCCTCCACGTCGAGGCGTTGTCGCACCCCGCCGAGGTGTTCGCTGACCAGTCGGACCGGGCTGTCGAGATAGGCCGGAGACTGCAGCGCGCCATGCGGCGTGTCGCTTTCGTCGACGCCGTCGCGGTCGCGCGACCATGTATAGCGTTTCCCGGCGAGTTCGGGATGAAGCGTCCAAAGGTTGACCGCGAGCCGCCATGCCGGGATGCCAATCTTCAAGAGATGGGCTGCGAACTGCTCGGTCAGCTCCGCCTGTGTTTTGCACAACCACGCCTTCTGCAAGAGCCAGTCGATCAGGGCATTGCCCCCAATCAGCTCGGGTTCCTTATCGACCAATGGCGGATCGGCCGAGACCTTCACCGTCGGTCCGGCGCTGAACGCGACCAAGCCGCCAACCGGCAGTGCTTCGCGAAGCGGCCTTTCGTAACTCCACGCGCCGTTCTCGACCGTCCCTTGAGGAAGTTTTACGTGCCAGTACGCAGCCGTGCCCTTGAAGGGGCAGAAAGTCTTGAAGGACGAAGGTTCAAGAAGCCCGTCGATCAAGTCCCCCTTTGGAAAGAAGAACTGCGCAGGCTTGTAGGTCTCGTATAGCACCAGGGCGTCGGTCGTCTCGGCAACGTCAACGCCATCGATCGCCGCGCAGACCCGACCGACAACCGGTTCGATCGAGATGTGGTACGGTGCCTTGTTTGACGGTTCTGCGGTCATCCCTGCCTCAGGCGGATATCAGGCGACGATCCTATACCCGTTGAATATGATCCGCGATTGTCCCGATTTCCACGTCAGATCGGAAACGCGAAGGCGTGACGACAGACCACTCGGCTTCGGTCTCGGCACGAAAGGGCAAGATCCCAACGGGCGACTGAGCTTACCGACGAGAGAACGCATCATGATGGATGGTGACAAGCCATGAAACGGTCGTTATGCGCCGCAACGGTCGTCGCAGCATTCGCAGCGACGTGTCTGCTCCCCATCGCGTACGCAGAAGAGCAGAAGGAACTACGCTGCGTCGACCGCTTGAAGGTCGTCAAGGCCGCTGTGGACAAGGCGCCGGCGGGGTCCAGGAAGAATGCCGCCCAAACACAGTATATCCTGGCCTTGAAGTCATATCAGGGCCTGGGGCGCGAGAAATGGAAACGCACCCAGGAAAGAAAGTGCCTGTTGCACCTGGATAACGCCACGGCGGCGCTGAAGGAGTGACTGTTCGACACGCCGTCTTTCAGTCCCGCGTTATCACCACTTGCCCGTTTTCCACGTGCACCGGGACCGGGTCCAGGTAGCAATTCTCCGCCGCCCCGGCGACGCCGAAGCCGTCTTCGAAGCGGAACTCCGCGAAGTGCATGGAGCACCGGATCAGCGAGCCATCCTCGTTGACGAACTCGCCTTCGCGGAAGTTCAACGGCAGGCTGGAATGGGGGCAGATGTTGAGATAGCCCCAGACATCCTGCCCGCGCCGGACCACGAACATGGAAAAAGCCATCTTGCCGGGCCCGAACCTGAATTCACGGCCCTTCCCGTCCGGAATCTCTTCCAGCGGCCCCAGCATCGTTCCCGGCTCCGGCGCGCGGGGACGCCGCCGCCAGTACGTAGGATCGCCCTGCGTCGTGCTGTCGTTCATGATGCTCACGCCCGCTCGATTATCATGGCGATCCCCTGCCCCACGCCGATGCACATGGTGCACAGGGCGTAGCGGCCCTGGCGCCGTTCCAGTTCGTAGAGCGCGGTGGTGACCAGCCGCGCGCCGCTCATGCCAAGCGGATGACCCAACGCGATGGCGCCGCCGTTTGGATTCACATGGTCCGCATCGTCGGGCAGGCCCAGGTCGCGGGTTACCGCCAAGGCCTGGGCGGCGAAGGCTTCGTTGAGCTCGATCACGTCCATGTCAGCAACGGCAAGGCCGGCCTTCTCAAGGACCCGACGGCTTGCCGGGGCGGGCCCGAAACCCATGATCCGCGGCGCAACTCCCGCCGTCGCGGTGGCGACGACCCGGGCGCGCGGCTTCAGCCCGTGGCGCGCCGCCCCCTCCTCAGACGCCAGGATCAGGGCGCAGGCGCCGTCATTGACGCCGGACGCGTTGCCGGCCGTGACCGATCCGCCGTCCCGGAACGGCGCCGGCAACTTCGCCAGCGCGTCGGGCGTGGTGGTCGGGCGCGGATGCTCGTCGGTCTCGACCCTGATCGGATCGCCGCGTCGTTGCGGCACGTCGACGGGAACGATTTCCGCGGCCAGCGCGCCGTTTTCCATCGCCGCCTTGGTCCGCATCTGCGAGCGATAGGCAAACGCGTCCTGGTCGGCGCGGGTCACCTGGAAATCTTCCGCCACGTTCTCGGCCGTCTCCGGCATGGAATCCACGCCGTATTGCTTTTTCATCAAGGGGTTTACGAAACGCCAGCCGATGGTGGTGTCCTCGATCGCCATCGCGCGGGAAAAGGGCTTGTCGGACTTTGGGATCACGAAGGGCGCGCGGCTCATGCTTTCCACGCCGCCGGAGACCATCAGTTCCGCCTCGCCCGCCTTGATTGCGCGCGCGGCGACGCCGGTTGCGTCCATGCCCGACCCGCACAGCCGGTTGACGGTGGAGCCGGGAACGGTTTCCGGGAGGCCGGCGAGCAACAGCGCCATGCGTGCGACATTGCGGTTGTCCTCGCCGGCCTGATTGGCGCAGCCGAACACCACGTCTTCGACCGCTTCCCAGTCTACGCCCGCGTTGCGCGCCATCAGGGCCTTCAGCGGCACCGCGCCCAGATCGTCGGCCCTGACCGACGACAGCGCCCCGCCGTAGCGGCCGATCGGCGTGCGGACCGCATCGCAGATGAAAGCCTCCATCGTCAGTCGTTTCCTTTCAGGATGACGCGGCGCTGCACCGGGAAGAACCGGATGTCGTACCGCCGGGCGATCAGGCCCCAGACGCCCTGGGGCGCGAACAGCATCACGCAGACGGCGATGACGCCCATGATCACCAGGTACCAGCTCCCCCAGTCGGACAGCAGTTCGCGCAGCGCGAAAAAGATGATCGTGCCGATGATCGGGCCCTCGATCGTACCGATGCCGCCGATCACCACGATGAAGATGACGCTGGCGGTCCAGTCACCCAGCGAGAAACCAGCGTCCGGAGAGATCCGGAGTTTCTGCAGGAATATCAGCGCGCCGATCGTACCGGTCATCGCCGCAGCGGCGATGTAGACCGCGATCTTGGTCCGGAAGTTGTTCACGCCCAGACTTTCCGAGGCCGGCTCGGAATCGCGGATCGCCGTCAGGGCCAGACCGTTCCTGGACCGCAGCAGCCAGTAGACCAGCGCGATGGTCGCAAAGGCCAGCACCAGCGCGATCAGGTAACTGACCAGGTCGCGGGCGAAGGTGGAGCGCACGTCCAACGCCTCTTTCAAGAATTCGATGCCCCAGGTCTGCTTGGCGATCTTGCCGGGCAGGCTCATGCCCGAGTCGCCGCCCAGGGTGGTCACCTGGGCGAAGGCCAGCCGGTAGACCTCGGCCACCACCCAGGTGCCGATGGCGAAGTAGGCGCCGCGCAGGCGGAACACCACGAAGGCTGTGGGAATCGCGAAGACCGCGGCGGTCAGGCCCGCCAGCGGGATCGCCAGCAGCGGATTGACGCCCAGCGTCGTCGCCATCACGAACATTGCATAGCCGCCCAGACCGACGAAGGCCTGCTGGCCGATCGAGACAAGCCCCGCATAGCCGGCCAGCAGGTTCCACATCTGGGCCAGGGCCAGGTAGTACGCGATCTCCACGATCGTGCGCATGGCCGCCCGGCCGCCGAAGGGCAGCATCGGCAAAGCCAGCAGCAGGGCAATCATCAGGATCGCGGCGACAACGCCAAGCTGGCTCGCGCGGGTGGACCGCTGGACGGAATAGGTCGGGATTGCAGTCATCGCGTCGCCCCCCTCAATCCACTGCCCGGGGGAACAGGCCGCGCGGCCGGAACACCAGGATCAACAGAAACGCGATATGGCCGGCCAGAATCTGCCAGCCAGGATCGATCTTGGCGCCGATGCTCTGGGCGACGCCCAGGATGATGCCGCCAGCCAGCGTGCCCCAAAGGCTGCCAAGGCCGCCGATGATCACCGCCTCGAAGGCGTAGAGCAGGCGCGCCGGTCCGATCGTCGGGTCCACGTTGGTGCGGATCGCCAGGAAAACGCCGGCGATGGCGACCACGCCCAGGGCAATGGCCATCGCAAGGCCGAAAATATGCCGGTTGTCGATGCCCATCAGTTTGGCGATGTCCTGGTTGTCGGATGTCGCCCGGAAGGCCCGGCCCAGCTCGGTCCGGTAGAACAGAAACTGCAACGCGGCGATCACCGCCAGCGCGGTCAGGAAGATGATCAACGGAAAGACGCCAACCGCCATGGTTTCGCCCAGTTGCAAGCTGGCGGTCTGGATATCGCCGGCCTGAAGCTTGCGGCTGTCGGCGGTGAAGATCTCCAACAGCAGGTTCTGAATGATGATCGACAAGCCGAAGGTGACCAGCAGCGGCGGCAGAATGTCCTCGCCCAGAGTGAAGTTCAGAAGGCCGCGCTGCAGCACATAACCGAAAACACACATGACAGGGACGACGACCACCAGGCTCGCAAGCGGGTTGAGACCCAGCCCCTCGACCACTGCAATGGCCACGAACGAGGCCAGGATGATGAGATCGCCATGCGCGATATTGACCAGGCGCATGACCCCGAAGATCAGGGAAAGCCCCGTCGCGAACAGCGCATAGAGGCCACCCAGAAGGACGCCTTGAACGATCGTGTCTGCCCACTCGACCATGGTTCTGTCCTACATCCCGAAATAAGCGGTTTTGATCTGCTCGCCGGTCAGCTCGGCGGGACGGCCTTCCAGGGAAACGCGGCCCTCCTGGAAGCAGTAGATCCGGTCTGCGATCGCCATCGCCTGATTGATGTCCTGCTCCACCACGAGAACCGTGGTGCCCCCCTCGCTGATGCGCGGGATCGCCTCGTAGATGTCCTTGATGATGATCGGCGCCAGACCCAGCGAGATCTCGTCGCACAACAGCAGCTTCGGGTTCGACATCAGCGCGCGGCCGATCGCCACCATCTGCTGTTGCCCGCCCGACAGCGCCGTGCCCGGGTTGTTGCGGCGTTCCTTCAGGATCGGAAAAAGGTCGTAGATGCGTTCCAGGTTCCAGTCGCCGCTGCGCCGGGAGTAGTTTCCGATCAGCAGGTTCTCTTCGACGCTGAGCGACGGGAACAACCTGCGCCCTTCGGGCACAAGGGCGATGCCCAGCTTGACGATGTCGTAGGCGGGCTTGTCGCCGATGGCGGCTCCGTCGAAACGAATGCTGTCGGCGGGCGAGGCCAACAGACCGGTGATCGCCCGCATGAAGGTGGTTTTGCCGGCGCCGTTGGAGCCGATGACCGCCACGGTCTCGCCGGCGCCGATCGAGATATCGATGCCGAACAGGGCCTGGAAATCGCCGTAGAACGCGGTCAGATCTGAGGTTTCCAAGAGGCTCATTCGACGCTGGCCCCCATATAGATTTCCTGGACCGCTGGACTGTTCATCACCCGCTCGGGTTCGCCCTCTTCGATTTTCTGGCCGAAATTGATAACGATCAGCCGGTCGACCACGGCCAGCAGCGCGTGCACCACATGTTCGATCCATATGATGGAGGTGCCGGCCTGGTGGATGTTCTTGATGGTTTCCACCAGGCTGACGCATTCATGTTCGGTCAGGCCGCCGGCGATCTCGTCCAGCAACAACACCCGGGGCCGGGTGGCCAGTGCCCGGGCGAGTTCCAGCCGCTTGCGCTCCAGCAGGGTCAACGAGCCGGCAAGCAGGTTCGCCTTGGGCAACAGCCCGGTTTCGTCCAGGACGCGCACGCAGTCGTCGTAGCAGTCGGCCTCGCTGCGATCCGACCCGTAGGTGGCGCCGACCAGGAGGTTCTCGAACACGGTCATGCCGACGAAGGGATGCGGGATCTGGTAAGAGCGCCCGATCCCGGCCTTGCAACGGTCGAAGGGCGGCAAGGCGGTGATGTCGCTGTCATCGTACATCACCTTGCCCTCGTCCGGCTTCACGCCGCCGGCGATCAGGTTGAACATGGTGCTCTTGCCGGCGCCGTTCGGCCCGATCACGCCCAGCGCCTCGCCGTCGTCGAGATGCATGCTGAGATTATCGGTGACGCGCAAGGACCCGTAGGTCTTCGAGACGTTCTCCATGCGCAGCAGCGCGGACATGGTTCTTCTCCAGCAGGTTCCGGTCGAGGTCGGATTGCGGGCGACGGTCGGTCAGGCGGGACGCGCCTGCCATGCCGACCGTCGCCACCCTCCCCCTCAGGAGATCACTTCCATTTCACCGCCCGTGGGCACGAACGGCGCGGTCTGGTTGTCGGTGATGACCAGATCGTACTTGAAATCGCCGCCCAGACGCCATTGCCCGCCGACCAGCGGAGTCTTGGAGACATTCTTGACCGGGCCGCCGTCCCAACCCACGTCGCCGACGACGGTCTGCATCTTGGTCTTGGTCAGCGCATCCAGGGTCGCCTCGGGATCGCCGACGTCTTCGGACCGTTTCATCACATCGACCGCGACCTCGAACAACGCATGCACGAAGCCGATCGGCTGGGTCCACTGCTTGCCGGTTTCGCTTTGGTAAGCGCCGGCCACCTCGCCGGCGGACTGGCCGGTCAAAGACGAGGAGAACGGGTGGTTCGGGCTCCACCAGACCTCGGAACTGAGATTGTGGCCCGCATCGCCCAGCGCCTCGACCGCGACCGGGAACAGGATCGCCTTGCCGATCGACGCGGCCTTGGGCGTGAAGCCCTGCTGCTTCGCCTGGGTCCAGAAGGTGGTCCAGTCGGGCGGAATGACAACGCCGGTAACGATCTCCACGTCAGCCCCTTTGAAGGCGCTGATCTGAGCGGAGAAATCGTCGGTCAGGTTCTGGTAGCGGCCCGGGTCGGTCAGCGTGTAGCCGTTGTCGGCCAGGACCGGCGGAAAGCCCAGCTTGGGATCGCCCCAGGCATTGCCGTCGCCGTCGTTGGGGAACAGGCCGCCCACGGACTTGTTGGTGTCGAGCTGTCCCCACATGTTCAGGAACACCCCAATCACGTCCTCAAGGCCCCAGAAGAAATGGTAGGTCCAGTCAAACCCTTCTGCCGGGTCGCCGCCACGGGTGAAGAACCAGGGCTGCCATGGGGCGACGGTGGATACGCAGGGAATCTCGTTCACCTCGCACTGGTCGGAGACCGGGTTCGTTGTCTCCGGCGTCGAGGCGACCAGCATGATGTCGACCTCGTCCGACAGGATCAGGTCCGACGCCACCTCGGCCGCGCGGTTGGGGTTGGACTGGCTGTCCTTGACCAGGATCTCGACCGGATAGTTCTTGCCGCCGATGTCCAGCCCGCCCGCCAACGCCTTCTGCACGCCGCCCAGCACGAAGTTGTCAGCCTCGGCAAACGGCGCCAAGGGGCCGGTTTGCGGGCTGACATAGCCGAACTTGATGGTATGCCCGTCGGCAATCGCCGGCATCGGAAAGGCGCCGGACAGCGCCGCCGCCCCGGCGCCGACGCCGGCGGTCTTCAGAAATGACCGCCGGTTCAGCGGTACCGCGCCGGCGCCCTTCTTCAGTCTTCTGGTTTTTGTCATTGGTTCCTCCCTCCGTAAGCGTTGTTGTTCTTCAGGCCACCGGCCGGTGGCCATGATAAGCCTGTTCCAACAGTGCGCGCACGCCGTCGCGGGTGACGGGGCGCGGATTGTAGTATGGATTCTGGGTGGCCAGTTCGGCGGCCCGGTCCAGATCGGCTTCGGCCATACCGATGTCCTTCAGCGCAAGTTTTGCGCCGACCGCCCTGGCAAGATCGTAAAGCGCGCCCGGGCCGTCCTCGGTTCCCAACGCGCGGGCCAGACGCGCCATCGCCTCGGGCGCCGCGGCGCGGTTGTAGTTGGCCGCATGGGGAATGATCACCGTGTGCACGTCTGCATGGGGCAGATTGAAGCTGCCGCCCAGCGTGTGGCACAGCTTGTGATGGATCGCCATGCCGACCGCGCCAAGCGAAGCGCCGGCCAGCCAGGCGCCGTACAGCGCCTTGGCGCGCGCGTCCCGGTCGTCAGGGGTCTCGACCACCACAGGAAGCGCCTCGCCCAGGGCGCGGATCCCCTCTTCCGCCATCAGCGAGACGATCGGGTTGGCGTTTTCGGAATAAAGCGCCTCAACGCAGTGGGCGATGGCGTTCATGCCGCTGGGTCCGGCGATAAAGGCCGGCAGGGTCAGGCTCAGCGTCGGGTCGTAGATCACGGTCCTGGGCAGCACCCGTTCGTCCCGGCCGGTCCGTTTGAGGCCTTCTTCGGTCAGGCCCCAGATCGGCGTCATCTCCGAACCGGCGTAGGTCGTCGGCACCGCGATGATCGGCAAGCCGCTGTCCAGCGCAATCGCCTTGCCCAGGCCGATGGTGGACCCGCCACCGACGGCGACGCAGCAGTCCGCCCCGCGTTTCCGCGCCTCTTCCTGCGCAGCCCGGGCGGTCTCGATCGGCACATGCATCACCGCCTTATCGTAGGTGCCGGCCGACCGGTCGCCCAGGCGCGACGCAACCGCTTCGGCCTGCGCAACCTGCTCCGGCGTGCTCAGCACCATCGCCCGCTGCGCGCCCAGGCGCTCCACCTCTTCGGGCAACCGGTCCAAAGTTCCGTAACCGAACAGGACGCGGGACGGCAGCGCCTGGTAGACGAAATCCAGCATGTCAGGCGTCCCCCGCATGGGCGGCCGCAGTCCGCGCGTTCAGGTCACGCAAGACGGCCAGTTCACCGTCGCTTGGCGCTTCCGTCGTTGCCAAGGCGTCTGCGACTTTCAGGTCCCAGCCGGTCGCTTCGCGCGCCTGCTCGACCGTGGCGCCGGGATGCAGCGATGTGAGCGTGAATTCTCTGGTTTCGGGATCAGGCGTCAGGATGCCCAGATCGGTGATGATCCGGGTCGGGCCCTTGCCCGGGATCTGGAACTCGCCCCGGCTGTCGCCGCCCTTGTAGTGGCCGATGGAGGTGATGAAATCCAGGTCCTCGACAAAGGCGCGTTTCGACTGGCGCAGCATGACGAAGACCTCGCCCGACGAGGTGGCGATCTCCGAGGCGCCGCCGCTGCCCGGCAGACGGACCTTGGGGCTGTCGTAGTCGCCGATCACCGTTGTGTTGATGTTGCCGTATTTGTCGATCTGCGCGGCGCCCAGGAAACCCACGTCGATCCGGCCGCCCTGCAGCCAGTATCGGAACATCTCCGGCACCGAAACGACGGTGCGCGCGGTTTCCGCCAGCTCGCCGTCGCCGATCGACAGCGGCAGCACATCCGGCTTGGTGCCGATGGTGCCGCTTTCGTAGATCAGCACCACGTCGGGGGCATGGGTCAGCCGCGCCAGGTTGGCCGCGGCCGACGGCAGGCCGATACCGACGAAGCAGACGGTGTCGTCGGCCAGCATGCGCGCGGCCGCAACCGTCATCATCTCGTCGGCGGTAAACGGAAGGTCAGACAAGACGGTCCTCCTTCAGCTTTTGCCAGGTGCCGGCCCAGTCGGGCGCCCCCAGCACGTATTTCTCCATCCAGGCGCGGAACCCGTCCCGGTCCCGGGCGATGGGATCCCATGCCTTGTAGAAGGCGTTGTGCCGCTTGTAATAGCCGTGCGCGTAAGACGGATGGGCGCCGCCCGGAACTTCGGCGATGGCGGTGACGGTCCAGCGCGGCAGCACGATGGAATTGGGTTTTGCGGTGTCCAGCTCGTCGACGATCTCTTCGACCGTGACGATGGATCGCTTGGCGCCCAGCACCGCCTCCTTCTGAACGCCGACGATGCCGGAGATATGGACATTGCCCTTGCGGTCCGCGCGCTGTGCGTGGATCACCGCAACGTCCAGGTCCAGCGCCGGCACCGCGGCCAACACCTCGCCGGTGAAAGGAAAGGTGATGCGTTTGATGTTTGGATTGACCCGTTCGTGATCCGTACCCAGATAGCCGCGGAAAGCCGCGAAGGGCAGGCCGGCGGCGGCCGCCTCGTAGGCGTTGGCCATCGCCGCGTGGCTGTGTTCCTCCACTTCCAGCGGATGCGGCCAGCCTTTCTCGATTGCGTCGCGCAGCCGGTGCAGCGAACCGACGCCGGGATTGCCGCCCCAGGAGAAGATCAGCTTCTTCACCGCGCCCATGCCGATGAGCTGGTCGTAGATCAGATCCGGCGTCATCCGGACCAGCGTCAGGTCCCTGATCTCCTGGCGGATCACCTCGTGGCCCGCGGCGTGCGGGATCAAGTGAGTGAAACCCTCGAACGCAACGGTGTCGCCGTCATGAATGTTTTCCGCGACCGCCTCTTGCAGTGACAGGAACTCGGCCATGGCCCCCGCCCCTAGCGCGGATAAAAGGGCGGGATCTGGGCGTCAACGTTAACCCAGACCGACTTGGGCTCGGTGTATTCGCGCATCACCTCGAAACCCATCTCGCGCCCGTAGCCGGACATACCGACGCCGCCGAAAGGCGAACCGGGATTGACCCGCTTGTAACAGTTGATCCAGACCATGCCTGCATGCATGTGCCGCGCGACCTTGTGGGCGCGCTGTAGGTTCGACGTCCACAGCCCGCCGCCCAGCCCGTACTGGGTGCCTTTGGCGATCTCCATGACCTCCTCGTCTGACGAAAAGGTGCTGACGGAAACGAACGGGCCGAAGACCTCTTGCTGGCAGACCCGGTCCTGGGGTTGGGCCTTGACCACGGTCGGCTTGACGTAGCAGCCGTCCCGCAACGCAGGATCGTCCGGCACCTGGCCGCCGGTCAGGACCTCGCCGCCCTCCTGATGTGCGATCTGGCAGTAACTTAGCACCCGTTCCTGATGCATTTTCGAGGTCAGCGGACCCATCTCAGTTTCCGGGTCCAGGGGATTACCGAGACGGATCGACCCTGCAAGGGAGACGAATCTGTCCAGGAACTCCTCAGCGATACGCTCGTGCAGGATCAGCCGCGAGCCCGCGATGCAGGCCTGTCCCTGGTTGTGGAAGATCGCGAAGGCGCTGCCGCCGACGGCGGCGGGAAGGTTGGCGTCGTCGAAGACGATGTTCGCCCCCTTGCCGCCCAGCTCGAGCTGCACCTTTTTCACATTGCCGGACGAGGCCTGGACGATCTTCTGACCGACCGCGGTCGAGCCGGTGAAGGCGATCTTGCCCACGTCGGGGTGTTCGGCAAGGTGCTGTCCGGCGGTCTGGCCATAGCCGGGCACGATATTGACCACGCCGTCGGGAAAGCCCACCTCGGCCATCAGTTCGGCAATGCGCAGGGTCGACAGCGGCGTGAGTTCCGACGGCTTCAAGACGACGCAGTTGCCCGCCGCCAACGCCGGTCCCATCTTCCAGCTTGTAAACATCAGCGGGAAGTTCCAGGGAACGACCTGACCGACGACACCGATGGGCTGGCGCAGGACGTAATTGAGGAACCCTTCCTCCACCGGCACCACGCTGCCTTCCAGCTTGTCGGCCATCCCGCCGAAATAGCGGAAGGTCACCGCGGTCCGCGGCACGTCCAGGATCTGGGTGTCGCGGAACGGATGACCGGTGTCGGTCGCCTCCAGGCGGCCCAGCGCCTCCTTCTCTTCTTCGATCCGATCGGCGAGTTTCAAAAGCAGCCGACCGCGTTCGGCCGCCGCCATGCCGCTCCATTTCGGGAAGGCCTTTTTCGCGGCAGCGACAGCCTTGTCTACATCCGCCGCCTTTGCTTCGGCAATCCGGGTGATCAGCGAATTGTCGTGCGGGTTAAGCACGTCGATGGTCGCGCCGTCTTCCGCGTCGACGAACTGGCCGCCGATGAAAAGTTTGTTCTGCATAATCAGAACGCCTCCCCTGCCGCGCCCTGCAGGCGGGCCGCATTGTCTTTATCGGTGGTCTGTCCGCACCGGGACGCGCCGCGCGCCCCGGTGCGAATGGGACAGGATCAGAACTGGACCGGCGTCACCGGCGCCTTGCCTTCCTGGATCAGCGCCGGGATCTTCGGCGAACCGTTTTCCCAGACCAGCAGCATCGAGCGTTTGGTCGAGAAGCCCTGATGGCGGATGTCCGCCGGCATGCAGGCGCAATCGCCGGCCTTCATGGTGACCACGGCGCGGTCCCGGCTGGTTTCCTTGTGCTTGATCGACCAGATGATCTCGTCGGAAAGCTGCACGAACCACTCGACGCGGTCGTTGCCATGCTCGACCGGCAGGATGAACTCCTCCGAGGTCGGGCAGAACAGGCTTTCGCGCAGGACCGAGCAGACTGAAGGGTTCCAGGTCACGTCCGAGCGGGAGAGATAGCCGAACAGATTGAAGGCCGAAACTTCGTCCTCGAAACCGGGCTCGGGATAAACCTCGGGCTGGTCCTGGGACACGTCCTGGAACATGCGGTTCACCGGAAAGCCGCTTTCGTCGGTGCGGACCGGCGTGTCGCCGGGCAGGCCGACCATGCGTTTCGCGGTCACGCGCTTGCGGGTCACGGCCTCTTCGTTGGAGCCGCTTTTGGTGCCCCAGGGGGCGCCCGTTTCCATCGGCGCGGCGAACGGGTCGTAGCCGTCGTTCGTCCAATCGCTGATCATCTCCTTGAAGATCGCCATCAGGTCGTCGGACTTGAAACGCTCCTGATGCTCGCGCCCCACGGCCGTGAAGGACTCGTTCATGGCGCCGGCGAACATGTCGACCTGGCCGTACAGGTTCGTGGTCCCGAACACATTGTCGAAATTCACGGTGCCGTAGAAGAAGCCCCAGGCCACGTCGCGCATCAGGGCGCGCAGGAAGACGTCGATCGCCATTTGGTGGCGGCCGTCCGGCCAGGTGATGTGGGCGAAGTACTCGTCGCGGGAGAAGGAGAAAGACCCCGCCTTGAAACTCTTGTAACCGGTCAGGTTGTTGACCGGGATGACTTCGAAGTCGCTCTGCAGCTCTGTGGTGACAGTCATTTGCTTTGCGTCCCTGTTGATCGGTTAAACCCAAGCGCCATCCAAGATGTCGGCGTCGCTAGGCGGTCTGGCAGATTTCGGCCCATTTGTGCACGGTGACCGGGCCGTCGATGGTCTGGATCATCAGCGTCGCGGGCGACGCCGCGTCGAACCGGTAGGCGGACCCGACCGGCAACAGGGCCATGTGGCCGCGCCGCAGCACGATGCGTCCCATCTTCTTGCCGTTGGGCATTTCTTCCAGCCGGTGCGCGCCTTCGCTTTCCGGATCGACGACGCTGTCGGGATCGTCCAGCTTGACCAGGTGCACTTCGACTTCGTTGTCCATGCAGGTAACGAACTCGTCATGGGCCGTCGCATACCAGGGCGAGGCCCCTTCCGCGCGGGCCGCCTCGATCACGTATTCGAAGTTCTTCGCAACCGCGATGCGCTCGTACGGCGCCGACGTCGCTGCGACCTCGAACATATTGGAGAACACATAGTTCTTCGGGTCGTCGTCAACGATCTGAACGCCGCCCTTGGTATAGTCGTCGATGGATCCGAATACGGTCGTATAGTCGGCCACGTTTCCCTCCGTCTGTCGTTCGGCCGCGGGTTGTGTCCGTACCGCGCGCCTCTTTGGGGGTTGACAATGTTCGCAATGCGAACGTATGTTCTTATTACGAACAATTAATCATACATCGGCAGGTCGGAGTCAAGCGGTATTTTGGATCAGGCTGGCGCCAGGGAACGAGCATCGTGGAAACGACATTGACCAAAGGCCAAGCGGACCGGGAATTCGTCTCCTCCTTCGCGAAGGGTCTCTCAGTAATCTGCGCTTTCGGACGCGAGACGCCCGAGATGACGCTCAGCGAAGTGGCCCAGAAGACCGGCATGACCCGCGCCGCCGCGCGGCGCTTTCTATTGACGCTGGAAGCGCTGGGTTACGCCTGCGCAAACGGCAAGCGGTTCTCGTTGACCCCGAAGATCCTGGAGCTCGGCTTTTCCTATCTCTCTTCCATGGATGTCTGGGACGTCGCCATACCGTTCATGGAACAGGTCACCGAGGAGATCCGGGAGAGCTGTTCCGCATCGGTCCTGGAAGGCAATGACGTGGTCTATGTGGCGCGCGTGCCGACGAAACGCATCATGTCCGTCTCGCTGCATCTGGGCGCCCGCCTGCCCGCCTTCGCAACCTCCATGGGTCGGGTGCTGTTGGCGGCGCTAGGCGACACAGAGGCACGCGCAATCATCGACGGCAGCAACCGCACCCGTTTCACGAAAGAGACGGTCACCGACCCGGACGACCTAATGGAGATCGTTCGCGCGACCCGGTCGCAGGGCTATGCGCTGGTCAACCAGGAACTTGAGGAAGGGCTTTGTTCGGTTGCGGTGCCAATGGTCGATTCATCGGGACGCGTGCTGGCGGCGCTCAACGTCAGCGGCCACGCCTCTCGCACGACGCCCGACGAGATGATCGAGAATTACCTTCCCGCCCTCCTGCGGGCGCAGGAAGGCATTGCGAAGGCAGTCGTTTGATTGTCTGTGCAACGGTTTAACTGAAGAAGGTCCGCGCCGCCCGGCGTCATCAATGACCGGTCCGCACCGTGGGGGACCTAGGCTGCCGGCAAATCCATGCGTTTGGTCATTCGGTATTCCACATTGAACTCCGGCCTGTCCGGACGGTCGACCCGCGCGGTGATCACCCCGTCGCTCACGGTGCCCGCCACTTCGATCTCGAACTGCTCTTCGTTTTCGCCAAAGATCGACCGCGGCGGGCCATAATACCGAACGGTGATCCTGGCCTCGTAGGCGTTGTTCGTGACGATGTAGTTGCCCGTGGAATAGTGCCGGTTGTTGCCGCCCATGATCGTGCCGTTGTCCAGCACATAGACGCCGCTGTTCTCCCACCCGTACGGGCCGTAGATCTCACCGGTCCAGATGCCCTCGATTGACATATGCGCTCAGTCCCATATCCCTTGCCAGAGCGAGGTGTCCGGCGCCACCGTCGGCGCTTCGCGCCTTCAGGTTCTCAACGGTCGTCCTTGATCTGAAAACTTTCCGCCCGACGCACCGCCGCCTGGAACCGGTCCTCGAAGTTCTCCATGTTCTTTTTCGGTTCCTTGTAATAGGCGGTCATCTTGACCAGCGCCAGGAAGGCGTTGTTGACGAACCGGCCCAGCGGACGCATCGGGCGGGTGAACTGCATCAGCAGGACCACCCGGTCCTGATCGGTGTCGTTCCAGACTTCGTGGCTGAGGCTGTCGTCGAAGACGATCGTGCGCCCTTGTTCCCAGTGGTTGATCTCGTCTTCAACCCGGATGCGGCATTTCTCCTTTTCATCCGGGACGACCAGGCCGAGATGGCAGGTGAGGATGCCCCGGGTCACGCCCCGGTGGTCGGGAATATGGTAACGCGGCGTGATGATCGAGAACCAAGCCGTCTGCAGTTCCGGTATCCGTTCCAGCACCGCAGCCGTTTTCGGACACAGCGCGCAGTTCTTTTCCATCTTCTGCTTGAAGCCGAACAGCACGAAGGTCTTCCAGTTGTCGCCGGTGGAAATGCGGTACTGGTCCGGCGAGACCTCGTGGAAGGACGGAATCGCATCGCGTTCCTTCATCACTTCCAGCGCTTCGGCGCGGATCGGCTCCCAGTTTTCCTCCAGCACCGCGGTAAAGGGAAACAGCGTCCTGTCGAAAAACGGCGTATCGCCAACCGTCGACTGACGTCCGAAGAAATCCGACAGCCAGCGGGTCAGGCGCTTGCCCAGCCGCTTGACCTTCTTGCGCCGGTACGTCCGGAACCGGTCGATCGTGGTTGCGTGTTGCTGCATCGCGTCTGATCGGGTGTCAAGTGCCGCTTTTCTCGCGCAGTTTCTCGTCCCAGATGGCGACGTTCTTCTTGCCCTCCTGGATGAACGGGCTGAGTCGAAGCGCGCCCATGAATGTACTGGCGATCAGCGACCCGGGAAACCTGAGCGGCCGGCCGAACTGAACAAGCAGCACGACCCGCTCCTCGTCGGTGTCATTCCAGACCTCGTGCTTGTAGGTGTCGTCAAACACCATGGTTTTGCCGGGCTCCCAATACAGAACCTGGTCGTGAACCTGGATGCGGCACTTATCCCGCTCCTTGGGGATATTGAGCGCCAGATGGCAGGTGATCATGCCCTTGGTCACACCCTTGTGACGGGGAATGTGCGCATGTGGCGTCAGGATCGAGAACAGCGCCGACTTCAGGTTGGGAACCTGTTCCACCAGCTTGGCCGTTTCCGGGCAGCGGGCGCAGTTGGCATCGACCCGGTAGCCGTACCCCCAAAGGAAGAACGATTTCCAGGATTCGTCCTTGGTGATGCGGCGGTGGTCCGGCGAGATTTCATGCAACGGCGGCAGAACCTCTCGATACTCCAGCAGCGCCTGGAGTTCCCCGCGAATTGTCTCCCAGTTGTCCTCCAACAGCCTGGTCCAGGGGAAATCGGCCTTGTCCAGGACCGGCCGGTCCGGCACCAGCGACCATTTCGCGATCGCTCCGTTGATCCAGGGTCTGAGCTTTCGGCCCGTACGCACGATAAACGCGCGCTTTTTGTCTCCCAAGGACTTGGCATAGGCCTCTGGCCTGTCCAGCTGTTGGGTGGCCCCCATGTGCATGTGCTCCCAAAGACAATAGACGCGCCCCGTTGGCACCGGGGCGACGTTCTCAACTGTGTGGCTTGGTATAGCCGATTCAAGCCTCGTTCTGCGAGCCTAATGCTCACTTCTGGCGGCCTGTTTGATGGAGATCAATCGACGGAAAGAACAGGGCTTCCGTCCCCCGCGGCGATGACCTCCAGGAACCGGGCGACAGCATCGTCCAGCATGCCGCCATTGTCGATGGTCACGACATCGTCGCCTTGGGGATCGGCGACGCCGGCCCGTTCCAGCCGCCGCAGGATTTCGACCTCCGATTCCCGGCCGCGACCGGCAAGCCGCGCGGCCCGCACGGCCGGCGCGGCTGTGACATGGGCGATCACCAGCCGCTCGAAGCGCGCGCGGGCGGCCGGCACAACGGTGCGGGACGCATTGGCGACAACGGTCCGCCCGGCGTCCAGATCCGCGACGATCGATGTCGGAATACCATAGCTGAGCCCGTGCGCCTGCCAGTGCAGGGCAAAGCCGCCGCGATCCGCCAGTGCTGAGAAATCCCTGGTCGATATGGTGATATGCGGTTCGCCGCCGGCATTGCCGTCGCGCGTGATGTAGCGCCGCACGAAGACAACCTTCTCACCCGGCAGCAACCGCTGCCGTGCCGCCGCAATCAGGGTGTCCTTGCCCGCACCGCTGGGCCCGACCACAAGCGCCAACACGCCTGCCCCGCTCACGGAAATTGGCTCCGGCATCCGCTGGGGTCGATGTCCATACAAGTTCTACTTTCCGCCCAGCGCGAACCGTTTGGTCAACATGAACGGCGACCGGCGATCCTCCTGGCAGAACAGGCACACCGAATCCACCACAAGGGGATCGGCCGCGATGGGTGCGAACAGGCCGTCGAGAGCCGTCTCGATGCGCGTGCGCAGGGCATCGTCGTCGAGACCGCCTGTCAGGCTCATGTGAAACCGGAACTCCTCCATCACGTATGGATAGCCCCACCGCTTCAGGTAGGCCTCCTGCCGGTCGGTCAGTCCATGCAGGCGCCGTCGGTTCATATCCCGGCGCGAGGGTTTCGCGCGAAAACCGTCAAACGCGCGCACGCAGGACGCAGCGAAATTGTCCATCGGAGGTGACGGCGCCGACAGGACAAGGGCAATGAAACGGCCGAGGCGGTCAACTTTCAGCGGTCCGGCCCGGAAACTCTCGCTGCCCGCAGCGAAAGACTTCATCGCTTCGAGCAACCCCGCCTCTTCCATGCCGTCTCGCAGATGGAACGGCGGTTTCATCGTCGCATGAAAGCCGTAGAAGCGAGGCGCTTCGGTCACGTCGGCGAGACGCCCGGGGTCGATTCCGTCTGCAGCAGGCTGCGTGATGGGATCGCCGCTAACTGCGTCTCGCCCCAGCCAACGGCAGCCGAACCGCCACAGCGCACTCGCTTCGGACGGCGCGAAATAGACGGCGTAGCGCCTGGTCTTGGCCTGATCGGCAGGCATTTAGATGATCTGCCTTCCTTCGCGCCAGGCGGTCCGGACCAGCGGGGCGCCGTCCACCCTGCGAACACGGACAAGGTCGGCGCGCCGTCCGGGCACGATGGCGCCACGGTCGTCGAATCCCAGCATGTCCGCAACATTCTCGGAGACTGTCGCCACCGCCGCTTCCAACGGCAGCTCCAATTCGTCGTGCAGCATGAAAGCCGCATGCAACAGGCTGATCGGGACATAATCCGAAGACAGGCCGTCGACCAGGTCGTCGCGGGCGAGGTCCAAGGCCGCCACGTTTCCGGAATGCGAACCGCCGCGCACGACGTTGGGCGAGCCCATCACGACCTTCATGCCGCGCTGGCTTGCGCGCCGCGCCGCCTCCCGGGTGGTGGGGAACTCCGAGATGGAAATGCCTTCCGCGACCGCCTCGTCAACATGGTCCTCGGTGGTGTCGTCATGACTTGCCGTTATCACGCCCTGCGCCCGGCATAGGTCCAGAATTCCCTGGCGGTTGCCGTCGACGTTCTTGCTTTGACGCGCGACGCTGTCCTTAACGAAGGCCTCGAAATCCGCATCGGACATGCCGCGGCCACTGTGGAACTGATAGAGCTTGTCCATATCGCGCCACTGGCGCTGGCCGGGTGTGTGGTCCATGACCGACACCAGGCGCACCATGGGATCGCGGGCATAGGGTTCGAAAATCTCGACGACCCCGTCATCGCACAACTCGCAGCGCAGATGCAGGTGGTGTTCGGCCTTGAAGACCGATTCCGTCATCCCAAGCCGTAACGCGTCGATCGTCTTCGCCATGTTGCGACGGCGGGACCCTTCATTCCGGTAATCGCCTACGGAGACGGCATCCAGGACCGTGGTGATGCCCGCTCCGGCCAGTTGGGTGTCGTGCGCCGCCATCGCCGCCGTCGCCGACGGCCAGTGCACGCCCGGCCGCGGCTGGAGGTGTTTTTCCATGTTGTCCGTATGCATCTCGATCAAGCCGGGCAACAGGAAGTCGCCTTCGAAATCCAGCGCTGCGGGGTGCCCGCTGACGCCGGATTCCACGCTGCGGATCGATGCGCCCTCAACGACGACGGTGCCGTCGAACGCTGCGTCCGGCGTGACGACCCGGGCATTCGTGATGATCATTTCGCCCATGGCTCAGGCCGCCGCTTTGTAGGCCGTGACATCGAACGTGCGGGTGGCGACCGCCGCCCGCACGCCGTCATCGTGAAAAATCCCAACGATCGCCGCACCCCGCGCCTTGGCCTCCAGGATCAGGTCGACCACGGTCTGCCGGTTGGCATCGTCCAGCGATGCCGTCGGTTCGTCCAACAGCAGGATGGGATAGGGGCGGATCATGCTGCGCGCAATGTTGACCCGTTGCTGCTCGCCGCCGGAAAAGGTGGCCGGCGGCACGTCCCACAGCTCCTCTGGCAGGCGCAGCCGCGCCAACAGGTCTTCCGCGCTGGCCCGTGCGCGCGCGATGTCAGCGCCGGCATCGATCAACGGCTCGGCCACCAAATCCAGGGCGCCGATCCGCGGGATCACCCGCAAGAACTGGCTGACATACCCCATGGTCCGCCGCCGTACGTCCAAGACCGTTCGCGGCGGTGCGGAGGCCAGATCGACCCAGTCGTCGTCGTGGCGAACCAGGGTCTGTCCGCCGCCCGGTTTGTAATTGGCGTAAAGAGAGCGCAACAGCGTCGACTTGCCGCTGCCTGACGGCCCGGCCAGAACAACGCACTCTCCTCGGCCGACGTCCAGATCGACGCCCGAAAAGACCGGGATCCGAAGACCGCCGCGCACATGCAGCGTGAATGTCTTTTCAAGTGCGGAGACTCTGATCATCGGGTCGGTCGTCACGGGGTTCTTCCTCTACGCCTGCAGGACGGCGGAAACCAGAAGCTGCGTATAGGGATGGTGGGGATCGTCCAATACCTGGTCGGTCAGCCCGCTTTCAACCACATCGCCGTTGCGCATCACCATCAGGCGGTCCGCCAGCAGCCGGACGACGGCCAGATCATGGGTCACAACCACCGCGGCGATGCCCAGATCGCGCACAAGACCGCGCAGCAGATCCAGCAGCCGCGCCTGAACCGAAACGTCCAGTCCGCCCGTGGGCTCGTCCATGAAAACCAGCCGCGGTTTGCTGACCAGGATGCGGGCGATCTGCAGCCGCTGCTGCATGCCCCCGGAAAACGTGCGCGGCTGGTCGTCGATTCTGTCGACGTCGATCTCCACCTTTTGCAGCCAGTCCACCGCCTCGCCCCGGATCGCGCCGTAGTGGCGCGCACCGGCGGCCATCATCCGCTCACCCACATTGCCGCCTGCGCTGACCGTCATCCTGAGACCGTCACGGGGATTCTGATGTACGATGCCCCAGTCTGTCCGCATCAGAAGCCTTCGTTCCGGCTCGGAAAGCTCAAAGATATCGGTCAGGCCATGAATTCGGGTATCGAACCGGATGCGGCCGAACGTGGGTTTCATCTGGGCTGACAGACAGTTCAGTAAAGTCGACTTGCCAGACCCCGACTCTCCCACGATTCCAAGAACTTCTCCGGGAAACAACTCGAAACTGACATCCCTGCAGCCGACCGTATCGCCGTAGAACTTGGCAAGCTCCGTGACCTCCAGCAAGGGGTTTGCGCCGTCGCTCATGTCTGTTCCCCTTGTCCCGCCGGATACCCGGCCTCGGCGGCCTCGGCGGACGCGGGACTGGTATGGCCCTGCGACCGGCGGGTTTCGCAATGATGGGAGTCCGAACAGACGTACATGTGACGGCCCCGGTCATCCAGGACCACCTCATCCAGGAAGCTGTCCGTCGCCCCGCACAGCGCGCAACAGTCTTCCCAGCTCTGGACCTGGAACGGATGGTCGTCGAAATCAAGGCTGCGGACGTTGGTATAGGGCGGAATGGCATAGATGCGCTTCTCCCGCCCCGCACCGAAAAGCTGAAGCGCGGGCATGCCGTCCATCTTCGGATTGTCGAATTTCGGGATGGGCGTGGGCGCGGTGACATAGCGTCCATTGGTCAGGATCGGGTAGTCGTAGGAAACCGAGATCTCGCCAAACCGGGCGATGTCCTCATAGAGGCGCACCTGCATCAGGCCGTATTCCGAATAGGCGTGCATCTTTCGGGTTTCTGTTTCCCGCGGCTCCAGTTTGCGCAGGGGTTCGGGCTGCGGCACCTGGTAGACGATGATCTGTTCTTCCCTCAAAGGCGCCTCTGGAATGCGATGCCGCGTCTGGACGATGGTCGCACTCTCGGTATCTTCGGTCGTAGCAACGCCGGCGACCGTGGCGAAAAACCGGCGGATGCTGACGGCATTGGTGGTGTCGTCCGCCCCCTGGTCGATCACCTTCAACGTGTCGTCCGGTCCCAGCACGCTTGCCGTCACCTGTATGCCGCCGGTGCCCCAACCGTAGGGCAGCGGCATTTCGCGGCCGCCGAACGGCACCTGGTAACCGGGCACGGCAATCGCCTTCAGGATGCAGCGGCGGATCATGCGTTTTGTCTGTTCGTCCAGATAGCCGAAATTGTATGTGCCGTCGACCGAGCGGCCTGGCGTCGCCGCGGCGTGCGGTGCGTCGCTCATTCCGCCGCCTCCGCTTGGTTCCGTGCCGCATGTTCCGCCCGCAAACCGCGCACCAGGACCAGTTCCGACTGAAAATCCACGTAGTGCGGAAGCTTCAAATGTTGAACGAAACCAGAAGCTTCCACATTGTCGCTGTGAGAAAGAACGAACTCTTCGTCCTGGGCCGGATAACGACCCTCCTCGTCAAGTTCCTGCCCGCGCAAGGCCCGGTCGACCAGGGCCATCGCCATCGTCTTGCGTTCGCAATGACCGAAGCTGAGGCCGTACCCCCGGGTGAACTGGGGCGGTTTGGATTTCGACCCCTTGAACTGGTTGACCATTTCGCATTCGGTAACGGTGATTTCGCCGATCTGCACGGGAAAGCCCAGTTCCTCAGGCACAAACTCCACGGCGACCTCGCCCAGCCTGATTTCGCCGGCAAACGGATGGTTCGCGCCATAACCGCGTTGCGTCGAATAGCCCAGCGCCAACAGGAAACCTTCGTCGCCCCGCGCCAGGTTCTGCAGCCGCTGATCCCGTCCGGCCGGAAAGCTGGCCGGCGCGCGGGTGATGTCGTAAGCCTCCGCTTCGTCCTCCGCTGGCGCCTCCTGTTCGATCAGGCCCTCGTGATTCAGAATATCCGTCACCCGGGGCATCGGCTCCACCGGCCTCTCGGCTTGCTCGGCCTGGGGCTCCCCAGCCCCGGCCTCCGCGGCCAGCGTGAAATCCAAAAGGCGGTGCGTATAGTCATAAGTCGGGCCCAACACCTGGCCGCCCGGCAGATCCTTGTAGGTCGACGAAATCCGGCGGCGGATGTCCATGCAGGCGGTGTCGATGGGCCGGCTGCTGCCAAACCTTGGCAACGTTGTCCGGTAGGCGCGCACCAGGAAGATCGCTTCGACAAGATCGCCCTGGGCCTGTTTGATCGCCAGCGCCGCAAGGTCCGGATCGTAGAGCGAGCCTTCCGTCATCACACGGTCCACGGCCAGCTTCATCTGATGTTTGATTTGATCCACCGTCAGTTCCGGCACCGACGGATCGCCGCGCCGTTCCTCGGCCACCAGCTTGTGGGAATTGACGATCGCCTTTTCGCCGCCTTTGACCGCGACATACATGACTCAACCCTCCGCCTTGATGCCGCGCGGCAGTCCGACGATGTCGGCGCCGCAGGTCAGGATGACGTCCACACCCATCGGGAACAGCCGGCCGTTTGCCGCCCAGTCCTCCCAGAACCAAGCCGGCAGACCGTCCGCGAAAAGCATGGCATGGTCCTTGATGCCCGGCCCGGTCAACCGCAAGGACGGGCCTCGATCCAACGTCGGGACTTGGATCAGCACCGTCGCCGACCGGTCGGGATACTGGTCGCTGCCGGCGTGGAACGCCGCCAGGCGCGGCATTTCGTCGGGGGCGGCAATCACGGCAAATCGCGCTTCGCCGGGCGAGGGAACCAACGGTGTGCCGCAATGGAACTTCAGGTGCTCGACGACCGAAGTCTCGTTACAGTCCGGATCCAGCCAGACGGGCGTATCCGCGTCCATCAGTGCAAGGCAGACCGCGGCCGAGGCCTGCTCCAACGGAGGCGGCGCCGGCACCTTCACGGCCAGCGACTGGCGTCGCCCCGGAAAGGACATCGCGCGCAGGATGCTGCGAAAGATCGACTGGCTGTCCAGGACCGGGTCGGCCAGACCGGCCATCGGTGTCGATTGCCCGATGCCTTCGCTCATGCCGGGTTTTCCCCGCGCACCATCGTGAAGAAATCGACCTTGGTGCTGTTGGCGCGGCGGGACCGCGCTGCCTTGCGGGCCGCGTGCGCAGCGGACAAGGGATCAATCACCGACCGCTCCAGGGCCGGGCCGGTCTGATCGACTTGCAGCAACGCGTCGAACAGCGCGGCCAACTCCGCATGGCGGGCGCGGCGGCCTTGAATATAAGCATGGCCGACCGGACCGCCGTCGACCAGGCGCAAGGCACACCGCGTCACCGTCATCTCACCCAGATTGAACGCCGCGCCCGTGCCGCCCGCCCTGCCCCGGACCATGACCGCGCCGAACTCCGGCGGTCTCAGCCAGTCGTAGTCCGGCGCGCCGCCGCACGCCCGGAGATGGGCTTCCAGGTCATCGGTCGTCGCCGTCGCCAGAACGGCCATCCATTGCTGGCGCCGGACGGTTGCGTCTGTTGTTCGAGAATCCCGATCGGTCATGGACAAATTCCCAATTTGTCTAGACATCCGCATGACTCTTCAGGTACAGTACCGCCTGCGCTTGTGTAAAGCAAACCTCGGTGTCAGCGGAATGACGGGGCGGTGACTTGAGTTTGACGCGCGGCGACGGCGTGGCGCTGTGGCGCCAGATCGCAACCCAGCTTGAAGAAGGTATCCGGCACCAGACTTTCGGCCCCGGCGAACGGCTGCCGACGGAACAGCAATTGGCCCGGCGCTTCGGCGTCAATCGTCACACGGTCCGGCGATCCGTCGCGTCGCTGGAGGACCGCGGGCTGGTTCGCGCGGAACAGGGGCGCGGGACCTTCGTCCAGGAAGGCATCCTGGACTATCAGGTGGGAAAGCGGACCCGTTTCAGCGAAACGATCCGTCGCCAACAGAAAACTCCCAAGGGCGAGCTGCTTCAGGCACTGGAGGTTCCGGCAGACCGCCAGGTCGCCAAGGCCCTGAAGATCAAACCGGGCGCCGCCGTCATCCGCCTGGACAGAATGGGATACGCAGATGACAGGCCGCTGTCATTGGCAGTCCATTACTTCCCTGCCCTGCGATTTCCCGCCCTGGTCGAGGCCTACCGATCCAGCCGGTCGATCACAGCAGCCCTGAAAAAGTGCGGTCTTCAGGACTACACGCGTCAATCGACCAAGGTGACGACCCGGATGCCCGACAGCGAGGAAGCGCGGCTGCTGCGCACGCCGAAGACGCGGCCCATCCTTGTTACGGAATCGGTTAACGTCGACGGCGACGGCAAGCCGATCGAATTCGGCGTCGCACGGTTTGCCGGCGACCGTGTCCAGATCGTCTTCGAACCTCACTAGCAACGAACGCCCGGACGCTTTCGCGGGCGGTTCGTCAAATGCCCTATGAGCCGCCGAAGCGGGCGGCCAACCGGGTGCCCAAAGCCCAGCCGCTGTCATAGGCGGCCTCCACCCGTGCGCCGAGACACCAGTCGCCGGCCGCCCCCAAGGTACCGTCGTCGCCGATCAGACGGGGGGTCTGCAGCGGCGTTTCGCACAGGGCGTAGCGCCAGCGATGCGCCGCCAGATGACCGGGCTGCGGAAGAGAGCGCCCCAGGACCTCGCCGAAAGCCTGCAGCAGATCCCGTGCGACCGCGCCGGCCTCGTCCTCCAAATGGGCCCGACTCCAGGCCGGACCGGCATGGATCACCCAGGCCTCTGTTGCATCGCCGTTGCGTCCAGGTTTGGCGCTGTTCCGCGCCGCCCAGGCGATCGGACCAGCGGCCGGACGCAACACATCGTCGGCGTCGGCGAGCGGCGCATCGAAGGTCATCATCGCCGCCCAACACGGCGCCATCGCTGCGCGTTCGATCCGGGCGAACGCACTGCCGTGGGCGGCCAGCAACGGCGACGCCTGGGGCGCGGGCACCGTCACGGCAACGGCATCGAAGGTTTCTGCGGTCTGTCCGTCGACCGTCTTGAGTCGCCATCGACCGTTCGGCTTTTCCAGCGCAGCGATCCGGGCGCCGCGATGGACGCGAAGCCCTTCGGCCAGTGGCTTGACCATCGCGCTCATGCCGGGCGTGCCGATGAACCAGGTCTGGTCCAGGCCATGCGAAGGCGGATGCGGATCTTCGCGCCCCTGGGGTTGCCATTCGGTGACCGCGCCGGCTTCGCCCAACCGGCGCAGAAGGCTCTCGAAGCGGGTGCCGCGCGCCGTCACATATTGGGCGCCATGATCGAACGACCCGGCGTCTCGACGCCGGGTGGCAATGCGTCCGCCCAGGCCCCTGCTCTTCTCGAAGACCTCAACCTCCAGCCCTGCCTGCCGCAGGGCGGCGGCGCAGGCCACGCCCGCCATCCCGGCGCCGACGACGGCGATTCTTCTTTCGCTCATGTGGCGGCTGGCGACCTTTCCGAATTGAGATTGCGGCGCAAATGCTGAAACACATGACTGGCGCGCCGGGCACGCCGTGTCAAGAAACCAAAACGGGCCATCCGGGCGACCCTGGGTGTTTCCCTCCGCAAGACCACGTCGACGCGGAATTGAGCGAAGTCATTGGCAACACAGCAGTCATAGCGCTTTACTGCTCGCGTCGGCTGGGAATCGCCGTATTGTCCTCGATATAATTGTGCGTGTGTCGCGAAGGTGTAATTGCTGTTCAAGTGCACGACCCGGTCCGACTGGACAGCGTGAGACATAGTCAAGCCGACCGTTGTCTTTTGGGGTGTTCTACGTTTCGGTCGCCAGCAAGCGGGATGCCGCGTGGACAAGGCCATACCGACAGCGATCAGTGAACTCGCCGAGCTCTGGGAAGCAAAGAAGCTGGGCCGCGCTTTACCGGCCTGGAGCGTGATCGACGTCTTCGATCTGCGACCGTGGCTGGGCGATATCGAAATTATCGACGTGATTCGCGAACCCTTCCTCAGGCTTCGCTTTCGGCTGGTCGGCACAAACATAACAAAAATCGACGGAACCGACCTGACCGGAACCTATGCCGAGGACTTCTTCACCGGAGAACTGGCGGGCATCCTGGACGAATACCGCAGGGTCGTGGAAAGCGGCGAGCCGATTCTCTACTGGAGGTTCGAACACGCAAACGCCAAGGGTTTTCGATGCTGGTACGACAAGGCGATCTTTCCCCTGGCCGAGGACGGCTGGACTGTCGACCGTTTGATGGTTTACGTGGCCGAAAGCGAGAAGGACTAGCGCCTCGCCGGGCTGATTTCCAGGCGACCGAAGAATCAACGATCGGAAGGCGACGCCTTTAGCGATTGCGCGAAGCAATATTCCCGGGCCAGCGCAAGGCGGAACTCCGCCTCGTTTGCAAAACCCAAGGCGGCGGCATAGGACCGGAACGCTCCCACCACCGGCCTTTCAAGCCGCTGGCCGACGAACCAGTTAGGAGCGTGTCGTCGTCAAGCCCAAAGGCCCGGACCAGCGCCCTGTCGTCGCCCAATGCCTCCAACGCATCTTCTTCCTGCGCCCGTTCCGCCCAGTAAAGCACCTGATTCACGTAATCCGGGGTCCCGGGCTCGTCCCCGGGGCCGGCCGGGACCGCACTGGGACCGGTCAGGGTGTAACGCACGACAAAGCCGTCGCCTGCCAACGATCCAGCGGTTCTTCGGGTCTTGCGCATGGCTGCCACATGCAGTGACGGAACGGCCGGATTAAGGCATAGCCGCTTTGGGGTGGCAACCGGACCGCCCTGTATCCTGGAGCGAACGATGGCGTCCCCAACGGGATTCGAACCCGTGTTGCCGGCGTGAAAGGCCGGTGTCCTAGGCCTCTAGACGATGGGGACGTGTTAAGGCGGAACCGCGGCTATGTAATCGGACCTGAGCGCCGGGTCAAGCCACCTTGCCGGCCTGAACCGCCGGCGCCGGCGCGGCCGCACGGGCAGGTTTTTCCCCGGCCCGGCAGGGGCTGCCGGGCGCAGTCAAGCCATCTCCCTGAAGGATTCAATAAGTAATTGATATTACACGATTTCTTTAGGGCCCCGGCTGGCACCTGCCTTGCACCGTTCGGGGCGAACGATTTCGGACAGGATGCGGCTTATGACCTATGCTTCGGCTTTCTCCCCCGGCGTCACGGCCATGAAGGGCCACGCCATGGCGCTGGCGGCGATCTCCGACAACATCGCGAATTCAACCACCACCGGTTACAAGGTCACCGATATCCGGTTTCAGGAGGTGGCGAAGGAGACCATGGCCAACGCCATGGGCAGCTACGGCGGCATTCAGCCCAACGTCTTTCAGCAGATTCTGAACCAGGCCTCGCTTTTGCCCACCGGCAAAGCCTTCGATGCGGCCATCGACGGACGCGGTTTCTTCGTAACCAACACCGCCCAGGATACCTCGGGCGAGTATCAACTGAGCCGGGCCGGCGAGTTCAAGCCGGAGGTGGTGGACCAGGGCGGCACCGAAACCTCGTTTCTGGTGGATGCCGGCGGCAACTATCTCCTGGGCTGGCCCGCGGACGGCAACGGCGGCTTCTCCACCGGCACGACGGTGGACAGCCTGGTGCCAGTGCAGTTCGACCCTCAATCCAACCTGCAGGCGGCCGTCGCCTCGACCCAGGTCACCGTCGCCGCCAACCTGCCGGCCGAGACGACCGTTGGCCAAACCCAGAACCTCACCGGCTTCGTTTATGACAGCAACGGCAGTGTCCAGCCGATCACCATGACATGGACGCGCCAGGCCGCCGCCAACACCTGGTCCCTGGGCTTCAGCGCCTCCGGCGGCACCGTCACGGCAGGCAGCCCGGTCGCGATGACATTCGATGCCTCCGGTGTCCTGGTGGCGCCGGCAGCCAATTCGGTCTCAGTGACCTGGACCGATCCAACAGCGGCAGCCAGCACGCTGAATTTCGACTTCTCATCCATGACCCAATATGCGGGCACGCTAATCACCACCACTCTGGACGCGGACGGCGCCCCGGAAGCGCGGCTGGACAAGATCTTCATTAGCGACGGCGGGGACGTGGTGGGACGGTACACCAACAATGCCGATGTCCCGCTGTTCAAGCTGCCGCTTGGCGACGTGATCAGCCCGAACCGGTTGTCGCCGCGCAACGGCACCCATTACGCCGTCAACGACTATTCCGGCGACATCACCCTTTACGATACGGATGTATCGACCCGCGGGAATTTCATCGGCGGCGCGATCGAACAATCGGCAACCGATCTGGCGAAGGAGTTCACCAAGCTGATCCAGACCCAGCGCGCCTACGACCTGGCCGCAACCGATCTGCGCACCATCGACGAGATGATGCAGACCGCAATTCAGCTCTGATCCGTGACGCCCGCCGCGTCCTCGATGGTGAACTGAACCTGTTCGCGGCCCTGCCACCGGTCGATCTTCAGCCGCCCCGCCACATTTACCGGCAAGCCGTTGTTCTCAGCCAGCAACAGACGGCCCAGCGGCGTCTCGGCGCAACGAAAGGCGATCGCCTTAAGCCGCCCCCCGCCTTCGCCCGACAGGAAGCAGCGGACATGGTCGCTGCCGACGACCTGCGCCTGGTGGACGCGCACCCTGGGCAGGGCAAAGCGCGGCTCGCTGTTGCCGCTGCCGAACGGCGCAAGCCGCTGCAACCCCTGCACCAGATCCAAAGACACCGCGTCGGCCTGGGCAATCCCGTCCAAGGCCAGCCTCGGCACAATGCCGTCGGCGCCGGCCAACTGCTGCAGCCGCTCTTCCAGGAAGGCGCGGAAAGCATCCTGCTTATCTGATCCGACGGTGAAACCCGCCGCCATCTTGTGGCCGCCACCCGCCGCCAGAAGGCCGGACTGACGCGCGGCGATCACCGCCGCGCCCAGATCGACCCCGGGAACCGACCGGGCGGAACCCTTGCCGACGCCCGCCTCCAGCGCGACAACACATGCGGGCCGGTTGTAGCGGTCCTTCAAACGCCCGGCGACGATGCCGATCACACCGGGGTGCCATCCCTCCGACGCAACATAGACCAACCCCTCGCCTGCGCCGCCAGCCTCGGCCTGGGCCAGCGCCTCTTCCAGACAGCGGGCTTCGATCGCCCGGCGTTCGGCATTGTACCGGTCCAGCTCTTCGGCGAGTTGCCTGGCTTCGGTGGGATCTTCGGTGGTCAGCAGCCGCGCGCCGGCGCCGGCACTGCCGACACGACCGCCGGCGTTCACCCGCGGTCCCAGGACAAAGCCGGCATGGTAGGCGCCCGGTCGTTCCGTGATCCCCGCGACGTCGCACAACGCGGTCAGGCCCCTGTTCCGGCGGCCCGCCATCACCTTCAAACCCTGCGTCACCAAGGCCCTGTTCACCCCGGTCAATGGCACCACGTCGCAGACCGTGCCCAGCGCCACCAGATCGAGCCACTGCATCAGGTCCGGTTCGGGGCGATCGCCGTAGTGACCGGCCTGCCGCAGCGCCCGGTTCAGTCCCACGACCAGAAGAAAAGCCACGCCAACGGCGGCGAGTTGGCGGTGCGGGCTGGTTTCGTCCAGCCGGTTGGGGTTGATCACGGCGGCGGCGGCAGGCAGCCGCGGTTCGGCGACATGATGGTCAACGACGATCACGTCCAGTCCTGCATCCCGGGCCGCGGCCAACGGCTCGAAAGCCGTGACGCCACAGTCCACCGTGATGACAACCTCGGCACCGCGCGCCTGCAGAGCCTTCAGGCCATCGATGCTGGGACCGTATCCCTCCTTAATGCGGTCGGGAATATAGACCTCCGCCTCGCCTCCCACGGCCCGGATGAACCGCACCAGAAGCGCCGAAGCCGTCGCCCCGTCCACGTCGTAATCGCCGAACACGCCGATCGGCGCGCCGTCGCGGACGGCCGCAACAAGGCGGGCGATGGCCGGCTCCATGTCAAGCAGGGCGCCGGGATCGGGAAGCTGCGCCTTCAAGGACGGTGACAGATAGACTTCGGCCTGGTCGAGATCGATGCCGCGCGCGGCCACCGCCCGCGCCGCAATTTCGGGCAACCCGAACCGCTGGGCCAGCGCCGCGGTCGTGCGGGCATCGGCCGGCCGCTCTTCCCAGCGCAGGCCGTTGACCGACCGGTCGACGCCCAGGACGGGCGCGCCCGGATCGGCGGTCAGTCTCTCGGCTCTACCCAAGGCTTGCGCGTGAAGTCGTGGCGGGACTCGATCGTTCGCACAGTGCCCGTCTTAGAGCGCATGACGATCGACTGCGTCGTCGCCCCGGTGGCCGTGATGCGGACGCCGCGCAGCAGCGGTCCGTCAGTCACGCCGGTCGCGGCGAACATCACGTTGCCACTGGCCAGTTCGTAAAGGCTGTATTTCCGGTCCAGATCGCTCACGCCCCAGCGCGCGGCGCGCTCCTTTTCGTCGTCGTTGCGGAAAAACAAGCGGCCGGACATCTGTCCCCCGATGCAACGCAGCGCCGCGGCGGCAAGGACACCCTCGGGCGCACCGCCGGTGCCCATGTAGATGTCGACGCCGCTTTGCGGCTGGCTGGTGGCAATCACCCCGGCCACGTCGCCGTCGGAGATCATCTGGACCCGTGCGCCCGCCTCCCGGATCGCCGTGATCAGGTCGCTGTGCCGCGGCCGGTCCAGCACGCAGACCACAAGGTCGGACATGCGCTTCCCCATCGCCTCGCTGAGGTTCTGGAGGTTCTGCTTCGGCGTATGATCCAGGTCGACGATGCCCTGGGGCAGGTCGGCGCCGACGGCAATCTTGTCCATGTAAACGTCGGGCGCGTTCAGAAACCCGCCCTTGTCGGCCATGGCAACGACCGCCATGGCGTTCTGTCCGCCTTTGGCGGTGATCGTCGTGCCTTCCAGGGGATCCAGCGCAACGTCGATATCGGGTCCGTTGCCCGTCCCGACCTCTTCGCCGATATAAAGCATGGGCGCCTCGTCCCGCTCGCCCTCGCCGATCACCACCGTGCCCTTGATCGCAAGATCGTTCAGCGCCCGCCGCATCGCATCGACCGCGCCCTGGTCGGCGGCCTTTTCGTCGCCCCTGCCCATCCACTGAGCCGCCGCCAGGGCGGCTGCCTCGGTCACCCGCGTTGCCTCCAACGCCAGGTTTCGATCCATGTGACGGCGCGGTTCATTCATCGCTCAATCCCCCTGATACGGTCCTGCGTTGTGCTCCGGCGGTATGCCTCAAAACTGCTCAATCCGAATGACGCGAGGCGGTTCGGTCACTGCCGGCAAGGCGCCGATCTTCTCCAGCGCCCGTTGGAGCGCATCCTCCTGGATCTCGTGCGTCGTCAGGACGACCGGAACGGCGTCGCCGCCATTCGACCGCGCGCGCTGCACCACGGTTTCGATAGAGACGTCTTCGTCCCGCAACGCGGCCGCAAGATCGGCGAAAACGCCTGGCCGATCGAGGACGGTCAGGCGCACGTAGTAGCAGCCCCGGTGCCGTTGCATGGGAATGACCCGGGCCGGGGCCAGATCTGCAACCGGAACACCGAACGCCGGCGACCGGCGGCCGGCGGCGATGTCGACGATGTCGGCGACAACGGCGGACGCGGTCGGCTCCGCACCGGCCCCCTTGCCCTCCAGCATAGTGGTGCCAACGAAGTCGGCATCGATCTCCACGCCGTTATAGACCCCTTCGACCGCCGCAATCGGGGCGTCGAACGGCACCATGGCCGGATGCACCCGCTGCTGAATGCCCTCGTCCGATATCTCCGCGATCCCCAACAGTTTGATTTTGTAACCAAGCTCGCTGGCATAGGCGATGTCGTATGGCGAGACGTGGCGGATGCCTTCCACATAAACCGAGTCGAAATCGACGCGCGTTTCAAAGGCAAGACTGGTCAGGATCGCAAGCTTGTGGGCTGCGTCGATCCCGTCCACGTCGAATTCCGGATCGGCCTCGGCGTAGCCCAGCTGCTGTGCTTCATCCAGGACCTGATCGAACGGCCGGCCGGTCTCGCGCATGGTCGTCAGAATGTAGTTGCAGGTCCCGTTCAGGATGCCCAGAACCCGTTGGATCCGGTTGCCGCTGAGCCCTTCGCGCATCGCCTTCAGGACCGGGATCCCGCCCGCCACGGCGGCTTCGAAGGCGAGCGCAACGCCAGCCTCTTCAGCGCCTTCGGCCAAGTCCGCGCCATGCAGGGCAATCAACGCCTTGTTGGCCGTCACCACGTGCCGGCCGGCGCCGAATGCCGCCTCGGCGACCGACCGGGCAACGCCGTCACTGCCGCCGATCAATTCAACGACCAGATCAGCGTCGGCTTCGCGCGCCATCGTGGCGGCGTCATCGAACCAAGCGTAACCGGACACGTCGACCGGCCGGTTGCGGCTGCGGTCGCGCGCCGATACGGCGGTGACCGCTATCGGCCGGCCGGCCCGGCGGGTCAGCCAGGATTCCTGGCGCTGGATCAGGTCGACGGTGCCCGCGCCGACGGTGCCCAGCCCGGCGATGGCGACCTTGAACAGCGCCGTCATTGCGCGACGGCCTGGCGCAGCGTGTCTTCGGAGAGGTCGTCTGCGCGAGCCAGAAAGGCGCGAATATTCCGCGTCGCCTGGCGGATGCGCTGGGTGTTTTCAACCATCGAAATCCGAACGAACCCTTCGCCGTGTTCGCCAAACCCGACCCCGGGCGAGACGGCAACCTTCGCTTCCTGCATCAGCAGCTTGGCGAAGGCCAGCGAGCCGATGTTATGGAACCCGCGCGGCAGCGGCGCCCAGGCAAACATGGTGGCGGCCGGGACCGGGATGTCCCAGCCTGCACGCCCGAGGCCTTCCACCAGCGTATCGCGCCGCTGCTGGTAGAGCTGGCGGATCTCGTCGACGCAGTCCTGGGGCCCGTTGATCGCCGCCGTTGCGGCCACCTGGATGGGTGTGAAGGCACCGTAGTCCACATAGGACTTGATGCGCGCCAGCGCGCCGATCAGGCGTTTATTGCCTGCGGCAAATCCGATCCGCCAGCCGGGCATCGAATAGGTCTTCGACATCGACGTGAACTCGACGGCGATCTCGCGGGCCTTCGGGATCTGCAGGACCGACGGTGGCGGCTGACCGTCGAAATAGATCTCCGCATAGGCAAGGTCCGACAGGATGAAGATCTCGTGTCGCAGGCAGAACTCGACGACCTCGCCGTAAAAGTCCAGATCGACGCAATGGGCCGTCGGGTTTGCCGGGAAGTTCAGCACAACCGCCAGCGGCTTCGGAATCGAGTGGACGACCGCCCGTTCCAGCGCGGACATAAACTCGGTCCGGAACGATCCCTGGTCCGCCTCGGATGCGGGCAGCGAGCGCAGCGCGCCGCCGGCCATGATGAAACCGAACGCGTGGATCGGATAGCAAGGGTTGGGCACCAGGACCACGTCGCCGGGGCTGGTGATCGCCTGGGCCAGATTGGCCAGGCCCTCCTTCGAACCCAACGTAACGATGATCTCGCTTTCCGGGTCGATCTCGACCCCGAACCGGCGGCTGTAGTAGGCGGCCTGGGCCCGCCGCAGACCCGGGATCCCGCGGCTTTGCGAATACCGGTGGGTGCGAGGGTTCTGGACCGCCTCGACCAGCTTGGCGACGATGTGCGGCGGCGTGGCGCTGTCGGGATTGCCCATGCCGAAATCGATGATGTCGTCGCCCGTCGCCCGCGCCGCAGCCTTCATTGCATTGACTTCCGCAAAGACGTAAGGCGGCAGACGTTTTATCCTGTGAAAGTCCTCAACCATCGGTTTCACATGCTCCGAAACGATACTGTCATCGCGTGCAGTTGTGTCGATTTGCAGGGCAATTCTTGCCATATGGGCAGGAGCGCCCCTGGTCACGGCGGTGCGTGTTTCTACCCTTAAGGTTCAGGCAGTGTCGATAGTTTGTTAAGCACGACAAACATGGCCTGTGTGGGCCGGAGTTGGCGGGGTTTGGTAAGTTTACGCTGCCGGCAAAAGTGCTATCTCATCATGTGATGCCGCTCACAGTTGCCGCCCGACCATGCTATTATGTTCTGTCGGCGTTGGCGTCATGCCCCGGCCGTTCGGCCTGGCTGTGTTACACCCCGCGAGAGGGCGGTTTTGTAACATACGATGGTAACCGGGGCGTCAGTAATGGTACGGTCGTTGTTTCTGGGGGAACATGACCGCAAAGCAAGCACGGCGTTCGATCTTGGGGGAGGGAGTTGAAACATGATGCGCGCACGCAACACCGCAGGAATTGGCCCTAAGGCTCTGGCTGTCTTCGCAGCTGCCGCCCTGGCAGCAGGCGCCCTGGCTTTCCCGGCCACGGCCGGAACCGGCAGCGAGTCCGATGAAGCCGCGATGTTCATCCGGAACTTCACGGACGAAGCCATCGTCAAGCTGACCGATGACGAGCGGCCCGCCAGCCAGAAGCAAGCGGATTTTCGCGAATTGCTGGTGCGCGGCTTCTATCTGGACGGAATCGGGCGCTTCGTGCTTGGCCGCCACTGGTGCACGCTGGATAAAGACGCACAGAACGAATATCTGAACGCGTTCGAGGATTACCTGGTCGCCACCTACAGCCGGCGCATGGATGCCTATTCAGGCGAAACGCTGGATGTGGTGGGCGCGCGCAAGCGCAAGCGCGATTTCTATGTCCAAAGCTGGCTTCGGGACACCCGGAACGCCGATGTCCGGATCGAATGGCGGGTGCGCCGCATGGACGATGGAAACTGGAAGATCGTGGATATCACCATCGAGGGGATATCGATGGTTATCACCCAGCGTTCGGAGTTCGCTTCGGTGTTGCGCGCCTCCGGCGGGGACGTCACGCCCCTGGTAGAAGACCTGCGCGCAAAATGGACCGCGTTCGAAGAAGCCCAATCGGAATCTCTGGCGACCAATTAGGCGCCGCCCGTCGCCGTTCTCTCAGCGTTTCAGAAGTCTAGGAAGATCTCGGCGCGGCGGTTGCCTGCCGCGCCGGCCGCCGTTTCCTCGGAATAGATCGGCTGCGCATCGCCCAGCGCCTCCACCGCCACGCGGTCGCCGGGCAATCCCATATCCTTGAAGCTCTGCGCCACAATCGTCGCGCGGTCCAGCGAAACTTTGAAGTTAGCCAGCCGGCGGCGTGTCGGATCGGCGATGCCGCTTGACATGCTGGAGTGCCTGACCACGCGCAGAACGCCGCCGCCCTGACGTTGAATGTCCATCACCTGGCGCAAAACCGCCAAATCCTCGGCCGTCAAAACAGTCTGGCCGTCGGCAAAGTAGATCGTCGCGATCAACGACGTGGTGCCGGCTCGGGCCGGGATGGGTTGTGCCGGGGCCGGGGCTGCCGTGGCCGCTGCGACTTGCGGCGGTGCCGGACGCGCCCTTTTTGGCGCCCTATCCTGGGTAACCGGTTCCGGCGCAGGCGCCGGGGCGGCGCGGGCGACGGTCTCCGGCGCGGGCGCGACGGCTTCCGGGGCGGGTGCGGGCTTCGGAACCGACGGCTCCTTGCCGATCGGCGTTGGCCTTTGGCCCGGCTGGGACGATGGCGAAACCGCAGGCGGCTTCGCGGCCACCTGGGCCTGCGCTGGCCCTGCGGGTTCTTCGGGTTCGGATGCCGGCCGCGTGGCAGCCGGCGATCCCGGCGGCGCCGGCGGCGGACGACGGGCCGATGGCGTTCCCGGCGGCGGCGGCGGCGGCGCGCTGGGCCTTGCGGCGCGGTCCGCCGCGGTCGGTCCTACGGATGCGGCAGCCGGGGCGGCGGCGGTCTCCTCAACCCGCGGCCGCGGCCGGACGTTCGCCGTCTGGCTGCGCAACGCTTCGTCGGTATAGCGCGCGTTGTTCTTGTCGGCGGTCAGACCTTCTTTGACCGATACCGCCTCCAGCTTGATTTCAGGCGGTCCGGGCCGTTCGGGTACGCTGGAGAGATTGGGAAACGGCCGATCGACGGGCTGCTGGGAACCGCCCTCTGTTCCGGCCTCCGCGGCGTCGTCTTCCCCTTCGGCGGTTTCTTCCTCGTCGTCATCGTCGAACCAATCGACGGTGTAGTCGGCCGTGTCGCAGGCGGACAGGCCGACCGCGAAAACCAAAGCAACCGCCACCCGTGTCAGCCAGGCGGCAGGTCGTGCGAGAAACTCAACCTGATCAGTCATGCAACCTGCGGAATAGGCACCTTGTCCGGCCCTGTTCCCTTCTCCAATTGGGTTTGCCAACGAAGGGTGACACCTGTATGTAATGCCGCGGCACGGATGAGGCTACTCCCATTTGGTTGAAACCATCGACCGGTTGCGGGTTATCGCCTGTCATCCGGCCCGTGGTTGAACGGCATCATAGGAAACGGGATATGGGGGATCAATCGGCTTCGAACGGTATGTGGCCTGACCCGATCGAGTGGTCGCAGCAGATGGCGGGAATCGCCGAACGCAGCCGCAACATCGTCACCGACTTTTTGAAGAACCACCCTGTCCAGGGTCCGCTGGGGCACGGCGACCCTTTGAACGTGGGCAGGGCATTCCTGGAAATGACCGCGAAGATGATGACCAACCCCGCGGTCCTGGTCCAGGCGCAGATGAACCTGTGGCACGATTACCTTAATCTCTGGCAGAACACGACGCGGCGCATGCTTGGCCAGGAGCTTGAACCCGTGGTCGAGCCCGACAAGGACGACCGCCGGTTCAAGGACGAGGCCTGGACCGAAAACACGGTCTTCGACTACATCAAACAGTCCTATCTGCTAAGCGCCCGCTGGCTGCAATCGACCGTCAACGAGGTCGAAGGCCTGGACGAGATGACCGCCAAGAAGGTGGATTTCTATACCCGCCAGTTTGTCGATGCGATGGCGCCGTCAAACTTCCTGATGACCAACCCGGAAGTGCTGCGCGAGACCATCGACAGCAAGGGCGAGAATCTGGTCAACGGGCTGCAGAACCTGCTGAAGGACCTGGAGGACGGCGAAGGCAAGCTCAGGATCAAGATGACCGACACCGAGGCGTTCGACGTCGGCGAGAACATCGCCACGACGCCGGGCAAGGTCGTCTACCAGAACGAGCTGATGCAGTTGATCCAGTACGCGCCTTCAACGGAATCAGTGCACAAGACACCGCTGCTGATCATTCCGCCCTGGATCAACAAATTTTACATCCTGGATCTTCGGCCCAAGAACTCGTTCATCAAATGGGCCGTCGATCAGGGCCTGACCGTCTTCGTGGTCTCCTGGATCAATCCCGACGCGCAGCTGTCCGACAAAACCTTCGACGACTACATGCTGGAAGGCACGCTGGCGGCGGTCGATGCGGTGACCAGGGCCACAGGCGAAAGCCAGATGAACGCCATCGGCTATTGCCTGGGCGGTACGCTGCTGGCGGCGACGCTGGCCTACATGAAGTCGAAGGACGACGACCGCATCAAGTCGGCCACGTTCTTCACCACCATGATCGACTTCACCCAGGCAGGCGAACTCTCGGTCTTCATCGACGAGGAGCAGCTGCGCGCGCTGGAAGAACGCATGAACGAGCGCGGCTATCTCGAAGGACACGAGATGGCGACGACGTTCAACATGCTGCGCGCCAACGACCTGATCTGGTCCTTCGTGGTCAACAACTACCTCTTGGGCAAAGACCCCTTCCCGTTCGACCTGCTCTACTGGAATTCGGACTCAACGCGCATGCCGGCGGCGATGCACGGCTTTTATCTGCGCAAGATGTACCTGGAAAACAAGCTGATAGAGCCGGGCGGAATAAAGCTGTGCGGCGTGGACATCGACCTGACGACCATCGACATCCCTGTCTTCGTCCTTTCGACGCGGGAGGATCATATCGCGCCCTGGACGTCGACCTTCGCCGCGACACAAACCTATTCGGGACAGGTCAAGTTCGTCCTGGCGGCGTCGGGACATATCGCGGGCGTGGTCAACCCGCCGGCCGCGGAGAAGTACTCCTACTGGACGAACGGCGGCAAAGCCAAAACGCCGGAATCCTGGCTTAAGGGCGCAACAGAGCACCAGGGTTCCTGGTGGCCGGAATGGTACAAGTGGGTCGGCCGCAAGAGCGGCGCGAAGATCCCGGCACGGGTTCCCGGCGATGGCGCGTTCAAGGCGATCGAGGACGCACCCGGATCGTTCGTGAAAATGCGGCTTCAATAGCCGACACCAGAGGGCGCTGCAGGACCGCAGCGCCCTCATTTTTGATCGAATTGTTCTTGTTTTGTTCTTCTCAAAACTGTACCATCCCCGGATGGAACAGAATCTCGAGACCGGCACCCCTCCGGACCGGCCGGTGAAAGGGCGCGGCGCACTCAGCCGGCGAGGCGGTCGTTACGAACGCCTCGCGCACCAGGCCGTCGACGACGGCTGGGCCAGGCCTGCCGAAAAACCACCCGGAACGAAGGTCACCGCGGAGTTTCCCAAACGCATCATTGCGCGGAACAGTTCGCCGGACGTCGGGTTTGACGCGTCGATCAACCCCTATCGGGGCTGCGAGCATGGCTGTGTCTATTGCTACGCCCGCCCGACCCATGCCTATCACGGCCTGTCGCCGGGCCTGGATTTCGAAACCCGCCTGTTCGCCAAGCCCAACGCGGCCGATCTCCTGCGTGCGGAGATCTCCGCCCGCGGCTATCGCTGCAAACCGATCATGATCGGCGCCAATACCGATGCCTACCAGCCGCTGGAGCGCGAACGGCGCATCACCCGGTCCGTTCTGGAACTCTTGCACGAGACCAACCACCCTGCCCTTGTGATCACAAAGTCGAACCTGGTGACCCGGGACGTCGACCTGCTGGCGGCGATGGCCGAACGACGCCTGGTGTCCGTCGCAATTTCGGTCACCACGCTGGACCACCGCCTGGCGAACCGGATGGAGCCGCGCGCCGCCACCCCGTCGCTGCGCCTGAAGGCGGTCCGCACGCTGAGCGAGGCGGGCGTGCCGGTCATGGTGATGGTGGCCCCGATCGTGCCGGCGCTGACCGACTGGGAGATCGAGCGTATCTTGGAAGCCGCCGCAGAGCATGGCGCCGGCGTGGCCTCCTACGTGCTGTTGCGACTGCCGCTGGAGATAAAGGATCTGGTTGTCGAGTGGCTGGAGGCGCACAAACCGGGCATGGCCAAGAAGGTGATGAACCGGATGCGCGAGATGCGCGACGGGAACTATTACGTTTCGCAGTTCGGCACCCGTATGCGCGGCACCGGCAAACATGCGGACCTGGTCGCCGAGCGGTTCCGGCTCGCCTGCAAGAAGAATGGGATGGCTTTCGGCACCGCCGCCCGCAGCGACCTGGACACCAGCCGGTTCACGCCGCCGCCGCGGGACGCTCGGCAGATGTCGCTTTTGTAATCCGGAACGCCGGGTTCCCTATTCCAACTCTGCCGCGACCCGGAATCCGGCATCGAAGAAGCGTTCGGCCGTCGGGACGCCGGTCCGCTCCGCGGCGCGATTGAAAACGGGGCCGTAATACCAGGAACCGCCGCGCAGCAGACGGTTCTCGCAAGGGCCGCTGTTTTGAGCGGTACCGTCTGACGGGGCGCCTTGATAGTCCTCGATCCAGCAGTCCGCCGCCCATTCCCAGACATTGCCCAATGCGTCGTGCAAACCGAAGGCGTTGGCGCGATACCGGCCGACAGCCGCGGTGCGAGCAGCCCCGTCGTCGCAGGCATGCGGGTCCCAGGAAATGCCGATCTCCGCCTTGCTGATCCGATCATGCACATTGGCAAAGTCGCAGGCCAAGGCACTGTCATCGCCCCAGAAACCCGCGGTGTCGGTGCCGGCACGGGCGGCATATTCCCACTCCGCCTCGGACAACAGGCGATAGCGTCTGCCGGTCCTTTGCGACAGCCACACCGTGTAGACGCGGGCTTCATCCCAACTGACGCAGACAACCGGATGACGGTCGGTTTGCGGATATCCGGGGTCGCGCCAGGAACGGTCGGGCCGCAATTCCCAATCACCGGTTTCTTCAACGTAACATCCGGGAACCACGGCCCTTCCTGTCGCCTCCGCAAAGGCGGCGTATTCGCCGCGTGTCACTTCGAATTTGCCGACGGCGATTCTCCTGTCAATGGTCACAAGCTGGACCGGGCCCTCGTCGTCGCTGTGACCGGCTTCCGCCGGCGGCGAGCCCATTCGGAACGACCCCGACGGGATCGCCACCATTTCCGGACAGGTTTCGCAGTCCTTGAAGGCCTTGGGGGCCTGTTGATCCGCCGACGCCGCACCCGACACGGCAACGATCAGGGCCACAAGGGCGCAACACATCCGAAAGTGCATGGGTTTCCTTAGCGAAAACGGGGGACAGCTATCCATATGGATGGATCGGGGACCTTCAGCGCGGTGGCCGGCCGATGCCTACCTCCAAATAGTCGGCTGCCAGCTTGCAATAATGGCTGGGCAGGTGGTCGATATAGGCGATTTCGTCTGCCGTCAGGTCTCTGACCCGCTTCGCAGGGCGTCCGGCCCAAAGCTCACCTCCGCGCACCACCTTGCCCGGCGTCACCAGCGCGCCGGCAGCGACCATGCCGTGGGTTTCCACGCGCGCGCCGTCCATCACGCAGGCCTGCATGCCGATGAAGGCGCGGTCTTCGACCGTGCAGGCATGAACCAGGGCCGAATGAGCAATGGTGACGTCGTCGCCGATATAGGTGCCCTGCCCGTCGCTGGACACGTGGATCACGGTGGCATCCTGGATGTTGACGCGGGCGCCGATCCGGATCTCGTTGACGTCGCCGCGCACCGCGCAATTGAACCAGATGTTGGTGTCCTCGCCGATCACCGTGTCGCCGATCACCGCCGCGGTCGGCGCGATGAAGCAGCCGGCGCCGATGCTGGGCGTCACGCCCCGGTAGGGCAGAATGAACGCGGTCACGACCGGGCCGTCCCTTAGGGGAACAAAGCCACCTGGGAAAGCCCGGTGGTCTCGTCGATCCCCAGCATCACGTTCATGTTCTGGATCGCCTGTCCGCTGGCGCCTTTGACCAGGTTGTCGGTGACCGACAGCACGATCGCCCGGCCGGGCAGCCGGTCCTCGAACACACCGGTCAGCACGTAGTTGGACCCGCGTACGTCCCGGGTTGCGGGACTGACGCCCTGGGGCACAACGTGCACGAAGGGCTCCACGTCGTACTTGTCCTTCAGGGTCTCGCGCAGGGCGGCCGCGTCCGCCCCGCCGGCCAGCCTGACATAACAGCTTGCCAGGATGCCCCGGTTCATGGGCATCAGGTGCGGCGTGAAGTTGACCGTGACCGGCCGGCCCGCCGCGCGGGACAGGCCCTGCTCGATCTCGGGCGCGTGCCGATGCTCGCCGACGCTATAGGCATGGATGCCTTCGGACACCTCGGCATGCAGGATGTTCCGCTTCTCGGCCCGGCCCGCACCCGAAACGCCGGACTTGGCGTCGATGATGATGTCGTCTGCCTCGATGACACCCGCCTCGATCAACGGGATCAGCGGAAGCTGCGCCGTGGTCGTATAGCAGCCGGGATTGGCCACCAGGCGCGCGCCGGCGATGTCCTCGCGGTAGATCTCCGTCAGGCCGTAGACCGCCTGGGGCTGGATCTCGGGCGCCTTGTGCTCCTGCCCGTACCAGTGGGCATAGACGTTCACGTCGGCCAACCGGAAATCCGCCGAAAGGTCGATCACCTTGGTGTCTGGCGATTCGTCCAGCACCTGGGCGATGACCTCCTGGGTGGTGCCATGGGGCAGAGCGCAATAGACCACGTCGCAGGTGTGCCAGTCTGACTCCTCGATCCGCGTCAGCTCCGGCAGATCCAGCGCGCTCAAATGCGGGAAAACCTCCTGGATCAGTTGGCCGGCATGGCGGTCCGCAGTCAGCACGACGATGTCGGCCGCGGGGTGCAGGCTCAACAGACGCAACAGCTCCGCACCGGTGTAGCCGCTCGCTCCCAGGATCCCAACTCTGACCTTTTCCATGGCTTATCTCACTGACTGACGGTGATTGGATGTTCGGGCACTATGCCCAAAGCGAAAGGGGCGTTCCACCCGGAACGCCCCTTCATGATGGCCCCGATGAGGCCGAAGAACGGATGCTCCGGATCAGCGCTTCGAGAACTGGAAGCTGCGGCGGGCCTTGCGGCGGCCGTACTTCTTGCGCTCCACCACGCGGGCGTCGCGGGTCAGGAACCCGCCGCTCTTCAGCGTGCCACGCAGGCCCGGTTCGAAATTGACCAGGGCCTTGGAGATGCCGTGGCGCACCGCGCCGGCCTGGCCGCTGAGCCCGCCGCCGGTGACCGTCGCCAGAACGTCGAACTGGCCGTCCCGATGGGCCGCGCCGAACGGCTGGTTGATGATCATCTGCAGGACGGGGCGCGAGAAATAGGCCGCCAGCTCCTTGCCGTTGACCGTGATCCTGCCGCTGCCCGGCTTGATCCAGACGCGCGCAACCGCGTTCTTGCGTTTGCCCGTGGCATAGGCCCTTCCGAATTCGTCCAGCTTGGGCTCGGACGACTGCGCCTCTTCGACGACCGCGCCGGTCGCCTGGCCCAGATCGGCAAGATCGGTCACCACCTGTGATTCGTCAGACATCGCCTCACGCGCTCCGTTTGTTCTTGGCATTGCGCGCGGCCAGGTCCAGGACCTCGGGCTGCTGCGCTTCGTGTTTGTGGTCGGTGCCGGCATAAACCCTGAGGTTGCTCATCTGCCGGCGGCCCAGCGGACCCTTCGGGATCATCCGCTCGATCGCCTTCAGCACCACCCGCTCGGGATGATCGCCGTCCAGCACCTGTGCGGCCGTCCGGCTTTTGATGCCGCCGGGATAGCCGGTGTGCCAGTAATAGACCTTGTCGGACCGCTTCTTGCCGGTCAGCCGAACCTTGTCGGCATTGATCACGATGACATTGTCGCCGCAATCCACATGCGGCGTGTAGCCGGGCTTGTGCTTGCCGCGCAGGACCTTGGCGATCTCCGCGGCCATCCGGCCGAGCACCATTCCGTCGGCGTCAACCAGATACCACTTCTTTTCGACCTCGGCCGGCTTCATCGAGTAGGTCGTCATTGCCTTCTCGCCTTTGTTCTCTCGCGCGCCTTGGAGGCGCCGCGTCAGTTCAGAAAAAGAAAACCCGCGCGGCATGCGTCCCGCGCGGTGTGGGGTTTCTAATCGGGCCCAATCACTCTGTCAACACAAAAAACGAACGGTAAAGTCTATTTATCATTGATTTTCAATGCGCTAAGAAAGCGGTGTTATTTTACCGCTTCCGAATCGCCGTTTCCGGGCGGGATCGAATAGGTGGCCGTCACATGGGCGCAAGGCAGCCCCTCGCCTTCCGGCGTCAGGACCAGGTCGCCCACGGCGAGGCGCCGCCCCAACTTCAACAGGCGCGCGGTGCAGATGATGTCGGTGTTCGCCGGCTTGCGCAGGAAATTGATGTTGAGGCTGGTGGTCACGGCCAGGGGCACTTCGCCGATCGCCCCCAGCAAAGCGGCCCACAGGGTGAAGTCCGCCAGCGCCATCATCGCAGGCCCCGAAACGGTGCCGCCCGGCCGAACGAACTCCTCGTCATAGGGCAGCCGGACCCGGGCGGTGCCGACGCCGATCTCCTCGGTGCGGAAGTCGAAATAATGCACGAACGGCGCCGAATGAGCGCACAATTCCTCGAATGCGGCCAGCGTGATGCGGGGTTGGGCGTCGTGCATCGGATGGTCTACTCTCGCCGGATAAGGTATCAACGGCCCCTAGATAGCCGGATTGATGGCCCACAGGAAAGACAGGGAATAAGCGCCATGGCAACAGCCGATGCCGCCACAGAGAACACCGCGGACGAGGCCCTGGTGCTGCGCCGGGACGCAGACGGCGTCGCCAGACTGACGCTGAACCGCCCGCGCGCCTATAACGCCCTGTCGATGGATCTGATGCAGGCGCTGATAGACGCGCTGGACGCGATCGGCGCGGACCGGGACGTCAAGGCGGTGATCCTGTCCGGGGCGGGTAAGGGTTTCTGCGCCGGACACGACCTGAAAGAACTGCGCGCCAATTCCTCCCGCCCCTTCTTTGAGCGGACTTTCGAGATGTGTTCGCAACTGATGCTGCGCCTGGTCGGGCTGCCCCAGCCGGTCATCGCCGAGGTGCACGGTATCGCCACCGCCGCCGGGTGCCAGCTTGTGGCGACCTGCGATCTGGCGGTGGCGGCGGACGATGTGCGGTTTGCAACGCCGGGCGTGAATATCGGCCTGTTCTGTTCGACGCCGATGGTCGCGCTGACCCGCGCGGTGGGCCGCAAACAGGCGATGGAGATGCTGCTCCTGGGCGAGATGGTCCCGGCGGCACGCGCGGTGGAGATCGGGCTGATCAACCGCTCGGTGCCGGCGGCCGCCCTGCAGGCCGAGGCCGAGGCCCTGGCGGCAAAGATCGTCGGCAAGTCGCCGCTGGTCATCAAGACCGGCAAGGAGGCGTTCTACCGGCAGATCGACCGGACCCTGGAAGACGCCTATGCCTATACAGCCCAGGTCATGACCGAGAACATGCTGGCCCGGGACGCGGAGGAAGGCATCGACGCCTTCATCGAGAAACGCCCGCCCACCTGGACCGGACAGTAATGGAAGCCGAAGCGGTTTCCACGAACTACAGCGACCGCTACATCCGGGACATTTTGAGCCGGGTGAAGACCATTGCCATGGTCGGCGCCAGCACCAACTGGAACCGTCCCAGCTATTTCGCGATGAAGTATCTTCAGCAGAAGGGATATCGCGTGATCCCCGTCAACCCGGGCAAGGCCGGCGAAACGCTGTTGGGCGAGGCCGTTTATCCGTCACTGGAGGACATTCCCGTCTCCGTGGACATGGTCGACATCTTCCGCAACAGCGTGGCCGCCGGCCCCATCACCGATTCCGCCATCGCGATCGGAGCCGACATCGTGTGGATGCAGCTTGGCGTGGTCAACGAGGCGGCCGCGCAACGGGCGACGGAGGCCGGACTGGACGTGGTGATGAACCGGTGCCCCAAGATCGAATACGCCCGGCTCAGCGGTGAGCTTGGCTGGCACGGGATCAACACCCGGGTCATCACGGCGAAACGACGCAGGATCTGAAACGATGACCGACAAGAAACACGGCGCACCCGGCTTCGACACACTGGCCGTGCATGCAGGCGCAGCCCCCGACGCCACGACCGGCGCGCGCGCGACGCCGATCTATCAGACCACGTCCTACGTGTTCGACGATGCCGACCACGCCGCATCCCTGTTCAATCTGCAGGTTCCCGGCTTCATTTATTCGCGCCTGACCAATCCCACGGTCTCGGTTCTGGAGGAGCGTCTGGCCGCGCTGGAAGACGGCCGCGGCGCCACCGCCACGGCCTCGGGCCACGCCGCCCAGATCCTGGCGATGTTCGCCCTGATGGGGCCGGGCGACAACGTGGTCGCGGCGCGCAAGCTCTACGGCGGCTCGCTTAACCAGTTGGCGTACACCTACAAGAAATTCGGCTGGTCGGCCTCCTTCGTCGAACCGGAGGACATCGACGCGTTCCGCACCGCCATCAACGAGCGGACCAAGGCGATCTTCATCGAAAGCCTGGCAAACCCGGGCGGCGTGGTGGTCGATATCGAAGCGATTGCCGCGGTCGCGCATGAGGCCGGAATCCCGCTGATCGTCGACAACACCCTGGCGACACCCTACCTGTGCCGGCCGCTGGAATGGGGCGCGGACATCGTGGTCCATTCGACGACCAAATTCCTGAGCGGCAACGGGACCGCGGTCGGGGGAGCGGTGATCGATTCCGGTCGTTTCGATTTCCTGGGCAACGGGAAGTTCCCCAGCCTCAGCACCCCTGCCCCGGAATATCACGGGCTGACCTTTGCCGAGACCTTCGGGGATCTCGCCTTCACGATGTACGGACATGCCGTCGGGCTGCGCGACCTTGGCGCCTGCCAGTCGCCGATGAACGCATGGCTGACGCTGAACGGCATCGAGACGTTGAGCCTGCGGATGGAGAAGCACTGCGCGAACGCGCTGAAAGTCGCCCTGTTCCTGGAAGGCCACGACGCTGTTGAATGGGTGTCCTATGCCGGCCTCGCCTCCAGCCCCTACAACGCGCTGGCCCGTCGTTACCTGCCGGCGGGCGCGGGCGCGGTCCTGACCTTCGGCCTGAAGGGCGGGCTTGCGGCCGGCATGCGGCTGGTCGAGGGCGTCGAACTGTTCAGCCACCTGGCCAATATTGGCGACACCCGCTCGCTGATCATCCATCCGGCCTCGACAACGCACCGCCAGCTTGAGGAGGAGGACCAGATCCTGGTCGGCGCCGGGCCGGACGTGGTGCGTCTGTCGGTCGGCATCGAAGACGCCGACGACATCATCGCCGACCTGGACCAGGCGCTGGACCGCGCCGCCGTCGCCGAAGCCGCGGAATGATCAGGACAACAGGCACAACACGCCGTAGCACGTGCCGAAACCGAAATGGAACACGGCGAACAGGGCCAGGTCGAGCAGGACGCACAGCCCCAGAAAATACAGGATCGCCCGAAGCGTGATCCGTGGGTGGCCTGCCGCGCGTTTCTTCATGGCGGCGCATGGTTGCACCGCTGAGCCGGGCTTCGCAAGATGACATCCATGCGCCTGGACTGGCCGGTACTGTCGCGCGACGACTGGCAGGTCTTGGTCGACCGCTGCCCGCGGTCGAACCTGTTCCAGACCTGGGACTACGGCGCGGCGGTCGCCGCGACCGAGGGACACCATCCGCGGCGCGGGCTTTTCTATCGCGGCGACCGGCTGACGGGATTCGTGCAGGTCTTCGTCAAGAACCGCTGGGGCGTTGCCGCGGCGGCGAAGGTCCTTCGCGGCCCCTTGTTCCTCGCCCCCGACCCGCCGGCGGATCAGGTGGCGGACGCGATCGGCCTCGTCAAGCGGGCCTTTCCCATCTGGAAGCGCACCATCCTGCAGATCATGCCCGAGATTGCCGAGGGACCGGCCGCCGCCGCGGTTTTAGAGGCCTGCCGCCTGACCCAGGTGCAGTCCGGCTATGCCACCGCATGGCTGGACCTGACCCAGGATGCGGCGGCCCTGCGCGCCGGCCTCGCGCAGAACTGGCGCAATCAGTTGGCGGCGGCGGAACGAGGCGCCCCGGCCATCGACGCCACCACCACAGAGGCGACGCGGGACTGGCTGTTGCGGGCCTACGAATCCCATCGCGCCGAAGTCGGCTATGCCGGGCCTTCCGCAGACCTCCTGGCCTCTCTGCCACTGGCCGACCTGCGGGTCTGCCGCGCGCTGGCGGACGGCGACCCCGTGGCCGGCACCCTGTTCATCCGGCACGGACGCTGCGCCACCTATCAGGTCGGCTGGACCGGCCCGGAAGGCCGGCGCATGCACGCCCACAACCGGCTGATCTGGGAGACGCTGCTGGCGCTGAAAGCCGAGGGCGTCGAGGCCGTGGATCTGGGCGGCCTGGATGACGCAAACGCACCGGGCGTGGCCCATTTCAAGCGCGGGCTGGGCGGCACGGAGGTGACGTTGATGGGGACGTTCGTCTGAGACCGAAGGGCGGCTACTCGGCCGCCGCCACGGCCATGCGGCGGTCCGCCGGCAACAACAGCACCACCAGAAAGACGAACGCCGTCACCGCGCTGAGGCCGGCGAACAGCATGAAGAAATCGCCGGTCTGCGCGCGCACGAAGGACACGATCTCGATCGCCAGGGGGGCTGCCCCGAACGCGAGCACGAATTTCAGGCCGAAGGCCAGGCCGTGGTGGCGTTCCGGCGTGAAGCGGGCCAACAGCATGTTCTCGGCCGGAAGCTGCGCGGTGGAAATGGTCGCCAGAAGGATCGCGGTCGCGAAGACCGTCAGCCCGGTGCCGCCGGCGAGCGCAGCGAGGAATCCGATCTGCACCAGCCAGCAGATCACGTAGACACGCTTGAGCGGGTAGCGGTCGGCCAGATGGCCGCCGATCAGCTGCATCACAGCGGCCACGCCGTAGACGATCGTGACCAGGACGCCCGCCTTGAAGACGCTGCCCTCCACGAAATCCGGCACCCGCTCGGTGAAGAACTTGGGCAAAACCGCCTGTGTCGCGTGATAGATGATGCCTGCGATAAACATCGAGACCAGCAAGACCGTGAACCCGCGGATGGCTTCGCCGCGGCTGTGACCGCCCTCGCCGGCCGTGCTGCCGGTCGGCTCGACCACCCGGCCGGAGAAGATGTACCACCACAAATGCAGACCCGAGGCAACGCAGATCGCGCCGGGGATCCAGAAAGCCGCGCGCCAGCCCAGAACGTCGACCAGCATGCCGGTGATCGACCCGGCCGCCGCGGCGCCGAGACCGCCGAAGACCCCGTTAACGGCCAGCATCTTGCCGGTGGCGGTGTCGGAATTGCGGATCACCCAGGGGATGCCGACGGGATGATAGATCGCGCCGAACAGCCCGACGCCTGCCAGCATGATCATCAACGCGGTCGGCCCGGACACCGCCCCGGCCCCGACGCAGGCGATGCCCATTCCAACGAAGAAGACGGCCATGACCTTGGCAGGCCCGAACATGTCGGCCAGCTTGCCCGCCGGAAGCGCAGCCAGGCCCACCAACAACGCCCCCAACGTCCACAATTCGATCAGTTCGTGGAACGGCTGGTCGAACGTGTCGCCAAGTCCAAGCACGATGGTGAAGTACATGGCGGTGAAGAAATGGAAATAGAAATGCCCGATGGCCGCAAAGATAAGCGACCAGCGGCTCGAATATGCGGCGGGATCGGCGGTCAGGTTGGCCATGAGCGGACCGACTATGCCAGGGCGACCATCGCGCGGCAAGCGGACCCGTCAGCCCAGCAGACGGTGCGCCCGCAAGGCCTGGTAAGCCGGCATCACCGCCGCGGCGATCGTCTCCTGCTGCGGCGTCAGCACCGGATCGGCAGGTTCGTAGCGCTTGAAGCCGGTCGAGGCGCGGACATCGGCATACCAGTGCGGCGCCCAGACGCCGTCGCTGTCCCGCGGTCCCGCCGGCCAAGACAACATGCTGCGCGAAAACGGAACCCCCAGCGCCTTGCACAGGGCCGTTAATGCGGCTTCCGGCGCGCGCAGCACGTCCTCTCCTTCGATGACGGGGGGCACGGTTCCGTCCCGGTCGCACGCGGCGCGGAACAGGGCGAGCTGCACGTCGAGGCCGAGATCGGCAGGCGATACCGACGGCCGGGTCCGGGCATAGGACGCAACCACGGCCCGGGGGTCGCGGATCAAAAAAGCGTGCCGGAAGCCGCCGAGCCAGTCCAAGTCGATCTCGGGCAGCATGTGGTGCGCCATGTGCTTCTGGTACCAGACCGCCGCGTTGCCGGGGACCGGCCCCGTCAGTGTCCGCACTACGGCACGCCAGTCGCGCGGCTGGGCGCGAAGCACCTCCGCCCGGCCCGGATGGTCGATGCCGGTCCGGTCCAGATAGAAGGCGTAAAATGGTTCGTCGATGACCGCGCAGTCGGGCCGGTTTTCAAACGACCGCATCAGGGCGGTGGAGATGTTCCGGGGCCCGGACCAGACTGCGATCCGGACCCCGGTTTCCGTCGACATCTGCGGCTACTGAACCGTGACCCAGCGCAGATTGAAGAAGTTGTCGGCCCGCTGGGTCAGACTGACGCTGTCCTTGGTCGCCCAGGCCAGCGCCTGCTGGTGCAGCGGGATATGCCCGACCATTTCCTTGTGCAGGGTGTGGGCCTGGTCGATCAGGGCCTGGCGCTTTGCCTGGTCGACCTCGGTGCCGATGTCGTCGATCAGCGCATCCAGTTTCGGATCGGAAAGCCGCGCAAAGTTCCAGCTTCCCAGCTTGCGGGACGGGTCGGTGGTGTGCATCAGGAATCGCATGGGATGGTGGGCGTCATAGGTGCCCGAGGTCCAGCCCAGCAGATAGAAGCTGGTGTCCAGTTCCTTCAGCTTGGCGAAATACTGCGTCTTTGGCATCGCGGTGAGGTTCACTTTGATGCCGACCTTTGCCAGCATGCCGACCACCGCCTGACAGATGCGCTCGTCGTTCACATAACGGTTGTTGGGGCAGTCCAGGCCCACCTCGAAGCCGTCCGGATAGCCGGCATCCGCCAGCAGGACCTTGGCCTTGTCCGGGTCGTAGGCAAGGCGGCCGTTGAGCGCCGGATTGAAGCCGTTGATGCCAGGTCCCACCAGCAGCCCGGCCGGTTCGGCCGCCCCGCGCATCACCTTGCTGACGATCGCGTCCTGGTCGATGGCGTGATAGAAGGCCTGGCGGACCCGAACGTCTTTGAACGGGTTCTTGCCTTTGACCGAAGAATACAAAAGCTCGTCACGGTCCAGGTCCATCGCCAGGAAAATCGTCCGCAGCTCAGGCCCTTGCAGCACGGTAAGGCCGGCCGTTGAATCGATCCGCGGCACGTCCTGCAGCGGCACCGGGTAGACGAAATCCACTTCGCCGGAAATCAGCGCCGCCACCCTGGTGGCGTCTGCGCGGATCGGCCGAAAGACGACGCGCGTCAGGTTATGCTCGGACGTGTCCCACCAACCGTCAAACGGCTCCAGCACGGTCTCGTTATCGGTCACGCGGCTGACCACCTTGAACGGGCCCGTGCCGTTGGTGTTGGTCGAGGCGAAATTCTCGATCTTCTCGCCCACATTGCCCGACTGGACCGCGTCGTTCTTTTCGGCCCAGCTCTTGGACATGATCAGCCAGTTGGCGATCGCCTGTGGCATGATCGGATCGGCGGCCGGCGTCTCCAAGTCGACGGTGTGGTCGTCGACCTTTCTGACGTCCTTGATCACCGCCAGCATGCCCTTGATTCCGGCCTGCGTCCCGCCGGCCCGCTGGAAACTGAAGACCACGTCGTCCGCCGTAAACGGCGTGCCGTCGTGAAACATGACGTCCCGGCGTAGCTCGAAGCGCCAGACGGTGGGCGACGTTGTGTACCACTTGGTGGCCAGCGCGGGTTCAAGGCTCAGATCCTTGCCGCGCCTGACCAGGCCCTCGTAGACGTTGCCCAGGAAACTCAGCGTGAAGGCCTCGGCCAGCGCGTGCGGATCCAAGGACCCGGCATCGCCCTGGGCGGCCCAACGGAACTCTTTTGCAGCCGCCGGCTGCAGCGGCGCGGCCAGAGCCGCAAGGACAAGCAGCGCGGCCAAGGCCGCACGCCTGGTGCAACGCATTCCTGACATGGCTTCCCCCGTTCTTGTATGCGTGTCGGGTCGCGGCAAAACTGCCGGCAAACCTCTATTGTTTCACGATTTGGGGGATCTGCAAGGCGCCATTAGAAGCGCGGTAAGCCATTTGGGGGGCACGCTGGCGCCGTTACGACGCCTCTTCGACGAACTCCAGAACCATGTCGCTATCGTCGAAAGCGACCGGCTTGGCGGGACGGACCAGAGCCTCCAGCTCGACGGACATGATCACCAGTTCCTCGGCGTAGTCGGGCTCCTGCCGGGCGACGTCCCGCAACAGGTCGACCGCCTCGAGCAGCTGCTGCCCGGAAACGCCGGAAAGGCCATATCCAAATCTCTTCGCCAAACAAGCCATGGATGCCATTTTGTGCGAAACGTCTTTAAAATACTGTTAAACCCCCTTGACTTTCTTAACTCAACATCTAGTGGCTAAGCCTTAAAATCGAGGTTCCACTCACTATATCTTGAAGGGTCTTCCGTCCATTTCTCCCGCACTTTAACAAACAGATACAATTGAACCGGCACGCCGAACAGCCCGCTCAACTCTTCGCGAGCGGCCTGGCCTACCTTCTTAACCATTTGACCCCCCTTGCCCAAGACGATCGACTTCTGGGAGTCGCGCCGGACGTAGATGGTCTGTTCGATCCTCACGGACCCGTCGCGCAGGGTCTTCCATTGCTCGGTTTCAACCGTGAGGTCATACGGAACCTCCTGATGCACGTTCAGATAGAGCTTTTCTCGCGTGACCTCTGCCGCCATCAGGCGCTGGGGCATGTCCGAGAGTTGGTCCTCCGGAAAGAGCCAAGGCCCCAAAGGCAGCGCGGCGGCCAGATGGGCCATCAGGTCGTCCGTACCGTCGCCGCGGGTGGCGGATATCATGAAGACGTCCGTAATCGCGCCGGTGGCGTCGAAGTCGGCTGTCACCTCCAGCAGGCGTTCCTTTCTGACGGTATCGATCTTGTTGATGGCCAGGATCGCGGTGCGGCCGGCCTCCTTCAGCCCCTCGACAATGCCGCCGGTCTCCTCGTCCAGGCCCCGCCCCACGTCCGCCAGAAGCACGATCTGATCGGCTTCGTGGGCGCCGTCCCAGGCCGCCCTGACCATCGCCCGCTCCAACCGCCGCTTCGGCTGAAAGATGCCGGGCGTGTCGACGAAGACGAGCTGGCTGGCGTCGCGGATCACGATGCCCAGCACCCGGGTTCGGGTGGTCTGGACCTTGTGGGTGACGATCGACACTTTGGCCCCGACCAGCCGGTTCATCAGGGTCGACTTGCCCGCATTCGGCGCACCGATGAGCGCGACGAACCCTGCCCGCGTTGGTTCAGTCATCCGCGCTCACCGCGTCCAGCATTTTGGCCGCCGCATCCTGCTCGGCAATCCGTTTGGATTTTCCGCAAGAGCTTTGCGGCAGTTGTCCGCCGATGCTCACCTCGATTGTGAACTCTGGCGCGTAATCCGGACCGGTCTGCTCCACCAGCCGGTAAACCGGCAGTCCCATGCCGCGGGCCTGGACCCATTCCTGCAGAGCGGTCTTCGGGTCCTTCGGCGGCTCGGCAGTCCGTTCCAGCAAAGGGCGCCAGTGGCGTTCGATGAATCCTTCGGCCGGTGCGAGGCCGCCGTCCAGATAGACCGCGGCAATGACCGCCTCTGCCACATCGGACAGCATCGCCTCGTTGAACCGACCGCCACCGTCGCGCTCGCCCCTGCTCATGCGGATATGGCCTCCCAGATCCAGGACGCCGGCAACCTCGGCCAGGGTTTCCCGGCGAACCAGGGCCACCAGCCGCTTGGCGAGCGCGCCTTCGTCCTCGTCGGGAAAGCGGCGGTACAGCATGTCTGCTACCACCAGCGCCAGGACCCTGTCGCCCAGGAACTCCAGCCTGTCATAGCCCACATGTCCGGGTCCGGAGACACTGCGATGGGTTAGCGCGTCTTCCAGCAGCGTCCGATCCTGGAACCGATAACCAAGCGCGTCTTCCAGATCTGCCATGACCGGGTGTCCGCCCTGCCCGCTAGTCGATCAGCGTGAACAGACGGTTGAACCGGATTTTCCAGCCGTCGCGGGAGAAGAAGATGATCTCCGCCCGGCCGATGAAATTGGAGAGGGGCACGTAGCCGACCGACGGGCGGCGACTGTCGGTCGAATTGTCCCGATTGTCGCCCATCATGAAGAAATGCCCGTCGGGGACGACGAACTCGGGCGTGTTATCCATGAAACCGTTATCGCCGTCGGTTTCCAGGATCCTGTGCTGGACCCCGTTAGGCAGGGTCTCGATATACTGGGCAACGCGCCGCGGCCGCCGGCCGTTCTCCTCCAGGACATAGTCTTCGATCCGCCGCCGGGTCACCGGCTGGTCGTTGATATGCAGGACGCCGGCGGTCACTCTGATCCGGTCGCCGGGAAGTCCGACCACGCGTTTGATGAAATCCACGCTGGGATCCGTCGGTTTGCGGAACACCGCAACATCGCCGCGCTCGGGTTCGTCCTCCAGGATCCGTCCCGAAAACGGAACCAGGCCAAACGGAAAGGAGTAGCGGCTGTAACCGTACGACAGCTTGGAAACGAACAGATAATCGCCGATCAGCAGCGTCGGCTTCATGGAACTGGACGGGATGTTGAAAGGCTCGTAGGCCAGCGACCGGATTGCAACGGCGATCAGAACCACCGAGACGACAAGTTTGACGGTCTCCAGGCTGAAGAGATCGTCCTTCTCGCCGAAAAGGAACGTTCCGATCCGTCCGAGAACCGTCTTGCTCGATTTACCGTCGCTGGATTTTTCCGAACTCATCAAGCCGCCATTGCGGGTGCCGCGGCGCAGAAGATCGGGCCGCGCGCCGGCCGCACCCCTTCGGTCCCGGCGCGCCGCATATGGCCTACGGTCGCCCGGGATGTCAAGTCGGCCGCTCGACGCCGTGCGGAAGGGCCGAGATGATCACCATCGCGTGGGCCAAGGGGATCTCGTCGGTCAGGGAGACGTCGACAACCGCGTGCATGCCCTCAGGTGCGAGGCTGTCCATCACGGCCTTCGCACCGCCGCTTAACCGAAGCGTCGGCTTTCCGCTGGGGAGGTGAACGACCTCCATGTCGCGCCAGTAGACGCCCTTGCGGAAGCCGGTGCCCAGCGCCTTGGAGCATGCCTCCTTGGCGGCGAACATCTGCGCATAGCGCGCGGCGCGGCCGGCGGCGCCGCGTCGTTCGGCACGGCTGCGCTCCTGGTCGGTAAAGACCCGATCGACAAAGCGGTCGCCAAACCGCTGCAAGGTCTGTTCGATGCGCCGGATGTCGCAAAGGTCGGTCCCTGTCCCCAGGATCATCGCGCGCCTTCCGTTGCCCAGTCGGTCAGGCGGCGTCCGCGCGCGCCTGGTCCATCAGGTCGCGCATCCGCTTGATCGCGGCCTCGAAGCCGACGAAGATCGCCTCGCCGACCAGGAAATGGCCGATATTGAGTTCCTTCACCGTGGGGATCGCAGCGATCGCGCCCACATTGTCGAAGGTAAGGCCATGGCCCGCGTGGCATTCCAGCCCCACGGCCTCGGCATGTTCGGCCGCCGCGCGGATCCGGATCAGTTCCGCCTGGCGCTCCGCGCCTTCCGTCTCGGCATAGCCGCCTGTGTGGATTTCGACGACCGGTGCGCCCAGCCGCACGGCGGCATCCAACTGGGCGGGATCGGCCTCAACGAACAACGAAACGCGGATCCCGGCCTCCACCAGGCGGGCGACGAACGGCGCCAGGTGGTTGTGACCGCCGACCGCGTCCAGTCCGCCCTCGGTGGTTCGTTCCTCGCGCTTTTCGGGCACGATGCAGGCCGCGTGAGGGACGGCGCGCAGGGCGATTTCCAGCATCTCCTGGGTGGCGGCCATTTCCAGGTTCAAGGGCACCCGTAATTCGCGGGTCAGACGGTCGATATCACCGTCGGAGATGTGCCGCCGGTCCTCGCGCAGGTGGGCCGTAATGCCGTCGGCGCCCGCCGCTTCGGCCATCTGCGCCGCGCGGACAGGATCGGGGTGACGGCCGCCACGAGCGTTCCGGATCGTTGCGACATGGTCGATATTGACGCCCAGGCGCAGTTCCGCGCTCATGCCTTCATCTCGCTGCGTTCCGCCCGGTATTGCTTCAGCTTGCGCAGCCG
>Ga0056115_1000075_pt1 | contig 57487 bp, 49 predicted proteins | sample WorMetOlspDAHAB1_FD_77007 | JGI IMG/M metagenome (GOLD analysis project Ga0056115, IMG submission 77007) | Marine gutless worms symbiont microbial communities from Max Planck institute for Marine Microbiology, Germany - Olavius sp. DAHAB.1 ...
GGCACGTGTTGCGTCTCGGGCTGATTGCCCAGGTAGATGACGCCCTGGGCCAGGATGCCGCGATCCCGGTGGGCAGGTGGCTCAACGAGGACCTGGTGCTGGCCACGGACGAAAAAGTCCGCGGCGTGGCGCGGCGTGGGGCCACTCAGCTTGGCCTGGCTGCAACCACCTACCGGCGACAATTGGAAAAAGTACGCCAGGCAGAGGCCCAGGGGCTGCTGGCCCGCTCACCGAACTGGTCGACCATGCGCGCCCTGATTGCGCGGCTGGTGCAATCGCTGCCGGATACGGCCGATGAAAACATTATCGAGGTTACCCGGGACATTCTGCTGGATGAGGTAAATGCAAGGGTGTCCGGAAACGAGACCAAAGGTTCCGCCCTGATGGGTGTCACCGTCCCTACCTACCGCCGCTGGTGTGAGCGAGAGCATAACTGAAATGTACCGAAATTTCGGATAAATGCACCATTATTTCGGGTAATATCCGAAATTTCGGTACATTTTTAATCTTACCAATTCCTTCCCCCGTCTATCTGCCACAAAATAAATAGCTCCTATCTATTTGTTTTATATGTCTTTTTAAAGTTTTTATACTTTTTTTATCAACATTGGCACGCTAACTGCTCTAGTTATTTGCAAAAGCGACACACTTGGGACAAGACAATGTTGGTACTCGCAAATAGAATGGTAGAAGCAAGGAACGGCGCCTCAGCGCTGCTTAAAGCCACCTGTGTACTGGGCCTGGTGCTGACACTCTGTCTCACCAGTTCAACAGTACTCGCCCGGCACACCCTGACCAACGGTGTTACTGCTGAAGAAATGCTGCCCCGGTCAATCCTGTTTTCCCGGATTACCGAGGAAACCGGTCTTTCGCAGGTATCCGTGAACGCGATCGCCCAGGATGCCCAGGGCTATATCTGGTTCGGCACCCAGGAGGGGCTTAATCGCTACGACGGCAGCGACCTGCAGACCTACGACTACACCTTTGATAACCCGCGTGCGCTTTCCGACGGCTGGATCTGGTCGCTGATGGTCAGCAGCCAGGGCATCCTGTGGGTAGGTACAGAAGCCGGTGGTCTCAACCGCTACAACCAGGAGAGCGATGATTTCACCCATTACCGGCACGATCCCGAGAACCCCAATAGCCTGAGCAGCGACAATGTACGCGTTGTATATGAAGACAGCGACGGCATCATCTGGATTGGTACTGACGGTGGCGGCCTCAACCGCTTCGACGAAACTACCGGCCAGTTCCGCCGCTTCCAGCACAATCCTGCGGATTACAGCAGCCTGACCTCTGATACGGTGCTGGCGATCCACGAGGACCGCAGCGGCCGCCTCTGGATCGGCACCAAGGGTGGCGGCCTGTCCTACATGGACCGCAACAGCGGCCTCTTTACCCACTTCCGCTACAACCCGGAAGTACCCGGCAGCCTCAGCGACGACGAGGTGCGCAGCATCTACGAAGATCGCGAGGGACGGATCTGGATCGGTACTTACCAGGGCGGCCTCAACCTGTTTGAGCCCACCACCGGTGAATTCCGCCACTTCATGCACGAGCCGGGCAACCCCTCCAGCCTCAGCCACAACCGCGTACGCTCTATCTTCCAGGACCGCGCCGGCACGCTCTGGGTAGGCACGGACAACGGCCTCAATGAGTGGCGCGCCAACGAGCAGGGCTTCGCCCACTACGCGCACGACCCGCTGGATACCAGCAGCATCACTGACAACCGCGTCACCCAGATTTATCAGGATCGCGGCGGCGTGCTCTGGATCGGTACCAATAAGGGCGCCAACAGCTGGAACTACCTGAGCGATGCCTACACCTACTACCAGGCTACCGGCAGCTCCATGACCCTGAGCAACAATACCGTCACCGCTATTGCAGAATCACGCAACGGCGACATCTGGGTCGGCACCTACGGTGGCGGACTCAACCGCATCAACGAAATGGATGCCACGGTCAGCCATTACCACAGCGCCGGTGACAGTGCAGACCAGGACCTGTCCCGCCACCTGCTCGACGACCGTATCATGGCTGTGCACGTAGACCGCAACCAGGACGTGTGGGTAGGTTCACGCAGCGGTGGCCTGTCGCGGATCGATGCCAATACCGGTGATATCCAGCACTTCACCCACGAGCCCGGTCGCAGTGGCACCCTCAGCAGCAACAGCGTCACCAGTATCCTCAGCGACCTGGAGGGCAATATCTGGATCGGTACCTACGGTGGTGGTCTGAACCGCTTCAGCGCCAACACGCACCTGTTCGAAACCTTCCGCCACCAGCCGGGCAACCCCGAGAGCCTCAGCAGTGACCGCGTGGTCGCCCTGCACCGGGACCGCGCGGGCATACTCTGGGTGGGCACCGATAACAGCGGCTTCAACCGCTTCAACGAGGGCAGCCGGACGTTTCAGCGCTTCCAGCACGACCCCCAGAACCGCAGCAGCCTGAGCCGCAACTCGGCCTGGATCATCCACGAGGGCTACGATGGTTCACTGTGGATCGGTACCAACGGTGGCGGTCTGAATCGCTGGAAGCCGGAAGACCGCGCGGCAGGCCGGGTCGTCTTCAGCAAGTACCGCAAAGGTAGTGTTCTGCTCAGCGACACCGTTCAGAGCCTGGTAGAAGACAGCGCCGGACTGCTCTGGGTAGGCAGCAACCGCGGGCTGGTGCAACTGGATCCGAATAACGACGCCGTACGCCACTTTGCCCGCGGCAGTGGTCTGCGCAGCATTGAATTCAACCACGGCGCCGGAATGCGCAGCTACAACGGTCGCCTGCTGCTCGGCAGCCAGGCAGGCCTGGTGGCTTTTTACCCGAGCCAGATCGCCACCAACCGGCACGCACCGGAAATCGTGCTCGCCGCCCACGGCCGCAGCGGCCCCTTCGATGACCGCTATCGCAGCCTGTCTGACAGCGACCTGCTGGAACTGGGCTATGGCGAGGACATGATTACCTTTGAATTTTCCGGCCTGGATTACACCGCACCGGAAATGAATCGCTACCGCTACATTCTGGAAGGCTTTGACGAGGACTGGACCAAGCCGGTTGCCTTCGAGCGCGCTACTTACACCAACCTGCCCGCCGGGGAGTACACCTTCCGGGTGCAGGCAGCCAATAACGACGGTGTCTGGAACGAGGAAGGCGCCGCCATCCGCTTCCGTATCATCCCGCCGATCTGGATGACCCCGGCCGCTTACGCCAGCTATTTCCTGGTGATCTGCACGCTGGTTCTGGCCTGGAGCCGGGCCAAAGCCAGGGAACTGGAGCGCCTGGTTACCGAGCGCACCCAGGAACTGGCTATCCGCAACGATACCCTGCTGACCCTGAACGACCAGCTGAAGGAATCTGCCTGGACCGACTCCCTCACCGGCCTCAAGAACCGTCGCTTCCTGGACGAGTTCATCGATGCCGAGGTTGCCCTGGCACTGCGCCAGGCCCGTGAGATGGAGAACCAGCAGTTCCCCGGCGATTCTCCGGACATCGCACCGGCACTGTCTTTCATGATGGTCGACCTGGATGGCTTCAAGAGCATCAACGACAACTACGGCCACCACGTCGGCGACCAGGCACTGCTGCAAGTGCGCGATGTACTGCAGAGCTGCTGCCGCACCTCGGACACGATCTTCCGCTGGGGCGGCGACGAGTTCCTGATCATCAGCCGCAATACCAGCAGCCGCGCGGCCGAGAAGCTGGCCGAGCGCATCCGCGTGGGCCTGTCGGAGTACGGTTTCCGGCTGGGTGGCGGCGCTATCGGCCGCCTCTCCGGCTCCATCGGATTCGCTGTGTACCCGTTCTCGCCGCTGAACCCGGAGCTGGCCACCTGGCAGCAGGTATCGGCGATCGCGGACCAGTGCACCTATATCGCAAAAGAGAACGGCAAGAATTGCTGGGTCAGTGTGCACGGCACGCTGAACACCACTCGCGACGACGTAGAAGTCATGAGCAAGGACATCCGTCCGGTGCTGGCCTCAGGCCGCATCAGCATGCGGGCATCTAAGACCGAGATTTTGAAAGTTGCACCTTTGCAGCAAAGGGAAAACAGCTAAACGCTGTTTGAGGAAGAGAGCCATGAAAACCAACCAAGCACATACGATAGCCGCAGGGATGCACCCTATCATGATGGTTGCCGCAGGCTTGGCGCTGGTCGCCAGCCTGATCGCGGGAGCACTCATGTGGGAACCTGAGCCGCTGGACTATCGCTCTGTCATCGTACAGGGAGAGAGTTCCGCGAAGGTGCTGAAGGCGCTGGAGACGGTGGGGGGCGAATTGACCCACAGCCTCAGCATCATCAACGCCGCCAGCGCACGTCTGAGCGAGGAGCAGATCGAAGCGATCCTGGAGCAGCCCGGAGTTACCCGGGTACACGATAACGCCCGGGTCGAGACCTCCAGTGGAGACGACTGGGAGCCGGTCTGGCAGTTTCAGCAGGCGGGCATCCCCTACCTCGATTTCCCGGCGCTGGTTGAGGCGGATAGCCTGCACAGCAGCGGTGTCGACGGCAGCGGTGTCACCGTGGCCATCCTCGACAGCGGTATCTCAGTGGCACCGGACTTCAGCCTCGATAACGACAACAACATCCGCATGCTGGGGCTGTACTCTGCAATCCACAACTTCGAGGGCTTTGCCTTTGACCAATACGGTCACGGCAGCCATGTCTCCAGCATTTTGATGAACAGCCGTATCAGCGATACCGGCAAGTACAACAGTATCGCTCCCGGGGTGAACGTGGTCGCCGTCAAGGCTTTCGACGAGAACGGCATCGGCAGCTATGCGGATGTGATTCTCGGCCTGCAGTGGCTCTATGACCACCGTTCAGAGCACAACATCCGTGTGCTGAACCTGTCATTCAGCGCCGAGGTGCGCTCGCACTACTGGGAAGATCCGGTCAACCAGGCCATCATGCGCCTGTGGGAAGCCGGCGTTGTGGTAGTCACTTCCTCCGGCAACACCGGTCCGGATCCGATGACCATCGGCGTACCGGGTAACCTGCCCTACGTAATTACAGTGGGCGCCATGACCGACAACTACACTCCCACGGACGGTACCGACGATTACCTGGCTTCGTTTTCCTCTGCCGGCCCGACTTACGAGGGTTTTGTTAAGCCGGAGGTTGTCGCACCGGGTGGCCACCTGACCGGTCGCACCCGTCTGTGGAGCACCCTGGCGCAGCAACACCCCGAGTTCCACAGCTTCGGCAAGTACTTCACCATGTCAGGCACGTCCCAGGCCGCGGCTGTCGTATCCGGCATCGCCGCCCTGGTACTGCAGGACGATCCGAACCTGTCACCGGATGACGTCAAGTGCAGAATCATGTCCGCCGCCCGTCCCGCGGTCGATGCCGAGGGCAACCTTGCCCACAGCATCTTCCAGCAGGGTGCCGGCCTGGTGAACGCACCTGGCGCTGTCAACAGCACGGCCACTGGTTGCGCAAACCAGGGGCTTGATGTCAGCGCCGACATTGCCGGCACCCAGCACTATGCCGGTGGCGCCCGCCAGGATGAGGACGGCAATTTCTACATCGAAGGCATGGACGGCTTCTACTGGAACGACGGCTTCTACTGGAATGACGGCTTCTACTGGAACGACGGCTTCTACTGGACTGACGGCTTCTACTGGAACGACGGTTTCTACTGGAACGACGGTTTCTACTGGAACGACGGCTTCTACTGGAACGACGGCTTCTACTGGAGCGACAGCCTCAGCGAAACCGCCTCCGTGAGCACCTGGGTTGACCAGGAATAAGTAGAACGACAGTCAATCCAGGAGAAAGTCAGAATGACGAAAGGTACCGACAGGCGACGCTCAGATAACATCTCCCCGTTCCCGGGGAGTGGTAAGGCGGAACCGGTGGCTCGGCCACAGACTGTCGACACCCTGTACGGGGTCAGCTGCCGCATCAGCAGCGCGCTATTGGCTCAACGCGCTGTTCGCGACCAGGCAGTCCTGATGGTTTACCGGATCCAGAATTACAAGGAGTTGCTGGAAACTTTCGGCGACGACCTGGGCCGGGTACTGGCCCAGAGTGTGAGGGAACGTCTGCGCGGCTGCTTGCGCAAGCACGACCTGGTTGAGCAGATTGCCGACGACGAATTTGCCATCGCCCCCAGCGGTATCGGCGAAGCCGATACTGCAGGGCGTCTCGCCCAGCGCCTTGTGCAAGCCGGCAGTGGCGCCTACCAGTACAACGATATGCACGCCGTGGTAAAGGCCGGCGTCGGTATCGCCCACTACCCCACCGATGCCGAGCAACCGGCAGAGCTACTGCGCTATGCCCGCGTTGCCCTGCGCGGACTCGACGGCAGCACCAACACTCATCGCGTGTATTCACCCTCGCTGCTGGAAAAGCGACAGAACAAGTACCGGATGGAAGCAGAACTGGAACGAGCACTGAGCGAAGACCGGTTTAAGCTCCAGTACCAGCCCCAGTACGCGGTCGGTAGCCAGCAAATCGTTGGCGTCGAAGCCCTGGTGAGAATGGTTAGCCCGGAGGGCGAAATCATCGCTCCCGACGAATTCATTCCCACCGCCGAGGCCAACGGCTTCGTTCTGCAACTGGGGCGATGGGTACTGCAGGAGGCCTGCCGGCAACTGGCAAACTGGCGTGCTGCAGGCTGCGCCCCCGAGCGGATGGCAGTAAACATATCCCCGGTACAGTTGATGGACCCGCGTTTCTCCTCAACCATCGATGAAGCGATAACGAGTGCCGGTATTGAATACCGTCACCTCGAGCTGGAGATCACGGAACGTTGCATGCTGGAGCGCACGGTGGAGGTTGAAAGGTTGCTGCGTGGGCTCACCGAGCGCGGCATCCGTGTCGCGATCGACGATTTCGGTACCGGCTACTCCTCTTTCGCCTACCTGGCCTGGCAGCCGCTGCACATGATCAAGATGGATCGCTCGTTTCTTGCACGGGTAAATCGGGACGCACGTGTCGACAGTGTGGTCGGCGCCATGATACTGATGGCACGTGAGCTGGGCCTGGAAATCACTGCCGAAGGTGTGGAGACCAACGAGCAGGCGCAGTTCCTGATGGCCAAGGGCTGCGATATCGCCCAGGGCTTCCTGCTGGCCCGCCCCCAGGACGCCGATGCTATCCAGGGCCTGCTCCAGGCCAAAACACGCTTCCACCGCGCCGGCTGATTCCGGAGTTTCCAGGCGATTTCAGGCCGCCTGCCCCGGCAGGTGGCTGAAATCGACCGCCGAGCCGGTTTCCAGCAGCGTCTTCAGGCCTGCCAGCACATAGGGCCATCCCCCCGACACCATGCCGTGCATCTTGCTGTTCTCCGGGAACCGGTCGTGAACCACGGTCAGCTTGGTGTGAGCCCCCACGGCTTCGAGACTGAAGCTCACCCGCGACGGTTTCTCGGTAGCGACCTCCGGATTGCCGGGGAAGCTCCAGGTGTACGACAGCCTGTGCGGGCAGTCGGCTTCCAGGATCTTGCCCTCACAGCCAACACGCTCGCCCCCGTCTTCCTCATCGACCATGAATACAATATCGGCACCCTCCTCCCAGCTGCTGCTGACCCGGGTTGAATGCCAGTACTGCCGGGTAAACTCGGCCGTGGTCAGTGCCTCCCAGACCCGGGCGGGTTCTGCTGCAATCAGTGTGACGTATACGAAATCCGGCTGTGTCATGGTGATTCTCCTTCACTGTCTTCCAGTGCCTGTTTCAAGCGCGACAGCGCAACGGCTTTGTCGGCGGAGAACTTGTCGAGCCAGCGCTCGGAAATCTCCGCGATAGGCACAGGGTTGAGGTAGTAGAGTTTCTCTCGGCCGCGCCACTGCACGGCGACCAGTCCAGACTGCTCAAGTATCGCCAGGTGTTTGCTCACCGACTGGCGCCGCATGCCCATACCCTCGCAGAGGGCAGACAGGGACTGACCCTGTTCTTCAAACAAGCGGTCCAGCAGTTGTCGGCGGCTCTGGTCGGCCAGGGCCTTGAACACGAGTTGCATGATCGCTCGATAGGCAGCCAGAAGGTTGCATTTAATTATGCACCCATTTGGCTGCATGTCAAGCGGGCAGCTGCCGGGTTCGACTCAGCGGGATTCCAGGGGCAGGTAGAACTGTTCGTACCAGCGCCGCAGTTTATTGATCGGCCCATCGCCGTCACAGAGGATGGGTTCAGCCTGGTAGATCTTGTCTTTCCAGATTTCCACGTCCATGCCGAATGCAGCGTGGGCGGATTGCGGATACATATCGACAAACTCCCGGGGCAGGGGTTCATCGGTCAGGCTGCTGACGATCACCGAACTGCACAGGTCCAGCTCCTCGGAGTTCACCGGGATATGGTAGTTGACCCACCAGCTCTGGTAGCTGATCTGTTCACTGCGCGATTCTGTGTAGTAGTACATGATGGACGGACCATGGTAAGTGGCGTCACCCCAGGCGTCGGCTTCCGTACCCGCCGACTGCGCCCGCGCTTCCTGGATATCGAAGGGCAAATCCGGTGGGATTACCATCTGCGCATCGGGATCGTTCTGTACTTTTGAAATCTGCGTGACCGTACGCTCACCGAATTTGTTTTCGAAGGATTTAACCTTGCCGCCGTGCACATGGGGAAAGTGGGCGATATCGACAATATTCTCGATCACGTCGCAGGCCCTGGCGCGGATTCGCGAGCGATGGAATTGCCAGTCACCCCACTGCTCCGGACCCTCCCCCCACTGGGGAATATCCGGCAGGTAGTCTTCCGGCTCGCTGCCGTCCGGGTCATACCACAGGGCAATAAATCCGTTCTTCTCCTCTACCGGCCAGCCCTTCAGGGCATTGACTGCCTTGTCGGGGATCTTGCTGGCGTAGGGTATGTCCACGCAGCGGCCGTCCGGGGCAAAGGTCCAGCCGTGGAAGGGGCAGGCCAGGTTATCGCCGTGCAGACGCCCGCCGCCGCTGGCCAGGTTGGCACCCAGGTGCGGGCAGAAGGCATCGAGGATGGCGACCTGCCCCGATTCACCGCGGTATATCACGAAGTCGCGATCGAAGTAGTGCAGCGGTTTTACATCACCGACCGCCAACTCCTGGGAAAAAAGTACGATATGCCAGCCCCGCGCATAGTGGCCGGGTTGCAGATATGCATACTTATAATCACTCACTGTTTTCCCCTCCTTGAAAAGCATGCTGCGCAGCGATGTAGGCAAAGGTCATGGCCGAGCCGATGGTCGCGCCCGCACCGGGGTAAGTATCGCCCATTACAGCGGCACTGGTATTGCCTGCCGCATACAGTCCCGGGATATGAGCGTCGCTGCCGTTGAGTACCCGGGCGTGCTCATCGCAGGACAGCCCACCCTTGGTATCGAGATCCCCGGCCTCACAGCGCAACGCGTAGAACGGCGCTGTTTCCACGGGACCGAGACAGGGGTTCGGCTGCACCTTGCGGTCGGCGTAGTAGCGGTCGTGTTCGCTGTCGCCGCGTCCAAATTCCGGGTCGACACCCTGCCGCGCATGCTCGTTGAAGCGCGCGACGGTCTTGCGCAATTGCACCGCATCGATTCCGGCCTTGTTGGCCAGCTCCTGCAGGTTGTCGGCAACGGTCAGCAGGCCGGATTCAAAGTAGTCCCCGGGGAGACGCTTGTCGTCTTCCAGTTTGCCCGGACGGATATGCCCGGCGGCGTAGCGGCTGCGATATGTGGCATCGAACACCAGGTAACAGGGTATGGCCCCCTCGCCCCTGGCCTCACTGGCGTATTGATCCTTGACCACGTCCTCATAGGGTTTGGCTTCATTGGTAAAGCGCTTGCCGGCGCGGTTCACCATGATGGAACCGGGATAAGCCTTGCCGGCAATCAGCGCCAGCAACCTTCCGTCGGGTAATTTCAGGGTTGGCGACCACCAGGCGCTGCCCATAAATCCGAGGGATGCGCCGACGCTCTTGCCCATGGCAATGCCATCGCCGGTGGCACCGGGTGCCGAGGCGCTCCAGTCGGAACCGATCGGTGCCTGCTGGTACTGTTGGCGCATGGCAGCGTTCTGGGAAAAGCCGCCGGTGGCCAGGAGCACGCCCTGGCAGGCTCTGATGGTGGTTGATTCCCCCTCGCGTTCGACGACAGCGCCACACACCCGGCCATCCTCGATAATGAGTTCGCGCATGGGCGCGTTCAGCCATAGGGGTATATCCCGATCCATCAGCGAGCGCCGCAGGCGCGCCACCACGGCCGGCCCCAGGGTCAGCCGCTCATCCGCCTTGCCCTTGAGCCGGGCCGGGATATCCAGCAGGTAGCGCAGCACCATGCGGATACCCAGCAGGTAGGCAGACAGGTTCATCTCACCCAGGCGCCGGCCTTCGACCACGGTGACATTGAAGGGCAGAATGGCATAGTGATCCTTGCGGATATTAATGGCTTCCGCTCCCAGTCGTCGCAGGTTGAAGGGGCCCGGATCCATGGAGCGCCCGCCCGGTTTATAGCCGGGCACCTGCTCGTAGTAATCCATGTAATCGGGCAAAGGCGTGTAGTGCAGGTGACTGTGCTGCATCATAAAACGCAGCATCTCCGGAGCACGCTCGGCATAGGCGCGGACCCGGGCTGCGGGGACACTGTCGCCAATCAGGCCGGTGAGGTAACTCAGGCCCTCCTCGACACTGTCCTCGATACCCATCTCGGCCTGCCGGTGGTTGCCGGGAATCCAGGCCACGCCGCCGGACTTGCAGGTCGTGCCGCCAAAGGCAGGTTCTTTCTCCACCACCAGCACCGATCCGCCCAGCTCGTGGGCAACCACGGCGCCGGTCATACCCGCCGCGCCACTGCCGGCTACCAGCCAGTCGACCTCTTTTACCTCAGCCACCGCAACTCCTGCCATGGAGACATCTGTTATCCAGATTAATCGCCACCGCCCGGGCGCTCAAACCGTTACCGGTGAAAATTCCCGATGGTATGAACTGCCAACCACTTGCTGCCATACTGCAGGTAAAACAACAGGATCACTGCCATGAACAAGACGCTACCCGTCTTCGCCCAGTCCGTGACCGCAGAATCGTGGACCGCCTACCCCGAGCCTTTCAAATCGCGCATGGGCGATTTCAGCCGGCGCCCCCTGGGCGACGCCTTCGGCCTGACCCAGTTCGGTGCCAATCTCGAAACCCTGCAACCCGGGGCGGAGTCCGCCCTGCGCCACTGGCACACCCTGCAGGACGAGTTCGTCTACATGATCGCGGGCGAACTCACGCTAATTACCGATGATGGCGAGATCCCGCTGACACCGGGCATGTGTGTGGGCTTCAGGGCAGGAGAAAAAAACGCCCACCACATCGTCAATCGCAGTGACAGCGAAGGGCAGTTTCTCGTGGTCGGCACCAGGAATGATGGCGACGCCGCCTTTTACCCTGACGATGATCTAGCCTGGTCCACCACCGAAGACGGATATCAGCCGGTGCACAAAGACGGGACGCCCTACCCCTCCGACTAGTCCCACCGGTCGCAGCCAGGCTTGTCGAATCAGCTGGCTGCCAGCAGTTCTGCGATGCCGGCATCGATGCCATTGCAGAGTACATCGGTATCAGGAGCGTGGTCGCTGTCTCCGGTCACGGCAAAAGTAAGCTGGCCCTGGTAAGAAAACATCGCCACACCGATGCGCATCGAAACGGTCAGGGGCACGTAGAGGTAGGTAATCCGCATTTTACGCCCCACCATGTAGAGCGCATGGGTGGGGCCCGGGACATTGGTGGTCACAGTTTGTATCGCCTGCGAGTCGACCCCGGCAGATAGCCGGGTTCCCAGCGCCATCAATGCCGGCGGTGCCAGCGCCGATAGGGACGACAGGGTTTCCGCGGCGGCCGCCTGGTGATGTTGCTTCAGTCTGTCCATCTGCTGGCTGATATTGGCGAGGCACTCCACGGGGTCTTCGATGCCCACATGTAGCTCGGCGAACATCGAGGAGACGCGGTTATTCATGATGTCGTGCTCGTCTTCGCCCCGCACCGATACGGGTACCATGCTGCGTACCACGAAATCTTCCACCGGCTCGCCGCGAGACAACAGCAGGGCGCGAAAGCCCCGCGTAATAGCCGCCAATACGACATCGTTCACGGTGCCCCCGTGGGATTGGCGTATTTTCTTGATGTCAGCCAGCGTGGTGTGGGTCCAGCGCCAACTCCGATTTTTGCCCAGGGGGCCGTTAAGTGAAGATTCCAGTTCCAGGGCCGTGGGGCGACGGAACGACACCAGGCCGTCGACAAAGTCGCTCGTCTTGCGCGCCGTCTCGCCGGGCCTTCGGAAGGCCGAGCGCAGTGCCTCCCAGCTCCGACGCGGTATGGCCATTTGACTGGCCATTGCCGATGCCGTGAGCTCTACAGGTCCGGGCTCTGCCTCCGGTTCCCAGGACACCGGTTCTCCCGGGACCGCATCCGGGTTCTTGTCCAGCAGCATGTCCAGAAGATCCGTGGCAGCCACACCGTCGGCCACACAGTGATGTATTTTCAACAGAAATGCCCATTCGTCACCCGCCAGACCACCCAGTACCCACAACTCCCAGAGCGGTCTGCTGCGATCAAGCTGCTGCGACAGTATCTCGCCCGCGCGGGCCTGCAATTGCTCCTCCGAGCCCGGCGCGTCCAGCTGCTCACTTAGAACATGGTTGCTGAGTTCGAACCGGGAATCGTCGCACCAGACAGGAAAGCCGAGGTCCAGGGGTACGAAGCGAAGCCGCTGCCGCAGGCGCGGCACACGGTGAAGTTTTGAGGCGATCAGCTTTTCAATCTCACCGGGGCCTGGTGCCGGGCCTTCGAGGATACCCAGCGCCGCAATCGACATGTGGTTGACGTCGTTCTCAAGGTAAATGAACGAGGCGTCCTGTGCACTCAGTTGCTCCATATCGATCAGGTCTTGCGCGGTGGGCGAACTGCAAAGCATAGCCACCAGAGGATGAGGAGCAAAGCGCTGATTCCTGGAATTCTCCTCCCGCTACCCGGGCCGAACCCAGAGCTCCCGCGGACCGCGCAACACACCCTGGATAATCTCGACGGGCTTGTCCTCGACCAGGCACATGTCGGGAAAGCGCTCGAATACTGCCTGCAGTGCAACCTCCAGTTCGCGCCTGGCCAGGTGGGAACCGAGGCAAAAGTGCTCGCCGTGGCCAAAAGCCAGGTTCTTGTTGTCACGGGAAGGATCGAATATCCGCGGTTGCGGGAACACCGCCGGATCATTGTTGGCGGCGGTAATTCCGAATAACACCCATTCGCCCGCTTTCAGCTCCACCCCACCCAGCTCCGTGTCCTTGCTGCACATCCGCGGCAGCAGGGCGGTCGGCGGCTCCCAGCGCAGGCCTTCCTGGGCGATCGCGGCACGGGCCTCCTCGCTTTCCAGCGCCAGCTTCTTCAGGTCCGGATCGGCCAGCACCGCGTAAAGCAAGCTGCCCAGGTTCTTGTAGGTGGTGTCTGACCCTGCGGGAAACAGCAGGCGGCAGAATGCAAGTATCTCCTCATCGCTCAGCCTCTTACCCTCCACCTCCGCGGTGGCCATGATGGAAATAATGTCTTCTTCCGGCCTATCGCGGCGACTGTTGATGAGTGGCACCAGGTAGGCATCGAACTCGGCCTTGGCCTTGAGAGCGCCCTCCGGGTCCCAGGGGTAGTCGATGATCTTCAGGGCCCAGTGGAGAAACTTGTCGTCATCGTGAACGGGTATCCCCAGCATACGGGTGATGATGGTGAAGGGGTATGGCCGGGCAAATGCCTCAACCATGTCCACCTGCGGGAGACCCTCGATCCGGTCCAGCAACAGGTGCGCCTGTGGCAGGATCAGCGGCTCGATCAGGCGACGCACTTGTTTGGGAAAAAAGGAGCGCGAGACCAGCGCCCGGTTGATCCGGTGTTCATCGCCGCCCATGGTCTGCATGGTCTTGCCCATGGAGGGCTCCGAGTGGATTTTATAGGCCGCGGCGCTGGCAAAGTGCTCCTCATCGGCAAAGGCCTGGCGTAGTTCGGCAAAGGAATTGATCAGCCAGACCGGCTCACCCAGGTATTTCACTCTGACCACGGGGCCGTGCGGGCGCAGCTCATCGATTAGTCCGTGCAGGTTCGGGACCTCATCCAGGCCGAAATCGATATCCGGAAGCAGTAACTCAGTCATGACCCAGGATCATGGCGCCGGTGGGTACACCGACCCCGCTGCTGATCAACACGTGCTCAACAGATTTTGCCGGCTGGCTGGTGGACTCGCCACGCACCAGTCGCACGCCCTCGGCAATATTATTCATCCCGTGTATATAGCCCTCGGAGATAAGGCCACCGTGGGTGTTGTTGGGCAGGCGGCCATCGATGTCCAGGGCACCGTCACGCACCAGGTCTGCGCCCTCCCCGCGGCCGCAAAAACCGAAACTCTCCAGCTGCATGATGATTTCCGAGGTAAACGCATCGTAGAGGCAGGCCGCGTCGATATCCTCGGGGCCCAGCTCAGCCATCGCATAGGTGCGCGCGGCGGCCAACTCCATTTCCGGCAGTGAGAGCAGGTCGTCGCGATAGTAGCTGGTCATCTGCTCCTGGCCCTGAGTCGAGGCCTGGGTTACGCCACGGATCACCGCGGGTTTCTGCCTGAGGTCACGGGCGCGCTCGGTACTGGTGATCAGGATTGCGCAGCCACCGTCGGTTTCCTGGCAGAAGTCGAACAGGCACAGGGGTTCGGCGATCATCTTCGCCGCCAGGTAGTCCTCCATGGTCAGCGGCTTGCCATAACCCCAGGCACGCGGGTTATTCAGTGCGTAATTACGCTGGGAAATCGCCACCCGGCCGAGGTCTTCGCGGGTCACGCCGTATTCGTGCATGTACTTGTTGGCGACCATGGCGATCCATGAACCCGGGATCAACATGCCGTAGGGCATATACCAGGACCAGTGGATCAGGTCACTGGAGGTGATATCGCCGGAGACTCCCTGACCCATGCGCTGTTCCGAGCGGCCGTTCATGGCGCGCCAGCACACCACGGTTTCGTCCTGCCCGGTGGCCACCGCCATCACCGCCTGCAGGATAGTACCGACAGCGGCACCGCCGCCGTAGTTGATACGACTGAAGAAAGTCAGGTCGCTGGCACCGACCGCGCGCGCCACCTCGATCTCATCAGTGTGGTCCAGGGTGTAACTGACCAGGCCATCGATTTCTGAAGGGTCGACACCGGCATCATCACAGGCCGCCACAATACACTGCGCCGCCAGGTTCAGCTCCGATACACCGGAATTCCTGGAAAAATCGGTAAGTCCGATTCCGGCGATCGCGGCCTGGTCTTTGAGGCTGATGCTCATGCCACCGCTCCCGCCGGGCGGAACACCGGCAGTCTGAAACCGTCCGGGTCCTCGTGGATTTTCATTTCCACCGACATCCCGAAATCGACATCAGCGGGATCGCAGTCTACAAGCTGGGAGGTGACGCGAGTCCCCTCTTCCAGGTCGACCAGGATAATAATGAGCGGGTATTCATAGCCGGGAAACTGCGGATGATGCAGCACGGTGAAGCTGTTGATGCTGCCGCGCCCGCTGGACTGTATCGCCTCCCACTCCAGTGAACGGCAGTCACCGCACATGGGGCGCGGCGGGTGACGCAGGGCCTGGCAGCTCTTGCACTTCTGGATGCCCAGCTTCCCGTCCGCCGCCATATCCCACCACCAGGCGTTATCGTGGCCCCGGGGTGGCTTGATACGACTGGCGTCCATGGCTACACCTCCAGGGCGCGAAATCCGAGATTGTCGTCGGCCGCCAGTAACTGGCCGAGTTTCTCCAGCTGATTGCTGGCATTGCCCAGGGAATAACTGATCTGCTTGGCCAGCAGGAAGAAGCGATGAATCGGGTATTCCACGTCTGCACCGATGCCGCCATGCAAGTGCTGGGCGGTACAGACTACCCGGTGCGCGGCATCGCAGGCCCACCACTTGGCTGCGCGGACCTCGGCGCGTGCATCCAGACCCTCGCTCAGTCGCCACAGGGCCAGCCAGTAAGTGGAGCGAATCGCTTCCACGTCGATATAGGAATCCGCCATGCGCATGGCCAGGGCCTGGAAACTTCCCAGGGGCACCCCGAACTGCTGTCGCTCGCCCAGGTAGGCGGCAGTGCGTTTCATCGCCTCCTCGGTAACACCGACCTGCAGGGCGCAGTGGCCGACATTGGCACGCTGCTCCAGCCAGTCCAGCAATTCAGAACCGAGACCAGCCCCACCGAGTACGGCATCCGGACCCACCATGACATTGTCGAGCTTAAGGTGAGCGCCGCGTTCGCCGGAGATACCAAGCCCGACGGCGCTGACCGAGACACCTTCTGCGCTGGTATCGACGATGAATACGCTTTCCCGACCGTCGGCATCGACCGCGGGCACCAGGATGGCATTGGCAACCGCACCATCGGGAACCGCAGCTTTCTCGCCACTGAGTATCCAGCCATCCCCCTCAGCTGTCGCTGTAACCCGGGTGGTCAGCGCAGGGTTCATGCCGAGATCAGCTATGGCAGCACTGAGCTTTAGACTGCCGCTCGCCAGCGGTTCCAGCCACTTCGCCTGCTGTTCCGCGCTGCCAAACTCAATTATCGGCAGGGCACCGAGCACCAGGCTGGAATACAGCGGTACCGGTGCTACCCGGCGGCCCTGCTCTTCGAGCACCATGCACAACTCGACCAGCCCCAGGCCGGAGCCACCGGCCGCTTCCGGAATCGCGATGCCCAGCAGGCCCTGCTCCGCCAGCGTGGTCCAGAGCTCTTCGTCATAGGCCTCGCCGGTACGTGAAAAGCTGAGCAGGAATTCGTCGCTGGCCTTGTCACCGAATATCTGGGCGGCTAGGTCGCGGATTGCGGTCTGGTCTTCGCTGAAATCAAAATTCATGGTGGTCTCGTCTCAGTGGGTCCTGGTCATCTGTGCCAGGTTACGTGTGTATTTCAGTTGTTCCTGCGGCGGGTGTTCCAGGAACAGGGCGCGGTAGAACATGGTCGTCAACAGCTCGGTGAGCTCATCGATGGAAAGCTTCGCGGCACGCAGGGTCTGGCTCTCGCTGACAAAGTATTCGCGCAGCAAGCCTTCACCGATGCCGGCCAGGGAGTACACCACCATCAGCGCCTGGTGTTTTTTAAAGCGCACGTCCGGGAACATCTTCGGCATCAGGTCCACCAGCCACATCAACTGCTCACGGTAGGAGTCCCGCAGCAGGGCTGAAAATTCCGGTTCCTCGTCGGCCATTTGCAACAGGCAGCGCATCACCCCGGGGCGTTTCGCATAGCTGGCCACTACCAGTCGGTTGTGCGCGTAGATGCGCCCGTACCAGTCACCGCGAGCGACATCCTTCTCGATATCTTCAACATCGCTGGCCGGGTTGGTGAAATCGGTGAGCACCTCGATGGTCAGGGACTTCAGGTCCTTGAAGTAGTGATAGAACAGGCCCTGGGCCACCCCCGCTTCGCGGGTGACATCGGCGATGCGCATCTTGTGGTAGCCCTGCCGCTCAAGCACCACCAGTGCCGCTGCCTTTAGCCAGGCACGGGCCTTGGCTCCGCGGGCACTGCGGGTCTGGCTGGTATCGAAATCGCTGACGACGTCGGTGGACATAGCTCTGCCATTGCTCAATTCAGGCCATAAAATAGTTGAATTTGAATTCAAAATCAATAAAATAATGCAGATTGAATTGGAGGATGCAGCCCATGTTTGTCGACTACACCGACCGCCAGAAAGCCCTGCGCAAGGAATTCCGCGAGTACTTCAGCAAGCTGATCAAGCCCGAGTACCGGGAAGAATTGCGAAACGCCGAGGGCGGCGACCTGTACAAGGACCTGATCCGGCAGCAGGGCAAGGACGGCATGCTGGCCGTGGGCTGGCCCGAGGAATACGGTGGTCGCGGCCTTACCCAGAGCGAACAGCTGATTCGCTTCGAGGAAGCACTGCTGGCCGGGGCCCCTACCCCCTTTGTGACATTGAATACTGTCGGCCCAGCCCTGATGGACCACGGTACGGAAGAGCAGAAACAGCGCTTTCTGCCCGGTATCGCTGCCGGTGAAACCCATTTCGCCATCGGCTATACCGAGCCTTCCGCCGGTACCGACCTGGCCTCACTCAAGACCTCTGCGGTAAAACAGGGCGATCACTACCTGGTCAACGGCAACAAGGTCTACACCAGCGCCGCCGAGGTGGCGGACTATGTTTTCCTGGCCGCTCGCACCGACCCCGAGGCGCCCAAACACAAGGGAATCTCCATCCTGGTCGTGGATACCAGCGATCCCGGCTTCTCCTACGGACCCATCGAAACCGTGGGCAGCGTGCGTACCAACGTCTCCTATTACACCGATATCAAGGTGCCGACGGATATGATCATCGGCGAGGAAAACGGCGGCTGGCGCCTGATTACCTCCCAGCTAAACCACGAGCGGGTCGGACTTGCCGCCTGGGGCATCCAGGGCTGGAAACTGTTTCGCGAAGCGCTGGCCTGGGCACGCGAGACTCGCGGCCCGGACGGCCTGCGCGTGATCGACGATCCCACCGCCCAGCGCAACCTGGCGGAAGTCTATTCCCACCTCGAAGCCATGCGGGTGATGAATGCACGCATGGCCTGGGGCCTGGAAAACAATCCGGTAGACGCCGTGTTCCCTTCCGCCATCAAGGTGTACTCCACTGAAATCATGATCGAGATCTGCCGCCTGCTGATGGACACTGTCGGTCCCCACGCGCTGATCGCCGCCGGCAACGAGGGCACCGCATTGCACGGCGACCTGGAGCACGAACACCGCCGCGCCCTGATCAATACCTTTGGTGGTGGCGTGGTTGAAGTCCTGCGCGGCCTGGTGGCCACCCACGGGCTGGGGATGCCGCAGCACCGCTAGCCTTGCCGGTCAATCCGGAGGCGGCGACTCCTCGTCGATGGCCGGCACATGGTTTAGCGCCTTGATCAACGCCGTGGCCTGACTCATGTTTTCCACCGCCTGGGCGCGTCCTTCGAGATAACCCTCAGGCAGGCCGGCGCGGTTTTGTTGGCCTGCCACCCAGAGCGGGCCACTGCCCAGATGCTCAAGCCCTTCCCGGGCCACATCGTCACATTCCATGGCGACACCCGGCGCCCAGGCATCGAAATCCATATCTCCGTGGCTGGGTGTCTTGGTGGCACCCAGTGTCAAGCACAGTACGTCGACACCGTTGGGTTTGAGATCGTGCCACAGACCTTCAGCGAGGATCTGGTCAAAGGCCTTGGTGGCAGGATAAATGCTCATCCAGGCGGAGCCGGTGAACGCGGCCAGGGACGACAGGAAGATAATTCCGCCACGACCCCGCTCGCACATGCGCTTCGAAAAATGATGGGCCAGGTTGACCGGCGCGTGGCAATTCAGCCGCAACATGAATTCCAGATCTTCCGAGGACCAGTCCGGGAACCGGTTGTAGCCGATGGTGGAGCCGGCGTTGTAAATCAACAGCCCGACATCGAGGTCGTCGGTAATCGTGCGCACGCGGTCGACCAGGTCCGGGTAGGTCAGGTCCACCGGCAGGGTCAGCACCTGTACATCGTGGTCTCGCCGTATCGAACTGGCCAGGAAATCCAGCGGCCCCTCGCGCCGCGCCAGCAGCACCAGGTTGATGCCCTGCCCCGCCAGTTGCCGGGCAAAGGATTCGCCGACGCCTTCGGAACCACCGGCGATAACCGCCCAGGAACCGTAGCGCTCGGCGAAGTCCGCGGCCAGTGTCATGCAGCCTGGCCCTGCTCCAGGTAGGTGGCGTCCGCCGCGGCCACAGCGCCGCCCACTGAGAGGCCCTGGGCATTCAGCGCTGCTTCCAGTGCCGCCAGGCACAAACGCACATTGTTCGGGTTACAGGCATAGCCCATCAAACCGATGCGCCAGACCTTACCGGCGAGATCGCCGAGACCGGCGCCGATTTCCAGGCCAAAATCGTGCAGCAACATATTGCGTACCGCTGCGTCATCGACACCTTCAGGAATACTCACCAGGTTGAGCTGGGGCAGGCGGTCTGCTTCCGCAACTACCAGTGAAAGTCCCAGTGCTTCCAGTCCCGCTTTCAGGGCCTGGTGATTGCGCGCGTGCCGGGCCCAGGCATTTTCCAGGCCCTCTTCCTGCAAAATGGTCAGGGCCTCGTGCAAGCCGTAGAGCGCATTGACCGGTGCGGTGTGATGGTAAGCTCTCTTGGCGGAGCCACCCCAGTAACCCATCACGAGGTTGAGATCCAGGAACCAGCTTTGCACCGGGGTTTCACGGTTGCGAATAACCTCGGCAGCTTTATCCGAAAATGTCACCGGCGAGAGGCCCGGCACGCAGGACAGGCACTTCTGGCTGCCGGAATAGACCGCATCAGCACCCCAGCTATCCACCGCCACTTCAATTCCACCGAGGCCGGTAACCGTATCGACAATCGACAGCATGCCCGCATCGCTGGCCAGCTTGCACAGGGCAGCGGCGTCACTGCAAACCCCGGTAGAGGTTTCCGCGTGCACAAAGGCCAGCACCTTGGCATCCGGGTGTTCGGCGATGGCGGCAGCTACTCTATCCAGGCTCACGGCGGAGCCCCACTGATCCTGCACCATCACTGCCTCAGCGCCACAGCGGGTTACGTTTTCCTTCATACGACCACCGAAGACGCCGTTCTGGCAGACGATGACCTTGTCACCGGGTTCCAGCAAATTGACGAAGCAGGCCTCCATACCAGCAGATCCTGGTGCGGAAACCGGCAGGGTCAATTCGTTTTTCGTCTGGAAGGCATATTGCAACAGACTCTTGAGCTCATCCATCAGTTCGATGAACACGGGGTCGAGGTGGCCGATGGTCGGACGTGCCAGGGCGGTGCTGATACGCGGGTCGACGTCGGAGGGGCCTGGTCCCATCAGGGTCCGGCGGGGTGGGTGAAAACTCATATCAAATACTCACAGCTGATTATTCACAAATAAAAACGGGGATCTCGCGGTCGGTGCGCGCCTGATAGTCCGCGTAGGGCGGGTAGTGTTCCACACAGGTGGGCCAAACGGCGGCTTTTTCCTCACCGAAGACTTCACGGGCACGAACTTGCTTGCGCGTGCCCTTGAACTGGAACTCGATGTCCGGGTGGGCCACCAGGTTGTAATACCAGGTGGGATTGCGCGGTGCACCTCCGAGGGAAGCGACGATGATAATACCCTCCTTCCAGGGAACGTACATCACCGGCATCCAGCGCACCTTACCCGACTTCGCGCCGGTCATCTTCACCAGGCAGATCTCGCAACCGGAAAAGGTATGCATCAGGCGCCCACCGGTGAGCTTGTAGACCCATACATTCACGCGGGCGAAATAGCGGATGAACGATTTGGTCCGCTTGTACTCTTTTTCAGTCATCGGGTTCTCGGCCACGACTGCACTCCTCCACAAAATGGGCCCCTATTCTACTTATCCACAGAAAATCCGATACCCTCCGACCCCATTGGGGTCGGAGGGTGGTGCCAAATCTGTGGATAACTTTCGTAGCTTGTGTTTCAGGGCACAGTCGGAGAACATGGCGACCCATGTTGGATCAATTGCTGACAGGCGGGCTGTTCCTCTGCCTTATCTACGGACTAGTGTTTACGCGCCTGTCCGCGGCCTGGGTATTCTCCCTGAGCATGCTGGCCTGTTACCTGCTGGGGCTGGTCAGCACGGGTGAGGTCCTGCAGAAGGCCAGCAACCCGGGACTGATCACCCTGGTGCTGTTGCTGCTGGTGTCGGTAGGCATCGAGAAGTTGAGCTGGCTGAAGGACCTCTCCGGCAAACTGATTTCCGAGGGCTACAAGAACAGCCTGCTGCGTATGGGCTTAGTCACGGCGCTGTTCTCCGCTATCGTCAACAACACCGCGGTGGTTGCCACCCTTGCCAACACGGTGCGTAACAACCCCTACCATCCCGCTTCCAAGCTGCTGATCCCGCTGTCCTACATGGCGATACTCGGTGGCACCATGACCCTGATCGGCACCTCCACCAACCTGATTGTCTCGAGCTTCCTGGAAGACGCCACGGGTAAGGGTCTGGCTTTCTTTGATTTCCTGCTGGTGGGCTTCAGCGCTGCCTTCATTGGCATGCTGGTGATCGTGCTCACCAGCAAGAAGGCCCTGCCCAGCCATCCTGTCGAGGAAGTGGCGATCGATGAATACCTGATCGAAACCGAGGTGACCGCGGATTCCCCGTTGATCGGGCATTCGGTGATCGAAAACAAGCTGCGCGACCTCGATGCCCTGTTCCTGGTCGAGATTGTGCGCCTGGATCACCTGATCTCCCCGGTGACGCCACACGAGGTCATCGAAGCCGGTGACAAGCTGATTTTCTCCGGCGACATCAACCAACTGCAGGCACTGGATGCCTTCAAGGGCCTGAACCTGTTTGCAGTAGAAGAAGGCTTGCTGCAACAGAACCTCACCGAGGTCATAGTCATGCCCAATGCTACGGTGGAGGGCAAGACCATCAAGGACAGCGGTTTCCGCTCCCTGTTCGATGCCGCGGTAGTTGCCATGCACCGCGGTGGTAAACGGCTGTCAGGTAAGCTCGGTGATATCACCCTGGAAGCTGGTGACAGCCTCATACTGGCGACCGGGCCCGATTTCAGTGAGCGCCGCAACCTGGGCAAGAACTTTTTCGTGGTACAGGACGGGGTCAACGCCAGCGGTATCAGCCGCGGCGAAAACTACTTCGTCACCCTGACACTGCTGGCGGTGATCGCGCTGGCCACACTGGAGATCGTGCCCCTGCTCAAGGGCCTGGCATTCATGCTGGCGGGCATGCTGATCATGGGTACGGTGAAGGCGGAAGAGATACGCCGGCGCTTCCCTTTCGAGCTATGGCTGGTCATCGCCTCGGCCCTGACCTGGGCCCAGGCCCTCAATAATTCCGGACTGGTACACCTGGTGACCGACAACCTGCATACCTACCTGGCGGGGCTCGGGCCCTACGCCGCAATCGCTGGAATTTTCCTGCTCACCCTGGCGCTCACGGAAATCATGACCAATAACGCCGCGGCGGCCCTGAGCTTTCCCATTGCCTTCGGGCTGGCCGAGAGTTACGGACTGAATTACATGCCTTTCGTGATGGCCGTTGCCTATGGCGCCAGCGCCAGCTTCCTCACGCCCTACGGCTACACCACCAATCTGATGGTGCAGAACCTGGGCGGCTATGATCTGCGGGACTACATGCGCGCGGGTCTACCCGTGTCGATCATCTACACGGTGACGGTGATTTACCTGATTCCCCTGGTGTTTCCGTTTTACGCCTGAGCGGCTGTCACGCTAATCGCTGAGCGGCCAGCGATCATCCTCCAGGTAGAACGCAAAGCGCGATAGCACCTCTTCTTCGCTGAGCCCGAAACTCTCCAGGTCATAACTGTGCTTGCCGTGCTTACCCTTGGGGTTGGCAATGACATAGGCCTGGATTGCCTTCCTGGACCGGCTCGAAAGCTCCAGTCCGAACTGCTCATAGATGCGTTCCACCACTCCCATCGGGTCTGCAGAGAGCTCTTCCTGGGAGCAGTCCACAAAAGTTTCGGCGGGCATCGCCTCGCGGGTGGCCAGGCCCTTTTCCAGGGAGCTGGCATACCACTCCATCACCGCGCGGCCAATTGCCTTCTGGTCCAGGTGCGAACAATCACCGGCATACATTTTCATGACCTGGCGGTTCATGCTGTTGATGGAGGCCACCACGGGCACCGGGTGGCGGTGGCACCAGACGAATTGCGCATCGGGGAACACACTGGCGATGGCATCCAGCGACCACATATGGGCGGGCGCCTTCAAACACCAGCGCTCGCCAGGGTTGCGCCAGTTGAGCATCTGCAGCTGACGTTTCTGGTAGGCGTACATGGACTCCAGGTCCTGCTCCAGTAACCAGCCGCGATAGGGCTCCAGCATTATCTCGAAGCCGAGCTGTACACCGCTGAAGGCGTAGGCGTGAATCATCACACACTCTTCCGGTGTGTCGGCATCGACGTAGTGAATTTTCTGAAATTCCGGGTCCTGGTTTTCCGCCAGCGCCCTGACCAGGTAGGGATAGCGCGGATCTTCCTCGCCGGGCCCATGGCCGGGCCAGGGGTCCGGGAATTGCACCTCCCACTGCAGCAAGCCGCGATTTTCCGGCGCCTGGCTCAGCAGGTTGATCAGGGCCGAAGTCCCCGAGCGCGGCAGGCCGGTCACAAACAGGGGTGAGGCGATCGCCTGCTCGGCAATGGCCGGAATCTGTTTGAAGGCGTTCTCGCAGCGCAGCCGCACAGACAGCAGGTTCACCAGGCGATCCTGGCAGCGCTTGCGACCGGCGGGATCCTTGATGTTGTCCTCGTAGGTCTGGCACAGCACCTGCAGACCCTCGCGATAAGGCAGCTCGCCAAAGTCACTGAAGCCCGTTGCCTCGATGGCTGTCTCGACCAGGGCATCGGGATAAAAGTGGATATCGTTCACAGGCGCTCCTCCGAGTGCAGACCGGCAGTTTAACAACCCGTCCGGGAACTGGCACCCGCACCCACTGAGGCCCCCGAAATCAGGGGGTTACAGTCAACTATATGAACCAGATTGCCCGCAGCCGCTGCCCCGTCTTGCCTGTGTCGGAATGCGCGGTTTATCCTGCCACACCTCCATCGCAACAAGCACCCGTATCCAAGAGGACATCTCTCCCATGACTCCGGAAGAGCAACAAGCTTTTGAGGACAAGATCTATGCCTACGTCGGGCGTGAGGTCTGTCCGCGCACGGCGGCCAAGGACGCCGTCAACCACGCCATGATTCGTCACTGGACCGAGGCTATGGGCGATACCAACCCGGCCTATTCCGATGAGGAGTGGGCCGACGGCAGCCGGCGCGGTCGCACCATTGCACCGCCCGCCATGATGTATTGCTGGAACCAGGACGGTTTCGAGGTGGTGGTCAGTGGCCGGCCACCCAATGCCCAGAGCGACCTGGTAAACCTGTTCAACGAATACGGTTTTACCGGCACCCTCGGTACCAACGTCAAGCAGGAGTACTTCAGGGAAGTCGCGCCGGGTGACACGGTGTACATGGAAATGGTGGTGGATTCCGTATCGGAACAGAAAGCCACCGCCCGGGGTATCGGCTATTTCTTCGAGACCCTGGCGACCTTCTCAGACCAGAGCGGCGATGCTATCGGCACCCAGCGCTTCCGGGTGCTGAAGTTTATTCCCGCCGAGCAGGCCTCTGCTGCGGCGCCCGCAGAAGAGAAACTCGAAACCCCCACCCGCATTGCGTCGCCACGGGGCCACGACAACAAATGGTGGTGGGATGCCTGCGACGAAGGAAAAGTGTTGATCCAGCGCTGCACCCAGTGTCAGACCCTGCGGCATCCACCGAGACCGATGTGTGGGCAGTGTCAGTCCATGGAGTGGGATTCGATCGAGTCCACCCTCGATGGCGAAGTGCTCAGTTACACCGAGATGCTTCATCCCAAGATTCCCGGTTACCAGTACCCGCTGGTCTGTGCTGTCATCAAGCTTGGCGAGGGCACCAACCTGGTATCGAATATCGTGGGTTGCGATCCCGCCGATGTGCACATCGGCATGAAAGTGAAGGGTAAGGTCGAGCAGGTGGACGAGAAAACCATGCTGCCCCAGTTTTATCCTGCGGCGGTGGAGCAGCCATGAGCCAGCGAGGTAGAGAGAGCATGAGCGATTACAAAACCCTGAACTACGCCGAGGTCAATGTCGGCGACAAACTACCGGCCCTGGATATCGACATCACCACCGGCCTGGTGGTGGGCACCGCGCTGGCCACCCGTGATTACGAACCCGTGCACCACGACAAGGCGGCCGCCCAGGCCACCGGGCTGCCGGATGTATTCATGAACATCCTCACCAGCCAGGGACTGATGACCCGTTTCGCCACCGACTGGAGTGGTCCCGAGGCGGTGGTCAAATCCCTGGACATCAAGCTCGGCGCTCCGAATGTGCCGGGTATGGTGATGACAATTACCGGCGAGGTAAAAGCCAAGCACGACGACGGTGTCGTGGATATCGAGGTCCTCGGCTAAAACAATATCTGGGGCATGCACATGCAGGGCACCGTTCAACTCGCATTGCCGATGGAGGCCTGATCATGGTTGCGAACGTGAAAGACAAGGCCGTGATCGTCGGCGTCGGCAACACGGAATTTTCCAAGAACTCCGGCGTGTCGGAACTGAACCTGGCCATCCAGGCGGTCAAGGCCGCCTGCGACGACGCGGGACTGCACCCAAGCGCCATCGATGGCATGGCCACCTTTACCATGGACACTACCGACGAGATCGAACTTGCCCGGGCACTGGGTGTCGGCGAGATCACCTTCTGGGGCCGCTCTCACTACGGCGGCGGTGCTGCTACCGGGTCATTGCACCAGGCGGTGATGGCGGTAGCCACGGGCATGGCGGAAACCGTTGTGGTTTACCGCGCCCTCAACGGTCGCAGCGGGCACCGCTTTTCCGGCGGCGTCTCCGGTGAGATCACCACGGCAGATGCCATCCACTGGGGCTGGTACATGCCCTACGGCCTGCTGACACCGGCCAGCTGGGTAGCGATGTTTACCCAACGCTGGATGCACCTGACCGGTATCACCAAGGATGCCCTGTACGAGGTGGCCAAGGCGACCCGGGACTACGGCGCCAACAACCCGGCGGCATTTTTCCACGGTGTGACCTTCGATCGCGAGGAATACGATGCCCAGCGCTATATTGCCGATCCGATACAACTTTACGATTGCTGCCAGGAGAGCGACGGCGGATCCGCGGTGATCGTGACCACCCCGGAAAGAGCCCGCGACCTCAAGCAACCCGGCGTATCCATCCGCGGTGTGGCCCAGTGTGCCGCCGAGGACCAGGAACAGATGACCTCCTTTTACCGGGAAGAGTTTGCCGGTATTCCGGAGATGGAAGTGGCGGCGCGGAACTGCTACGAAATGGCGGGGCTGACACCCGACGATATCGATGCAGCAGTTATCTACGACGCCTTCTCGCCGATTGTGCTCTGGCAGCTGGAGGCCTGGAACTTCTGCGGTTTCGGTGAATCCGGCGATTTCGTCAAGGACGGTGCCTTGAAACCTGACGGCCGGCTGCCGACCAATACCCACGGCGGCCAGCTCAGTGAGGCCTACATTCACGGTGTGAACGGCATCGTCGAAGCCACCAGGCTGGTGCGCGGCCAATCGGTGAATCAACCGGCCAAGGACATCAACCACGCCCTGGTTACCTCCGGCGTGGGGATTCCCACCGGCGGTGCGCTACTCGGAAAGCTCGACTAGGTCGGCCGGCGAAACGCACTCGGCGCCAGGCCGGTACATCGTTTGAAAGACCGCCGAAAGGCGGTCGCATCGCTGTAACCCAGGCGCGCAGCAATCTCCTCGATGGACGCTTCTCCCTGCTCGAGAAGATACTGGGCTGCCTCCACCAGGCAGGCATCGCGTAATTCCCGGTAGGAACTGCCCTCCTCCTTGAGACGGCGACGCAGGGTGATCTCACTCATTCCCAGCACCGCTGCCAACTGCTGCAATCCCGGCATTACGGTATCGTGCTGCGCCGCCGCACCGAGCAGGGCCAACACCTGTTGCTTGGTATCGGCATGGGCATCGAGCCCGAAAATCCGGCAGGGATATTCATCGAGAAAAGCCTGCATTTCACCGCGGGTGCGCACCACCGGCGCCGCCAGCAGGGATTCATCGAAGAGAAGTCCGTAGCAGGCGCCCTCTGCCAGCGCCGGCGCATCGAACAGTACCAGGAAGGGCAAGAGGTCCTCGCGGCTGCCCCGGCTGACGCCAACACCGCTCAGTTCGATGCGCTGCCCGATCAGCCAGCAGAATAACTGGAAAAAAGCGTGCAGGCCGGTGATATCGACCACGCTGCTGATCGCGGTAGTCCGGCTGCGCAGGCTGTCCATCAGGAACTGCGCCTGTCCGTGATCGAATTGCAAGGCCAGCCGGCCCGCCCGCGGGTAAAGCATGGCGCAATAATCGACCACTAGCTCAATGGCCTCCTTCAGTGTGGTGGCGGTGACTGCACAGCGACACATCAACTCTACTTCGCGCCGTGTCATCGGCGGGCGGTCGTCAGTGCTGGCAACATACTGCTCCAGGGCCTGCACCACCTGCAGGTACCAGCGGGCAAACGCCGCGGTATCCGGGGAAGGCTGGGTCGCGGGCAGTCCCGCCTGCTCCAGTCGCAACAGGAGGCTGTCGATCAGGGGCTGCAAGGCAGCGGTTTCAGCTGGCCGATCCATACCTAACAATATCAACCATTTGATCGTTTTTGTCATGTTATTTGTTCAGCTTCGCACTGAACCGACGATCCCTGCCACCGCATAATGCGACACACCAGAGACATTCGCAGGAGAGTGGGCAATGAGTGATTTACGCGTGGTCGTCATCGGTGCCGGTATGGCCGGTATCCTTGCAGGCATCAAGCTGCAGGAGATGGGTATCGATAATGTCAGCATCTATGAAAAAGCCGACAGGATCGGCGGTACCTGGCGCGAGAATACCTACCCGGGACTGACCTGCGACGTGCCCTCCCACCACTACACCTACACCTTCGAGCGCAATCCGGACTGGACCCGTCACCTGCCACCGGGCCCGGAGATCCAGGCCTACTTCGAGCGTACCTGCGAGAAATATGGCATCGACAAGCTGATCCGCTTCAACACCGGCATCAGCCGCGCGGAATTCCAGGACGGTCGCTGGCAGCTGACGCTCAGCACCGGAGAGAGCGACAGTGCTGATATCGTGATTGCCGCCACCGGGGTGTTGCACCACCCCAGCTATCCCCATATCGAGGGCATGAACGATTTCGAGGGCGCGATATTCCACACCGCCCGCTGGGACCACTCGGTAGCCCTGGAGGGTAAGCGCGTCGGCGTGATCGGTTCGGGTTCTACCGGAGTACAGATTATCTCGGCGCTGGCCGGTGTGGCCGCGCGGGTCGATCACTATGTGCGCACCCCACAGTGGATCATGCCCGTCAATAACGGTTATTTCAGCGAGGAAGAACGCGCCGCATTCAGAGCGGATCCGGAACTGTTGGCCGAGGCCATGGATGTCGACAGCTACAACGCCGGCGTCGAGGCCTACACACTCGGGCTGACCCAACCACAATCCGAAGGCGCGCAGTTTTTCCGCCAGGCCTGCTTTGACAATTTTGAGAACAGTATTCGCGATCCCGATCTGAAAGAGCAGTTGCGGCCCGACCACGAGCCCATGTGCAAGCGACTCATCTTCTCGCCGGACTACTACGAGAAAATCCAGCATCCGGACGCCCGCCTGGTGCGCACCGACATCGAGCGCATCGAGGCCGGGGGCATTCGCACCGTTGACGGCGAGTTACACGAGCTCGACGTCATCGCCCTGGCGACGGGCTTCAGGGCGGACCAGTTTATGCGCCCCATGGAAATCGTCGGCCGCGATGGCATGAACCTGGAGACGCTGTGGGCCAGGCGCCCCGTGGCCTACCTGGCGATCTCCATGCCCGACTTTCCCAACTTCTTCATGCTCAACGGCCCCAACGGACCGGTCGGCAATTTCTCCCTGATCGATATCGCCGAGCACCAGTGGCACTACATCGCGCAACTCATCGACAAGGTCCGCGGCGGTGAGTGTGCGGAAATCAGCACTACCCGCCAGGCCATGGAGGATTTCGACACCGCCCGGGTAGAGGCGGCTAAGAAGACTGTCTGGTATACCGGTGGCTGCAAGAGCTGGTACCTGGATGCCGACGGCGTCCCGGCCAGCTGGCCCTGGAACTATTCACGATTTGTCGAGGAGATGTCAGAGCCTAACTGGGAGCACTTCGAAGCCGCTTGAGTAAAAAAGGGGTCAGAGCCCTTTTTCATCGCCCCCAATAAAAAAGGGCTCTGACCCCTTTTTTAGTCACTTCATATATTCATCCAGGCGCTCATGAAAGTGCGCCACCCGGCACTCGATTTCATTCAGCCAGAGGTCCTGGAAACCCTCTGACTGCATGCCCTGCTGGGCATGGGCCAGCAGGGAGAGGTCCTGGTCGATGGTATCGGTCATGGTCTTGCGGCCTTCGATCACATCCTGGTAATCGAAGCTGTCGTGGGGCGCTCGAGTCTGGTCGAGTAAGGTCGCCCGATCTGTACCGGCGTCGGAGGTGTCCAGGGCGCCTTCGTAAAAATACTTGTCTCCCTCTTCCGGAAAGCGCTCGAAGGAGAGCTTGTCGAGATAGCAGCGGTTGGGGTCCGTCGCGTGGGGCCGCACCCGGATCAGCCAGAGCATTTCCGGCTGGTAGCTGAAGATGGCATTGGGGAAGACATTGGTCTGGTAGACATCGGTGAGCTCTTCATCGCTGAAGTTATTGTAATAGTCGACCTGTTCACCCAGCTTGCGCTTGGCCTGGCGCAGGGCCTGCTGCACATCCCCCACCCGCCCCTCGAAATCCTCTGGAGCCAGACCGAGTGCACGCAACTGCAGCGCCAGTAATTCTGTTGGCTCTTCGGGCATGGTGAACAGTGAATCGGTGGTGCCGCCGGGCACCAGCACCCGCGTATGGCCGCGGGGATAGAGTTCGCTGGTCGCCGCCGTGCAATCGACGAAACGCCGGTGCTGGGGATGCAGGTAATGCACGTGGTAGAGCTCACTGAAGTTGTCGTGAACGGCTTTCCAGTTGCAGTTCACCGATACGGTCTGGTCCAGCATCAGGGTCATGTTCTCGAATTCGTAATGCTGCAACAGGGGAATAACGTCCTCGAGATAGTCATCGATTGGCTCGACTTCCGGGTCCAATGCTATCCAGGCAAAGCCGAGCCGTACTTCACAACGCACCTCTTTCAGGGACAGGCGCTCGGCCGGTACACCCTCCGGGAAAGTCTCCGCGTCGGGTACATGCACCAGTGCGCCGGCATTGTCGTAGCGCCAGCTGTGGTAAGGGCAGCGAAAATTCTGCGCATGACCGCAGCGACCATCAACCAGCCGCACCCCGCGATGACTGCACACATTGTAAAAGGCCTTGATGGCACCGGCATCGGTGCGGGTAACAAGGACGCTTTCGCGACCCACTGTATACACACCGTAATCGCCGGGTTCGCGCAGGTCGCACACTGGCACCGCCGCCTGCCAGCACTTCTTCCACACCGAGTGCCACTCACGCTCTGCCCAGTCAGCGCAGAGGTAGCGTTCCTTGCTGAAGTTACGAATCTGTTTTGCCAGCTTGTTCTCGCTGGACTGAATCAGGGGATCTGACATGAATACTCCCGGATAGGGGGCAGTATTGAAAAAGGGGTCAGAGCCCTTTTAGTACTTTAAAAAAAGGGCTCTGACCCCTTTTTTAATTAGTCGGCCGGCAGGGAACCCTGCTCCGGCGGCAGGTGCACCTCCATGTTCTCCATTTCCCAGCTTACCGGTACCTGGCAGCCGAGTCGGGAATTAGGTTTGCGATTCTTGGCAGTTTCCAGCATATGCAGTTCCGCCGGGCCCTGATCCGGCAGTTTGTCTGCCCAGGACTCATCGATATAACAGTGGCAGGTGGCACAGGAGGCAATACCGCCGCACATGCCCTCCACGCCGGGCACCAGGTTCATGATCGCCCCTTCCATCAGGCTTACCTGCTCCTCGACTTCGACCTCGTGGCGGGTGCCATCGTGTTCCACGTAGATGATGTTGGGCATTTCGATTCCTTACAGTTTCAATTTATCGGAAAGTTGTTTGGGCCGGACTTCCAGCAGATCCACTGCGACATGCTGGGGATAGGCGAGACAGTGTACGACGGCATTGGCGACATCCTCCACCGCCATACCCGCGTTCATGTGCGGACCCGTGCGCTGCCAGGCGTCGACCCCGGCGGCCAGTTTGTCGAAATCCCAGCCCTCGGCGAAGCTGGTATCCGCCGCACCGGGACGAATACAGGTCACCCCGATTCCATCCGGTTTCAGCTCAAAAGCCAGGTCGCGACTGAAGCGCTCCACTGCCGCCTTGGTCGAGGCATAAATCGACAGGTGACTCATTTCATCGAAGTGACGGGCACTGGCCGAAGAAATATTGATAATGCGTGGATTGTTCTCGCCACGCAGCAGGGGGATTACCGCCTGGGAACAATACACCGTGCCCAGGTAGTTGGTCATGACCTGCAACATCACTTCCTCGTGATTGAGGTGCTCGATGGAGCTGGGCCGGGCAAGACCGGCATTATTGACCAGGCCATTGAGGCCATCGAAGTGGGCCTTGATGCGGGCGAAAGCGCTGTTGACCTGTTCCTCGTCGCTGACATCGGCTGCCAGACCGATCACCCGCTCGGTATCCAGCTCCGCCACCACGTGCTGCAAGGATTCGTCGTTGCGCGCCACCATGCCCACGTTGGCGCCGCTGCCCAATAGCGCGTGGGTGATTGCCAGGCCGAAGCCCCGCGAGGCGCCGGTGACGATATAGCTGCTGTTACTGAGGTCTGTCATAAGCAGGTATCAATATGCAGTGCAGCCCTTGATAGTACCAGTGCGCCGCTATCCCGCAACCCGGTTTCTGCTTACCCTACCGAAAAATAAGAGTAGGATTAAGCTCTGGCAAAAAAGCGATTGGAGAACCAGGATGAAAGGTATCAAGCGCAGACAATTCCTGCAGGCCACAACTGCCGGGGCCGCAGTCACCGCCCTGCCCGCTTGCAGTGGTGATCACACCATCATGATCGACAGCAGCCTGCCGGTGGGCCCTTTCGGCGCCGAGTCCACCGCCGAGGATGTCACCGCCGGTATGGACCTCACCGGCAAGACGGCCCTGGTCACCGGCTGCAATTCCGGTATCGGTTTCGAGACCATGCGGGTGCTGGCCCTGCGGGGCGCGCATGTGATCGGAACCGGGCGGACGATGGAAAAAGCGGAAACCGCCTGTGAGAGCGTCGGCGGCAAGACCACGCCCGTGGTACTGGAACTGTCGGATTTCGACTCCTGTGTTAAATGTGCCGAAACCGTGGCGGAAATAACGCCGCAACTGGACATGCTGATACTCAACGCGGGCATCGGCACTTTTACCGACTTTGGGCTGATCAACGGCGTCGAGAAAATCTGGGTGGTGAACTACCTGGGCCATTTCATACTGGGGCTGCACCTGCTGCCATTGGTAGAGGCCGCCGAGGGTGGTCGCATCGTCCACGTGGGCAGCCAGATGGGCTATGTAAGCGCACCCCCCGAGGGCATCGATTTCGACAACCTGCGCGGCGAGGGTGAGTACGACGCCATGGCCGCCTACGGCCGCTCCAAGCTGGCGAATGCGCTGTTTTCCCTGAAGTTGTCTGAAATTCTGGACCCGGCGGAAACCACCTCCAACGTGATCCACCCCGGTTTCGTGCAGTCCAATATCGGCCGCAATGCCGAGGGCTTCACCGGCTGGGTCTATAACACAGTACTGGACCTGATAAAGAAAACCCCCGCCGAGGGCGCGGCCACCCAGGTTTACGTGGCCACGGCGCCGGCACTGTCCGGGGTCAGCGGCGCCTATTTCGAGGACTGTAACCCGGTCACCATCGAGGGGCCGAACCATGTTTTCGACAGGGAGCTAGCCGACCGGCTATGGGAGGAGACCCTTGTCATGGTGGACGGTTACCTGCCCGATCCCTTCGTGTAATGGGTTGGTCGGACAGCGGTCACTTCATCTCCCCCTCGATCATGCCGACGAATCCCCCAAAACTGTAGGGGTAGTAGCCCATGTATTCAGCCTCCGGCTTGTCGATGGGCCGGGCCAGGTACCAGCAGGTCACCGAGGGATCATAGGCGGCGACACAGACGTGGCCATTGTGCTCGAACTCCTCGGTCACCGCCCAGTAGCCCAGCCTTGGATATTGACTGCTTTCGTTGTAATTGCGGCACTGGGGCTCAGGCAGGAGGGTGACCAGCGCCTTGAAGGCATCGCTGGCCGAGGCCATCGCCCCTTCGACCTCTTCCTTGATCCGGGCCAGGATTTCTTCCTCGGGTACCTCGCGCATCCAGGCAATGCTCTCCATAACGGTCATCTTCATGGGCCGACCGACGGCTTGGGATAAGCCTTCGAGCAGGGCAGAGACGGTGGGCTTGGCGGCAAGTTCGGCCAGGAACTTGTCGTCGTCGCTGTAACCCTCCATGTTCATGGAGATACCACCAGGCGATACAGACAGGCCATAGACAGGACTGGCCGCCCCGCTGTCATTGGCAATCGCCGAGGCGTCCATCAATTCTTCGGAAAGTCTGGAAAACAGCGGGTACTGCTTGTCGGCCTTCTCCGCATCGCGCAGGGTCCACATATTGTAGTCGCAGCCCACCATGTCCCAGGTGCCCGGGTCCCGTTGCAACCAGTCAGCTACCGCCTCCAGGTTTTCCAGATCCACCGTGTGATCTCCACGAAAACCATTGAAACCAATGTTTTGCAGGTAACCGGCAGAGTCCAGGTGCCCAAGCAGCTTCATCATCTCCTCCACCGTAAAATTCGGCGGCTCCTCGTGAACAATGCAAAACTCCCAATCCACTGACATGACAATATCCTCTTCAGGTTCCCAGGTAGGTCTCAAAGGTTTCTTTAAGTAACTCAGCCTCGGCGCGGCTGGTAAGACGCTCTGCGACCGGGAAACGTTTACCGCCAAGGTCCTTGGCGTAGAGCCGGTAGTAGACGGTGGATTTATTGCCACTCTGCATGGTGGCGCCCTCGTCGATCTCGAAGCCCGTGAAATTCGCTTTCAGCAATTTGCGTGTGGTGATCGGGTAACCGAACAGGAAGCGGCGGTTGCGTATCCCCTCGGTCGTCACCGCGACCAGCAGGGCCTTGCCCAGGTAGTAAACACCGTAGAGCGCAATCAGTGAGCCAACCACTGTGAAGGCCACCGGAATCACCACTCCACCGTCCCGGGCCTGGCCGACCCCAATGCCAATGCCAGTAAAGACGAGCCCGAATACCAGGGTAACAATACCCTGGGCCGGGCGCTGCCAGGGCGGAAACCAGGCCTCGATGCCACCGGCCACCGGCCTGATCTCGGCGATGGATTCCACACCCTCGGTGGCGGCTTCCACGGTCGCGGCGTGGGCTTCGGTGCCCTCGCTGATGTCGGAACTGGCACCGGTGGCGAAGACCGGGATCTCGTAAGACCTGTCGAAGTCGGGTCCATCCAGGTCGGCAGCGATATTGACTCGCCACAGGTGGTAGGTGCCCCGCTTGTTCAGATCCGAAATCGGTAGGCCGCCGGGCACGTCGAAGCGAAAGCGCAACAGGGTGCCCTCCCCGCTGCGCTCGCTGTGGCAGATGCCATCATTCTGCCACTTGATGGATTCACTGCGACTGCGATTCTTGCCTGAACCGCTGACGGCACTGCGAATACAGGTCAGGGTGACCTTGAAACGCCGGCCGGACTGGTAGGCGATGCGCGTGTCCACCCAACCGCCGACGTGGCTACCGACTGAACCCGGGAAAGGATCCAGCACCATAGGCGCCGGCCCGAAGTGCCGCCACTGCACAAAGGCGCGCCAGGTGGTCCAGATCAGCCCCACCCCGACGACTGGGAATATAAACACGAAGCCCATGACCGGCTCCGCCTGGATCCGCATCCACAGGGTATCGAACTGAATAAACAGGGCACTGCTGATGGCGTTCCAGATAAGCGCGAATCCCAGCATGATCCAGCGGGTGTTTTTTGCCCCGGAAGTGACCAGGTTGTCCCGCCAGCGCTTGTTCTCCAGCCAGGGATGTGACTCAGCCATGCTTACTCGCCATCGCCCAGTGAGCGAACTTTGAGATTGCGGTACCACACCGGGTCGCCGTGGTCCTGCAGCACGATGTAACCGGTATCGGACTTGCCGAAGTCCGGCATATCGACAAATTTGCTGCCCGCCACCATCTCGTCCCAGGCAGCATCGCCATGGGTGAACTCGACCACTTTCACACCATTGAGCCAGTGCTCCACCCGGCGGTCCTTCACCCGTATCAGCACCTGGTTCCACTGCCCCGGCGGCTTCACGGTGATGGGTTCCGCGCTGATCAGGTCGTACAGGTCGCCGGCCCGGTGCTTTTCGATCTGTCCGTCAGGGTGACCCTCGTTGTGCAGCACCTGCATCTCCAGGCCCGTCTCCCAGGGATGACGGTGTTCCTCGTCAGCCACGAAATAGAATATCCCGCTGTTGCCGTTCTCCGATATCTTCCACTCCAGGCTCAGCTCGAAATCCCGGTATTTCTGTTTGCCATAGAGCAAGTCGCCGGCGGCTGTACCGAAGATCCAGTGCAGCCAGGTGGATACGCTGTCGGGCTCCAGTTTCAGCGTGCCGCTCTCGATGACCCATTTCTGCACTTCACCATCGCTGCCGTAGTTGCGCCAGTGACCGAAGCCCTCCCCGTCGAACATCAACTCCCAGCCCGCCTTCTCCTCAGCCTCGCCCAGGGCGTTATCGGGCACCCTGGTGGAGTTCGACAAGGGCACTGGTTCATCGGGTATCGCATTAAGGCTATACCAGGCCTCGTTGACCCAGAGCTCATTGCCCGCTCCATCTTCCAGCCGGCGATCGAGGGCCAGGTACACCACGTAGCCTTCCTTGAGGCCGGGTATTTTGGCCTCCAGGGTACGGCGATCAGCGGACAGCGCCAGCGAGTCCACCACCAATTCGGTCCTGTCGTACATGGGGCCGCCATATTGTTCCGTGGGATAGTAAAACCACTGTATGGCCTGCAGGTCCTGCGGGCGCAGCTCAAGGTCGGCTGCCAGCGGCGCGGTCAGGTCCAGAGCAAAGCCGTCCGGGGTGGTGCGGACTCTCAGGAGTTCGAATGTTGTCTCTCCGCGGTACACCATGCGGTCCAGCCCGTACCAGGGCTTGCCCAGCTCTCCCCAGTTGGGCGGATTGCCGATCTGGCCGACATAGAGATGGCCATCAGGACCCCGGGCAAAACGGTTCACACCCGCCGGAAAGCCCGCGCTGAATCGCATCACCGCACCCTGCCAGGCGCCATTGACCTGCTCCGCGTAAACCCGCTGCACACCGCCCTGGTAAACATCACCAAAAATCACCTGGCCCGCGTAGGGGCCCTCGGTGAGCCAGGCGGGCTCCGTCGGTGAATTTCCGATCTGGTCCTGGGGCAGCCAGGCCACCGGCGGCGTCTCCACCGCTTCCATCACGCCCTCGAAAGGCACCGCGCGGGAACCGTAGAACTTGCCCTCCTCCACGTGCATCAACTTGCTGGCGGGCAACCAGTCACCCTGGTTATCGTTGACCCAGATTTCGCCTGCGGGACTGAGGGCTATCCCGTTGGGCGTGCGGAAACCCGAGGCGATATAGTCCACACTGCCGTTCGCAAGGGAGATCTTCATCAACTTGCCCAGGCTGGGTAATTGCTCCGGGCAGCTGGCACCTCCGGGCTGGACACAGATAGATAGCAGCGCGTAGAAATACCCCTCCTTGTACACCAGCCCGAACGCAAAGGAGTGGAAATTGCTGGTGGTGGGCCACTGGTTGGAGATCGCCCGGTACTCGTCGATGATCTCGTCGCCGTCATGATCGATCAGTTCGGTCAGCTCCTGCTTTTGCAGGACGAAGAGGCGGTCATCGACCACGGTCAGGCCCAGGGGCTCCTGCAAACCGTCGGCGATGCGCAGCACGCGCGATGCAGGTGGTCGCGCCAGGTCCAGCAGGAATACCCCGCCATCACTATCCCAGCTGCTGAGCAGCAGTTTGCCATCACGGCGGAAGGCCATCCCACCGACCTTGGGTTGGAAGCCCGGCGGCAACAGGTTTTCCAGGGTAAAAGAGGGGTGCACCTCCTCCAGGCGCGGGCCAATCTGGTATTCGCTTTCTGCCGCATAGGGCTCACCCTCTGCATTGAGCGGCAAATCGTATTCCGCTTCCTCCAGATTGGTGGAGAGGATATAGATCGCCGCCAAACGCGCATCCTTCCGACTCATGCCCGGGTGCCCGGGCATGGGCACTTCACCCCAGGTGCCGACGCTGCCCTTGAGAATGCTGGTAGCCAGGGCATCGATTACGTTGTCCTGCATCCTGCCGCGGAACTTCCTGGCAATGCGCGCGTAGGCGGGCCCCACCACCTGGTCGGTCACGTTGTGACAACCCACGCAATCGCCCTTGAGTATCACCTGCTCTCCCAGGGCGATGTCCCCCTCGGAGGTACTGTTAACGTGGGCAGAATCTGCGACCTGCAGGGGGCGCCCCTCGGCCAGGGCTAGCCGGAACAGCTGTTTACCATCATCCAGGGCGAACAATTTCTTCTCGCCATCGTAAACACCGGCCACGATCCCGGCAGGGTTTTCCACCCGAATACGGCGCTCCAGGAAAAGCCCGTCATCGCCCTCTACCAGTTCGGGCTCTTCGGTGACCCGGATGACCGCGTCCGTACCAACCACCTGCAATTCGTAGGAGAGTGCCGCCCGTGCACCACCATCGCTGAAACTATGGCCCAGGTACCGCACCCGGAATTCTTGCGGGGTATCGCCGGCGAGGTCGCGGCGCAATGCCTCCGGCTGTCGGTACAGCCACTCGCCCCGGGAGCTGGGTTGCGGGCCGTGCTGGTAGTTATACACCGCACCCCGCAGATCCAGACTTCCGTGCCACACCTGGTAGAGATGACCGCTCTGGGTGTCATAGGCCGCCCAGATGTCCTCGGCCAGGGCGAAATTGAGCATCCGCGGACGCTCGTCCAGATTGGCTCGGATTACCCAGGGAGTATGTCCGCGGCCGGCTACCGGGCGTCGACCATAGGATGGGTCGGTACGGAAATCATCCTTGCTGAGCTCACCCATGACCAGCCGATAAACCTCAGCCGGCGGGTTTTCGGCGAAAACATTGCGCACTTCCCGCCAGCCCTCGGCGGAGAGCATATTGAGCTGCCACATGATGAGCACGGTCGTCAGCACCAGCAGTGCCGCCAGGCCGGGCAGCACGTAGAAAAACAGGATTTTGAGGAAACGCATAGTGGAGGACAGACTTCTTATTGATTTGCCCACACTATACTGGCAGAGCCCCCCTCGCGAAACCGGCCAGAGAAGCCCTCAGCGTTTGGCTTCGAAGCCGGATTGCACCCGGTCCCAGGGGGCCCCGGTAACGCCACGTTCACGCAACAGGTACTTCTGCACCTTGTTGGTCGGCGTATAGGGCAACACATCGACAAACTCCAGGTAACGGGGCACAAAGTAATGCGGTGCGTTGTCGTTGACGAAGCTGCACAGCTCCTCCGCTGTGGCACTTTCTCCGTCTTTCAGGATCACGTCTACCTTCAGTTCATCCTCACTGTCGACTTCCGCAGAGGGAATTCCGAAGGCCGCCACATCGCTGACCGCCGGGTGGCGCCTGAAAACGCTCTCCACCTCGAGGGTCGAGATATTACGGCCGGCGAAACGCACCGCATCTTTTTTGCGATCGACGAAATAGAGCGCTCCCGTCTCCGGGTCCTTGCGGGCCATATCCCCGGTAAGAAAGTATCCATCACGATAGGCCGCCGCGGTGGCCTCGGGATTATCGAAATAACCGCTGAACAGCAGGTGTTCCTCCAGCGGCTTGACGCAGATCTCCCCAGCCTCGCCGTCAGTGACTTCGTTGCCATCATCGTCGCAGAGCTTGAGATCGAGTTCCGCGGGCGGATAGCCCAGGGCGTAGGGTGGCAGTTTCACCGGGGCGTTCATCTGGTTAGCTACCAACTGACACTCGCTCATGCCCAACCCGGCGGTGAGAATCTCCAGACCGAATCGCTGCTGGAAGGCATCCCAGAGATCGGGCGGGAACGGTACGATCATGGCCTTGCGCAGGGTGTTGTCCGCATCGTCCTCGCGTTCCGGCGCATTCCACAGGAACACCCCCATCGCGCCGATCAGGAAAATCTGGGTCGCCTGGAACAGGGCGATACGCTCCCAGAAATTGCTCACGGAAAATTTCGGCTCGATTACACAGGGGAGCCCCTCCAGGAGTGCACGGTACACCGAGGTAATCCAGGCGCCGGTGTTGAACAGGGGCAATGCACAGTAGACCACGTCGCCGGGCTGCGAATCGAACATGGGCGCAGCACCCCCGTCGATCGCGTGAATCCAGCTGTTGTAACTTTGCATCACTCCCTTGGACTTGCCTGTGGTACCCGAGGTCCAGAGAATGGCGCAGACATCGCCGTAGTCCTGGTCGCTGTAGTCCGAAACCAGCGGTTCAGCCCCGGCCAACTGCGAGTAGGCAACCGTGTTCTCCGGCGCCTCCGCACCTTGCACCGGCAACACTACCCAGTGTTCCACCTCGAGCTGATCGCGCAGGGCGAGAATCCGGTCCTGGTTCTCGGTGTCCGTGCAAAACACCTTGCAGCGCGAGCGCGCCACGGAATCGAGCAACCATTCACCCTTGTAGTCGGTGCTGATGGGCACCCAGAGCGCACCGAGCTTGTTGACTGCGAGGGTAAGCAGGACGAACTCAGGACAATTACCCAGGTACAGCCCGACCCGATCGCCCTTCTCGACACCTAGCGCAGCCAGCCCCCCCGCGAGCCGGTTGGTCAGCTCATCGGCTTGCGCATAGGTATAGCTGACATGCTCATTCAACAGGAATCGCGTGTCGCCATTTTGCTGTGCCTGCAGTGAGAGTATGCGCGGGAAGCTGCGGTCATTGATGTCGGAGAGGTCGATTCGGTTCATTGGGGCGAATTTTACCGTCATTCCCGCACAGGCGGGAATCCATCGATCCCACCGTTGGTACAACTATGCAGGGTTTGTGGCCTTAATGGTTTTCACGACATCGATAAAGAGGTTGTTAACCTCTGTCACCTGGAAACCCGCCGCCCGCACATGGTCCTCCGTATCACGACTCATGCTGGGGCCGATCTTCTCGGTCACCCTCGACATCAACTTCATCATCAGGCGGAAGGGGTAATATCTGGAGCCCGTGTGTTCGAACATCATCAGGTCGCCGCCGGGCTTGAGCACCCGGCGCAGGGATTTCAGGCCGTCGACCGGGTTCGGTACCGAGCAGAAGGTACAGGAGGTAAATACCTGGTCGAAGCTGTCATCCTCGAACTCCAACTCGTGCACGTCCATTACCCGGGCCTCAATTTCACCATCATAGGCGGCAACGCGCGGCTCGGCCTGTTCCAGCATCTTTGGGCTGATGTCGATGGCGGTGATGTTTTTCCCGGTGGGGAAGGTTTCGATGTCGAGGCCGGTGCCCAGGGCCAGGAACAGGATGCGCCCGTCCATATTGGCAAACAGCTCTTCCTTAAAAGGCCGCCAGCGCTTCTCGGCGCCCTTCCCCGCCATCATGTCAAAGGTCGGCGCCGCCTTATCCCACTTGGCCTGGGTATGAGTATCCACGGCTTACTCCTGCATCTCGTAGCGGCGCAGCCCGCGCACGCTGTTATTGAGTATCCAGATGGCGACGATGGACACAAGGCCGCAGACCCCACCGATCATGAAGGCCGAGTGGCCGGGCAGAGCCTCCATCGCGGCCCACATGCCCACCACCATGCCACTGAGCATACCGCCGAACATGGTTGGCAACATCACCTCCATAGCACCGAAGAGCATGCCCAGGGGCAGCCACAACAGCGTCCCGACAATCATGCCGATGAACATGGCAAGTACCATGGCCAGGAACATATTCCAGCCCACGCCGACAATCAGCGCACAGAGCCAACCCACCACGGCGCCGACCAGCACATTGCTGATCAGGTCACCGAGTACGAAATAGAGTCTTGAGTCCATGGGCGTCCCCCCGGATTGCGGGGGACAGTGTACCACCGTCAGGCAGCGCGTATGGTCCCCGATCTCGTCGGGGACGACGACTCGCCCTCCTCCACGTAGAACTGCTGGAACCACTTGCGGTACTTGGCGATGGGGCCGTCGCCGTCGCAGAGAACCGGGTTGTCCAGGTAGACCTTGTTTTCCCAGATCGGAATGTCCTGCTCGACCTGGTACTTGATCTCATCCTTGAAACCCTGGGTATACAGTTTGTGCAGGTCATTCTGCTCTTTGGGCAGGCTAAAGTTAAAACGCAGGTGCAGGCTCTGGTCGTCGATGGGTGTCACGGTCCCCATCATGACAATGTCGAACATGCGGGAGAAGCGCTGGTAGGTAATCCCCGGCCCGATATTCCAGGATTCGAGTTTCGCGTCCTCGCCCTCGGTATCTCCGCGATGCACCACACCGTCCTCGTCGATCTGGTTGGTGCGGCTGTCCATCATGGTCAGGCGCTTGTGCCCCTCCAGGGTGACCACGCCGTCGGGCATACCCAGGGCGCCGTGTACCGTGACGAAGTGGGCGATATCCGCCGCATTCTCACCGGCCTCCTGGATGATGGTGTTGATGGTCCAGTCATGGGTCTCAATCGCCGTCCACTCATCGGAGTTGAGCTCCGCAAAGTCCTCCACCTCGAACAGGGGGTCGACGCCGGCAGGGTGATACCAGGCCCAGATCATCTGGTTCTTCTCAATAACCGGGTAGGCATCGATGGCGCGTTTGCCGTCCACTTTCGGCGGTATGCGCTTGGCATAGGGAATGCCGGTGCAGAAGCCGTCACCATCAAACTTCCAGGCGTGGAAGGGACAGGAGATGCTCTCGCCCTCGACGATACCGCCGTGACCCAGGTGGGCGCCCAGGTGCGGGCAAAATGCCTTTAGTACTGCGGGCTGCCCCGACTCGGTGCGAAACAGTACCAGGTCCTGGCCAAAGTAATGCAGCGGCTTCACATCTCCGGCTTTCAGGTTTGCGGAGGAATCCACCGCATACCAGCCGTAGGGAATGGGTTTGTCGTAACGTGCCATATTCTTATCTCCTGTTACGTTGTTCCGGTTCAGTCCTGCCTGAGCAGGCTGGATTTGAGAAAATCTGCCAGTTGCCGATAGCGGGAGCCGGCGTCGTAATCCTCGTGGTGCAGCCAGTTCAGGGTGACCGCATTGCTCATACCCACGGTCATCTCCGCGCAGAACTCGGGGCTCAGGTCTTCCTTCAGTTCATCGCGGTGATGGCGGTAGAGGCTGGCGTAATAGTCGTTCATCTGGCTAAGCTGGCCGGCACCCTCGGCGGGATTGACCGCCAGGTTGCTGACCATGAATTCCACCAGGCCCTGCTCCAGGGTCCCCGCGCTTTTGTTGCGTTCGGCGATCTCATCGAAGATGCGGTCCAGCTTCTGTGCCAGGGTCCGATTGGTTCCCAGAGCATCGCCGATGGTGGTTTCCATGCGGTCCATGAGGACGGTCTGGCAAATATCGATCAGCAGGTCGTGCTTGGAGCTGTAGTAGTTGTAGAAAGTCTTCTTGGCGATATCGGTGCAATCGCAAATCGCATCGATGGTGGTACCGTCGATGCCATGGCGATGAATCAGGCCCAGGGTCTCCTCCCGGATACTGTCGCGTACCGCCTGTTTCTTGCGCTCGCGGCGCCCGAGTTCTACGACTGCCAAGTAATGCTCCCATGACAAAAAGGTAACTTGATGCTAAATGTATACCGCAGTATACTTTTTTGCAACTTTGTCTCCAATGCCATACTGGAAGGCAGGCACGAGTAGTCCACATCGCAGGAGAAATCCCATGGGTCAGGCCGAACAACAACTGCCGCCGATCGAAGAGATCTTCAATCCTCATTCCGAGGAGTACATGCACAACCCGGTGCCACAGTGCCTGGAACTGAAGGCGCGCGGGCGCCTGGTCTGGTACGCCCCCTGGCAGGCGTGGATCATGACCCGGATGGACGACATCATGGAGTGCTGGCGCACCGAGCCCCTGTCATCAGACTTCTACGACTGGGAATTTGCCCCGCCGCGGCCGGCCGAAGACCAGTGGAGCAATTTTGAGCGTGCCATGATCGGGCACAGCCTGCTTGCCGACCACGACCATCACCGCCTGGTCCGCAAGGTGGTCTCCCCGGCATTCAGCCGCAACGTGGTGGACAAGATCCAGGCCGCCATCGAACCCGACGTCAAAAAGCTGTTCGACGAGCTGGGCGAGCCCGAGGTTTTCGATTACAAGGCGGAGATTGCCGAGCACATTCCCTTTATCTCCATCACCCGCATGATCGGCGTACCGGAAAAGTACTGGCCGGACATCCGCAAGGTCATTCTCAGTTTCACCGAGACCTGGAACCCGACCATCTCCGATGAACGTCGCGAGGCCGCGCGCCAGGACTGCAACAAGGCCATCGACATTATCCGCGAGGTGATCGCCGAACGGCGCAAGCAACCCTCCCAGGACGATTTTCTCTCCACCCTGCTCAAAATCGAGGCGGAAAACGAAAACTTCGAGGAGTGGGATATCGTCACATTGATCCTGGCCCTGATTGGCGCAGGCGCCGACACGACCCTGGTGGCCCAGCAGTGGAGCGTTTACGCACTGGTCCAGCACAAGGACCAGGTGCCAAAGGCCCTGGAATCCCCGGACGTCTTTGCCAATGCCTTCAGCGAGATCAATCGCTGGTCCACCCAGTCGAAGATGGGCTTTGCCCGCTACGCGCCGGAAGACATGGAATTACTGGGTGAGAACATCCGCAAGGGTCAGATGGTGCTGATGATGCCGCACCTGAAAAACTTCGACCCGGAGTACTACGACAAGCCCGAACAGTTCGACGTGCAGCGGGTCTTCGACCCGGATGTGATGTTCGGCTACGGACCCCGCTACTGCATCGGTGCAGCCCTGGCAAAGCGCCAGCTCTACCTGACCATGTGCGAGCTGTTCAAACGCTTCCCCGATGTGGAACTGGCGGAAGAACCGGAAAAGGATGGCAATGACCACAATGCCGTGGTCTTCAAGCGGCTGCTGTTGCGCACCAACTGCAAGAAGGCCTAGCTCTCTCGCGAGGACGGCAGCAGCAGCACCAGTAGCGTGGCGATGACCAACACCACAACCAGGGTGGTGATCACCGGACCATAACTGCCGGTCTGGTCGTAGACATAACCCGCCAGAGGCAGACCCACCAGCCCAAAGGGCAGAAACATTGGCATCTGCGCACCGTTGACCTGCCCGATGACAGCAACGTCGAAATACTGGCTGTTGAGGTAGGGCTGCATGGGCAGGAAAGCGCCGCCCCCGAAACCCAGCAGGCAGACCGCCGGTATGACCTGGGCAGTGGTCTGTGCATCGAGCAAAAGGACCATTCCCACAACCTGCAGGAAAAGTATGAAGGCGGCCAGCCATTTCGCGTGCCGGCTAACGACGTCCCCAACCACTGCCACGCCGAATTTGCCAAAAATACCAGCCAATCCGGCCATGGATATAAACCAGCCCGCCTGGGCCACGCTAAAACCGCGACTGGTGAAATGGGGCGGGTAACTGATCGCGAGCACTACAGCGCCGGTCAGGGCCATGGCCACACTGAGGCCAATCAACCAGAAGCGGGCGTCGGAATAGAGCTGCGGCTTTTTCGGCGGCCCGCCCTCCTGTTCCGGCGCGGGTCCGACATCCCGGGGCACACCGAGCAGGATCAACAGCCACAGCAGGACGAGTACACCCGCAGCCAGGCTCAACAGGGCGCCGCGCCAGTCCAGGAGTAGTAGCAGGTAACCCATCAGCGGCGGTAACACCATGGTTGCCACACTGATCCCCATCGCGGCGATTGCCAGGGCCCGCGCCTCGCGACCGGGGTAGAGTTTGACCAACATGCCGTTCACCGCCACCGGCCCGTACATGGCCAGGCCCAGGGCAAAGACCAGGAAACAGCAACCGGCCATCCACAGCAACGGCGCCTGGCTGATGACGAGCAAGGAGAACATGGCCACTGTCGCCCCGGTCAACATGATCCGGCGAATCGGTATACGATCAACCAGTTTGCCGACCACGGGACCGACAAAACCGGGCATCAACAACAGCGCCACCGGGCCCAGGTTCAGGACGGCCGCACCGACGCCGAACTCTGTCGACAGGGGCTGGATAAAAAAGCCGTAGATGCTGATCAGGCCCGCGCCCAGACCGAGGCAGGCCATGCCACTGACGGCCGGGAGCCAGGCGCGCACGGGATTAGTTGCCGGCGCCCATGGCCCAGCGCATGGCCTTCTCCAGAAAACGCCGGTACTCGGGAATCTGGTAAGTCGCCGCCTGGTGGCCGATCGCCGAGTACAGTGCCCTGCCCTGGCCGAACTCGTGGCGCCAGGCCAGCGGGTGCTCGCCGGTCATGGAATCCTGCCCAAAGAAAGTCTTGCCCCGGGTGATATAGGAGCCCTCGTCTATCGCCAGGATGATCTCGTAACCTTTCGCACGTGGGTTGTCGGCGAAGGCATACCACTCCTCGTTGGCCACCGACCAGGGGCTGTCGATGTGCGAAGTCATCGGAAGATCCGGGTCCGTGACCAGTACATCGGCGTCCTGGAACTGGGGATCCATGGTGTGGCCAACTAACTGGGCACCCACCAGCACCTCCACGTACCAGGGCCACTCATAGGAGAAATCACCGCCGGAGCCGTGCACCCCCAACCAGCCGCCGCCCTTGTCAATCCAGTCTTTCAGCGACTGCCGCTGCTCCGTGGTCAGCACATCGCCGGAGACATTATTCCAAACGACCAGCGCGAACTTTTCCAGAACCTCGGGATTGTGGGTGGCGGCATTATCTGAGATGAAGATATCCCAGCCCTGCTCCGCCGCTATCGCGGTGAAGGCCTCATCCGCGGCGGGAATCGCCGCCTCATGAACGAAGCCATTGGCCTTATTGAGCACGAGTACGGCGGGGCGGCTGAATTCTGGTATCACGGGGGGCTCCGTCTCATAGATGGCTCGCGGTACGATGCCAATAGAGCGCAGGTAGAAGTATGCGCCCAACATAGCCAGCAGCATCAGGGCAACGACACCCAGGACAAACACTTTCAACCAACGCATTGTCTTTTCCCGCATGTGACTATAGCTGCCCGGCGGCGAGCTGCCTGGTCGCGTAGTCACAGGCGCGGGCGGTAAAGGCCATGTAGGTCAGCGAGGGATTCACGCAAAAGGACGAGGTCATAAAGGATCCGTCTGTAACGAACAGGTTAGGCACATCGTGGGCCTGGTTGTGGGCATTGAGTACGGACTCGCCCGGGTCATCGCCCATGCGCGCCGTGCCCATCTCGTGGATGGCGCCACCGCCCACCACTTCAGCCTCGGGGTCATCCGCCTGGATCGCTATCGTGGAAACAGCGCCTGCCGCTTTCATAATGCGATCGCCCTGTTTGGTGAAGTCCTTCCAGATGGCAATCTCGTTGTCGCTCCACTGAAATTCGACAGACACTTGCGGAATCCCGAATCGATCCGGGTTGTTTCGATCCAGGAGTACCTGGTTGGACTTCTGTGGCAGGCACTCGCCAAAGGCCGCCATCGCCCACAGCCAGTAGTCCGGCTTGCGCAGCCGCTCCTTGAAGTCCGCACCGAAGCCCTTGCTATTGAAGTTCGCCGCCCAGTCCGCGCGAATGGGCAAGGCCTGGTAGCCGTAGCCCCGCACGAAATCGGCATCTTCATCCTGGCCCTGCAGATTCCGGAAACGGGGAAAGTAGATGTTATTGGGGCGATTGCCGTAATAGTAACTGTCCATATTGTCCAGGAAGACACCCACGGCACCGACCGTATTGATGTGGTCCATCAGGTAGCGGCCCAGGACGCCACTGCGATTTGCCAGGCCGTTGGGGAAGGCTTCACTGGTCGAATTGAGTAACACCTGGGTGCTGCCCAGGGTGGACGCGCACAGGAAGAACAGTTTTGCGCCGTAGCGCCGGCGCTGCCGGGTCTGGCTATCGACTACCTCGACAGCACTGACCTTGCCGCTTGTCTCATCGTAAACCAGCCGCTCCACCACTGCATTGGCCACCAGGGTCAGGTTGCCCGTAGCCTTCGCCGCCGGCAATGTCGAACTCTGGGAGCTGAAGTAGCTGCCCGTCGAGCAACCGCGGTGGCAGGGACCGCAGTAATGGCAGGCCGCGCGGCCGTTATGGTCCTGCGTCAATATCGCGGCTCTTCCCATGGTCATGGTGACATCGGGTGCATGGCGCGCCAGCCGCCCCTTGATGGTCTTCTCCAGGGCAAACATCTCCATCGGCGGCAGGAACTCACCATCCGGCAATTGCGGCAGGCCCTCCGCCTGTCCGGAAACACCGATAAATTTCTCCACATGGCTATACCAGGGCGCGATGTCCTTGTAGGCAACAGGCCAGGGAATACCGTGCCCGTCCACCCGGTTTGCCTCGAAATCCTGCTCGCTGAAGCGGTAGGTCTGACGCCCCCACAACAGCGAACGACCACCGACCACATCGGCGCGCACCCAGCGAAAGGGCTTGTCCGGATGACTGATGTAGGGATTGTCCTTGTCGTTGTTGAAAAAATGCCGGGTGGGCTCACCGAAGGCATAACATTTGCGCTGCACCGGGTACTCTTCGTTGTAAAGCTCGCGCAACGGCTTCCCCTGGTAGGGTAATTTCCAGTCGGGCGCATGCTCGCCCAGGTAGCCCACGCTGTGCTCCAGTTCACGGCCACGCTCCAGTACCAGTACTTTCAGGCCCTTTTCCGTCAGCTCCTTGGCGGCCCAGCCGCCACTGATTCCCGAGCCCACCACGATGGCGTCAAATTCTATAGTTTCATTCATCATTTCTGTTCCAGCTTAGTCGGGCGCTTAGAGGGCACGGTAGGTCCAGGTGCTGTCTTCGGGTGCGAGTGGAATATCACCGTCGAAACGCATGGGCATGGGGTTGTGACGCAAGACCTGGGTGCCACCCACTTCCGACGTAAAGAAGCCCCACACAGTCAGCTCCTTCACCTGGCAGATAAAGGGCGCATCACTGATGAAATCTCGGCGGGTATTGCCCAGGTTGTACCAGCTGGAATCCCCGGCCTTCGATTCCAGGTCTTCCAGCATCGCTAGTTGCCGTGAGGGCTCGAGTTGATCGAAGGACATGCCGTACTCGTCTTGCGCATGCTCCGTCAGTCCCTCAAGGCCCTGTATAAAAATCGCGCGCTCATCATCATTGAGCCATTCGGCGACCATCAGTTCGATGAACCGCGGTACACCCGCATCGATGGCACCCGGTGTGTCCGTACGCGGAATAATCGTCTCAGCCACCGCGGCAACCACCTTGCGTTGTTCCGGGCTGAAGTAGTTGATCTCGCGCTCGATATAGTTGGGGGCCGTCGCCAGGTAGACCTGCTGTTCTTCGGTCAGCGCCCAACCCAGCCTGCTGGCGCTGGCGCCGCCGATCGCGATGACCGCGCACTCGAGAAACTCCCGTCGATTCATGATCCTTTCTCTCCCTTGTCGGCCCAGATGCCGCGCATAACCGCAAAACCAAATATCGCGAGCGCCACCGCCACACAGGTCACTGTCTGGTACTCCCATACACTGAAGTAGTAGCCGCCGCCCTTGAAAATTGTGTAACCGCTGTAAACAAATTCAATGCCTGTCGCATGATACAGCTCGAAGAACAGCATACCGGTGGGGATGAGCAGGTACTTGAGGTAAACCCCGACCGCTATCGCGATAATCAGTGCCGTCTTGTGACGGACAAAAATGTTCATGCGGTAGCACTCCTGACAGCGCGCACACGGCCATCATACAACCAGATCGCACCGAATACGGGCAGCAGGACCAGGGGTACGACCGCCACCGCCTGGAAAGATTCCACCGAGGCATAGCGGACAACCTCGGCCGTGGCCTCGGGCGACAGGGTCGCAAGTTGCTCGATGCCGCCGGCCGCCTCGGCTTTCGCCGCGTCAAAGATCGCGCCCATCTGTGGCAATACGAACTGGATCGACATGCCACCGGCGAAACCCATCAGGCCCATGGCCACCGCACCACCGCGGGGAAATCGCTCGGAAATAATGGCCAGCATGGTGGGCCACATATAGCAGACCCCGATACCCCAGATCGTGGCCGCCGCAAACGCGGGCAGTGGCGAAGTCGCCAGGCTGAGGGTGTAGAGCCCTATCGCCGCGGCCAGGCAACTGACGAACATCAGGCCCACCGAGGAAATGCGCTCAACAATCGGTCCGGCGAAGTGCCGCATCACGAACATCAAGGCACTGACGTACACCAGCAATAATATCCCCTGCATGCCCACCACGTTGGACAGCGAAATGTTCACCCATTGTCCCGGCGCCAGCTCGGCGGCCGCGGTGAGGTACATGCACACCCAGAACACCCAGAACAGGGGCCGTTTTAGCAGCTCTGCAAACATCTCCCCGTAACTCACACCGCTGGCAACCCGTTCGGTGACGGGAAATTCCGCGCGCCATACCAGGAAGGCCATGACCAGCGCCGGCAACAGCAGGATGAACACGTTGAGTTGCCAGGGTAACCCGACGCCGGTAATCGCCACTCCCATCAGACCCCCGACAACGATGCCCGCTGGCCACCAGGCGTGAAGGATATTCAGGCGGTGGGTTTTCTCTTCCGGGTAGAGCGCAGCCACCATAGGATTGGATGCCGCTTCCACCGCGCCCCAACCCAGCCCCGTCAGCAACAGGCTGAGCAGAACCAGGCTCTCAACGAACCCCGATACAGGCATCAGCGATGCGGCGAGCAGGCCCAGTGACCCTGCCACGTAGCCGAGGGCAGACAACAGCAACATACGCTTCATGCCGACCAGGTCCACCAGTGCGCTGCCGAAGAGCAGGGTCAGGGCAAAGCCCGTGAAGGTAATACCCAGGGCCTCCCCCACCATGGCCGCTGAGTTCGCCAGGTCGATTTTGTCGTAGATATCGGTCTGCAGGTTGGGAGCGATATTTGCCCGCACGGCAAAACCCAGGCCGATCATGAAGATCGATAAATTGCCCACGTGGTAGAGCCGCTTGCGATCGATGTGTTCGTTCATGCTGTGTCTCTATCAATTATTAGAATTCAAAACTAGTCGAGACCGAGAATGACGCGATTGGTGGCGTCATCGGCCTCGCCGCCGGCGAAATCATCGAAGGCCTTGTCCGTGGTGCGGATCATGTGCGCCTCGATAAACGGTGCGCCCTCGGCGGCGCCCTGCTCCGGGTGCTTGAGACAGCATTCCCACTCCAGTACCGCCCAGCCCTCATAGCCGTATTGAGCAAATTTGCTGAAGATGCCGACAAAGTCCACCTGCCCGTCACCGAGGGAACGGAACCGTCCGGGGCGGTCGACCCAGCCCTGGTAGCCGCCGTAGATACCGCTGCGCCCCGTTGGATTGAATTCGGCATCTTTCACGTGAAAGGCCTTGATGCGCTCGTGGTAGATGTCGATGAAGCTCAGGTAGTCGAGCTGCTGCAACAGAAAATGGCTGGGGTCGTAGAGAATATTGGCGCGGGCGTGATTGCCCGTCGCTTCCAGGAAGCGCTCGAAGGTGATGCCGTCGTGCAGATCTTCCCCGGGATGTATCTCGTAACAACAATCCACGCCGCAGTCGTCAAACACATCGAGGATGGGAGTCCATCGCTTCGCCAGCTCCGCAAATCCGGCTTCTACCAGGCCGGCGGGTCGCTGGGGCCAGGGGTACATGGTGTGCCACAGCAGCGCTCCCGAAAAGCTTGCGTGGGCGGTCAGGCCCAGGCGCTGGCTGGCTTTGGCGGCACATTTCATCTGATCAACCGCCCACTCGGTACGCGCCGTCGGATTGCCCCGCACCTCGGCAGCCGCGAATACATCGAACTGGGTATCGTAGGCCGGATGCACGGCCACCAGCTGACCCTGCAAGTGGGTGGAGAGCTCGGTGATCTCCAATCCCGCTTCCGCGGCGATACCCGCCAGTTCATCGCAATAGTCCTGGCTGTCCGCCGCGGTGGCCAGGTCTACCAGTCCGGACCCGGGGTCCGTGGGCACCTGTACGCCCTTGTAGCCCAGCTCAGCCGCCCAACGACACAGGGACCTGAAATTGTTGAAGGGCTCCTCGTCGCCCACAAACTGGGCGAGAAAAATTGCGGGTCCTTTCATATCCCTAATCCTGTTCGCATATCTGAATCACAATGCCGGCACATCGTGCCACTTCTGATCGCTCGCACTCGCCGCCACAGCGAGCTCGATAAACTGCATACCGCGCAGCGCTGCGTCGATGCCAGGGCAATCGCTGCTGCGCGTATCCGGCGTCGCACCCTGCTCTCGCGCTCGCACCTGGCCGGCGAAGGCCATATAGATATTGGCGAAGGCTTCCAGGTAACCCTCCGGGTGCCCCATCGGTGTGCGCGTATTCAGGCTCGCCATCTCGCCGAGATAGGCACCGCCGGTGCGCAGCAACTCGGCGGGCCTGTCAGCCCACTTCAGCCACAGGCTATTGGGTTCCTGCTGACTCCACTCCAGGCCGCCCTTGTCGCCGTAGACCCGGATACGGAGGTTATTTTCCTCACCTACCGAGATCTGGCTGGCCAGTAAAACGCCCTTGGCCCCGTTACCGAAACGCAGTAGAACACTGCCGTCGTCGTCCAGGGTCCGGCCTTCGACCACCGGGGCCAGGTCGGCACAGAGCTGGCTTATCCGTAAACCGCTTACGTATTCAGCGAGATTAGCCGCATGCACGCCGATATCACCCATGCAGGAACTGGCGCCGGCCTGGGCGGGATCCAGTCGCCAGGCCGCCTGCTTGTTGTCCCCGTCTTCTTCCCGCTCCGCCAGCCAGCCCTGGGGGTATTCAACCACTACCTTGCGGACTTCGCCGAGGGCGCCGGCGGCAACGCGCTCGCGTGCCTCCTTTACCAGGGGGTAACCGGTGTAGGTATGAGTCAGGCCGTACAACAGGCCAGAGGCCTTCACCCGGTCTCGTAAGTTGATAGCCTCTTCGAGGTTCAGGGTCGCCGGCTTGTCGGAAAGCACGTGAAATCCCGCACTCAAGGCGGCCTCTGCGATCGGGTAGTGGGTATTGTTCGGGGTCACGATGGCGACGAATTGCATGCGCTGATCTTCCGGCAGCGCCGCTTCAGCCCGCATCATGGTCATATAATCCGGGTACACCCGGTCTTCGGGCAGGTAGAACGCCGCGCCGGAGCGACGGGAGCGATCCGCATCAGAACTGAAGGCACCGCAGACGAGCTCGATCTCGCCGTCGATCCCGGCGGCCATGCGGTGGACGGCACCGATAAAAGCGCCCTCGCCACCCCCGACCATGCCCATCCTGATCCTGCCCATGAAAGCATCCGAATCGATTAAGAGTTGCCAAGCATAATGTAATCGATTACATTATTACAAGTATTTTTTCAGGATTGTTCGCATGGTTGCCATCAAGGACGTCGCTGCACTGGCGGGTGTATCCACCGCCACGGTGTCCCGGACCCTGTCTCAACCGGACAAAGTCTCGGAGAAAACCCGCGAGCGCGTCATGAAAGCGGTGGAGAAAAGCGGCTATCGCTTCAATGCGGCAGCCAGGCAGTTCCGGCGCCAGCGCACGGAGACGATACTGACCCTGGTACCCGATATCGGTAACCCGTTCTTTTCCAACATCGTCCAGGGGATTGAATCCGCCGCGCAAGCCAGTGGCTACCGGGTGGTGCTGGGCGAAACCAATCCCGAACTCAGCACCGAGGGCACCTATGCGGGCTATATGCAACAGCGCCACGCCGATGGGGCCATCCTGCTCGGTGTCGACGGTGCCGACAGCTTCGCCAATGAGGACAGCAGCATGCCGGTGGTCATGGCCTGTGAACACCTGCCCCGCTCGCCCTTTCCCACGGTGCGAATCAATAACGCGCGCGCGGCGCAGGAGGCCGTAGCCTACCTGATCGAACTCGGCCATCGCCGTATTGCGTATATCAATGGACCACCCGATTCACCCATCAGCAAGGATCGCCTGCGGGGTTACCGCAAGGCCATGAAACAGGCCGGACTCAAGATCGATGACAACTGGATAGCCCCCGGTGACTATTCGCCCGCATCCGGCTATCACGCGGCCAAAGCGCTGTTACAGATGAAGAAACCACCTACCGCAATCTTTGCCATCAGTGACCCGATGGCCATCGGCGCGATGCGCGCGGCCAGCGAACTGGGGGTCAAAATTCCACAGGACTTATCCCTGGTGGGATTTGACGATATTCGCTTTGCGGAGTTCATGACCCCGCGACTGACGACAGTTCACCAGCACCGGGAACTGATCGGCCAGGTCGCCATGGAAATGCTGGTTCGCTTGCTGGACGGTGAAAAGGTCGCCCAGGAAACCATCCTGGACCACGAACTCGTCATCCGCGAGTCCACCGGAAAACCAAGGGACGGAAAGTAAGACCATGCGCTGGCTGAAATATCTCGCCTTGTCGATCGGCGCGCTTGCGCTGGCTGGGTTGGCATTCGGCCTGCTGTTGGCTGCATTCAAGTTCGCCCTGCACGGGCAGGAAGATAGTGAACTGCACCTGGCAGAGAAACAGCGCTACCTGGAGTCACTCGAAGAGCTTCCCGTTGAGCCCGCAGCTCCCAATATCGTGTTTATCCTGTTCGACGACCTGGGCTACGGCGACCTGGGTATCACCGGCAGCCAGGCCATTGCCACCCCCACCATGGATCAACTGGCGCGGGAGGGTGTGTTACTCACCAATTTCTATTCACCTGCACCCGTGTGCACGCCGGCGCGCGCCGGTTTCCTCACGGGCCGCTTCCCCTTGCGAGCCGGCATGCCCAATGTGGTTTTCCCCACTGGTTCGGCCCTCGGGACCCTGACCATGCTGGGGGATAACAACAAACGCATTCCCGCCGAGGAAATCACCCTGGCCGATGTACTCGGCGCGGCGGGCTATGCCACCGGCATGGTGGGCAAGTGGCACCTGGGTGACCGCTCCCCGTCACTGCCGAACGATATGGGCTTCCAGGAATACTTCGGCGCCCTGTACAGCAACGATATGACGCCCTTCGCGCTCTACCGGAACCGGGACATCGAGATCGAGTCGCCCGCCGATCAAACACGCTTGAACGAGTGGTACGGCAACGCTGCCACGGAATTTATTAGTGAACACAGCGAAGAACCCTTCTTCCTATACTTCGCCCACAACTTTCCGCATATCCCGCTCTACCGGCCGAAGCAGGATGAAGGTCGCTCAAAGGCGGGACTCTACGGCGACGTCATAGAAGGCCTGGACGACGTGGTTGAGCGCATTGTCGCGACCCTGAAAGCGGAAGGGATTTACGACAACACCCTGATCCTCATCACCAGTGACAACGGGCCCTGGTACCAGGGCAGCCCGGCGGACAATCGCGGGCGTAAGGCCGATACCTTTGAAGGCGGCATGCATGTACCTATGATCGTGCACTGGCCGTCTCGCCTTGAAGGTGGACGCGAACTCGACGGCATCACAATGGGTACCGACTGGTTCCCGACCATCCTGGATTGGCTGGACCTGCCGGCACCGAGAGATCGAATCATCGATGGCAACACCTTGCGCTACATGCTGGAGGACGGCGCGCCCTCACCCAATGAGTACATCTACTACTTCACCGGTGAGCGTCTTATGGCGGTACGCGATAGCCGCTACAAATACCACGACGAGCGCCCGATCATTTACGTACAACCGGATACCCCCGTCTCCGCGGGCCCACCCAAGGGACCCTGGCTGTTCGATATGACGCTGGACTTCAACGAGTCCTACGATGTCTCGATGCTATTGCCGAACGAAACCGAGAGGCTCGGTCAGGTGTTGGCAGAAAAGCGCGAGGAAATGGAGGAAAACAAGCGGGGCTGGGTCGAGCCTTAAAAAAACGACGTCTTGTTCGATCCAGAAGGTGCGGCGCTGACCACGCAGCTCTCCGCCCGCTTTTATATCTTCATGCGCCTGTGATTATCACGCAACGCCCATAAGTCAACTCTGCCCAAGCTCCCGCCGCTCGTGGCAAAGGATCAAAGGGAACAGCCAAATCCGGATTTTTATCTGGCAATTTCACCTGGTTCTTATTCGAACAACATTGCTGCTTCGGTAGCGACGCCTTCTAGATTTATTTCTTTGCCTCCACTCCCAGGGGGGTATGGGATTAGCGCTTCTCCATAATCCCACCCTCTTTGTTCTTGCCCAGTTCTCCATTCGACTCATCTCGTCCTTCTTTTCTTGCGGCAGATGCTCAAGATGCTGTCGATACAGCCAAGCATGGCCAAGGAGCAACATCCGCTCATTGACGTTCAGCCAGTCAGACTTCTTCTCATCCCAGACGTAAATGGTTGCCAGAGATCTGCCGTAGTGGTCTCCACCGTACACTTGGAGCTTTACACTCTTGCCACCAACTAGCTTTATCAGTCCCGCAGTGGATGTATCTCCCCATATCTGGTCTGATTCGGGGCAATCGATAGCATCAAGCCTGATGGTGTATTTTCTTAGTCCTTGCTTAACTATTGCGGTGTCGCCATCCAGAACGCGGTAAATCTTGGCTTTACCACTTTTTGCGCTTCTTTTTGCAGTTAGTACTACCCAGATGACTATGGCAAAAAGAACCACAATTGCTGAAATTATGTGGGCATCCATTACCTGATTATAGAACTGCTTGGAAACGGGGTGACTTGCCGACTATCAATAAGCAACAACGACCACTGGGCTCTCCTCCCACCCGTAGCGCACTGCTTTCGCTTCGACTTCGGCACCGGCCGAAAGTGAGACAGGCCCGTTACATAACTGCCACGGGGCCCCGTTTATGCTGTAACCCATTGAACTGCCAGACTCCATGGCTTTCAGCACCAGATTGCTACCTTCGATAGCAATATCGGGCGCAGGCGTCACCTGGCGCTCTCCCCCGGGTTGAAACCGCGCCACCATTGCTGTCTCCGACTCGTCGCTCCAATCGCCGATTTCAGCGCGGCGATTGTCTAGCGCAGTTCGCAGTCGATTTAGTTCGGTGGCATAGGCCGGGTCGCCGGCGAGGTTGTTGATCTCAAACGGATCTTTTTCAAGATCGTAAAGCTGCTCCTCACCGGGCGCCTGGAACCACAAGGACTGTGCGGCATTGAGCTGGCCAGCCTCGTACATCGCGCGCATCTCGCGAACCATGTCGATATTGTCCCGAAACTTCAGCGGATGGCCCTGGGGCAAATCGGGATGCCAGCTGCGGATGTACTTAAAACGCTCGTCGCGGATGGCGCGCTGCCGATCGGGTACTTCATCGATCCGGTCTCGCGAGGCAAAGATATATTGGCGTGGGCTGGCTTCGGAAGAAACAATATCCTGGCCCTGCAGGTAATCGGGAGAAGCGACGCCGGCAAGTTCCAGAATGGTTGGCGCAAAATCGATAAAGCTGATCAAACGCGTGTCGACCGTACCCGGCTCCACACCCTCGGGCCGGTACTTTTCCGGCCAGCGGATGATCATGGGGACTTTTATGCCGCTGTCATACAGTTCCCGCTTGGCCCGCGGCAGGCCGTCACCGTGGTCGGTGGTCCAGATAACAATTGTCGAATCCGCCAGGCCATCCGCTTCCAGCTGCGCGAGTATCTCCCCGACCTCCGCATCCATGTAGGCAATATTGTTGTAGTGACGCGTCAGGTCGGCCCGCACTGTCGGTGTATCCGGGTAGTAGGGTGGCAGTTGTACCGCATTGGGGCTCACGACCTGCGCAGGTTCCTCGTCCATTCTCCACCAGCGCATCACCTGCAGTATGAAGTGCATCCTGCTGTTGGGCATCGATCCCAGGGGGCGAAACACACCGCTCTCATGGGTGACACCGAAATTGCGAAAGCCGAAGAAGGGCTGACCTTCGGCGCGGCCGCGCCAGTCGGGATTGGCCTCACCCTCGCTGTCCCAGATGGTGAAGGGTCCGCTGTTGGGGAACGGCGTGCTGAACTGGTAGTCCAGCTTCTGGTCCGTGTAGGTGTAATAACC
>Ga0056115_1000076_pt1 | contig 57155 bp, 45 predicted proteins | sample WorMetOlspDAHAB1_FD_77007 | JGI IMG/M metagenome (GOLD analysis project Ga0056115, IMG submission 77007) | Marine gutless worms symbiont microbial communities from Max Planck institute for Marine Microbiology, Germany - Olavius sp. DAHAB.1 ...
GAGATGGCAATGAAGTAGACCGCCAGATAGCGATATTTGATGCCGCTTAATTTCAGAAAACTGTGGCGAAAAATGGAAAAATCAACCCGGCGGGTGACCAGGCGGATGGCCCCGCTATGGATCGATGCCAGAAAGGCCAGGGAATGGGCGTGGGATGTGTGGGAATGAATGATATCATATTTATATCTATTGATCAGTTTACGAATACGATATCCGGCTGCCAGGTCAATTTCTCCCCGCATTTTAACCGGGAAAACCGCTACACCGGCTCTGAGAGCCCGCTCAGCCATCGGGGATCCGGCCTGACAGACCAGATGGCAGATAATCCGGCGTTGGATTAGACCGATCAGCAAATTCAATGTTTGCTGTTCACCGCCCCGCCAGGTGCGCTCGGTGTTAAGGTGCAGGATTTTCATTTAAAACGTTCCCTGAGTGCATAAGGAAGTCACCCGGTCGACAAAATGATGAAACGTGTGATGTGCATGCACAAGATGGTACCCCTGCTGGGCTATTTGGCGTCTTTCCCGGGGTCGGGCGATATATTGCTCTGCCAGATTCAGGCATTCTTGTTCATTATGGTACCATACCAGGTGCTTTTTGTTCTCAAAATATTCTTCCATTCCCTTGACGTATTGGGTTAAAAAGAAACCGCCGCACCCCAGAGTCAACCACAGGCGGTTTGACCAATAGCCCTCGACTTCGTTAGTGAAATCGGCACCTAAAATAATTTTTGCACCCGCGCAGATCAGTCCATAACTTCTGGGGGTCACGGTTTTCATGGTAGGTTTTAACCCAAACTTTCGCCATGCTTTGCCGTATACTTTAACATTGAACTGTTCGCTCAATTTCCGGGTCAGCGTCACCCGGGTCTCATTGGATCTGGCTCTGCCGATGAAGGCGATTTCCGATTTCCAGATAGACAGAAGTGGATGCCGCCGACGGTGATCGTGTCGGTCGCAGGCACCGACAAAATAGATTGGATTGACAACACCTGCCCGCCGGTATTCGTCTATCAGGCCTTTGTTGGTTGCCAGAAAAAAATCAACCTGCTTTCCCATCTGAATCAGAGATGGGGAAATATCATTGGCCATATCTTCGTAGTACTGGACGGTCTTGATGCGACTTGCCGAAATATACTGCAAAATCCGAAGGGGGATATCTTTGGAGTAGATAAAAATAATATTCGGTTTAAAATAATCGATTTGATTTTGAATCCATTGGTCGGCCTCCCTTTTTTTGCGACGTCGAATTTTAGCCGGATTCAACCAAAGGACCCGATTTCCACGTTCCTTGAAAGCTCTGACAATGTGAAAAGTCGTTCGCGTTCGCCTTTTCGATTTCCCAAAAACAATGATACGTTGCATAGTCACTCGTACGAATATGTTAATTCCAAGACGTCTAATCAGTGGATTCAATCACCTGCCGATTCGCCTGATTGGCCGAACTGATAATTTGAAATATTTCTTCTTCGGAATTCACGATGTATTTCCGCTCTGAACGACGGGCTCGCATGGCCGCGTTAAAGCCCGGAATAGCGAATACGGTTGCGATGAGAATCATCCAGTCCAGACAAAAGGGCCGATAGCAGACTCTAAATAGTTGAAATATAAAATGCTGCCGCAACAATCTCGTATTCGTCAGATTCTTCCACAGATAGTAAAGCCGGTTGCGTTTGCGAACGACACGGACTTTAAACTGCTTGAATGACCGCACAATCGTGCCGGTATCGTGGTGATGAGTTACCCTGGATTCGGGCACCACAATGCATTTCCAGCCGCGCCGCCAGGCGCGAAAACCGAGATCCGTATCTTCGTAATAAAACGGGTTAAACAACTCATCAAACCCCTGCAACTCCAAAAATCGCGCCCGGTCAACCGCAAAGGCGGCCCCGCTTGGGAATAAGGTATACCATGGATTGGGCAAGGGGGGACCGTTGTGCAGCAGGTGGTCCGTCGGAAATGAGTGGTATCGAATCTTGCCCCGCCGAAAGTAAGGAATGCTGATACTCACATTGCTGAGGCTGTCATTAGCGTTGAAAATGAGCGGTGAGGCCGCAAAAGCGGTTGGGTCAGCCAGGCAATTAACGAGAGGATCGACAAAATCCGGTGCAACAGCGACATCTGAATTTAAAAATATTAAAATCGGATACTGAGCAGCCCGGGCCCCGGACCAGCAGGCCCTGCCGAATCCCCGGTTTTCTCTGTGCACGACAGCCTTGACACCGCTAAATTCCTTCTGCAAAATTTCTAAAGAGGCATCTGTACTGGCATCGTCGACAACGATGATTTCGAGGGTGCCGCAATATTTTTTTTTTGCATCTAATACGGATGGCAGGTGAGCACGCAGAAGATCGGTCCCGTTCCAGTTGGGAATAATGATGCTGACAGATTTCATAATCTTTTATCCGGCCCCGCCTTGATCTGAGAGTCCAGCAGCTCGGTAGGATCCAAGTTATATGCTTTCGTGTTTTTGGTTTTTGTAATATCCCATACCCGGCGATAAACCGCCCGCCGCTGTTGCCGGGTCAGTTGAAGTTCGGCTGAATAGTAATAATAGAAGCGCAGCCGGTCTTTGATGGATATGGCGTTGCTGATCGAAGCATTGAGCTGGGCGAGATTGCAGATTTTTTTGGATTCACTCAGACGGCGAATGCTGACGCCGTCAAGATCAATCATAAAAAAATCTGAATCGCGGCATAAAATATTCTGGGATTTAAAATCCCGTTGCCATACATCGGTGTCATGAATTGTTTTCAACCATCGGGCAAGCTTCTTGAGTGCCTGCCTTTTAGGGCGTTCATCGGATAGCGCCGACAGATAGGTATTCAGGTGGAGCCAGTCATCCAGCAGTTCGGCGAAAAAATAGCGCTGCCCCTTGGTCTTCATATAGCCCAGCGAGCGGGGTACCGCTATACCTCTTGCTTCAAGGGCCTGTGACATTTTCCAGCTGGTCAGACAACGGTTTTGGTGAAAAAATCTTTGGCGCTGTTTTTTTATGCAAACCCCGTTATAACTAAAAACATGGGTCCCTTTGAGGGGTTTCCCGTTTGCTTCGGCCTGCTGCAATTCCGGGGCACCCCAGTGAAACCCGCGGCGCTTAAAGCCATGCAATTTTCGGTCTTTTACAATTTGAAACTGGGTACTGTTTTTACAACAGCGTTTCAACCGTGAACGGTAGCGTCGCCGTTGATGGCGTCGGGCCGCATGGATGGCTTCGGACACCTTTATATTTTTTGAATAACTCCGGTTGTATTCTTTTATAAATGTTGCCACCCACGATGCAGTATCATCGGGGATACAATGATTGAAAATTATTCGCCCCAGGTTGTTTACTCTCAGACTGTGCGGAATATAGGGTGGGAAATAAACTTCCTGGGTATCAAGAAGGTAGAACTCGCCGGCAGGGTTCAAAATAAAATTTTTCCGATTTAAATCAGCATGATATACTCCGCGATGATGCAATAGTGCCGCATATCGGCCCAGGCTGCCGGCACGGGCGACGGAATTAAAGGGTATGTGCTTCCCCGGTACCTGTTCGGTCAATATAAAATAATACCTGGGATGAATGTTCTTGAGCGATTCCCCTTTTGCCAGGGGCCTGGCTGCCGATATCCGGGAATGCCACAAATGGTGGAGATTGCGCCATTCAGCCCATCGCCGCCGGGGTAGAAAAAAATGCCGCAAGCGATCTTTGGTTCTGGTCAGGCGGCTACACTTGAGAAAACAACCGCCGCCGGGGGTCTGAAAATGATAAACCTGACGTCGGTTGTTGTCCTTGACAATTTTGCAATCCTTAATTTCGGACAGCAGGTTTCCAAAATCAAATCCCGGATTCAGCGGACTGACCGTTATTCGGCAATCGGCAGGCAACCGGGCCAGATCACTCGTTGAGCAGGTTTTATAATTTTTCTCATCCACTGAAATTTAGCATAGATAACAGATAAAGTAATGAGGACTGAGGACTGAGGACTGAGGACTGAGCGAGTCGTGGTTCTAACTCCCGTATTCATTTTACCCATTCCTCGTTACCCAGTCCTGATGAATGTCCTTAATTCGATGTTCCTCAGTTTCTTTTTCAATTTGACCGGCCGTTTTTTGGCCGGCGACGCTGAACCCTGCTTGCCATGCGAAACCCGAAGTGCGAAGCAGGGAACCTCCGAACCCAGAACAGTTATCTCAAAATTAACAGAATCATACAGTACAGGCAAGGACAATTAACCGGGTATCGTTCCTGTGTTCCAATCCTTCTCTCTTGCAAATATTTCATAAAAATGTCATAGCTTCAGAATAAATTCACGAATTTTTTCAGCAATTGGAGGATTAAAATAGCCACTACACGGCAACATGGCAATGTATGATACAAAACCGAACTATTGACTCCTATCATTTCGGATTTTCATTAAACCTGACAGAATCGCAACTGCAAACCCTCATCGATTTTTTTCAGGGCCCGGCCCCCGCCCGCAATTCAGCTCTGGGTGGAAGAAATTCAACCAGCCCGGTACTGCTGGACGAAATCGGCTCTGTCGTTATCAAGCATTACCGGCGGGGCGGACTGGTACGCTATTTTATCGAACGCCGCTATTTTATGTTTGGCAAAACCCGTGCCCGGCGTGAATTTGAACTGCTGGGTTTGGTAGAAAGGTTAGGTCTAAATGTACCCCAGCCTATCGTTTATGCCCATCGCGGCCGTCTGTTCTACCAGACCTGGCTGGTGACCCGCCAGATCCCGCAGTCCATGTCATTGGCCCGTTTGAGCTTACAGGACGAAAAAAAAGCCGGCATTGCCATGCAATCCGTCATTGAACAAATATCATCCCTGATTCAAAACCATATTTTGCATGTAGATCTGCATCCTGGCAATGTCGTCGTTGACAGGTTCGGTAAAGTTTACCTGCTGGATTTCGACAAGGGAAGGGTCTATCGCGGCAATCGGCAAAAGTTGAAAAATCGCTATCGAGCCCGCTGGCAGCGTGCTGTTGACAAGCATGCCCTGCCAAAGTTCTTATCAGAGATGATGCAAGTAAGTCTTAAAAAAGTTCAAAACATTTAGTTCTTATGCCTATGAAAGTAAGATCGAAGCTAATTCCTTTTTTATTCCGCATTCTGCAATCCGAATTCCGAATTCAGACGTGGAGGTTGTGTGAAATTTCGAAAATCTAAAATGCCCCAATCATCACATAAGATTTTACCGCTCTCCCCCTCCATCCTCATCATTTTGATGGGATCGCTGGGAGATGTCGCCCGCGGGCTCTGCCTGGTATCCCATTTAAAAAACCATCTGCCCGCAAGCACGGTCACATGGTTGATTGAAAAAAGAAGGACCGATCTGGTCGGCTTTCATCCCCGACTCGATAAAGTTATTGCTTTTGACCGCGCCGGAGGTTTCTCAGGGGTTTGGCAACTTTATACAGCATTGCGCCGTGGGCATTTTGATATTACGCTCGATCTTCAACGCATTTTGAAAAGCGGCATTTTCTCCCTGCTCTCGGGAGCGCGGCGACGGATCGGTTTTCACCGGCGCAATGCCAAGGAATTGAATTGGTTATTTAATAATGAGTATATCCCTTATTGTAGTGAAAACCACTCCAAACTGGATCACTACCTGAAATTTACCGAATACCTGGGCCTGTCTGATCCAAAAACACTGGATTTTGGACTGGCCACCCTCGATGTCAAACGAACGGTCCCACTACAGGTGGTTGATATTCAAAATACTTTTATTGCCGTGGTAATGGGATCCTCCTGGGAATCAAAGGATTGGAACTTCGACGGATACTGCAACATTACGCAGTATATTACCGGAACCCTAAACTGCCAGGCCGTTCTTTTGGGCGGCAATTCCCAGAAACATCTCGCCGCCAGGCTGGTTGAAAAATTGAATTCACCTAAAATAATTGATTTAACCGGTAATACATTGTTCGAGATGACCGCGGTACTCAAATCGGCAGCCGCAGCTGTGGGCCCCGATTCAGGTCCGGGACATCTGGCGGCGGCGGTCGGGACACCCTATGTGACCCTGTTCGGCCCAACACCAGCCAAGAGACATGCGCCTTATGGATGTGAACACCTGGTTGTGCATTCAGATCTCAACTGTGCCCCCTGTTACAAGAAGCAATGTCCCGAACATAACAACCGCTGCATGGTAAATATCAAAATAGATGACGTCGCGGAAAAAATCTCCAGTGCTCTGGGGACGCCATCCACGGCCGGTTGACGTCAACTAAAAGCAGGTTAACATATTCAAGTGACAGCTGAAATTATTAAAATACAACCGCGAACTATTCTGGTTGCATGTCCCAACTGGGTCGGTGATGTGGTCATGGCAACCCCTACCTTTGATTGTATCCGGCAAAATTTCCCCGAGGCCCGGCTTATCGGTCTGATCCGCAGGTACGTCAGGGGGGTCGTTGAGGACGGCCCCTGGTTTGATGACCTTATCGAAATAAATGATAAAACTATCGGCGGCATATTCAATTTGGTATTGCACCTGCGCCGGTTAAAGCCGGATCTATCGGTGGTTTTGCCGAATTCGTTCCGCTCAGCGCTGATTGCCCGGCTGGGAGGCGTCAAGCTCATTTACGGGTATCGCCGTAACGGCCGATCGGCGCTAATAACCGGCGGACCGCAACCCTGGCGCAATAAAAATCATATCACCCCGCGGCCCATGGTTGAATACTACATGGAAATATGCCGTTGGTTGAACTTCAACCCGCCGGCACAGCTGAAACCTCAACTTTATTGCTCTGACACCACTATGGTGAAAGGTGCCCGGCTCATTAAAAGTTACGGCATCGCCCCCGGGGACCTGGTGATCGGCATGAACCCGGGAGCCAAATTCGGCAGTTCCAAATGCTGGCCGCCCGAATATTTCGCCAGATTGGCCGAAATGATTTCGCAAAAAAGGGATTGCAAAATTATGCTGTTTATCGGACCCGGCGAGCAGAATATTGGCCATCAAATCGTAAATCTCAGCCGCACAAAAATCATCAACACCGGCCCGGACAATGTAACCCTGGAGCTCTTAAAACCAATGATACAGCGATGTCAACTGCTGATCACCAATGACACCGGACCCCGTCACTATGCCGTCTCATTTGACGTTCCCGTGGTGGTCATTATGGGACCGACCGATCCACGCTATACGAATGCCAATCTTGAAAAAACGATCGTCCTGCGGCGGGATATCGATTGTGTACCCTGTCACGACAAAGAATGCGCGCTGCATCACAGCTGCATGACGGAAATTATGCCGGAAGCGGCGTTGCAGGCCGCTGAAAAATTGCTGCCGGAGCATTGATAATCTATGAAATCTGAATTTTATCGGGAAAAATGGTCAAACCTGAAGACTCAAATTATTACCCCGCAGAATTTCAGGCGCCTGTCGCAACTAATCGCATATTCATTCATGGATGCCTATCTGAAAGATCGTCACTATGAAGACGGCTATATTGAACTGCTCTGTGAAATGACAACGTTCTCGCAAGATACCGACCACAGCGATATCGCCGCCCGGGCTCTCTTCAGTATTATCATTGAAAGCTTATGTGATGATTTTGAAGACCTGCAAACAGAAACGTATAATCGCGTCATGGCCCAGATCATATCGTATTGCCGTAAACTTCAAGGCGCTAAAGCGCTAGATCGCTACCTGCAGGAATTTCAAATTTACACCCGCGACGATCTGTTGGCTCGTATCAACAAGATCCGCATGGATAACAAGAAGCTATCACGGAATCGCAGGGTGGAGAAAATTTTGCTTCTGTCACGGGTAACCATTGGGGCCGATGTGGTCATTACCAGCATTATTATTCAACGGCTGGCCAAATTATTTCCAGCGGCGGAACTGGTATTGATCGGCGGCGATAAACTCGATGAAATATACGGCGGCAACTCCAACATCCGATTGAGCCGTGTCGCCTATAACCGCAATGGTGGATTGCTCGGTCGCTTATCCAGCTGGCAGTCGGTACTCAATATTATTGACCGCGAGCTGGCGGTCTGCCCTCTGGCGAATACCATCCTGATAGACCCGGATTCCCGCTTATCGCAACTCGGTGTCCTGCCCATCATCGACCTGGACCACTATTTCTTTTTTGACAGTCGATCTGCGGTCTCTTTTTCCGATGATCTTTCCATGGCGCAATTGACCAATGCCTGGATAAACAATATAACGGATGAAGAGGATTTTTGTCATTCCATGGTTTGGCCGGATCCGTCAAATCTGCAAAAAGCGGCTCAATTGTATACCAAACTACAAAGCAATGGTGCACGCCGGGTGATCGCCCTTAATTTTGGTGTGGGTGGAAACCCGCGCAAAAAAGTGGGCGAGCGACTGGAGCTGGATCTTTTGCTGAGCCTGCTGCAGGAGCCTAATACGGTTATATTGCTGGATAAGGGGTTTGGTGATCTTGAACTCCAAAGCTCCGAGTCTCTAATTGCCGGGGTCAAGGCCAAGGGCTTTGCTGTCCATAATGCAGTGCTTGACCACAGCCTGGGAGATACCCAACTCGACGGGGGCGTCATCGGCCTGCAGACCCGTATTGGTGAGATTGCTGCAATTATCGCCAATTGTGACGAGTATATCGGTTATGATTCCGCCTGTCAGCATATCGCAGCCGCTTCAAGGACACCCTGTTTGACGATATTTGCAGGCTCAAATAACATGCGGTTTATTCGCCGTTGGAGCGCTTATGGGCCAAACACCAGCAAAATTGTACATGTCGATACCCTCAGCGATCCGTCCGCTATCGACGTGGAGGATATCATTACAAGGATTATGAATGAGCGCAGGGCCGAGCAGTAACGCAATTAGTTTGGACGTTAAACAGCATCTTACAGTCTATAATATATCAGAGTTTAAAGGTGTCAGTCTATCCGACACCTTGAATTTATTGATTTGACTAAAATGGACAGGATACCTTTATTCGACATTCGACAATTGTCATCCGACATTCAAAAACCTTATCCCTAAACCCAGAACCTTTTAACGGTTAACCATGAAAATACTGTTCATCTACCCTAACGCCGGCTCCCAGCTGGGATTCAATTACGGTATTGCCCACCTATCGGCGGTCCTTAAAAAAGCCGGGCATGAGGTCGCCCTCTGGCAGCTGTGTGAAGATATTGCGCCGCTACCTTCGGAAAAAGAGTTCAGCGATCGCCTAAAACAGGAAGCAGCCGATATCATCGGATTATCCGTGGTCACCAACCAGTGGCCCTACACCGCAAAGCTGGCCGCATGGGCGCGCAAGGCAAGCCGTGCACCACTTGTTTGCGGCGGCATTCATACCATGGCCGCCGGCGAAGAGATTCTACAATCCGGCTTGTTTGACTATATTATGCGCGGCGAAGCAGAAGAGGCTCTGGCCGAGTTCGTTGACAAATTTCAGCGGGGAGAGGATCTATCGAAAGTCCGAAATCTGGGTTTTATGCAAGACGGGGCCGTGCACTTAAATCCCTTGCGGCCACTGCCGGATCTGCAAAATCTGCCATTTAAAGATTACGGGATATTTAATTTTCAAGATATCATCGATGCCAAAAACGGATGGGTCGGGCTGATGGCATCCCGCGGTTGCCCTTTTTCCTGCACTTACTGTTTTAATCACCAGCTGGTTTCACAATACCGTGAGGATCTGCATTGCAGTTTTAAAGGACTGAATTACATCCGACATTTCGCAGTCGATCAGTTGATGAAGGAAATCGATTACCTGCAGAAAAATTTTGAAAACATCTCAATGTTTATCCTGGACGATGATCTGTTTACCTTTTATCGCCCGTACGTCGAGCAGTTTTGTGAGGCCTACCGTAAAATCAGTACCCTGCCCTTTGTGGTCAACGCCCATGTCGGCTTTTTTGATGAGAGCAGAGCACGCTGCCTGGCCGAGGCCGGCTGCAAAATCGTTAAATTCGGTGTCGAAAGCGGCAGTCAGCGCATCCGGAGTCAGATTTTGCAGCGCCGAATGACAAATCAGAATATCATCAATGCCATTGATATCGCCCACCGGTACGGACTGCACACCTCGGTTTTTTTAATGATCGGGTTGCCTGATGAAACCCAGGACGATGTCATGGCGACCATCCGGTTGATGGCAGAAGCCAAGCCCGGGCGTTACCGCTGGTCGTTTTTCTTCCCTTTTCCCGGCACTAAAGCTTATGAACTGAGCCAGAAAGGCGGCTATATCGATTTTGATAAGATGGCCAACATGGAAAACTTTACCGACGCCTCCTGCCTGAAATTCGGTCAAACCCATGATCTGTTGCTGAAAAAAGTCGGCCGTGTCATGCCCTGGTTTGTCAACGCCCATTCGGACCTGCCGGTGGCGGATTTTTATCGCAAAAAAATAGGAGAAATCCTGACGTTGGACGAAGCGTCCTGGCAGGCAAGGGTTCCTCACCTGGTGCAGGAAGACCGCGAGATTTCGGCCGACTTCGTCAAACAGGGGTTAAGCCACTATGCCACCAAATACAACCGTTTTATGGGGGTAATATCAGACTTTTTTCTCAACGAGTAATAGCCGTGGCATAATAGTAATCATAACACCTCACGTTCGCGTGTTGGCTAAAGCAAATAATGCCAGAAGGAACTTCGATATTATAAACAATTGCTTATTGTTTCGAAGCGGGCTTCTGGATTGCTTCCCGGATCTTGTGGGATAAATTTTGTATATTGAATGGTTTTTGAATAAAACTGTGGGAGCTTTGTTTTAGAATATCATTGGCCACACCGTCCATGGTGTATCCGCTGGACAACAGCACCTTGACCCGGGGATCTATTTTTTTTAACCGTTCATAAGTTTCACTGCCATTCATTTCAGGCATTATCATATCCAGAATTACCAGATCAATTTCCGTGGCGTTTTGCCGGTAAATTTCTAAACCCTCGTTGCCGCCCGCTGCAACCAGAACCTCATAACCCAGTTTTTCCAACAATGCTTTTCCGACATCAAGAATCATATCTTCATCATCAATCAGGAGAATCGTCCCGGTCCCCGAGAACTGTTTTCCAGGCACAATTTCAGCTTTGCTGACGGGTTTATCGGAAGCCGGCAGAAAGATATTAAAGGTAGTCCCTTTGTTTTTTTCACTATGGGCGACGATAATTCCATCGTGGTTTTTAATAATACCATAAGCTGAGGCCAGTCCCAGGCCGGTCCCCCGCCCTCTTTCCTTGGTGGTAAAAAACGGATCAAAAATTCGTTTACAGGTTTCATCATCCATTCCGATGCCGGTATCGCTAATCGCTATCTCGACATATTTGCCGGATTCGATGAGGAACGGTTTGACAAAATTTTCATCGAGTCTGCTGTTTTGGGTCTGGATGTAAAGCTGGCCGCCGCCGGGCATGGCCTGCCAGGCATTGACATACAAATTCAGCAGCACTTGATCAATCTGGCTGCTGTCGACTTCCACTGGCCAGATATTTTCCTGCAATTTAAGATGGATCGACAGCTCCTTTTTGGTGCGTGCAAACATGTTTGCGCTTTTTTGGATTAAATGGTTCAAATCAACCGGTGTAATTTGATACTTGCCACCCCTGGCAAATCCAAGCAGCTGATTGGTGAGATCCACGGCCCGCTTGACGTGATCTTCAACCCCTTTGAGTTGTTCATAATGCGACATAGATTGATCAGTGTCCAGTAACATCAAAGAGGTTCGGCCCTGTATTCCCATCAGCAGATTGTTAAAGTCGTGGGCAATGCCCCCAGCCAGGGTACCGATTGCCTGCATGCGTTCGGCTTTCTGCAACTGATCCTGCAGATGCTCCTGTTCGGTGATATCCCGCAAAACGCCCTGAACAGCTGTTTGCTCCTGAAACGTGACTAATGAGGTGGATACCTCCGCCCGGAAAAGGGATGCATCCTTGCGAATAACCTGGTAAACTTGGCGGTCATACTTCATAAACTTGCCCTCTAACCGTTCCCGGATCAAACCGGAGATATGGTCCCGGTCTTCTGGATTAACAACGTCCCACAGGGTCAGCGCGAGTCCTTCCGCCATGGTGTAGCCAAACAAACTACATATGCGGCGGTTTAAAAACAGAAAGCGCCCTGAAGGTATCTGGCAGATAAAATAACCGTCCAAGGTGTTTTCCACCAGGGATCTATAACGCCCTTCGCTCTGCTGCAGGGCCAATTCGATCTGCTCACGTTTGGCAATATCCCGCAACAGCTTTTGATTAACCTGTTTTAACTCGGCGGTGCGCTCGTCGACGCGCAGCTCCAGGCGTTCATTTATCTCGGATAATTTTTCACTGGCCTCGCTGAGATTTTGCCGCATTTGATTGTAGGTATCCCCGAGCAGTTGAAATTCATCATTAGTTCCCAGTTTGACGTCTTCGTGATTGGCAATTTGAGCGTCTTTCATTGAATCCACTAATGCCCCCAGGGGATTCAGGACAATCTTGCGAAATTGTATCCGAAAAAAGAAATTAAACGTGAAAAGTGCAATGGCTGTAAACAGCAGTACAAAGGCGATGATGGTGAGTTTGGCTTTGGTTAGCGAGGAGTTGTCCCGGATAAGCAGCAGCGAATAATGCTCATTGGAATCTTTACCAGGCAGGCGAATCGGTTCATAGTATATGGTGGAAACTTTATTTTCCAATCGGATGTTTTCGGCCATTCCGCTACTGCCGCTCAGGGCCTTGGAAACGATCTGCGAAACCCTGTAATCCCAATCCAGTTTGACTTCTTTGGTTTGATGATAGCCGGTTTTATCCTGAATAGAGCCGCCGGCTTCATTTCTGATGAGAACATTTTTTGTCAGTTTGTTCAAGTTGTAAAGTTCGCGCAGTTTGTTCCGGTCGGGATGCGCAATAATCACCCCCTCAGGATCGATGACAACGGCATACAGGTCTTTGGTATCCAGGTAGTTTTGGACCATGCGTTGCAGTTCATCAAAATTGATATCCGTACCCATAACCCCGATAAACCGGTTGTCTTTATGGATTGGATGAAAGGCCGAGGCCACCGGCTTATCACCGGTCATCGAGTAGTATGACTTGGACATGAAGGACCGGTAGTTTCGATTGCCCGTTATCTTGCGAAACCACCAGCGCTGTCCCCGGTGGCCCAGCGGACCAAAACTGCGACTGGTCTGGTCGCCGGAAGCATCCTGCACAAAAAAAAGTTCCACAAAATCATAGATATTCTGGGTATTAATCAGCAAGGCGGGTCCGCTGTTATTTTTGGCCCCCAGTGAGGTGTCAAATTTCTGGTTATAGACGGCCAGGCGGTCGGACCAATCCGGCGGCGCAGCAGCCACGTGTTGGATGATTTCCGGGTTAATGGATAACAGGTAGTTTAAGGTGAAGGCATGATCAATAAAACCTTTGACGCTGCTGGCAAGTCCTTTCATGTGCAGTTTGTCTTTTTCAATCACATCCGTAGAATAGCGATGCAGCATAAACAGCGTGATCGTCACCGATGAGATCACAATCGATATGACAACAGACAAAAAAATTAAGAGATTGAATTTTGAGGCGACTGTTTTCTGTTTCATGGTGAATTCTCTGCCAGGTCCCAGAAAAGGCCGGCCATTAACTGCAAGCCCTCTCTGACGATAGGGGCCAGAAGGTGTTCATTGGGTGCATGCTGCGAGCAGCCGCCGTAAGAATGCGGCACCCAGATCGTCGGTAAGCCGAGAATGTCGCTGAAGGCATCGTTGGGGATGGTTCCGCCAAGGTTGGGCAAAAAGGCCGGCTTTTGTCCGCATGTTTTCTTCATCGATGACACGGCCCATTGGGCCCAGGGATTGTCCGGATCCATGCGGGTGGCCGGATACCAGCTTTCACGCGGCGGTATGATTTCGATCATGGAAAAGCCGTTTTTGTCGAGGTGTTTGCGAACGGCCGGAATGAAATCAGCCGGGTTGCAGCCGGCCACGAACCGTACGTGCATCCGTGCCCAGGCGCCGGGCGGCACGGCGTGGACCGGGGCCGCCGGATTGCCGCATTCAAAGGCCAGCACCTCCAGCGTGTTCCAGCCGTAAACTTTTTCGGCCCGGCTGAGTCCGGGTTCGCCCCAGTCCGGATCGATCTCAGGACCTTCGCGTCCCGTTACCTCCAGCTCGGCCAGGGCCCGCTTCACCGGATCCGGTATGCTCGCGGGCTTGAGCCCGTCAACGAGGATACGGCCCCGGGCGTCGACCAGCGACGCGATGGCGTGGGCCAGGATGATTCCAGGGTTGGCCAGCAGCCCGCCCCAGTTGCCGGAGTGATGGCCGCCGTCTCTGAGATTGCAGTGTAAATCGAAATTATAGTATGATCGACTGCCGCCGAAAAGGGTTGGTTTTTGCGGATCGATGCGCGGTCCGTCCGAGGCAATAAACACATCAGCGGCCAGGGCTTCTTTTTCCAGGCCACAGACTTGGTGCAGACCGGGTGACCCCATCTCCTCGCCCATCTCGATTAATACTTTGGCGTTGAATCCCAGCTGCCGGCGCTCCTCCAGGACACAGGCCAGGGCGGCCAGGTTGATGGCATGCTGACCCTTGTTGTCGGCGGCGCCGCGCCCGTACCAGCGGTCACCCTCTGCAATCACCCGCCAGGGCTCGAGTCCCTCCCGCCAACGGCCGTCCATGGCCAGCACCGTATCACCGTGGCCGTAGGTCAAGACCGTGGGCAGGCCATTGCCTTCCAGCCGCTGTGCGATCAGCATAGGCAAGCGGGGATTGACCGGGTTTTCCACCAGCCGGCAGCTGAAGCCCATATTTTCCAGATAAGGAGTAATTGCCCCGGTCAGATAGGTCTGCAGGGGATCGACACAGGCTTCGTTTTGGCTTTCGGTCGGATGCGCAACCCAGCGGCTCAATAAATCGAAAAAGGTGCCATCGTCAAATATTGCCCTTGCACGGGCTACTGCATTTTCACGGCTCATATTTATTCTCCTCGCAAAAAAATGTGATAAAGGCAGCGTTAGTCAGGATAGTGGCACTCCACCAGCCGGTCGCCTTCAAGCGCCGGCTGCGGCACAACAGCTGCACATGTATCGTCAGCCTTGGGGCAGCGCGGATGGAATGTGCAGCCCGGCGGTGGGTCGATGGGATTGGGGTAGGCCACGCCGAGGTGGGTATCGGGCAATCCCAGGGTTGGATCCGGGGTCAACACGGAAGCAAGCAGGGCTTGGGTGTAGGGATGGCGCGGTCGCTTGAACAAATCAGCGGTGTCCGCCTCTTCCACGATTCGGCCCAGGTACATGACCACCACCCGGGTCGCCATATGTTCGACCACAGCCAGATCATGGGTGATAATAACATAGGTCAGGTTCAATTCTCGCCTTAGATTTAAGAGCAAATTTAAAATCTGGGCCTGAACCGATACGTCTAAGGCGGACGTCGGTTCATCGCACAAAACCACTTCCGGACGCATGATTAGTGCCCGCGTCACGGCCACCCGCTGCCTCTGGCCGCCGGAAAGCTGGTTGGGGTAGTTATATTTAAGACGGGGTGGCAGACCGACTACTTCCATGATATCATCAACCTTTGCCTCCCACTCGAACCGGCTGCCTGCCAATCCTAAAGCCCGGATAGGCAGGGAGATAATTCTGGCAATCGATTTGCGGGGGTTCAATGAAGAATAGGGATCCTGGAAAACCGGCTGCACCCGACGTGCGATGTCTTTTGGGCTGATCGACGACATCGATTTTCCGGCGATGCAAATCTCTCCGGCGGTCATTTTTTCCAGACCCAGTATCATTTTGGCCACCGTAGTCTTGCCGCAGCCGGATTCCCCGACCAATCCAAGGACTGAACCTTTGGGCACCGTCAGGTTGACGCCGTTGACGGCCTTCAGCGGCCGCTTGCCTTTAAAAGCGCCGGCACTGACCCGGTAGGTCTTGGTCACATTTTCGATTCGCAGGGCCGGTTCGGCCATCTTACTTCCTCCGAAACCTGTCGGCCAGTTGTTTTAGGTCAAAGACACAGCGATAACTGCGGCCGGGCGCAATTTCAACAAGATCGATGTTTTTGGCACTGCAGGCCTCGTGGGCCAGAAAGCAGCGATTGCGAAAAGGGCAGCCCCACAGGTCACCGATCGGGGTCGGCACGATTCCGGGGATGGAACCCAGTTCCTGACCGGGTTGGGTTTTCCCCGGCACGGGAATGCAGTCCATAAGTCCCCGGGTGTATGGATGGATCGGGTTTTGAAAAACCTCTGTGGTATGACCGGTTTCCACCACCAGGCCGCAGTACATGACTGCCAGACGATCGGCGACCCGGGACACAACCCCCAGATCGTGGGTGATGAGAATCTGGCCCATGTCGAATTCCTTCTGGATGGAAGCCAGAAGCTCCAGAATCTGGGCTTGAATCGTCACGTCCAGGGCAGTTGTCGGCTCATCGGCAATGATCAGGCTCGGTCCGCACATCAAGCCCATGGCGATCATCACCCGCTGCCGCAGACCGCCGGAAAGCTGGTGAGGGTACTGTTTGAGGCGTGAAGCTGCTCCGGTTATGCCGACCTTTTCCAATAAAAAGACTGCCCGGTCGCGGGCCTCCTTCTTTGAGACCTTGCGGTGCTCGAGCAGGGCTTCTTCAAGTTGATTGCCGATGGTGTAGCAGGGGTCCAGCGAGGTCATGGGCTCCTGAAAAATCATGGACATGCGGGCCCCGCGGATGCCGATCATATCGGTTTCGGCGGCGTCCATCAGGTTGCGGTTTTCAAAGCGCAAAGTCCCGGCCCGCCGAATCGCTCCCGTGGGCAGCAAATTCATAATGGCCAGGGCCGTCATGGACTTGCCGCAGCCCGACTCTCCCACCAGACTCAACGTCTCACCCTTGGCGACTGTAAAACTGACGTCCCGCACCGCATGCAGCAGGCCGGCAGGCAGGGGCAGGTCTACGTTCAGAGTTTCGACTTCCAGCAGCGCGCTCATGCCCTGCCCTCCGGCGCGGTCACGTCGTGCAATCCGTCGCCTAGCAGATTAATGCCCAGCACCAGAATAAACAGCGCGGCACCCGGTATGGTGATCAGATACGGATCAAACAGCATAAATTCCCTGCCTTCGGAAATCATCAAGCCCCAGGAAGGGGTTGGCGGCTGCACCCCCATTCCCAGAAAAGACAGGGCAGCCTCCAGCAGGATGGCCCGGCCCACCTCCAGGGTAGCCACCACTACCAGGTTATTCAGCAGGTTGGGCAAAATTTCCCGGCTCACGATCCAGAAAGTCGAACAACCGGCCGCCTGGGCGGCCGGTACATAGTCCATGGATCGGATCTGCTGGGTGGTGGCCCTGAGCACCACCGCAAATCGATCCCAGATGAGACATCCCAGCGTAATGATGACAATCTGCATCGATCCGCCGATCAGAGCAACTACGGCAAGTGCCACCAGGATGGCCGGCAGAGACAGGCGCACCATGATGATAAAGCTGACGACCATATCCACCCGGCCGCCAAAGTAGCCTGCCGCCAATCCCAGGCCGGCGCCGATGCCGGCCGCTATAAGGACACAGGCAAATCCGATCAACAAAGAGATGCGGCATCCGTATATAACGCGGCTCAGGTAATCACGACCGAGGTTGTCGGTGCCCAGCGGATGCTGCCAGGTTCCATCCCCGTGCCAGACCGGGGGGATCAGTCTCCGGGTGAGATCCTGGTTATAGGGATCGTGAGGTGCGATGACCGGGGCCAGAATAGCCATCAGAAGAACAAGTACCAGCGCGGTAGCGCCGATAAGAAATCCCTTGTGCCGGGTCATGCGGTGGCGCATGATCTGCCCCGGAGTCGGGAAAACGACCTCCAGGCCCAAACCGGCCTCGGCGGAATCAATCACGGAATTGGGGTTATTTACTTTTGGCATGGATTACCTGACCCGTATGCGTGGATCCAGAAACGCATTCAGCAGATCACTTAAAAAAGTCAAAAAAACATAGATTATCGACAGCAACAGCACGATGGCCTGGACCACCGGTAAATCGGAGCGGTAAACGGATTGCAAGGCTAAAAAACCGATACCGTGAATCGCAAAGACCGATTCGATTATGAACGAGCCCCCCAGCATAAAACCCAGCTGAACAGCAGCCAGCGCCACCACCGGGATGATCGCGTTGCGCAGGGCATGTTTGTAAAGTATCTTGGGCCAGCGCAGCCCCTTGGCCCGGGCGGTGCGGATGTGATCCGAAGCGAGCACTTCCAGCATTCCGGAACGCGTCAGTCGCATGAACGCCGGTGTGGCATAATATCCCAAGGCGATGGTGGGCATCACAAAATGAGCCCAGCTGTCGCTGCCGGATATCGGCAGCCAGCGCAGGTAAACCCCGAAAAAAATGATCATAATCAGGCCGAACCAGAACGAGGGCATGGCCTGTCCCATGACCGAGATGGACAGGGCGATCCGGTCGATCCAGGTGTTGGGACGGGTCGCCGCCAGAACTCCTAAAGGAATGGACAGCACAATCGCGAAGGTCAGGGCACACAATCCCAGGGTCATGGTGACGCCGATCCGATCCCCGATCACGGTCGTCACCGGCTGGTTAAAATACGGTGATTCGCCAAAATCCCCCTGCAGGGCCCGATAGCCCCACTCCAGGTACTGAATGATGATCGGCCGGTCAAAGCCGTAATGCTTGCGGACGTATTCGATTTCTTCGGCCGAGGCGTTTTCACCGGCCAGGGCAATCGCCGGATCGCCCGACATGCGAATCAACATAAAACTGACCAGGGAAACGGCAAATGCCACCAGGATTGCAAGACCGAGTCTGCGGATAGTGTAAACCAGCATTGTCCTGTCTGTTCGTATATTAACTGTAAATCCCTGCTATTGAAAAGATAGCGGGTGCAAAGGTCTTAAATTCGAGTTGGCATGTTGGAGCAATGGATTCGTGGGGGAGTGGTAATTACGGATTCAGCTCTAATATAATATTTTTTTTTGGATCTATCTACAAATTAAAGGATAATACCATTTTACCCCCCTCCCTCAATCCCTCCCGCAAGGGGAGGGAAGCTAAACTCCTCCCCCTCGACGGGGGAGGCCGGGTGGGGGTGAAATAAAATAGATAATCATCTTACCCTTATTTTGGTATATAGGCCCATTTTTTTATTAAGCTGATTTCAGTCGTCGAAACAAGATCCGCTTTTACCATTAAACTCCACCGATCCATCGTTCCAGCATTTTACTAACATGTATCCACGCCCCTTTGAAGTGAATTCAAGCAGGGGCATCGGATGCCTGATTATCTACTTCCACCTGGCGCGGTAAAAACGGGGTACCGCATCCGGATAGGGAGTGAAATCCAGATCCTTGCTCATGCAGTTGTTGGAAACCCAGGTAAAGAGCGGCGCCCAGTACGCCTGGTCGGCAATACGCTGCAGCGCTTTTTTATAGACAGCTTTGCGGGCTTCGGGATCGACGGTTGAGTCACCTTCATCCAACCAGTCACGGACCTGCGGATCCTGAGCCATGTCATCCGGTTGAAATTTAAACCAGTAGCTGGTGATAGCCGAGATATCATTAATCGAGTAAGATCCCCAGGTTTGATAATTGAGCTGTACTTTACCGGCACGATTTCTTTCCCTCAAAGCCGAATATTTCATCATCACCAGTTTGGCTTTGATACCCACTTCTCTCAAGTAACCGACCATGGCTTCGGCATAGGGCCGATCGCGATAGCCGTACAGGGTCGTTTCAAAACCATTGGGGTAACCGGCTTCGGCTAAGAGTTTTTTAGACTCCTCCGGATTGTATTCGTACCCAACCACATCCTGGGTGCAGCCGAACTGGGTTGGAAAACAAGCCGCGTTCACAACCCGTGACTGCCCCCCAACTAGATTTTTTCTGATGGCTTCGCGATCAATGGCGTGGTTAACGGCCTGGCGCACTTTGAGGTGTTTATAGGGATTGTCGATTCCATGGATCTTTTCCGACCGATTGGAGGCATCCATAAACAAAAAACCCACCCGCATGGTCTCTGCCGCAACTACCTTGACATTGGGCACCTTGGCCAGATTCTTGGCCTGATCCGGTGGAACGAGCCAGATCCAGTCAAGACCACCGGTCATCAGCTCGGCCACTTTGGTATTGACCTCGGGAATAGTACGCCAGACAATCTTACCGATGGATGGTTTACCTTTGGGGCTGTCCTTAAAGTAATCTTCGTTTTTCACCAGCACATAACGCCTACCGGGTTCAAGCTCGACACATTTGTAGGGGCCGGTACCAATGGGCTTGAGTCCGAAACCCTTGGGACCGACTTTGGCATAGTAGTCTTTGGGATAAATCGGGTTGGCACCGGACAAAAACTCAAAAGCCGCCGGAAAGGGCTTGACCAGATTGATGCGAACTTTGTAGGGTCCTAGCTTTTCCACATTTTTCATCCAGTCTATATAGTTGCGGTTCAGAGCGCCGTTTTTGGGATCGATAACCCAGTTCAACGTATACACCACGTCATCGGCGGTCATCTCCTGCCCGTTGTGGAATTTAACACCCTGTCTCAACTCGATGACCAGGGCGGTGTCACCGTCCCATTTGAATGTCTTGGCCAGGAGTCCTTTATACTCGTAGGTCTCGGGATCACGCCACAGTAGGTTGTCAAAGACATGCCGGGCGAAAACAATTCCCTCCCGGGCATTATTGAAGTAGCGGTCGACGTTCTCAAGCTCTTTCTCGAGGGCGACGTAGAGCGTGTCGTTCTTTTTGCCGGCCCAGGCCGGTGAGAACAAAAAGGCTATGGCCATCAGCGCGATCAGGCCGCAAACGGTTAATCGATTAATCCTTTTTTTCATATGCCACCTCCCCCTTTAAAGTTAATGATAGTGAGTGCCAACATTTGACTAGTCGTCCCGATGCCCACAAAACGGTCGGAAAAGATCATCCTGCGGTTTTTTCAAGATCGGGCATTCCTACATAGCATTGGGCTTTGAATGATGTCAACAGACAGTCAAGAATTCGGAAGAGGGAATGTGGAATTCGGAAAAAAAGAATAAATTTATTAGACGCAGGGTTCACTGGATAAGACGGATGGTTGACGGTAGACGGTAGATGGGGTTGAGAAGATGGAAAATTTCCGACTTCGATTCGGCTGTCTACGACATGAGCTCTAGCCGAATTTAGCTCTTCACAGGCCGCTTTCCCTCAGGTGGCTCAGCCCCCTATTGGCTGGAGGCCGCAATCCGACTTCCACCCTCAGTCATCTTTCCAACTTCCCCATTCCGACTTTCAACTTCAATTATCTGTCCTCTTAAACCTGACACCTGACACCCGACACCTGAAACCTTTTTTTCGACTTCCGCGTTCCCACTTCCGAATTCAGTTATAGAGGTGTCCAAGAAAATAATTCATCTGTTTGTACCACCAGGGCCAGTCATGGTTGACATCATGACCCCAGTAGTCGATCCAGGCGGGAACGGACTTCTCCCTCAGCAGGTAATCCAGATAGCGTGTATCTTCAATGGCTTCTTCTTCCCAGGCGCCCTGCCCCACACAAACGACAATCTTGCTGCGGCGATATTGCTCAAGGTACCGCAAATTACTCATGCCGGGTAAATAACTTATGGGGGAGTTGAAATAGACGCCGGGAAGATCGTCCGCGGACAGCTGAAATTCCGGTCGATCGAGGCGATATAGGCCGCTTAGAGCAATGGTTCCTTTGAATACGTCCGGATGTCTTAAAAAAAAGTTGACCGCATGGTAGGCCCCCATGCTGCAGCCATTGGCCATCACCCGCGTTTGCGGTGACCGGCAGTGGTCGCGGATAAACGACATAACCTCTTGAACGATGTAACGGTCGTAGGCCTCATGGCGCGCATTGCGATCCGGTGGGGCGACCGCAAAATTGTACCACGACTCCTCATCGACACTGTCCACGCAATACAGTTTGATTTTCCCGCCATTGATAAAACCGGCAATGGCCTCGATCATGCCCAGGCCTTCGTAATCAAAATAGCGGCCCCGTGAGCAGGGAAAAACGATAAAAGGCTTACCCCAGTGTCCATAAATTTTCAGCGCCATTTCGCGCTTCAAATTATTGCTCCACCACTGATGTTCTTCTACATGCATCGGTTGTCCTTTTTGATATTTTAGTTTTGAGTGTTGGGGATCGTATCGGAGCGGGATAAATTGGCCACCCGGCTGACGTTTACTACAAACGGTGTGCATAGCAAAAAAAATCCACCCAAACTCTCCAGAGCTTCTTCCAGGTTCGATGAATAGGGCGGCTTCCAGGATGTATCCCAAAGAATCAGCCAGCCAATGCGTTTTACAATGCCGCGATCGAGCAATTGGGAGCTCAGATAACACACAAAGCACATACCCAGAAACGATGTGGCCCATCTGGACCGCATCAACGATCTGATTCTTTGCGGATTGCGTCTCCCGTAAATGATGAGTCCGATGATGGCGGCATAGAGCACAAAGGTTGAGCCCTGGCCGGTGAGTTCGCGCGCTAATACAAATACGCTTAAAACCAGCAAAAAGCAGAATGCGACATCGCGGGTCAAGCGCCACCTCACCAGTGAAGACAGTAAAAATCCCGTCAATAAAAGCGGATGCACAATTTCCATCAGGGGCTTGAAAACGTCGGAATCACCCCAACCCAGGAAGTTGGCATCACATAGGCTGTAGACAAGGACGATAAACAGGACCGGCACAACCAGCAGTCCCCATATAAAATCACGCCGTGCCCATTTGAGCACGGCGGTTAGAAAACGGCCGACGGCTTGAACAAGTTGGACCAGCTTTGAGGTCGATGGAATCATATTTTTTATTACCTGAATTTGCATACAATGCACAACATAAAAATTTTTGCGTCCGTACTTTTCCCGAGACTACGCTAGGTAAATGCGGCCCATACGGTGCGGTATTGGCGCAATTTATAGGTTTCAGGTGTCGGGTTTCGGGTGTCAGGGAGTTGAGATATTGGATCCTGAAACCTGAACACTGATACCTGAAACCACAAATAACTTGGACAGATGGCATAGCCGATTGTCTCTGAACTGGCCCAGAGGACCAGGTTTTCCGCGACAAAACAAATTGTTGATGTGATGTCGTTCGGCGCCTAGGGCGGCGACCTTTGGTATAAAATGTATTTCATGGTTGGTTGGCGGTGGATTTTTTGATAGCCTTCGGGCACTTCACATCCGCTGTCCTTGGCAATGAGAAGATATTCGTTGCCCATTACAGGAGTCAAACTGGCTCTATAAAACCGCATCATATCCGCAAATAGCCAGTCGTTGTATATCATATCTGCCGGACAGGCCGAAATCGTAATCCGTTCAGGCAGAACGATATTTTGCAGATAGATATCACGGTAAAATGGTTTTCGCTTTTTATTTTCATCTTTTTTATAAAGCATGCTGGCAAATGCCGCCGCGAAGAAAACCACGGCGATTATTATGACACCGTTCTTTACCGGGTGTCTATTTTTTAATATCCCTTCTATTTTGTCTGCAACACGATCGGTCAGAAAGGCTAAAGCCAAGACATAAAACGGATAGGATTGGAAGATATATCGATTATGCTGACGGGTGCTTATTAAAAACGGCAGACTGCTGGCCAGTCCGATGAGTAAAAAAAACAAGGCTTGTCGGCTAAATCTAATTTGACGAAAAGACACGCGTGTCAAGATCATAAAAAAACCGGCGACCAGAACCGGAACCGCCATTTCAGATACCCAACGCTCAACCAGATACCAGTGGCTGTCGCCGGCCGCGCGTTCGCTGGTGAGGCTGGCGAGGACCTGCTGTTTCCAGAAACCGCGCCAGAAATCTGCGCTGTCAGGGTATAAATATAAGGTTGTCATAAAGACGATCGCAAAGACGACAAGCGCCAAAATCGTGCTGACAACAGCTTTAGAAAACTTTGAATGTAAGGCCAACCAGGCCAGGGCCGGTACGGCAAAAGTGAAAAAGGCCACCGGTCCTTTGGCGATAAACCCAAGATAAATCAATACCCCGGATAATAAACTGAAAAGGATCGTGTGTCTGGAGCCGACCGCGCTGCGATAGGCGGCATAGGCGGCAATAATCGCCAGTATCGTATAGGTACTGACGAGACGATTTATCTGCATCATATAGGTAAATATCGGCAGCGGCACGATCAGCAGCAGCGGCCACCAGTTGCCCAGTGGCGGCAGCTGAAAATCTTGCCGTACCCGACGCCAGAACCATGCCATACAAGCAAGGATGACCAGACCGACCCATATTCCGTAAAAGGCCTCCAGATACGGCCCATCACCAAAAAGCTTAAAAAAATGGGATTGAATCCAGAACACCAGCGGCGGATGTTCATGGAACACCGGATGAATGGTATCATCCAGATAAGGTTTCCAAAACGTTCCGACACCATCCGCCATGTTTCTGGCGACAGAGGCATACTCGACTCCGTCGCCGTGTATTCCCAGCCGCAACAGCTTGAAGCCGAGCAACAAAAAATAAAGCGTGAGTACGAATAAGATTAGAACTTTTCCGGCTGAAAGTCTTGTAAGCATGCGGATTGCAGGTTATGAAAACTTAATTTCAATTTGTTTGGTGAACATAGTTTACAATTTCTAAAATTTGATCCATGCTTTTGGATCGAAAAATATAGCCGATATCGCCCAGAGCGCTGCTGAAAACCCCGGGAACGCTTTCAATCTGAACCATGAAGTCACCGTAGCGCGACAGGATGTCCTCATGGCGATGCGCATAGGACCGGTTGAATTTACGGCTGGCATAGCAGCAATGATATTCCCGTTTGTATTTGAATTCCGTTTTCTGCTGAACCAGCAATTCAGACCAGATACGATAGATATCGATGTCACAGGCATAGTTAAACATATCGGTCGTGAAACCACCCGGCGGCCGCATGTTAACCTCCAGCGCAACATACTGGCCGGCCGCCGTCTGGAAAAATTCGATGTGAAAAAACCGTTCCCGCACCTCAAATGCCTTGAGACATGCGCGGCCGATTTTTTCAAGCGACTCCGGGATATCGCGCAAGGAATAGTAATATAGATGGTTGGCTTCATTGACGGTTTCCATAATGCCCTGGCTGAATTTATGGGCCGTGTAAAAAACCGGGTTGCCGTTGCGATCCGCTAATCCATCAAAGGAATAAATGCTACCGGATATGAATTCTTCCATAATATAGTCTGTATCGGACTTGTTTTCAAAAAAAGTATTGGTATCCTGGCTACTGTTGAGCCGATAGGTGGCGAGGGCTCCCACCCCGACATCAGGCTTGGCAATTACCGGATAGCCGGTCTCAAGAATCAAAGCGTGCGCATCATCCACGGTTTGGACGACCTGTCCGCGGGCAACCGGGACACCGGCTTCACTAAATTTGACCTTCATGCGGGATTTACGGCGAATGAAATCAATATCACTGCCGCGCACACCCAAAATATTGAAATCGTCCCGCAGCCGTGCTTCGATGCTCAGCCAGTATTCATTGAGGGAGTCCAGGCGATCGATTTTACCGTAACGGTGGGTGAAAAATCCGCAGGCCCGCACCAGTGCATCGTAGTCGTGCATGTCATTGACTTGATAATACTCGGTCAGTGTGCTGCGAACCTCCTGTGATAAATTATCAAATGGTTCATCACCGACCCCCAGAGCATTGGCTCCGGCGGCTTTCAAATTCAGGCAAAACCGAGAATAGTGGGACGGGAAATGAGGTGATAGGAAAACAACGTTCATAAATGGTTCCTAAATTTGGTTTTTGGCAAAACTTAATTCGACAGTTTCCTAAGTCCATCGATTCATAAATACGATAGCGTATTTATTCACTCAGGACTTAGTGCTGAGTGAGCAATATTAATGAACCTCAATCCAAATATGCGTAACTGTAATTGCGAATCGAAGCACTAAGCTGGTCAACAATTAAATAATGGATAAGTCCTGGAGTGATGGAGTATTGGAGTATTGAAATTAGACACCAAATTTTTACCCATTACTCCATCACTCCAGTACTCCATTTTTTAATGTCATCGTTTTTTCAAAACAAATTCCGCCATTGCAAAAATATCCGCCTCGTTCGGAGAACGAAAAATATACCTCTCTATCCCCATGGCCTGCCGGAATACCGGCGGGTTCAGACCATGTTCTACGAGATTGTGCCCGAAGGCGGAAAGGATCTCGTTATGGCTGTAGGCATAATGTTTGTCCTTGCGCCCGAGATAGCAACAATAATATTTTTTGAGGGGCTGAATATCCGTCGGCACCCCGGCAATCATGCCGGCATAAGCTCGATATAAATCATCATCCACACTGTAATTCATCATGTCCAGGATCGCCCCGCCCGGCGGTCGGCAGTTAATTTCAATCGGCATATACATCCCATTGATTTTAAAAAATTCAAAATGAAAAAATTTGCGGCGGATGCCAAACTGCGAAACAAGTTTGCGACCGGTGGCACGCAACTCGGCCGGGACCTGACGATTGACATAGAAAAAAGTATCTTTTCCCTGAATATACTCGAGAACGCCGGCACCGTATATCAGGGAATTCTCAAAGACAACCTTGCCGTCGTAATCGGTCAACCCGTCATAGGTGACGATATCACCTTCAATAAATTCCTCGAGTAAATAATCTTGGTCGAGTTGGGCCAGATGCGACTGGAGCTGTTTTTTATTCTCAATCCGATAAATACCGCCGGCGCCAACCCCCTCGTCCGGTTTCAATATCAGGGGGTACCCCAGTGTATCGGCCAGATTCATCGCCCGCTTGATATCCGTAATCCGCTCCCCCCCGGCGACCGGCAATCCCAGTTCCTGGAAGGTCTCTTTCATTTTTGATTTTTTCTTCAGCCGGGGCAGGTCCTGTTTCTTGATACCGTCGATATTGTATTTTTCATTGATCATACCTTCCAGGGAGAGCCACTGTTCGTTATGGGATTCTACCAGGTCAAAATTTCCCGCAGTCCCGGAAGTATTCTTATGCATCAAAAGCTCATCCAGTGCGAGTTGCACGGCATCAGCATTATTCAAATCCGTTCGAATATACCAGGTCAAGGCCGATTGTAGATTTTCGGGCATTTGATAAAAATCCGCCTCCCCCATTCCCCAGACGTTAATGCCCAGTGAATGCAGATTTTCAATGAAATGAAAATAGTTGGGAGGAAATTCGGGAGAAATATATAAATAGTCCATTGGTCACCTAACCGTAGAAATCGAAGCAAAGCCCAAATAAAATAAGAACACAAATTGAGAAGTAAATAACCTAGCTATCGCCGCAAGTCATTGCCGCATCCTGTCAGATTACGGGCGGCGATACGATCTAGGGGCGCTCAATCACGAAAAAAATTAAAGCGATAGCTGCGCTTTTAAAAAAGACATAAATTCCTGTTGAGTATTTCCAAATGAGATCTTTATGCCAATGACGATTAACTCCATAGCAAATGGATTCTGGGGAGATAGTCGGACCAGATCTTTTTCTGTAGTAACCAGACGCCGGGAACCGGCAGTCTTTGCTTGTGACTGAATGGTTTCCAAATCATGCGCCGAGTAGCGATGGTGATCTGAAAATTCCAGAAATCCCGTGGTATTGAAACCGATATTCTTGACAGTATTTTGAAAATCCGTATTGCGCGCGATACCGGAGAAGCCGAAGACCGGATCTTTTGTCAATTGGCTGATTTGCGACCCTGAGTTTTGTTTGGCAGCCCCGTTTACTGAGAATTGCTCCCCGGCTTTAATGGTATAATAATAAGGAACATGAGACGCGGTAAACACTCGGCCTGGGGGCGCATATTCTTTGATTAATTCAATCGCGGATTTCACGGGTTGATTGGTGCCGGTCTGGTATCGGGTCAGGATACAGGCGGTGCTGCGCGTTAGCGATGAGATCGGCTCCCGCAATATACCTCTGGGCAGCAGACGGGCATTGCCGAAAGGCGATGCGTGATCCAAAAGGACAAGATCGATATCTCTTTTGAGCCTCAAGTGCTGGAAGCCGTCATCAAGCACAATCACATCCGGCTGAAATTGTTTGACCGCCAGCATACCGGACTCATATCGATTCTTGCCGATTATAACCGGTACCGCCTTTAAGCTGCGGGCAATCAGGTAGGGTTCATCGCCGGCCTGCTCCGGTCCCATATAAATTGATTTGCCATCGCCGACAATACCGCCCCGGCTTTCAGCGCTGCCCCGGTAACCCCGACTGACAATTGCCGTCTTATACCCTAGCTGTTTTATCTTTTGTGCCAGATACATCGTCATCGGTGTTTTGCCGGTACCCCCCACCGTAATGTTGCCGACACAAATTACCTTACAGGGCAGTCGGCGGGATGGGATCACCCGTTGCCGATAGGCGCATGCTCTGAACTTTTGTCCGGCGCCATAGGCCAGAGAAACCGCGTAAAGCGCCGAGGCCAGGGATATGAGGGGCGCTTTACCTTCTCCGGCCATGACGGATTCCACCTTATGTTTGAAAAATCGGGTTGCGTTCACCGCTTAAGCCTATTCCGCATTTAATAGATTGAAGATGGCCAGGCAGGTAAAAATAAAATTCGACATCCAGGCGGCAATAACCGGTGGCAGCATACCGCCATATCCAAGAGACATGCAAAAACTATGGCTAATCCAATAAAGAAATATGACCAAAATTCCAAGAGCGATATTTACCGCAAAACTGCGCCCGTATATTTTTCGAACCATAATTCCGACGCCCACCAGGCAAATAATCAGGCAGGCAGCCGGCAAGGAAAACTTGCCGTGCAGATCTACCCGATATGGCGTGGCATCATAACCTTCGGCTTCGATATCCTGAATGTAGAATAATAGTTCCCGGTAGCTCATCTCTTCGGACTTTTTGGCTACCCGCTGCAGATCTTCCGGCACAAAGTCAAGTTTTTCAAACTTCTCTTGGTGAAACTGAACTTGGTAGGATTCGGTAGTTTTATTCAGTACCTGCTCCATAATATCACTTAACACCCACCGATCTTTCTGATATCTGCCTTCGGCGGCATCGACTCGTCGCTCGAGTCTAAATTGAGCATCAAAATAATTCAGTGTAATACCGGAGATGGTTTTGTTCTGTGGATTAAAGTAGGCAATAAATGCGATGCTGCGATGGCTTTTGAACCAGATATTTTTTTGACCTTTGGTTTGGGTGTATTTTTTGACTTCTATGCGGTAGATATCGCTGGCCTTGCTGATGGTAACCGGCACAACGATCTCAGATATTAAAAAAAGCAGGATCGTCACGAAAAGGCCGACGGCGAAAATAGGCTTGATAAAATAATAACTGCTCATACCGCCGCTTTTCAAGGCAATTAACTCATTATTTTTACTCATTATGCCGAAGGTAATTAGAACCGCCAGCAGGATGCAAACCGGCGTAATCTGTACGATAATCAAAGGTAATTTAAGCTGCAAAAACTGGAGCATGCGCCCAATCGGCACACCGGCCTCCAGAAATTTATCGACGTTCTCGAAAAAATCAACGACCAGATAAATACCCGTAGCTGCAACCAGCACGATTCCGAAATGTTTTATGATTTCTTTTATAAGGTATCGATCAAGGATGGACATCAGCAAATTGCATCTGGTATAGTTTGTAGTACGCGCCCTGCCGCTCGAGAAGTTGATCGTGCAATCCCTCCTCGACAATCCGACCATCAACGATTACCAGGATGCGGTGGGCGTACCCGATGGTTGATAATCGGTGGGCAATAATAAAGGTGGTGCGACCTTGCATTAAATTTCCCAGGGCTTTTTGAACCAGCGTTTCCGATTCAGAATCAAGTGATGACGTAGCCTCATCCAGGATCAAAATTGGTGAGTTTTTTAAAAGCGCCCGGGCAATGCAGATACGTTGTTTCTGCCCGCCGGAAAGTCTTCCCCCAAGCTCTCCGATCGAGGTATTGAATCCATCGGCAAAGCTCTTGATAAAATCATAGGCATAGGCCGCCTTGGCCGCCGCAATGATTTCCGGCTCGGTGGCTTCCCGGCAGCCGTAGGCAATATTTTGGCGCACGGTGTCATTGAATAAAATAGGTTCTTGCGTAACGACGGCGATCTGTTGCCGCAGGGATGAGATCGAGGCGTCCCGAATATCAATATCGTCGATTAATATAGTGCCATCGGTTACATCGTAAAACCGTGGGATGAGGTTTACCAGCGAAGTTTTTCCACCGCCGCTCATGCCGACCAGCGCAATGATTTCACCGGCCTGAACGTTGATATTGATGTTTTGCAATACCAGGTCGGTCGCATATTTAAAGGACACGTTTTGAAAAGATATGCGATGCGCCCCCGGACGGATGGGGACCGGCGAGGCCGCTTCAATGATATCCGATTTTTGCTCCAGGATCTCATAGATGCGTTCGACCGCGGCCAGGCCGCGCTGAATGGAATTATTCGTCTTGCTGATTTTTCTCAGGGGCTGATACATCAGGCCCACCGCCGTTAAAAATGCCATGAAAGCCCCGAAAGTATAAGTTCCGGCAATGACATGCTTGCCTCCGTACCAGATGACAAACGCAATCCCGATACCTCCTAAAAACTCCATAAATGGCGAAGACAGTGCCCTGACTTTGGACTCCTTCATCTCCTTTCTGAAAATCCGGCGGGATTTGGCGGCAAATCGTTTTTTTTCATACTCCTGCATGTTGAACGCTTTTACAATTTTAATCCCAACCAGGGTTTCATGTAAAAAGGCATTCAAATCAGCTATAGCCCGTTGGGCCCCCAGGCGCGTACGGCGAACTTTTCGCCCGAAATGGAAAATAGGTAAAGCTGCAATCGGAAGGATGACAAAAGTGTATACGGCAAGCTTGGGAATCATGTAGAAAGTGACGACCAGCAAACCAACAACCGATAAAAACTCTTTGATGGCACCGGTGATGGCCGAAGTGAACATGCTTGAGATCACCCCCACATCGCTGGTAATGCGGGACATGAGATCCCCGGTCTTTTCGTACTGAAAAAATGACAGCGGAAGTTCCTGCATATGATCGTAAAGGCGATTTCGCAACTGCCGGATGATATCTTGCCCGATCAAATTGAGCAGGTAATAAGATCCATAGGCGGCAATCCCTTTGACGAGAAAAACACCAATCACCGCCAGCGGAATGAACACCAGCATCTGCAGGTCCTTTGATTGAAAAATATCTTCAACCACCGGTTTGACCAACCAAGCTGAAAAAGATGTCATGGCCGCCACAATGGCCGAACATAAAGTAGCCAGTCCCAACTTGCCCTTGTTGTCGAGAATATACGCCAGTAGTTCTTTATGCTGGTCAGTCAGGTGGGGAAGTCTAATGAGTTTCATGTTTGATCATCCCCAATACCAATTCCGCCACTCTGTCCGAAGCCCCGCTTCCCCCCAGCACATCGCGCAGGGCAATCAACCGGCGCCTTAATTGATTTAATTCGTCTTCATCGTCCAGCATATTCTGGATCGCCCGCGCAATATTATCACCAGTGGCATCATCCTGTAACAATTCAGGTGCAAGTTCACGACCGGCTACCAGATTTACCAGGCCGACATTTGGCACCCGGACCAATATCCTGGCCAGCCAGGCACTGACCGGGGATACTTTATAGATTATGACCGGGGGCGTGCCGTAAATTGCAGCCTGGAGAGTCACGGTTCCGGATGCTGCCACGATCCCGTCACATCGTTCAAACACCCTTTCCACCCCGTCTGAAACCACGTCAACGTCTTGCCAACCCGGATGCCGATCAACAATGGTTTGGATTAGTTTTCTGTCGACGGAAATTGCCTGGGAGATCACAAATCTAACATGTTTCAGCCTTTGTTTCAAAATATCGCCGGCGTCCAGCATGATCGGAAGCAGTCGGGTTATTTCATTTTCACGGGACCCGGGCACCAGACCGATGACCGGAGGATCCTGAATGCCAACTTTCAGCGCTTGTCCGACTGGCGGCAGGGCATCGTCCAGCAAAGGGTGACCGACAAACGTCACCGGCACATCGAACTCCTGGTAAAATTGTTCCTCAAAGGGCAGGATCACCGCCATGTGATCGACAAGTTTTCCGATTCGCTGGCCCCGGCCGCGCCGCCAGGCCCATATCTGGGGGCTGATATAAAATAACACGGGAATACCGAGCTTTTTGGCACCGGCAGCTATATGGAGATTAAAGTCTGGAAAATCAATGAGAATGAGAAGATCGGGTTTGAGGCTTTTTAAAAGCTTTTTTATGACACCCATGCCTTTCAAAATGTCAGGAATTTTGGATAGCACCTCGGTGATCCCAACGACCGTCAATTCGGCGGCATCCAGGACGATACGCACACCGGCCTGTCTGAGAGCAGGGCCGCCAATCCCGCAGAAGAACAACTCCGGCTGTTTCTTTTGCAGAGCCTTGACCAGCTTAGCACCGTGCTGATCGCCGGATGCTTCGCCGGCGATAATGGCCACACAGGGTTTGTTTGAGGTAGACTTCATAGATAACGTTTAATGGCCGCCTCCACCTGGTCCATGATATCCAGGGCCACGACCAGGGCCTGGCGACCGGCATGACCGGAAACCACCGGCGCACTTCGCGTGCGAACCGCCTGGATATAAGAGGCCAGTTCATCTTCCAGCGCATCAGCCTCGGTAAAGGATAGCTGCTGAAAATCCGTACCGGGCACCAGGCTGTCGGATTGATTCTCCTGGCGACGAATGAGGGTTATTTCGCGTTTGGCAAAATCCACCGAAATATAGGCATCTTTCTGGAATATTCTTATTTTTCTTTGATTTTTGGCCGAAATTCTGCTGGCAGTAACGTTGGCGACACACCCACTTTCAAACTGTAATCGCACATTGGCGATATCGGCATGTTCACAGATGACCGGAACACCTGCGGCATGAATGCTCTGAATCCCGGATTTAACAATGTTCAGGATAATATCGATATCATGGATCATTAAATCCAGCACGACACTGACATCTGTGGAGCGGTCTTTATAAATACTTAACCGATGGGCTTCAATGAACATCGGATTCGCAATGATATCTTTGAGCGCCAGCACCGCCGGGTTAAACCGCTCCAGGTGACCGATCTGTAAGATACGGTTCCTTGATTCCGCGGCATCGATCAGCTCATCAGCCTGTTCAATAGTGGTGGTCATGGGCTTTTCAATCAGCACATCCACTCCATGCTTCAGTAACTCAAGCCCAACGCTATAATGCGACGCCGTAGGGACCACGATGCTAGCCGCATCAACCCGGCCGAGAAGGTCCCGATAGTCCGTATAGGCCCGGCTGCCGAGCCTGGCGGCAACATCTTCGGCCCGGGAGCGATCGATATCCACCACCCCTACCAGGCGCACGTTTGCCATAGCGGCATACTTTTCAGCGTGAAATTTGCCGAGATAGCCGGCACCTATCACGCCAACCCGAATTTCATTCATAAAGCATATGCTCCAATCATTACCCGCAGATAAAAAAGTTTCAGGTGCCAGTGTTCGGGGGTCAGTATTTCCATTCCCGAATTCTGACACCTGCCACCTGACACCTGCTACCTGACACCTTCCCTGGCCCATCAACATTGCGGCAACTGGGTTAATACAGACATCTAAATTGCGAACGCTTTAATCCCCTGGTTGTTACCGGGTAATGCCGCGCTCGGAGGATTTGATGAAGTTGATGAAGTTAACGACCTCCGGTAAATGATCCACTTCCGCCAGGGATCTTTCGATGGCTTCATTGAGGGTTATTCCAAACCGGAAAAAAATTCGGTAGACCTTTTTTAAGGCAGTCACTGTGGTTTCTGGAAATCCATGGCGCTTGAGCCCCACCCGATTGAGGCCGTAAAGTTTTGCCCGGTCACCGGTTGCAATCACATACGGGGGGATGTCTTTCGGTACACCTGATTTTCCGCCGACATAAGCATATTCGCCGATCCTGACAAATTGATGGATGGCTACCAGTCCCCCCACGGTTACATAATCGCCGATGGTAATATGCCCCGCCAGAGTCGCATTATTAGCCAGTATTACCCGACGGCCCGTCTGGCAGTCGTGGGCTACATGGCAATAGGCCATCAACAGATTTTCTTCTCCAATTTCGGTAACCCCCGTGCCGAATTCAGTTCCCCGATTAATGGTTGTAAATTCCCGCACGATCGTACCGCGTCCAATTTTCACAAATGTTTTTTCGCCTTTAAATTTGACAGCTTGGGGCTCGGCACCCACCGAGGCATATTGAAAAACATGGCAATCCGGCCCGATGGATACATAGCGATCAACCATGACATGGGAACCAATAACGGTACCGGCCCCGATCGAGACATTATCATTGATAACCGAGTAGGGACCGATTTCAACATTCGAATCGATTTCAGCTTTCGAATCGACAATTGCAGTTGGATGTATCATTTAGCGTCTCCAAAAGATGCCATCAGCTCAGCCTCAGCAACCAATTGGTCGTTGACGGTCGCGGTGCCTGACATTTTGGCAACCTTTGACCGGAATTTCAAGATTTTAGCTTCAAATATGATCTGGTCACCCGGGAAAACCATTTTACGGAATCTGACTCGATCCATCCCCATAAAATAAATAAGCCGGTTGCGTTTATCAGATGGCGCCGTCTCGTAAGCCAGTATTCCACCGGCCTGGGCCATCGCTTCAATAATCAGTACCCCGGGCATGACCGGCTTGCCAGGAAAGTGTCCCTGAAAAAAAGGCTCGTTAAAAGTTACATTTTTCAGCGCCACAATCTTGTCATCCGGTATCAGCTTAATGACCCGATCCACCAGCAGAAACGGATACCGATGCGGTAATTTTTCCATAACCGCCAAAATGTCATATTCTGAATCCATTATTAGTCCAATTTTCCCTCGATGTGGTTAACTCTTTTTTCCAATCCCAGCAGTCTTTTACTGATGTCCGGCAATCTGGGGATTGTTCGCACAACTCGCAGCCAGAGTCTGTGGGGCATTTCCGGTATGCCGGCCGATACAATCTGCCCATCGGGGACCGGTTTACCGACACCGGTCTGAGGACCTACCGTAGCATGATCACCTATGGTCAGATGTCCGGCGACACCGGCCTGCCCGGCCAGAATAGCGTTTTTACCGATTGTAACACTGCCCGAAATCCCGACCTGGGCGACCAAAACCGTATTTTCGCCCACCGTAACATTGTGCGCGACGTGCACCAGATTGTCTGTTTTTACCCCTTTTCCAATGTGGGTTTTTCCGAAGGTACCCCGATCGACGGTATTATTGGCCCCGATTTCGACATCGTCATCAATTTGCACAATCCCAATATGTGGGATCTTATGATAGGTTGTGCCATCCGGTGCAAATCCAAAACCATCGCTGCCGATCACGGTACCGGAATGAATGACTACCCGGCTCCCGATAACGGTGCCCGCCTGAATGGTGACATTGGGATGAATGATCACATCATTTCCGATGGTAACCTGGTCTCCAATGACAACTCCCGGATGCAGCCAAACCTGATTGCCCACGGTGACCTGCTGTCCGATGGCCACCTGCGGGCCGACGGATAAATTTTGACCATGCTTGAATTCCAGACCGATCTCCGCCTGCGGATGAATCCCGTCCAGAGGTTGAACCGGTGGATAAAACAGTTGCACCACTTTGGCAAAAGCCACCATGGGGATATCGGCCTGAACAAGATTTCGCTGCGGGATCTCAATTTCCTTGGGTACAATCATCGCTGCAGCATTGCAACCGTCAATCTTTTTTAAAAACCTGGCATTGCCGGCCACGGTAATATCGTGCTCGCCGGCCAGTTCAAAGGGTGCAACTCCGCTGATCATTAGATCAGGATTCCCGGCATAATGGCCCTGCACCAGATCGGCGATTTCAGCTAAGGAAACCTTCATAAATTCCACCACATTTCGGATGCGTCCGGATTGCTATTTTTTTCTTTTGGCCGTCTTGGCATTGAGTTGTTTGATCTGGTCATCGGTGATATCAATCGAATCGGGTGAGTATAGCACATTGTACTTATTAATAATCAAAAGATATCCTTTTTTTTTGCCGATCGCATCGACAAGCCCTTTGATATCTTGTTGCAGCTGATTCATCAACTGGCCTTCAAGTTTTTGCAGGTCGGATCGAAACTTTTTCTGAAGCGATTTAAAATCATTGATTTTGATGCGCTGTTCGCGCTCTTTTTCTTCGCGCATCTCTTTGCTCATCACCATGGATTCGCGCTCGAGACGCTTGCTGATCTTCTCGATTTCAGAACCTTTCTGCTTTAAATCAGACTCCATCTTATCCTTTTGTGACTTGAGTTGGGCCTGGATGGCTTTCCCGCTAGTTGAAGTTGCTAAAATCTTCTGTAAATCGATGACGCCGATCTTGGCGACATTAGCGGCGAATAAAGAGTTGGTGGCAAAAAATAATATCAACAGCAAAATTGCAAACGTGCATTTGACGGCTCTCATTGTTTCCTCCTTTTCCAAACGAATATCCCCTGTATTATGATACACATTGCATTGATCAAAACCGGTGCTAAATAATGCATCCTAAAATTGATTCATCCCATCGAATTACAATTATAACGCCTCTAAAAAGCCGAGGCCATGGAAAACTCCCAGCTGCCCGAAGCGTTGTCCGATGGCTGGGGATCTAGAATCCAGCCATATTCCAATCGGACCGGACCCATGGGAGATAACCAGCGAACCCCCAAACCGGCACTTTCCCGCAAATTATCGAGTTCTACGTCTTCATCGTTGGCGTAAATATCTCCCGTGTCAAAAAATGCGGCTCCGTATACGCCTGATGCGGGCACGAGCGGGAATCTGATTTCGGCGTTAAACATAACAAATTTATTACCACCGATTTCGTTGCCATCTTCATCCCGCGGGCTCAAATCATCACGCTCAAAACCGCGCAACTGGTCAATGCCCACCATATAAAATTTTTCATAATCCGGCAAGGTTTTACCCTTGATTTCTTTAGCATACCCGCCTTTGGCATGCAATACGCCGACGGTCTTCCACACCAGGGGAAAATACCAGCCGGTTTCAGCAATGATTTTGTTAAAACCGACATTGCCGCCCAAACCGGCAAACTCATACGATATATTGTGCATCGAACCTTCGGTCGGATGAAAAAGCTGATCTCTCGAATCATACCTTACCCGAGCTGTGATACTGCTTTTGATGTTCTCGCCCTGGTCGCGTTGGATAGAATTCGCGGCATCGTCTTCCACGTTGTGGATATCCGCAATATCATAGTTGTAGCTCAAATTGCCCCGCGTAAAATCAAAAAGCGGATAACCAAAACGCAGCTTGAAGCCGACACTGTCTTTATCATAGGTAGCGAAATCGTAGGCCCAGTTGTATATATCAGCGCCGGCTGACAGCGGAATATCCATAAACCATGGTTCTGTAAAACTTAAGGTGTATCGGCTCGTCTTGGTACCCAGTTGCCCTTTCAAGGCTAAAACTTGCCCCCGGCCAAACAGGTTTTTTTCGGAAACCGAGGCCGTCAAAAATATGTTTTCAACGTTGCCGTAACCGAAGCCGAAACTAAATGCGCCGGTTCTTTTTTCAGTCACATCGAGGTGCAGCCGCATTTTATCATCGGCACTGCCTTTAACGGTATTAACCTTTATATCTTCAAAAAAATCAAGCCGATACAAATTTCTAACACTTCTTTTCAGGCGTTTGCCGCTGTATAGTTCCTGTTCATAAACCTTTAATTGACGCCGGATAACCTTATCACGAGTCTTCGTGTTACCGCTGATGACGATCTCCTCAAAATAGACCTGTTTGCCTTTGTTAATATCAAATGTAATATTAACCAGCAGTTTTTCGAGATCTTTATCAATCCGCGGTGCAATATCGGCATAGGCATATCCTTCATCGGAGTATATATCGGTTAGATTAAGTACATCCAATCGCAGTGTGTCCCGGTGATAGTATTCTTTCTCACCTATCTGGAGCTCTTCCAGCAGCTGCTCCTTTGCGATAATTAAATCGCCTTCCATCGAAACAGTGCCCACTTTGAACTGCGGTCCTTCAACGAGCCGAATGTTTACAACAATTCCATCCTCCTCAAATATGACTTCCGGTTCGCCGACGCGAGCCTGGACATAACCGTTATTTTGATAAAAAGCCGTCAGGATGGCGGCGTCCTGGATCAATTGTTCCTGATTAAGATTGCCGGAACTGGTAATGAACGAAAGCAACCCCTTTTCCGAAGTGGTCATCATCCGTTTCAATTTACTGCTGGAAAAGGCGCTATTGCCGACGAATTGTATTTTTTTTATCTGGAATTTCTCGCCCTCCTCGATAACGTATTCTATGTCGGCCTGGTTATTTTTTTTGGGATATACTTTGAAGCTGACCTTAACATTGTGAAAATGTTTCTCCTTGTAGAGCTCTTCAATCCGCCGCAAATCATTTTGGATAATGTTTATGTTAAGAATAGATCCTTTGCGGAGGGTAACCTCTTCCTTGATTTCTTCATCGTCATAGACCCAGGTATTCCCATCAATAAGTATACTGCGAACGGTGGGTTTTTCCGTCACGACAATCGTAATAATTTTGCCCTGGGGCACGGTTTGGGCTTCAATCCGAATATCGTCGAAATACCCCATTTTATAGACGGCCTTGGTTTCTTCACTGATATCCTTTGGATTCAATACGTCTCCAGGCTTGATCTTTAACACCCTGCGGATGGCATCCTCTTCAATGCGACTATTGCCTTTGATCCGGACTTCAGCAATTTTTTCCCGTTTAAACAGCTTTAAACTCAGTTCGTCAACCAAATTCGTCAGGGTCGCCGGCAGATTCTCGACGCCTTCACCCTCAACTGAAAAAAGTTGGGGATTTTCATCATCTGCTGGAGAGAGCAGCTTTGCATCCAGGCTGAAATTTTGACCCAGCCAGGTCAGGCTTCCCCAGACGACATAGTCGGTACCGGTTTCAAGGCCTATCTCGCGGATGTCCGCCAAATTGTCGTCCTGTATATTGCGGGACACCAGCGACTCCCGATCTATGACCAGCACTTTGGCGCCTTCCTGTTCAAGCTGGGTTTTGATCGCTTGAGGGATTTGCGCTTGTAAATACGATAATTCCTCCTGGGCATGAATTTTAAAAGGCAATATGATGACTCTGACAGTCTGTTGCGCGACAGCGACGTCAGTCATTAAACACGCTAATAAGAAAAGTATCAGCCACGCACGTTTGATCATAAAATGGAGTTTCAATAGGTTTGGAGTCAGCTTAAACGGATTCAGTTACCGGAGTCAGGCTACCATCAACAATTGTTACTCGGCGGGACATGAAAGATGCAAGCTCCGAATTGTGAGTGACCACAACCAGCGTCATTGAGAATTCCTGATTTAACTCCATCAATAGAGAATGAACATGCTCGCTGTTGGATTTATCCAGATTTCCGGTGGGCTCATCCGCAAGCAGGATAGCTGGTCTTAATACCAGCGCCCTAGCCAGGGCGACACGTTGCTGTTCCCCGCCGGACAATTTTCCCACCCGGTAATTTAGTCTATCTTTCAGCCCGACTCTGATAAGAATTTCCGCCGCCGCCTGCATCGCTTTCTGCTTGCTCGTGCCATTGATCAGGGCCGGCATCATCGCGTTTTCAACCGCACTGAATTCCGGCAGGAGATGATGAAATTGAAAAACAAAACCGACGGATTTGTTGCGAAACTTGGCCAGTTTCAAATCGTCAAATAATAAAACATCGTCGCCGTCAAACAGCAATTCACCGCTATCGGACCGATCCAAAGTGCCGACAATATGAAGTAAGGTTGATTTTCCAATCCCGGAAGCCCCAATAATAGCGACGGATTCACCGACTGACAGATCAAAATCGAGGCCCTTCAAAACATCGATACTGTCTCCGCCGTTGGTGAAACTTTTACTGAGGTTGCGAGCGGTGATCAAATTTGCGAATTGACCGGAATCCCTGTCTTGCTTCATAATTACATCTCGAAATTTCTACAAGTTAATGAATATAGAGGCTATTTTAACGGATAATTTATGATCTTCAAAGTTCTGTTTATAAAGGCGGATTAATTAACCGTACCGAATCGCCTCAATCGGGTTCAATTTAGCTGCCTGGCGTGCCGGATACAGAGTGACGAGAAAACAAATTAACAAGGCTGCGGCTATAATTGAAGCGACGTCAAAAAATTCAAGTTTCACCGGCAGCCTTGTTGTAAAATAATAAATATCACCCGCCAATTCGTGGATATTATAATGTTTAAGTACGGTACAAATGCCGAGTCCCAGCCCCAGGCCGATAAGGGTACCCAAAGCGCCGATAATCATACCGTTGAGAACAAATATTTTTTTCACGCTGCGTTCAGTGGCGCCCATCGCTTTTAAAATGGCGATATCGCGGGTCTTACCCATAACCATCATAATGAGACTGCTGGCGATGTTAAAGGCAGCCACCAGAATGATGAGTGTCAAAATGATGAACATAACCCGTCTTTCCAGTTTGAGCGCCTTAAATAGATTGCGGTTCATCTGCATCCAGTCCCGGGCCCAATAGGGAAAACCGATTTTTCCGATGATCTTCTGAGCGATATTGCGGGCATCGTATAAATCCGTGACCCGAATATCCAGTCCGGTGACGGAGTCCCCCAGACGCATAATTTTCTGGGCATCCCGGATGTTGATATATGCAAAAGTCTGGTCATACTCGTACATACCGGACTCAAAAAACCCGGTTACTTTAAACTGCCGCATGGTCGGAACATGCCCGATGGGCGATATCATGCCCCGGGGGGAAATCAGATAGATCGCATCGCCCTCAACGACTGCAAGGTTTTTTGCCAATTCGCTGCCCAGCACAATACCGGGTGAACCGGGTTTTGAACTTTGAGAGGAGTTTGCTGCGGTTGAGCTCGGCAGATTTATATCCTGCAGCGTTTTCATGACCCGGCCGGCCGATTCGGGGTCGATTCCTCTCAACACAGCCCCGGAGGCTGCATTTTTCGACTTGAGCATGATTTGTGCGTAAATGAATGGGGTGGCCGCCTCAACCCCCGGTGTCTTTGTAACTTTCTGCAGGATCTCACGGTATTTAGTAAACGATCCCGCACCCCCATGACGCATAATCATCACCTGGGGTTGCCCGCCCAATATTCGCGTTTTTAAATCCGCCTCGAATCCTGTCATCACCGCAATGACCACAATCAGCGCCATTACCCCCAGCGCCACCCCGGCAATTGAGAGAATGGTAATCAAGGAAATAAATGCCTGCTTTTGCTTGGCCCGAAGATATCGACGACCAACGAAAGTTTCGAATGACATAAAGTGGCTTTAAGGGCTTATTAATTGTTTTAGTGAATTTGGTTGCGATTCAATTATATGGGGCTTTTTGCCTGCCTTCAAACGATTGAATATTGTCGACCGAATATTGAATAGACATTTCCCGCTTGTCAGAGCAAGATACTACTATTGGTATATCTGACTTAGACGGACAGGATTCGGAATTCAAATTCCGCTGCCCGATGCACCATGCCCACTCAATTTCCGGCAAGCTTCATATGTGGAAAGAGAATGACTTCTCTAATGGAGGCCGCATCTGTGAGCAGCATGACCAGTCGGTCTATCCCGATGCCTTCTCCGGCGGTCGGGGGCATACCGTAATCCAGTGCTTCAATATAATCGTCATCCATCCGATGGGCTTCGTCATCGCCGGCCTTGCGACCCTGAACCTGCTGGGCAAATCGCTCATACTGGTCAACCGGATCATTGAGCTCTGAAAATCCGTTGGCGATTTCACGACCGGCAATAAAAAGCTCAAACCGTTCGGTTAAATCGGGCTGCTGATCACTGCGCCGCGACAATGGAGAAACTTCCGCCGGGTACCCGGTAATAAAGGTTGGCTGGATCAGTTTAGGCTCCACTAGAGCGTCAAATAACTTGGTGATGACTTTGCCCAATTGGCCGGTTTTGGTCACCTTTACTCCCTTGCGGGCTGCAAATTCGAGCAATCCATCCTTGTTATTCAACAGATCGGCATCAATGCCTCCCAGTTGCACCAGAGCGTCATAAAGCGGCAGGCGGAGCCACTTTTCGGAAAAATCAATGGACTCACCCTGGTAGCTGATCTTGGCCGATCCGGTCAGGGTTTCAGCCACGCCGGTTATCAGCGCCTCCGTCAAATCCATCAGATCGGCATAGGTGGCATAGGCCTGATAGAATTCAAGCATGGTGAATTCCGGATTGTGTTGGGTAGACACCCCCTCATTACGAAAATTGCGGTTGATCTCAAAAACTCTCTCAAATCCCCCGACAACCAGTCGTTTTAAATACAATTCCGGTGCGATGCGCAGGTACAGGTCCATCCCTAGAGCATTATGATGGGTTTTGAAGGGTGTTGCTTCCGCACCCCCGGGAATCGGCTGCATCATGGGTGTTTCAACTTCGAGAAAATCTCGTTTGAGAAAAAAACTGCGTATTAGCTGAATGGTTTGACTGCGTTTCAAGAAAAGGTTGCGCACATCGGCATTCATAATCAAATCTATATACCGTTGACGGTATCGTTTTTCCGGATCTCGCAGTCCATGAAATTTTTCGGGCAGGGGGCGCGTGGCTTTACAGAGCAAATCGAGCTCGCTGACCAGCAAAGTCCACTCTCCGGTGCGCGTCTGAAACAGCCCTCCTTTTAACCCCACAAAATCGCCGATATCAAGTTGTTTAAAAAGCCGGTAGGCATCATCGCCAATCCGGTCTTTGCGGACGTAAGCCTGCAACTGTCCCGTTCGGTCCCTGAAACGAATAAAGGCGCTCTTGCCAAAATTATTGATTGCCATCATGCGGCCAGCCGTGACAAAAAGAGGATCATCTTCCGTCAAGGTATGGGTTGATTTTTCGATAGTATTTTGAATATCCCGAATATTATGCGATACGTTAAATCCATTGGGAAAAAGATTGATACCGCTATTTTTTAATTCTTCAATTTTATCTTTGCGCTTGCGCAAAATATCGCTGTTTTTTTCCATATTCCTCATTAATCAATTTAAAATTATTCCGACCAATAATCCGGCGGCAATCTTCCGCAGTGACGGCTGGCTGGCTGTGAAACTTACTAAAATATAAATTTTATTAAGTATCCCATTTGCAAAATACTGTCAAGATAATGGTTTGGAATATTGAATTTTAGTTTCCGGGATATGTTTGAGATCTGGCCGTTGCTAAATGGAATTTTCTCGTTTTTCATTAAGCAAGTATATTTTGGAATATCATTCAACTACTTGTTTAAATGATGGAGCTTTAGGCGCCGGATCGATCGAGCTGATTGAATTGCAGGATAAAGGTGGTCCCTTTATTGATCTCGCTTTCGACATCCAGCAGTGCATCGTAGGCCTCGAGAATCCGATGAACAATCGAAAGACCGAGTCCGGTGCCAGAAGCTTTGGTGGTAAAAAAGGGGGCAAAAATTGATTTAATGTCATCAGGGGACATACCACAGCCGTTATCGGTAATTTTGATATAAGCCTGCTTATTCTTGCTGCCAAGCAGTTCGATATGGATGTGGCCTTCTCCATCAATGGCCTCAGCGGCATTTATCAGAAAATTCCATAGAATCTGACGCAGGTGCAACGGATCCATGGATATCCAAATACCGGATTGAATGTTTTTGGTTGTCGATATGCGACCGCCGTTGCCGGCATCTTTTTCAAACAGCTCCGCAGTATCGATGATTATTTTTTCGAGGTCCAGCACTTCAACTTTGCCGGCCGGCGGTCGTGCGTAGAGTAAAAAGTTGGTTACCAGTGAGTTTAGCCGATCGGCCTCGCGTATAACAATTTTCATCAATCGGTCGTGATCCGCATCAAAGCGGATATCTTCTCGCAGGAGTTGAATCGAGCCAGACAGGGAAGCCAGGGGGTTTTTAATTTCATGGGCCAGACCGGCAGCCATTTCACCGATCGCAGCCATATTATCGACGCGTTTTACATGATCCGCCATGTGTCGCAATTCCTGGCGGGTTTTTCGGACTTGTTCCGATAGAAAGCTGCTGAGAAAGGCTACCGCGAAACAGGCGGTCATGGTTATCAGCATTTTATAGATAACCTGATTCCAGGTGTAGGCGGACGCCAAAAGCAGATCTTCGGTACCAAATGGCAATACAGCACCATAGTACTCGAGATCAATCATGATGCCGAACTGGATACTGCAAATTGCAGCGATGACCATTGTCCCCCGGATGGGAATCAGGATGCTGGAATAAATAATCACAACTAAATACAGAAAGGAGAAAATACTTGAAAAATTGCCCGTAACAAGCAGGATTACCGTGACAATAAAGGTATCGATAATAATCTGCACATAGGCTATTAAAATTAGCCGCTTTATGCGGTATAAAACCACCGCATACACAAATGAAAGCAAAAAGATGGAGGCGATAAGACCGTATAAAATAATGATGGGTGGATTTAGGGGCGGCGGCGAATCTCCGAGTTGTAAAATTATCGTGGAGCCCAGAAGCAGGGTTGAAAAAATAATCCGAAAAAGCATCAGCCACTTCAAATTGGCCTTGATTTCCCCTTCGGGTAATTGTGGTGTGCGATCCATAACGTCCTACCTGAATTTTGAACAGCTATAATCCATAGTGAAGGTCGGGGCCAATCACCGCAATTGACTTTGAGCGATATCGGCAGCTCAAAAATTCAGGTACCTGTTTTCCATACGATTATGTTAAGGGTTCACCAAGAAAGAAATTCATTATTTTAGGCATTGAAACGCCCGACTGGCAAGGCGCGATAATGCGGGAATATTCGGAATATTAAAAAGACGATCGATTTCAACCGGACCGGAAAAACAATGCCGCAAATGAAATTATGCGGCATTGTTAAATTATAGTTATTTGCCGGACTAGCCCATGGAACCGGCCATTTTAAAGATCGGAAGATACATGGCGATAACCAAGCCGCCGATGGTCACACCCAAAAAAACCAGCATAAAAGGCTCAATCAAGGACGTCAGATTATCAACGGCTTGATCAACCTCCTCATCATAAAAATCAGCAATCTTCTCCAGCATGGCATCCAGCGCACCGGTTGACTCACCGACACCGATCATCTGGCAGACCATGGGCGGAAAAACACCGCTCTCTTGCAAGGGATCGGCCATGGTGCGTCCTTCCGAAATTCCCGTTCGCACACTGTAGATAGCCTTTTCAACCGATCGATTTCCGGCTGTTTTAGCGACAATATCAAGCGCTTCTAATATAGCCACACCACTGGCGAGCATGGTCCCCATCGTGCGGGTAAACTTAGAAACAGCCACCTTGCGCAACAGTTCCCCGAATACCGGAGTTTTGAGGAGCAAGTCGTCCGCTATGTCTTGGCCTTTATCGGTGCTGTAAAACTTCTTAAACGCAAAAACAAAGAGAACAATACCGACAATGATATAAAGAATTTTGCTTTTTACGATCTCGCTCAACGCCACGACAACTTGGGTAGGGACCGGCAGCTCACCGCCAAAATCTGCGAACATCTCTTCAAAAACGGGTATCACAAATACGAGAATAACAGCCAAAACACCTATGGCGATAATCAGCGTAACGATGGGATAGGTCATGGCGCCTTTTACCTGAGCCTTGAGTCTGGCTGCTTTTTCCATATAGGCCGCAAGCCGTCTCAAAATCGCATCGAGGATACCGCCGGCTTCACCGGCGGCAATCATATTTACGAAAAGATCATCAAATTGTTTGGGAAATTTCTTCAATGCTTCGGCCAGGGTTGCACCGCTTTCAACGGACTCTTTAATTTCCTTGAGCATCTTTTTAAAGGTGGCATTGGCTTGCTGGCTGTATAGAATTTCCAGGCATTGAATAATCGGCAGGCCTGCATCAATCATGGTCGAAAACTGCCGGGCAAAAAGGATGATGTCATGCATTTTGACTTTGGGTTGGAGAAATGAGACGTTTGCAAAAAGATCTTTGGGTTTTGGCTTGATTTTGGTGGCTGTTATCCGCTGCCGCGACAGTTGGGGCATGACCGCTTCTTCACTGGCAGCTTCCAACTCGCCTTTCTTAACTTTGTTGTCTTTATTTGTGCCCACCCATTGATAAACTGGCATGATCAATCCTCCCCGAAAATTTTAAAAAGACGCAATTGCCGATGTTTAATTATGTCCGGCACAATGTCGCACTTAACAAGTTCGATTTACTATGCTCGGCATGCGTCCTAGCCGACAATTTATTATTCAGAACTTTTATCGGCCGGAGAGGAAAAAAACTTAAACTTTTTGCTAAAAATAGTGGCACGCCCTCTGAAACATTGCGCTATCAACCGGACAGCGCTGTTTCACTTGTTATTATAACCGTAATCCTAATAATAGGAACGGTGGCGTATCAAGAAACGCGGATATTTGGGATTAATTGGTATTATTTATATTTTCAGTATTATAGAACCTGCGACCTGGGATAATATGCTATTGGCAATACCTTTTTAAATATGTTAACCTGAGGTCTCGTTGACAAATTGAATTCGCGTTTAATATCCCTTTATAAAAGGGCGGATCCAACAGTGCCAAACCCGCAAAAAAAGTTAAACGACCAAAACCTCACGGTAATAACGACCCATATCAATGCCGATTTTGACGCCCTGGCATCCATGCTGGCCGCACAAAAGTTATATCCGGAAGCGCTAGTGGTATTTCCCGGCTCCCAGGAAAAGAATCTGAAAAATTTCTTTATCAGCTCGCTGGTCTATCTTTTCAATATGGTGGATATCCATGATATTAACTTTATGGAGATTAAACGGCTGGTTTTGGTAGATACCCGACACCCCGACCGTATTGGCAAGCTTAGCAAGCTGTTAAAAAGATCCGATATCGAAATCCACATTTACGACCATCATCCCGCATCCGGCAAAGATATCAAAGGTGACCTCGAAGTCCATGGGAGCACGGGTGCCAATGTGACTATTTTAACAGAAATCATTCAAGAGAAAAAAATTCAGATTTCACCCGACGAAGCCACCATCATGTGTCTGGGTATATACGAAGATACCGGGTCTTTCACGTTTCCGTCGACAACCGAACGCGATTTTCTAGCAGCCGCATATCTGCTGTCCCAGGGCGCCCACTTAAATATTGTCTCTGATTTAATCGCCAGAGAATTAAGTCCGCAACAGGTTGTACTTTTAAATGATATGATTCAGGCTGTCACCCGCTATCATATCAATGGCCTCGAAATTGTTGTGACCAGTGTTACAATGGAAAAGTATTTGCCGGATTTCGCCTTTCTTGTTCAAAAAATGGTGAAAATGGAAAATCTTGATGCCATTTTCGCGATTGCGCGAATGGAAAATAAAATTTATCTGGTGGCACGCAGCAGAATCAACGAGGTGGATGTCGGGGCTATTTTGGCGACCATGGGCGGTGGCGGTCATGCCTTCGCGGCCGCGGCGTCCATTAAGGGCAAAACGCTGGCCCAGACGGAAACCAGATTGATTGAAGTGCTTTACAGCAAAATCGCAGCCAGGCGCCAGGCAAAAGATTTAATGTCGTCTCCCGCCATTTCCACTGCAGCTGATATCTCCTGTCAGGATGCCAGGGACGTCATCACACGTTATAATGTCAATGCCTTGCTGGTCACGGAAAAGTTGGGTTCCACCGATAGGCTATGTGGCTACATCACACGCCAGGTAATCGAAAAAGTGATATTCCATAAGCTGGGCCGGTTTGCGGTGAAGGATTATATGACCACCGAAGTGGCCACGGTTGATCCGCATGCCGATCTTGTGGAAATCCAAGAAAAAATAATCGACAACAAACAGCGCATTTTACCGGTTATGGAAAACTCGTCCATCACCGGGGTCATCACCCGCACCGATCTGCTAAATATTCTGGTACGTCAGTCTCAGCCGAAATCAGATGGCACACTGGACACCTTCCAGGAACCCGCTCCCGCGCACACGCGCAATGTTCTGCGCTTTATGAATGAGCGGCTGCCATCCAGTCTGATCCAAAATTTAAGACAAATCGGTAAAGTTGCGGATAAAAGCGGCTATGGGGCCTATGTCGTCGGTGGATTTGTGCGGGATCTATTTTTGTATCGCAGCGATGAGGATCTCGATATTGTAATTGAGGGGGATGGGATTGATTTCTCCAAAAGATATGCCGCAATGGTGGGTGCCCGAATCCATACCCATGAAAAATTCGGGACTGCCGTAATTATTTTCCAGGATGGGTTTAAAATTGACGTGGCTTCGGCCCGCCTGGAGTACTATAAATTTCCGGCAGCCCTGCCGGTGGTGGAAATGAGTTCGATCAAACTCGATCTGTACCGACGTGATTTCACCATTAACACTCTGGCCATTCAATTGAATCCGGCAAAATTCGGTACGCTGATCGACTTTTTTACAGCGCGAAAAGATATCAAGGAAAAAATCATCCGGGTTTTGCATAACCTGAGTTTTGTGGAAGATCCGACCCGGGTTTTTCGCGCCATTCGCTTTGAGCAGCGATTTGGGTTCACCATTGGTAAATTAACCGTCGGCCTGATTTCAAACGCCATCAACATGGATTTTTTCAGAGGCTTGAGCGGCAAACGGGTGTTTAGCGAATTACGACTCATCCTGGAAGAGGAGAATCCGGTGGCCGCCATTATTCGACTCAATGATTTTGATCTGCTAAAAGTGGTGCACCCGTCCATTAAACTGGATAAATTATTTATATCGCTGCTGAATTCAATTAAAAAAGTCCTGAGCTGGCATGATTTGCTTTTTCTGGAGGAATCCTATAAGAAGTGGGTCGTTTATTTTTTGGCCTTGATTCATCAGTGCGGCAGCAATCGATCCCATGAGATTTGCGACCGTTTTGAACTGGCGCCAGAGGACTGCAAAATTTTTTGCGTCGAACGCTATGAAGCCGACCAATGCGTGTCCTGGCTCGAACGAAAACTGCCGCAACCCGACAGTGCGCTTTACCGCAAGCTGGCCGGCTTCAAAACCGAACTGATCCTGTACATGATGGCAGCCGCCAAACAACAGAAGGTGAAAAAAGCCATATCCCATTTTTTTACCGACCTGCGCCGGATTGCTATCACGCTCAAAGGCCGGGATTTGAAGCAGATGGGACTTGAACCCGGTCCCATCTACCGGGAAATTTTGCAGGCTGTTTTAGATGCCAGGCTTGATGGTCTGCTAAAAACGGAAACCGACGAATACGATTTTGCCCGTCGATACATTGAAGGTCTTTAGCACGTTTTTGTTTTCCCATAACCAAGGATCTGCTATAGGTACTATTTTTCACAAAAATTCAGCTAATAAATCCTAAAAGCACAAGGGATGAAATAATTTTGGACTGGCTCAGTCCCGGGCCGGCCGTACAGCCTCAAATAGATCTATAAAAAAGACACAGCAAAGCGACATCCTTAATTTTTCAATTTTCACTATTCAATTCCGACTGTTCCGGACTAATAAGGAGAAAAATATATTCATGAGTCAGAAAAAACGAATTTTAAGTGGTATGCGACCCACCGGTCCGCTTCACTTAGGCAATCTGCTGGGCGCGCTGGCGAACTGGGTTAACATGCAGGACGAATATGATTGCTATTTTTTCATTGCCGACTGGCATGCTTTAACCAGTGACTACGAAAATACCGCCGCAATCGAAGAAAACAGGAAAGAAATAATGTTGGACTGGCTCAGTGCCGGCCTGACACCGGAAAAAAGCACGCTGTTTGTGCAATCTCTGGTCAAAGAACATGCCGAACTTTTCCTGCTGCTATCGATGATCACCCCGGTTCCCTGGCTGGAACGTAATCCAACCTACAAAGAACTGATCGGCGAACTGAACCATAAGGATTTGTCTACCTTCGGATTTCTGGGTTATCCGGTATTGCAGGCTGCCGATATAATTATCTATCGACCATACGGCGTTCCGGTGGGTGTCGACCAGGCGCCCCACGTGGAAATCACCCGGGAAATCGCGCGCCGCTTTAATCATTTCTATGGCGACGTGTTTCCGGAACCCGAATTAATTCTAACTGAAACGCCCAAAATTTTAGGTCTCGACCGGCGCAAAATGAGCAAAAGCTATGGCAATGCGATTTTTTTGTCGGATAGCCCCGAAGAAATTGGTAAGAAAGTATCCCGCATGATTACCGATCCGCAACGTGCCAGACGCACAGATCCGGGTAACCCCGACGTGTGCAACGTTTATGATTTTCACAAGCTCTACACCGACCCGCAGACGGTTGCGGAAATCGATGAGCAATGCCGTGCCGCAGGGATCGGATGTGTCGAATGCAAGCAAAAAATGGCCCAGGGATTGATTAAAGCGCTGGCACCCATTCGCGAAAGACGCAGCTACTATGAGCAAAGACCGGAGCTGGTCTATGAAATCATGGTCGCAGGCAGCAACAAAGCACGCATAATAGCCTGTGAAACCATGGAAGTGGTGCGGGCAGCGGTTAAAATTTAATTTTGAGGGATCTATAATATCACAGTCATGATTTGGATGCATGTCAGTGGAAAAATCCCAAATCACAAGCATCAAATTACAAATACCTATGCCTGAAAAATTATACCAGGTTCAGCTTGAAGATGTGTTTGAAGGTCCCATGGATTTGCTGGTTCATCTGATTAAAAAAAATGAGCTGGATATTTATGATATTCCCATAGCACTGATTACCGAGCAATATCTGCAGTATGTCGAATGGATGCAGGCCATGAACGTTGAATTTGCCGGTGATTTTATTGTCATGGCATCCACCCTGGCCCAGATCAAATCTCGCATGCTGCTGCCGGTTCATGACGGTGACGACGAAGAAGAAGAGGATCCCAGACTGGAAATCACTCGGCCGTTGCTGGAATATCTTCAAATGAAATCAGTAGCCGACCAACTGGTCGAACGCAATTTGCTGGGTGAAAAAACATTTATTCGCAATCCCAGTCGCGATGATTTTTTAACAAATCCGGATGATGAGTTTATAAAAATCGGCTTATTTGAGCTGATCGATGCCTTTCAGAAAATACTTGATCGGATACCCGGCGATCATCGGGTGGAAATGACAACCGATGAAATATCAGTTAAGGATAAAATTTCCCAAATCATCGACATTCTTGAGCCCAAAGGATCAATTACCTTCCTGGAATTGTTTTCTGAAAACCCGGACAGACGGGAGGTCATTGTCACCTTTCTAGCCATCCTGGAAATGGTCAAACTGACCCTGATCCGGATTGTCCAGAACTTACATACCGGTGTCATTCGCGTATTTTATTTATAAAACAGGTTAATAAGTTCCGGGTTCAAGGTTCAAAGGTTGCAACAGATACATATTGCGTATTTTATCGGCCAAGTCTCCGCAAAACGAGATTTTAAAATATTCACATGGTCCTGTCTGATAAACCTGTATTTTTAGAAAGTATACAGTAATTTTAGTAATTTTAAATTTTTCTTGTCCGCATGTTCTCAGGCGGAGCAGACATTTTTTATGGAAAACATTAAGCATATAATTGAAAGCCTGTTGTTTGTGGCCGAAGAACCGCTCACGGTCGACAAGATAAAAAGAATTACCGCCCATGCGGAAACCAAAGAAATCAAAGATGCTTTGGCCGCTTTATCCGCAGAGTATGATCTCCGTCCGGGCGGATTCTACCTGGACGAAGTCGCGGGCGGTTTTCAAATCCGCACCCGCCCCGAGTATAACGAATGGATCCGAAAACTGATCCAACCCAGACCGCTGCGTCTCAGCAAGGCTGCTTTGGAGACTCTGGTCATCATCGCCTACAAGCAGCCCATCATTCGCAGTGACATTGAACATCTGCGAGGGGTGGATTGCGGCGGCGTGTTGCGTGTGCTGCTTGAGCGCAAATTAATCCGGGTGCTGGGCCGGCGAGAAATTGCAGGTCGCCCGCTGATTTACGCGACAACCAAACATTTTCTGGAAGTATTTGATCTAAAGAATCTCAAGGATCTTCCTACCCCCAAAGAAATTGAAGATCTCGGGGCTTCCCTCAATGAAACCGAAGAAATAACGGAAACGAATCCAGACAATCAACCGATGGCTGAAGATATGCCAAATAGCGATGCTGCAACAGTGGCGGAGGAACCGGTTCCCCAGGTCTCCCCGGATCCACCTGATGAAGCGGTAACGGCTGAAGAACCCATTCCGCAAACCGGTGCAGAACTATCGTCGGAAGAACCAGGCAGAAAGTAATAGAGCCGGCCTCTGTGCCTGCCGGTCTGGGCACAGCCCTATCGCAGGATCGGGCGATCAACGAAGTGCCTGTCTGTTCGGATCGACACGGGCTTCAATGATCCCAGTCGAGCCGTGATCGGACCTACATATTTAAAATTGCGTCTAAAAAGCGCTTGATTTAAAGTCCTAAACACATTATTAAGAGGAATCGAAAAGCCGATACGGGCGGTTAACTCAGTGGGAGAGTGCTACCTTCACACGGTAGAAGTCACTGGTTCAAATCCAGTACCGCCTACCATATTTATAAAGGGTTTATGAGCGTCAAAGCTTGTAAGCCCTTTTTTATCGGTAAATTGGGAAGCATAGTGTGTGTGATATTCTAAAAATATTGATTTTGTGGAGATTATAATTTTCATTTTTTAATTCCCTGTGACCATTTTGCGATCACCGGCGTTAAGAACGTTGGTCTCTGCCTCCTGATTAACCTTTGGGCTTGTATGGGATGTATCTGTGCCTTGATGCGTACTTGAATATCTGGCCCATAGTCACCAATATTTTCCTAATAGTTGCGATCGGCATTTGTTGAGCCTGTCTGTCAGTGACCCATTTTTCGATCATTACGACCGTAAAGGTGGCAGCCTTCTGCCAATGGCATTTTAAAACCAATAAAGGTAACCGTCAGTTTTTCCGAAAAGGAGTGGTGGATTTGCCGTGAGAGTCACAAGCGGCGGGCTACCATTAAAAACAGACTTACGGTAATTGGGTGCCCAGTATGCGAGAAAGGCAAACAGTTCTAATTTCCCCTACAAGAAAAATATTCTGCTATCTCAAAAAAACAGCCGCAAAAATAAAAACACGCCGCCAGGATCATCGTCGGCGTTTTTTGATGGGGCCGTCCTGCCTAAAATTTACCTGCAATTTGTAACACCCAACCCGCCTCATCCACCGATCGTTTTCAACACCTGACTGCCCTCCCCTTTATCCATATCATCCAGTGCGAAACCAAGGGCTGCCTCCAGCAGGCTGGATTTGTTATCGATTGCCACTCCGGCCAGCTTCAGTTCATGAAACTTGAGGGTAAAGCGATTGAGGAGGTTCACGGATAGGTAAAAGCCGGCTTTCTTTTTGACAGCTAATTCGACAGCCGTACCGGTATTGGCGGCTGCTCCGGATGAGGTGACGGGTTTGTCTCCGGGTAAACCTTGCGGGTATCCCGTGGCGGATTCAACCGGATCCAACCCATCATCACCGAAAAAATCAGGTGTCTTTTTCCTGTCGGTTGCCATGATTAATAATCCTCCTGGTTAAATTTTGATAATCACGGGCACCCTGAGCGCGGGCGGCATATTCAAAAATAGTCTGCCCGTGAGTCGGGGCTTCGGATAATCGAACATTATAGTGAACCGGATCGCAGATTTGCCGGCCGAAATACTTCTTTAGTTGGGTAAAAATATCATGACTGTGTCGTGTCCGGCGATCGAACATGGTCGGTAATATATATTCGAGTCTCAATTCGAGATTTATCTTCTGTGCTGATTGCAGATATTTGAAAAACGTTTTCAGTCCCTGCAAAGAGGGGCCCTGCAGTGCGACCGGACACAGCACCTCGGTCGCCGCCATCAGGATGTTGACGCTAAGCACATCCCATCCCGGAGCGCAATCGAAAATCAGAAAATCCAAGGTGCCTTCTTTAGGAATGAGCTTTTTGGCCAGAACAGTTTGCCGAATCTCCCGTGGTTGTTCCCCCAACCAGTGTTTCAATTCTACCAGCCGGATACCACCGTTAAGAATCCATAAATTCTGCCGGCAGTGATGAATGGTATCATTTCTGGCAATAAATTGATCGTTTTCAAGGCGCTCGGTTACGAACTCATAGAGTCCGTAATGGGGTTTTTCACCCAGAAATTTAGCTACCTGTCCCTGGGTATCACAATCCACCAGCAATACCCGTTTTCCCAACGAAGCAAGTCCGTGGGCCAGGTTAACGGCTGTCGTGGTCTTTCCCACTCCGCCTTTGGCCATAGCTACAGCAATTTTTCGCATAAGGGCCTTTCCTATTCTTATCTTCTCGATTTCTTCTGTTCGTATATTACAGAATTATTCTTTGATTTGCAAGCGAATTTTTATTCTAATATTGAAATCCTGGCTCCTAGGGCAGGTAATAGCTAATCCGGCGGCGGAACGAAGAACAAAGAGCCAGAGTAATGGAGTACTCCAATCATCTATACCCGGTAAGATAGGCTGGGTCCAGTCGGCCTTTAACAACCGGCAGAGTTTCAAGACGAGGCGGCTTAAAGCCAAATGTGTATTCCACAAATAACGTGGCGATTCGATAAGTCGCGCCCCACAAGATTTCAGTATCGCGCTCACTCTGGAAATAAAAACACGGATAGTCCTGACGCGAATCTGATGATGGTTCATTCAAGCCGGTAGATATGCGCAGGCGATATCGGCGATATTTGGCGGCATCCAGTAAATCCCTTAGCGGGATATAGATAATCCTGTCCACTTCCCAATTCGGGAAAAATCTTTTCTGCCGCTGAACCCAGGCGACCATCGGGAAAATAACGCGCCGGAACATCACTAACGGCTGCGGCGGCAGTGGGCCCAGAAATTGGACTCCAAACGGATTTAGCCGCATTTCCTCAAAACTTTCCCGCAAACCGGTGGCCCAGAAAAGAGATAGAAGCCTGGCAGCTTGAGGATGTGCCTGCTTCCACCGAGCCCAATATTTCCAGCGGCCAAGGGACGTGACCGGCAGGGAAAATAATTTTGCAAGATATGTATCAAGCCGAGGAGTGACACTTCCTCCGGGGAAACACAGATCCCCGGGTTGTCTGACGCTTAATGATCGTTTGTTTAAAATGAGGCAGGGCTCGGGGGAGGTGTTTCGATTATTGCTCCGCGATCCCAGCAGCAACAATACACTGGCGGCAGTCTCAGGATCTATCGAATGAGCGGAAAAAATGTTATTTTGGACGACTTGAACATTAAGCACCCGAATAATGTGCTGAACCAGAGTCGTGCCGTTCGCTAAAAGTTGTTGCATATTCTCTTATGCCATTTTTTAATCTGACAGACAAGACTCGATCACCTATACCTCCTTGTCAAGCAATGGAATTGCAGGTATAGTGACGGCAATTGAAATATTTAATGCAATCCGGTCAATTCAACGAAATATCAGTGATACAGGTGACTTCACATGGCCAATCGAAAATTTTATGATTTGATTATCATCGGCGGTGGTCCCGCCGGTTTATCCGCTGGAATCTATGCCTTGAGGGCTTCGATGAGAACCGTCCTGATTGAAAAAGGAGCGCCCGGCGGACAGGTAGCATTATCGGCCGAGGTTGAGAATTACCCTGCAATCAAAAATAAAAGCGGAGTTGAACTGGCCCAAAATTTCCTCGAACATGCCCAGGATTATAACCTGGAGGTTCTGGCCCAGGAGGTGACCGCCCTTGAGCCGGGCCTTGACTTCCACGCCGTCCGGCTCGACGCGGGTGAAGAAGATAATTATGGCAAAGGTGTTTCATATTGTGCAGTCTGTGATGGATTTTTCTTTAGAAATAAAACCGTCGCGGTGGTTGGGGGTGGCGATACCGCAGCCGAAGAAGCCCTTTACCTGGCCAAAATTACGAAAAAAGTATATCTGGTCCACCGCCGTAATATCCTGCGCGCCAGTATGATTTTACAAAAACGTCTGGATACCGATCCCAAAGTAGAGATTCTCTGGAATACCCAAGTTAAGGCTATCAGGGCTGAAGGGGGCGAAGTTTGCGCAATGGAATTGGAGGATACCTATTCCGGCGAAACACGTGATTTAAAAATAGACGGCGCCTTTATTTTCATCGGTTTTGAGCCCAATAACCAGCTGGTACCGGCCGGTACCAGAATGAATGCGGACGGTTATGTGGTAACGGACGAAAAATGTGAAACCAATATTGATGGGATTTTCGCCATCGGCGATTTACGGGAAAAATATGCCCGGCAAATTGTGATTTCGGCTGCCGATGGATGCACTGCCGCTCTGGCCTCAGCTCATTATGTCGAAATCAAACGGGCGGCGGGAACCTAGCTGGAAATGACGATTGACGAATGTCGAATGACGAATGAATGATGTCGTTTCGCTACTTGATTTGCAAAATTTGAGCCTTTTACCCAGCCTGTGAGAAGCCTCCCGATCATGCGTTTGAAAGGTTTGAATTATGGATGACTTGGCATGATATGGTTAAAATGAAAAGCAGAAAATTAAAACGATAGAATACGATAATTCGTCATTCGACAATCGTCATTTCTTTACACCACTCCCTGATCCAGCATGGCCTCCACTACCTTCACAAAGCCCGTAATATTCGCCCCGCTTGCATAATTTCCCGGGGTTCCGTAAGCCTCGGCAGCATCCAGGCAGGTTTGATGGATCTGTTTCATGATAATTTTAAGTCTGTTATCGACTTCCTCGCCGAGCCAGTTAAGACGCATGCTGTTTTGAACCATTTCAAGACCTGACACTGCAACTCCGCCGGCATTGGCAGCTTTAGCGGGGCCATAAAACATGGGCTTGTCTAAAAAGATGTTCGTGGCCTCTGGTGTGCAGGGCATATTGGCGCCCTCGCAAACCATCTTGATATTGTTATTAATTAGGTTATAGGCGTCTTTTTCTCTAATTTCGTTCTGGGTAGCGCAGGGAAAAGCACAGGCCGCCCGGTGGCTCCACAGGGGATTAAAATCCAGACTGTGATCAACTGCCGTATACACAGCCCCGGGATACTTATCGGTATATTCCTGAATTCTGCCGCGTCGGACATTTTTCAGCATTTTGACGTAAGACAGCTTGTCTTTATCGATACCTTCCGGATCATGAATGTAGCCGGAGGAATCAGAAAGCGTAATCACTTTGGCACCAAGCCCGATTAATTTTTCAGCAGTGTGCTGGGCCACGTTACCGGAGCCGGATACCAGACACTTGAGGTCATCGAATGTCATATTGCGGGTGGCAAGCATTTCGGCAGCAAAGTAAACACAGCCGTAGCCGGCAGCCTGAGCACGGAAAAGGCTTCCGCCCCAGCTCAGGCCTTTGCCGGTCAATGCACCGGAGAATTCGTTGCTCAATTTTTTGAACATGCCGAAGAGATAACCGATTTCTCTGGGCCCCACCCCGATATCA
>Ga0056115_1000077_pt1 | contig 55789 bp, 58 predicted proteins | sample WorMetOlspDAHAB1_FD_77007 | JGI IMG/M metagenome (GOLD analysis project Ga0056115, IMG submission 77007) | Marine gutless worms symbiont microbial communities from Max Planck institute for Marine Microbiology, Germany - Olavius sp. DAHAB.1 ...
CCCCAACCCCTCTCTCCCCTGGGGAGAGGTGCTTTTTGGCCCCTTTTCGCTAACCGCCCTCTGACAGCTCCAGCGCAACGCCGAACAGGTCGCTCGCTCCGATCTGGATCGTCTCGCCATGCCACTGGGACGGGACGCCGGTGCCGTCCAGCAGGTCCTTCGCCAGACCTAGGTCCTTGACCGTGATCCGGTAGGCGGCGAAGTGCGGACGGTTGGGCGCGCGCTCCGGGGCCCGGCTGGGGAACCGTTCTTCGAACGCGGAACGGGTGAGGACCGTGACCGCCCCGCCGCCGGTGTCGACGGTCAACCCGCCGGCAACCTCGGTGACCCGTTCGGCCCCGAAGATGCCGGCGAGAAACCGCACCATCGCGGGCGAGGCGCTGCCGATCAGCACCGCCTCGGCCAGGGCCGTCGCGCCGTTTTCGTGGGTCTGGTAGGCGGGTTTCCAAAAATGCTCCGGCGCTGTTTGCTGGCAGGTGAAGAAGACCGCCTCGGGCATTCCGGCGTCCACGGCGAAAGCCAGGATAAAGGCAACGGTCACCTCGGCGCCGTCGGGCAGCCGCGCGCCGCGTTCGAACCGGAAGGCCGGGCGCGGGCTTAGTCCCAGGGCAGCGAAATCGCGGGCGTCGGCCTCGCCGTCCGTGCCCTTCAGGGCCAGCATCGACATGCCCTCGCGGGCGCGGAGGTAGTCCCGGTTATAGGCGCCGAACTCGAAGCCGCCGGGATCGGGCTCGACGATGCTTTCGGGCGCCGCGACGGTCAGGATTTCAACGAAGGTGTTTTGGAACTGGACCAGCCGGTTGTCGGTCCCCCAGGGGTGGGAGGCGCGCGGCGTCAGGGTAAACCCGAGCCTCTCGTAGAACGATGCCGCCTCGTCCAGGTCGCGGACGCAATGGACCACATGGTCGATTCCACGCGCCTCGCCCACGACCGCCGTCCTACATCTTGAATTCGCCGGTTCCCGCGTCGATGGCGCCGCCTACGTCGCGCCAGGCGCCGAACCCGCCGGCCATGTGGGCGACCCGTTCCAGCCCCATCTGGGCGGCGGTCAGGCCAGCCAGCGCGGACCGTCCCCCGCTGGCGCAGAAGAACATGACGCGCTTGTTGCTGGAGAAAACCGGATTGTGCATCGGGCTGTTAGGATCGAGCTGAAACTCCAGGATACCCCGCGGGCAGTGGATGGCGCCCGGGATCGACCCGTCCCGCTCCAGCTCGCCCGTCTCGCGGACGTCGACGAACACGGTGTCCTCTCCACCCAGCAGCGGCAGCGCCTGTTCGGCGGTGACCGTCTCGATCGTGGCGTTGGCCTCCTCCAGCATGTCGCGCAGGCCATTGATGATCATGATCCGCTCTCCCTCCCGGTTATTGGGCTTCACCGCACGACGCTGTTGATCATGCCGATGGTCCGCTGATAGGCGGTGGCCGCACTTTCCGGGTGATAGGACGCGCGCATGTCGCAATTGAAACCGTGGCCCGCCTTCGGATAGGTGAAGATGGGGCTTTCGAACTGCAATTCCTGGATGTCTTCCACATGCTCCATCGGAATCGCCGCATCCTCCTCGCCGAAATGCATCATCACCGGACAGCGTGGGTGTTCTTCACGGAATTCGTGAATGCCGCCGCCATAGTAACAAACCGCACAGGCGATCCCGGACAGCCGCGTCGCCGCCAGCCAGGCCAGCGTCCCGCCCCAGCAATAGCCGACGATGGCGATGCCGCCGGACAACTGGGCGGCCGCCGCCTTGATGTCCAACAGCGCATCCTCCGCCGGGACCTGATCCTTCAGGGCGCGGCCGCGTGTGACGCCCGCCTCGTCGTAGTCCAACTCGACGTCGCGCTCGACCCGATCGAACAAGGCCGGTGCGATCACGCTGTAGCCTTCTTCCGCAAACCGGTCCGCAACGCCACGGATATGCTCGTTGATCCCGAAGATCTCCTGGCACACGACGATCCCGCCGCGGGGGTCCCGAACCGGGTCGGCACGGTATGCACTCAGCGTGTGCCCGTCCTCCGCCGTCAAAGTGACCGTCTCTGCCATGATCAGATTTCCTCCCCCTTGCGCCGGTTCCGGCGGCGATTGTATCCGCGCACCGGACGCCAATCACACATTAAATCGGAACAGCAGGACGTCGCCGTCCTTGACGACATAGTCGCGGCCTTCCAGACGCACCTTGCCGGCATCCTTGGCCCCCTGCTCGCCGCCATGGGCCACGTATTCGTCGAAGCCGATTGTCTCCGCGGCAATGAAGCCCTTCTCGAAGTCGGTATGGATCACGCCTGCGGCCTGCGACGCCGTCGAGCCCGCCGGCGTTGTCCAGGCCCGCGCCTCCTTGGGTCCCGCGGTGAAAAAGGTCACCAGATCCAAAAGCGCGTAACCCGCCCTGACCATCCGCGCCAGACCGGTTTCGGTAAGCCCCAGGCTTTCCAGGAACTCCGCCTTCTCCGCCGGGCTGTCAAGCTGGGCGACCTCGGCCTCGATCGCCGCAGAAACGACAACCGCAGCGGCCCCTTCGGCCGCAGCCTTGGCCGAAACCTGTTCGGAGGACCGGTTGCCGTCGGCTGCGCTGTCCTCATCGACGTTGCAGACATAAAGAACCGGCTTGGCGGTCAGAAGCTGGAGCTGACGAAAGCGCGGCTTTTCCTCCGCCGCCAGCGGCAGCACCCGCGCCGGCTTGCCCGCCTCCAGCAGGGCGAGCGCCCGTTCGACCAGATCCAGCGTCGCCGCCGCCTCCTTGTCCTGGCCCTTGAGCCGCTTTTTCAGCGGCTCCGCCCGTTTCTCCAGACTTTGCATATCGGCCAGCATCAGTTCGGTCTCCACCGTCTCGGCATCGCGGACCGGATCGACGCTGCCTTCCACATGGGTCACGTCGCCGCCGTCGAAACAGCGCAGAACGTGGATCACCGCATCGACTTCGCGGATATGGCCCAGGAACTGGTTGCCCAGACCCTCGCCCTTCGAGGCGCCGCGGACAAGACCGGCGATGTCCACGAATTCCAGGAACGTGGGGATCACCTTGGCCGACCCGGCCAGGGACGCCAGGCGGTCCAACCGGGCATCGGGGACGGCGACCCGGCCGCTGTTGGGTTCGATCGTGCAGAAAGGGTAATTCTCGGCCTGTGCCTGGACCGTTTCGGTGAGCGCGTTGAACAGGGTCGACTTGCCGACATTGGGCAGGCCGACGATACCGCAGTTGAAACCCATGGATCAGTCCTTCGCGCCCGACTTCGCCGCATCTTTGTCCTGGCGCGGCGGCGGATTCAGGGCCAATGAGACCCGGTTCATGAACTGGTCGGCGCGGCCGGCAGCCAGCGCCCCCGCATTGTCCGCGACTGCATCCAGGACCTTTTCGGCAAGCGGCCATTCCGCCTTGGCAAAATCCGACAGGACATGGCCGTGGACCCGGTTCTTGTCCCCGGGGTGACCGATCCCGATGCGGATCCGCTGGAAATCCTTCCCCACATAGGTATCGATGCTGCGCAGACCGTTATGGCCGCCATGGCCGCCGCCCTGCTTGACCCGGACCTTACCCATCGGCAGATCCAGATCGTCGTACAGAACGGTGACCTCCGACGGGTCCAGCTTGTAGAAATTGACCACGTCGGCGACGGCTCTGCCGGAATCGTTCATGAAGGTCGCCGGCTTCAGGCACAGCACCTTTTCTCCGGAGAGAAAGCCCTCGGCCACCTGTCCCTTGAACTTGGCACGCCAGGCCCCAAAGGAATGGCGGCGGACGATTTCGTCCACCGCCATAAACCCGATATTGTGCCGGTTGTTCTCGTATTTGGGCCCCGGGTTGCCGAGGCCGACAAAAACCAGCATCGGACGGGATTACTCCTCTTTGGCTTCGCCTTCTTCGGCCGACGCTTCGCCTTCCGCGGGGGCCGCGCCCTCTTCGCCTTCGGCGGCGGCGGCTTCCTCGGCCGCGATCTCTTCCTCTTCCTTGACGATCGGCGCCGCAATGGTCGCGACCGTGAAGTCGCGGTCCGTGATCGTCGGCGTCACGCCCTCAGGCAGGCTGATCGCGCTGATGTGGATCGAGTCGCCGATATCGTAACTGGAGATGTCGCATTCCAGCATCGGCGGGATGTTGTCGACGCTGCACAGCAGTTCGACTTCGTGCCGGACGATGTTCAGGATGCCGCCCTTCTTCAAGCCGATGCTCTCTTCCTCGTTCAGGAAGTTGACCGACACGTTGACCGCCAGTTTGGCGTCTGCGCTGACTCTGAGGAAGTCCACATGCATGGGTCGATCCGAGACGGGGTGCAGCTGGATATCGCGGGGCAGCACCCGGTCCGTCTTCTTGCCGTCGACCTCCAGGTCATAGACGGTCGAGAAGAAGGATCCGGTCTCCAGGTTCTTGGTCACGACCCGGGGATCCATCGAGATCAGGGCGGGGTCTTTCTTGTCGCCGTAGACGACGGCAGGCACCCGGCCGGCACGCCTTTCGGCCCGGGCTGCCCCCTTACCTGCCCGGTCCCGCGCGCTCGCGGGCAACACGTTGGAATCGCTCATTTCTTTGCTCCAAATTCCGGAAAAAAGGCCGTTGCCTCCAGGGGTGCACGGCCAACGGATCCGCGTCGCCTTGCATGCGGCCGCGAACTGGCGGGCTTATACACCTAGTCGAACAGGCTGGAAACCGATTTTTCCTCGGAAATCCGCAGGATCGCTTCGGCCAGAACCGGCGCCACCGTGATCTGGCGAATGTTGTGGCTGACCCTGACCGCTTCGGTGGCCATGATGCTGTCGGTCGTCACCAGGGCCTCCAGCGGAGAGGCCGACACACGGGCTACCGCGCCGCCGCTGAGGACGCCATGGCTGACATAGGCAGAGACCGAGCGGGCGCCCGCGTCCATCAGCGCCTGGGCCGCGTTACACAGGGTGCCGGCGCTGTCGACGATATCGTCCACCAGGATGCAGCGCCGCCCTTCCGGCGACCCGATGATGTTCATCACCTCCGAGACGCCCGCCTTCTCGCGCCGCTTGTCGATGATGGCGAGATCGGCTTCCAGCCGTTTCGCCACCGAACGCGCCCGCAAGACGCCGCCAACGTCAGGCGACACCACCAGAACCTCGTCGCCGTCGGGGTTGTTCTCCTTGATGTCGCGCACCAGGGACGGCGCTGCATAAAGGTTGTCGGTGGGAATGTCGAAGAAGCCCTGGATCTGGCCGGCATGGAGATCGATGGTCAAAACGCGATCCGCGCCCGCGGTCTGGATCAGGTTGGCCACCAGCTTTGCGGAGATCGGCGTCCGCGGCCCGGTCTTCCGGTCTTGGCGCGCATAGCCGTAATAGGGAATCACCGCCGTAATCCGCCGGGCCGACCCCCGACGCAAAGCGTCGATGATAACCAACAGCTCCATCAGGTTGTCGTTTGCCGGATAGTTGGTCGACTGCACGACGAAGACGTCCTCGCCGCGCACGTTTTCCAGGACTTCGACAAAGATCTCCAGATCGGAGAACCGGCGGATGGCCGCCTGGGTCAATGGCACGTTCAAGTATGCGGAGATCGCTTCGGCCAGTGGCCGATTCGAGTTACCACTCAAGATTTTCATGAATCGATCAGAGTCCCGTCGGCGACCGCAAATGTGCAACGCGCGTTCTATATCAAGGCGCCGGATGACTGTAAACGGCCCGGAGACATGTCCGCCTAAATCGCGCTCAACCGGTTTCGGCCGTCCCGTCTGCGCGTTGCGCCTTGAGGTACTGGATGTCCTCCAGGCTCAGCGCAATCTGTTCAACAACGCTCCAAACCACGTCGTAGGCGGCGCGGCCCCATTTGCCCCGGAGAAAGCCGCGGGGCACGTTGTTCTGCTGACGGATCGCTCCGTAAACCTCGCCGTCCGGCGCCGACAGCTCCCACCGCAATTCAACCGAATCGACCCGGTCGTTCAGCGCCTCGACCTTGACGGTCACATTCAACAGCACGTCGGCATAGGAAGGGTCGTCGACCATCGGGACCTGCACCTGCCTGAACACCTCGCGATAGGCGCGGGCCAGCGTGACGTTACCGTCGCCCGGCGCGCCGGTGACCTCCTGCAGTCCGATCCGCAGGGGCCGCTCGGGTCGCACCGCGACCGCATCCATCGGCTTCAGGCGGCTGGCGATCTCGAAGGCCGTCTTGCCCGCGATCTGGCGCAGCAGCGTCGGCCTCGCCTCCTCCCAGTCGCGCTGATCGGCGTCGCTTTCGACCATGCGGCGGGCCACCAGCACGCCCTGTTCATTGGTCAGCAGCCAGAACACCTTGACGCGGCCCTGGTGCAGGAACGCCTTGCCTTCCAGCAGATAGGCATTGTCCAGGTCGCCGTTGACCGAGGCCGGCACGTTGATCGAATGTAGCGCCTCGACCACCGCGTCGGGCAGGTCGTTCTGGAACTCGGGCGTACCGCCCTCGATCGGCGCGACCACAACCCCGACGCCGTCGCGCGGATGTGCAAGGTCGTTCGACGACTTGTCCTTGAACGGCCTGGGAAGCGGGCCGCACCCCTGCAGGACCAGCCCCAGAATCAGAACCGCCGCGGCGACGGCCGGAATCCGATCAAAGCAGGACACAGCTCACCACCACCGCGACGAGGACCAGGGCCAGGAGCTGGATCAGCCAGGGCATCGCCGCGTCCTATTTCACGATCAAGTCAAGCGGGGCGGCGGAGACCGGCTCCGCGCCCTCGGCCGTGAGGATCGACGTCCGGGCCAGCGTCATCGCAAGCCCGCGCCGAGAATCGAAAATGATGATGTGGATGAAAAAGACCATCCCTGGCGCCGCCTCCAGTCCGTTGCCATGATACAGCATCGGCCAATCCATCCAATTTGGTGCGAAAGTCGTGCCAAGTGAATAGCCGCAGGCATTGAGGCGGTGTTCTCCCATCCCCGCGGCGTCCAGGACGGTCGCATGGGCGTCGAACACCTCGCCGATCGGGCGCCCCGGCCGCAGGGCCGCCTCGCAGGCCGTCAGGGCCTCGGCTGCGGCCTGAAACATCGTTCGGTGCCGCGGATCGGGGGCGCCGATCAGCAAGGTGCGCATCAGTGCCGCATGGTAATGGCGGTAGGCCCCGGCGAATTCCAAGGTGAGCTGGTCCCGGGCTTCGAGGTGACGACGTCCGGTGAAATACCGGCACAGCAGGGCGCCCTTGCCCGAGCCGATGATGAATTCGTTGCCGGGATAGTCGCCGCCGCCCCGGAAAACGGCGCCCTGCATGGCGGCAAGAATGTCGCCTTCGAACGCCCCCGGGGCGGCCAGGGCGACGGCCTCGTCCAGGGCGGCATCGGCCAGCGCCCCGGCCCGGCGGACATAGTCCAGCTCGGCGGCGCTTTTCACGACCCTGAGACGACTCACCAGAAACGACGCGTCGCGCAGGGTCACCAGGCCGTCCAGGGCATCCTCCAGCAAACGCCCGCTGCGGGCGGTCAGCCCATAGGCCTCGAACTCGACACCCAGGGTCCTGCCGGCGCAGCCCCGGTCGGCCAACAGGTCGCGCAGGACGCTCGCCGGCTGGGCCCCCTCCTCGTCGACCCAGATCCGAACGTCTTGGATGACCGACGTATGGCGGGCCTGGCGCAGATCCGGGGCCCTGGTCAGCAGGAACATGTCCCCGTCGGCCGCCAGATAGAGGCACTGGAAGAAGACGTAGCCGAACGTGTCGTAGCCGGTGAGATAGAACATGCTCTCCTGTCGAAAGATCAGGAGGCCGTCCAATTCTTCGGTCTGCATGGCCGCGCAGACCCGGGTTCGGCGGTCGGCAAGTTCTTCCGGGCTGAAATGCAGGTGCACGGCGGTCACCTGCCAAGCACGATCGCCGACAGCCCCCTGCCGTAGTCGGGCTCCCGGTTCTTGGTGGCGCGGCGATAACTGAAAAAACGATCGGCCTGGACGCAGGTATCCTGTTGGAGCGCCGCGACCCCGGCCAGGTTCAGGGCCCGGAGACGGTCGCAGACGAATGTCTCCAGATCGAACAGGAAATGCTCCTCTCGGCCCGACGGCCGGAAATAAGCCGCATAGGACGGCGAAGCATCGACGAAACGCGCGCGGTATTCCGGGCCGACCTCGTAGCTTGCCTGGGCAATGCAGGGGCCCACGGCGGCGCGGATCGCGCCGCGCCGCGCCCCCAGCGCCTCCATCGCACGGACCGTTTCCGCCATGATGCCATCCAGCGCCCCTTTCCAGCCGGCATGGGCGGCGCCGATCACCCGTGCCTCGGGATCGGCGAAAAGAACCGGCGCGCAATCGGCTGTCAGGATGCCCAGGGCGATGCCGGGACGGTTCGTGACCATTGCGTCGGCCTGCGGCGCGGCGCGCGGATCCCAGGGCTCTTCGACCACTTCGGCGACCGTTCCATGAACCTGATAGGCGGTCGTCAGCCGATCCGGCTCGACGCCCAGGACGGTCGTGCAGCGGGCCCTGTTCTCCGCCACGTCGGCGGGTTGGTCGTTCGAGCCGAATCCCACGTTCAACGACCCGTAAAGCCCCGTTGAAACGCCGCCGCGCCTTGTGAAAAAGGCGTGCCGGAACGCCCCGAAGTCGGACAAGAGGTCGGCGGTCAGATGTTCGGCCATGCGGGCTCCGGCGGGAATCCGGGCAAGGATCCAAGTTGAGGCGACGACAGCGCCAGGACCTTAAACAAGGTGCCCATTTGCTCCGGCCCGATCAAGCGTTCCAGGCCGGCCGCAATGTCCCGTGCCTGGGAAGCCGTTGCATTTCGGGACAAATCGCGCGCCCGCAGGCCGATTCCCAGCGCCTGCAGAAAGGCCGATTGGGTGAGCGGCGGCCAAGCTCTGGCTCCCGAGTCGCTGGCGGCAACGGCAAGTCTGGCGAAATCCACGTGCGCGGTGAGGTCCGCTTCCCCCGGCGCTTCCAGAACCGGCGCGTAGGCGTGCGCCCGCACAGCCTGCAGCGTATCGCCTGCGGCGCTGGCCGTGTGGCCATAGTCGACGATCAGCGCCGCTCCGCCATCCTCCGAAAGTCGCCGTCCCAGTTCGCCGACGATCGCGATCCCTGCCGGACACAGTTCGGCCACTGCGCCCTCCGGCGCCCCCTCGCGGACGACGGTGGGCAGCGCAGAGGCCAGGGGCGACGGGCCGGCCGCCAGGGCGAACCGCAAGGCGCCGTCTTCGTCGCAGGCGACAAGCCGTTCGCACCAGCCGGCGTCTGTCCAGACGAACTGCCGGACCGGCAGCGCGTCGAAGAACTCGTTGGCGACGATGATTGCCGGCCCGGGCGGGATCGTCTCCAGACCGTCGTGCCACACGGGCCCCTGTCCCAGCCGTTCGGCCTGCAGGTCGCGAAGCCGCCTGCTGTTCTCCACCAGATGCACCTCCAGCGCATCGGCAAAACCGGGAACGCCTCTCGCCGCGCGCAGCAGATCCGCCATCAAGGTGCCCCGGCCGGGGCCGAGTTCGATCAGCCGCAGCCGGGCCGGGCGGCCCATTTCCTGCCAGACCGCAGCGGCCCAAAGACCGATCAGTTCGCCAAACATCTGGCTGACTTCCGGCGCCGTGACGAAATCCCCGGCGTGTCCAAACGGCTCGCGCGCGGCATAGTAGCCATGCGTCGGATGGGTCAGGCAAAGGCTCATGTAGTCCGCGACCGTCAACGGACCGGTGGCGGCAATCTGCCGTCCGATCAGCGCGGCAAGCGGGGTCACGGCCGGTCGGTGTCGCCGGCCTGCAGGGCGCCGCCGCGCGGCCGGCGCAGAAACAGATAGACGCCGAACAGGATCACCGGAATGGACAGCCACTGACCCCAGGTCGTGCCCAGTGGCAAATGACCGATATGGGCGTCCGGCTCTCTGAACAGTTCCACCAGGATGCGCGCCGACCCGTAACCCAGCATGAAGATGCCTGTCGTCACGCCCGGTCGTTGCAGACTGCCGCGCACGTGGGTCGCGTAAAGCAGGACCAGGAACAGCACCAGCCCTTCCAGCACCGCCTCGTAAAGCTGGCTGGGATGGCGCGGCATCGGTCCGCCCGTGGGAAAGACCACGCCCCAGGGTACGTCGGTGACCCGGCCCCACAGTTCCGCATTGACGAAATTGGCGATCCGCCCGAAGAACAGGCCTATGGGCGAGGCGACGGCGACGATGTCGGCCAACGCCAGCACAGCGATGCCCCTTGACCGGGCGAACAGAATAACGGCGAGGATTACGCCCAACAGCCCGCCGTGGAAGGACATTCCGCCGCGCCAGACCTTCACGATCTCCAGCGGGTGGTCGAAATAGAAGGCCGGTTGATAGAAAAGCACGAACCCCAGGCGGCCGCCGAGAACGACGCCAAGGGTCGCCCAGACCAGGAAATCGTCGATCGCGCCAGGCGGGATGCTCTGCGGCGAGCGGCGCGCCATGAAAAGGCAATAGCGCCAACCGGCCACCAGTCCCACGATGTAGGCCAGCGCGTACCAGCGGATCGCAAGCGGACCAATCTGAAGCGCGATCGGATCGATGTCGGGAAAAACGAAGGGATCCATCGCGCCCTATCTATACCGCCGTCCGCCGGCAAGATAGTCCCGCACATAGCGCCCGACGCCGTCTTCAAGGGACGTGAACGCCGCGGCGTATCCGGCCTGCCGCAATCGATCCATCGGCGCCTCGGTGAAGTACTGATACTGCGATCGAATCGCCTCGGGCGTGTCGATATAGTCGATCGCGGGTTCGGCGCCCAATCCGGCGAAGGTCGCCCGGGCAAGCGCTTCGAAGGTGCGCGCATGGCCCGTCCCGCAGTTGAAAATGCCGCAGACCCGCGGCTGGGCGTGCAGCCACAACACCACATCGACGCAGTCGCCCACCCAGATGAAGTCGCGCATCTGTCCGCCGTCCGGATAATCCGGGTTGTGGGACTTGAACAGCCGCGCCCGTCCCGTTGCTGCGATCTGGTCATGCAGCTGGATGACAACGGACTGTTGTGCGCCCTTGTGGTCCTCGTTCGGCCCGTAGACGTTGAAAAAGCGGATGCCGGCCCACTGCGGCGGAGCCTCGCCAGCCAAGGCGCGCCTTACGGCTTCCTTGTCGAACAACAGCTTTGACCAGCCATAGGCGTTCAGCGGGCGCAGCCGCGCCAGGGCCGCAGGGTCGCCGTTGTCGTCGAAGCCGGCCCCGCCGTCCCCGTAAACGGCGGCGGAGGAGGCATAGATAAATCGGACGCCGCGGTCGGCGCACCAGCGCCAAAGATCCAGCGTCGCGTTGAAATTGTTCCTGACGATGAAATCCACGTCCCGTTCGGTGGTCGACGAGGAGGCCCCCAGGTGCAGCACGCAGGACACCGCCTGGCCGTGGGCGTCCAGCCAGGCCGGCAGGGCTTCCGGCGCCACCAGATCAGCAACCGGGCAACCGGCGAGGTTTCGCCACTTTTCGCCGCTGCCGAATCGGTCGCACACCGCGACCGGGCCAAGACCGCGCGCGGCGATTTCCGCAACCAGGTTGGAGCCGATGAAGCCGGCGCCGCCGGTAACCAGGATCATGGGTTCCGTTTCTTTCCCGACCTTTGAACCGCGCCGTTTATAGGCGGCGCCCCGGTGGGCGGCAAGTCGCAGCGGCGCGGGGGCGTTGCGGTAGCGTCCCCGCGGGATTATATGATTTCCGGTGAAAGGCCCTGAAAGGACGAACTGATGCAGACAAGCAACCGCCTGCTTGACGACCTGGCCCGGGTAGCGACCGGCGCCGCCGGCGCGCTGAGCGGCGTGCGCCAGGAGATTGAACAGATCGTCCGCGCGCGCATGGAACGCTTTCTGGCCGACCTGGACCTTGTGACCCGCGAGGAGTTCGAGGCTGTCGAAGCGATGGCGTCGAAGGCGCGCAGCGAACAGGAGCGGCTGGAGGAACGGGTCGCTGCGCTGGAAGCGCAACTGAAGAAGGCCGCGCCGAAGAAAACGACACGCCGCAAACCGGCCGGACAATAGGCGCAATTTCGCCGCCGTTTGGTGGTTTCTGCACATTTCGGCGGGCTGCAAACCGCCGTAAAACCTGCTTGCCTGGGTGGACTCACGTATGGCAGTCTAGGTGTTGTGGGTGTCGTGCTTGATTTCAATAGATATCGGGTGTGCCACTACATATGGAAGCGTTAGGTAAACCGTTGCAACATGTTCGGGCTTTTCCGGGACGACCGCGTGGAGGGCATTGATCCATGAGTACGCAGATCGTCGACTACCATGAAAGCCTTCCAAACCCGCTGGACATTCTGGAGGCCATGTTCACAGAGAACGAGTGGCCTTTTGAGCGCGCCGGAGACGAACAGATGGTCGTCGAGACGACCGGCGGATGGTGCGACTACCGCCTGTTCTTCGCCTGGCGCGAGGATCTGCACGCACTGTATTTCACCTGTTCGTTCGACGTGCGCATCTCAGAGGAAAAACGGCGTTCGGTGCACGAACTCCTGGCGCTGGTGAACGAACGCATGTGGATGGGACACTTCGACATCTGTTCGGAGGACGGAACGCCGATGTTCCGGCATACCCTGCCCACCCGCGGCCTGAAATACATCAGCGTCGAGCAGCTTGAAGACCTGATGGACATCGCGCTTGCCGAGTGCGAGCGCTTCTATCCGGCGTTCCAATTCGTCGTCTGGGGCGGCCACAGCCCCGGCGAAGCGGTCAACGCTGCGATGCTGGACACGATGGGCGAGGCCTAGCCCGCCGGTCCGGCCGACACCAAGGCAAGGACCTCATGACGGTAAGACTGGAAAGGCCGTTGCTGCTGGTCGGCTGCGGCAAGATGGGCGGCGCGCTGCTGTCCGGCTGGCTGAGCAGCGGCATCGCAGGTGGCGGCATCGTTGTCGTCGAACCGGGGCCCGGGGCCGACCGCTTCGCCGCCGAGGGTGGCGTGCAGGTCGTCACGTCCGCCGCGGACCTCCCCCCCGACCTGAGGCCCGAGGTGGTGGTCTTCGCGATCAAACCCCAGCAGATGGAAAGCGTCGTTCCCGGCTTTCGCCACTTTGCGCAGCCCGGCTGCATGTTCCTGTCGATTGCGGCCGGAACGACCATCGGGTTCTTCGCCGAGGCGATCGGCGCGGAGGCCGCGATCGTTCGGGCCATGCCCAACACGCCGGCGGCCATCGGCCAGGGAATCACCGTGGTCTGTCCGAACCGGCACACCAGCGACGATCAATCGGCGCTGGCGCTGGCGCTGCTGGAGGCGGTCGGCGAGACGCACCTGGTCGACGACGAGGCGCTGATCGATCCGGTAACGGCTCTTTCCGGCGGCGGGCCGGCCTACGTGTTTCTGATGATCGAGTGTCTGGCCGAGGCCGGCGCCGAGGCGGGTCTGCCGCCGGACCTCGCAGCGCGGCTCGCCCTTGTGACCGTTGCGGGCGCGGGACAGCTAGCCCTGCGCGACGACGCGACGCCGGCGGAACTTCGGCGGAACGTGACAAGCCCGGGCGGGACGACGCAGGAGGCGTTGCGGGTCCTGATGGACGAACGGGACGGGCTGCAGCCGTTGATGACGCGCGCCATCGCCGCCGCCACGGCACGGGGACGCGAGCTGGCCGGCTGAAGGGGTCACTTCCGCGCATCCCCTTGCCAGGGTCGGTCTGCTGCACCACACTGTCCTCAGAGACTTGACTGGGGCGACCGGGGCGACATGGTCAAGAAGGCCGACATCCCAAAACACATCGTGGCGACTGCCCTTGAACTGGCGGCGGACCGCCCTTGGGCGATGATTACCGCGCGGGATATTGCAGCAGCGGCTGGCGTGCCATTGGCAACCGTGCAGGCGCATTATCCGACCAAGAACGCCATCTTGGAGGCCTTCACCCGTCGGATCACGGCGGAGGTGCTGGCTGACGAGAATGGCTTCGACGCGGAGGAGCTGCCGCGCGACCGCCTGTTCGACGTTCTGATGCGCCGTTTCGACGCTCTGGGTCCGTATCGGCCCGGGATGGCGGCAATCCTGAAGAATGCGCCGGGAGAAGGCTTGTCGACGGTGGCGCTGGCGCCGGCCGTCCGCGAAGCAATGGGCTGGATGCTGGAGGCGGCCGGGGTCCCCACTGGCGGGCTGGCGGGCGAACTGCGTATCGGCGCCGTGATGGTCGTCTGGTTGGCCACCTTGCGCGTCTGGATCCGGGACGACAGTCCGGACCTGGCGCGCACGATGGCGGCGCTGGACCGGCATCTCCGGCGCGCAGATCGGATGGTGGGCGGATTCCCGGGAACGGACGGTCCAATCAGCGAGGCTGCCTAGCGAAGGCAGCGAATTTGTGCTTTTGTGCGTTGCACAATGCATCTTGACCTAAGTCATGTAAAAGCTATACGTACCGTGATATTGCACTGCAACATAACCGGCGGTCTTGGATGAGGTGACCGGACCGAGGCTTAACTGGAGAGGCACGATGACCAAGAACCCGTTTTTCAATCCCAGCAATCCCTTCGGTAACATGGACTTCTCGAAGTGGGGCGAGGACTTCGCCAAGATGATGACGGACATGCGGGTTCCCGGTGTCGACCCCGAGCAGCTCGTCACGGCCCAGCGCAAGAATATCGAAGCCCTGGCCGCTGCGAACAAAACCGCAGCCGAAGGCATGCAGGCCGTGATGACCCGGCAGGCCGAGATCCTGAAACGCTCGATGGAAGAAGCGACCGCAGCCATGCAGGAGATGATGAGCGCGGGCGCGCCGGAAGATCAGGTCGCCAAGCAAGTCGAGATCACCAAGGACGGTTTCGAAACCGCGATCTCGAACATGCGTGAACTGGCGGAGATGATGTCCAAGAGCCAGAACGAGGCGATGGATATTCTCAACAGCCGGGTCGCCGAAAGCATGGAGGAGTTCAAGAAACTGACCAAGCCCGTGAGATAGGGGGAATCCTCAGGGCGCGGCCCCTGTCGCCCTTGCGGGGCGGCCGGGGCTGAAACAAGGGCCGCGGAGCGCTAGCTGCGCGGCCTTTTCTTTGGCCGATGGGCGATGTTAGAACCCGCCGGCGCGCGACAGTGGGATCGGGGGACGAACCGTGACAATCAGCTTCGATGAGTTTCTGAAGGTCGACATTCGTGTCGGCACCATCGTTCGGGCCGAACCGTTTCCGGAGGCCCGCAAGCCGGCGCTCAAACTGTGGGTCGATTTCGGCCCGGAGATCGGCGAGAAGAAATCGTCCGCCCAGATCACCAAACACTACGACCCTGCCGACCTGCCGGGCCGCCAGGTCGCCGCAGTGGTGAATTTCCCGCCTCGCCAGATCGGCAAGTTCATGTCGGAGATGCTGGTCCTGGGCTTTCCGGACGAGGACGGCGAAGTGGTGCTGATCCAGCCAGGACTGAAGGTGCCGAACGGCGGCCGCCTTTACTGACAGCAGCCCTTGCCGCCGGCCTGGACGGGCGGGCACGGGATGTCGTCGTAAGGGCGGAGAACGCAGCAATCGACTCTTTTGGGCTTCAGCAGTGCGTGGCTGCCTCGCGTTGGATTTCGCCTACAGCGGCAAACGGATCCGCGCCCTGAGACCGCCGTGGGGGCTGTCTTCCAATGCAATATCGCCGCCGTGCACCCGCGCGACATCGCGGGCGATGGCCAGACCCAGTCCGGTGCCGCCGGTCTCGGGATTGCGGGAATCGTCGAGCCGCACGAACGGGCGGAACACCTCCTCGCGTTTGTCTTCCGGAATGCCCGGCCCGTCGTCGTCGATGGTCACTTCGATCGCATCGCCCCGCTTGCCTGCGCGCACCCAGATATTCTCCGCGTTGCGCAAAGCGTTGGCGATCAGGTTGTTGAGGCAACGCTTGAAGGCGTTGGTCTTCAGCCACGTCGTGATCCGGCCTTCAACATGGCAGTCGATGGCCACGCCATTGCGCAGCCAGCTGGCGCTGACCTCCGAGACCATCTCCGACAGATCGCTTTCCTTGGCCTGTTCGCCGCCTTCGCCGCGCGCAAAGGTGAGATAGCCGTCGATCATGCGTTCCATCTCGCCGACGTCCGATTTCAGCTCGTCGATTTCCACACCCTCGCCCAGCATCGCAAGCTGCAGTTTCATGCGGGTCAGGGGCGTCCTCAGGTCGTGGCTGACGCCGGACAGCATGTCGGTGCGCTGCCTGAGCTGGCGGCGGATCCGCTCGGCCATTCGGTTGAAAGCATGCGCCGCCTGCCGCACTTCCGTGGCGCCTTCGGGCTTGTAGTCCTGTTCCAGTTCCCGGCCCTTGCCGAACTGGTCGGCGGCGCGCGACAGCCGCCGGATGGGACGGACCTGGTTGCGCATGAAGATCGTCGCGACAGCGAACAACACAAGCGACGTCCCCACCATCCACAAAATGAAGATGTATGTGGTCGAACTGAACAGGCGTTCGCCGGGCGCGACGGTCCTGAGCACCGAATTGGGAAGCTGGATATCGATCACCACCCGCTCCCGAAACGACGAGGAGTCTATGCGGTACGGGCGCTGAACCCGCTGTTCCAGGGCCTTGCCCAACAGCCTGTCCATCAGGCCGGACAACGGCTGCGGCTCGTTCGGCAGGATGTCGTCGGGGATGATCACAAAATGCAGGTCCAGGGTCCGTCGCGCGCTTGCGAAGATGGTGTCCTTGTTGTCCGGCGCCCGCCGCAGCTCTTCGATCACGTGGGCGATGTCGCCGGCGATTGACGATGCCAGCCGCCAGGTGATGGTGTCCCAATGCCGGTCGTAGAAGATCCATGCCGTCATCGCCTGCAGCAGGATCAGGGGTGTGACGATGATCAGCAGCGACCGCCCGAACAAGGTCCGGGGCAGCAGGTGTTTGATGATCTGGCGAATGGACATTGCGCGGCCCGTCCGAGGCTCACCCTGTGCCGGCCCGACTAATCGGGCCGCACAACATAGCCCCGCCCGCGCACGGTCTGCAAATACCGCGGCAGCTTGGGATCGGGCTCGATCTTACGGCGCAGGCGGGCAACCTGCACGTCGACCGCCCGGTCGCCGCCTTCGATGTCACACAGTTTCGTCAGCTCCGCCCGGGCCATGACACGGCCCGGCTTGCTGGCGAGAACCCGCAGCAGGGCGGTCTCGGTGGATGTCAACCTGATCTGATCCTGGCCCTGCAGCAGGATCTCGCGCTTGATGTCGAAATGATGGCTGCCCAGCCGGACCAGGGTCGACGCGGCCTCGCTGACCACGCCGGCGCGGCGCAGGATGCTGCGTATCCGTAAGACCAGTTCGCGCGGCTCGAACGGTTTCGGCAGATAGTCGTCCGCACCGGCTTCCAGGCCGGAGATCCGGTCGTCGGTTTCGGTCATGGCGGTCAGCATCAAGATCGGCACATCGCTGTCGGTGCGCAGCCACGCCGCAAATTCCAGACCGGTCTCGCCCGGCATCATCACGTCCAGAACCAGGAGGTCGAACTGCATGGCCTCAAGACAACGCCGCGCCGACTTGGCGTCTTGGGCCGAGGTTACGCGGAAGCCCTGTTCGGTAAGGTATTTGCGCAGCAATTCGCGCAGCCGCCTGTCGTCATCCACGACCAGAATATGGACAATCTCGTCCTCGTCCGCCGCAACGGCGTGCTCGTTGACCTCGCTCATGGCCGCAGTATACGGAATCGTCTGCACCTCACCAGCACTGCGCGCGCTCAGCGTTTGTTTCTGTCGAAGCGATCGCGGTCCGTGGGCGACGACACGATGCCCAGCATGACCTTGCGGAACCCCTCGACCGCCTCCGCTCCCGCCTCGCGATAGGCGCGGGCCACACGGGCGCGCTGGTTCTCGGTCAATTGCTGTTCCAGGTCGCGTCCCTTTCCGGTCAGCGTCAACAGCCGCTGGCGGCGGTCCCTGGGACCTGGCTGCTGTTCTACGAAGCCCTCGTCCACCAGTTGCCGCAACACCCGGCTGAGTGACTGTTTGGTGATCTTCAAAACGGCCAGCAGCTCCGAAACGGTCATGCCGGGATTGCGGCCGACGAAATAGATCACCCTGTGATGCGCCCGTCCCAAGCCCAGTTTTTCCAGAATGGCATCAGGTTCCGAGATGAAGTCGCGATAGGCGAAGAACAGCAGTTCGATCCCCTGCCGCAATTCCTCCTCGCGAAGGAACAGTGGATTGGCGTGCAGTTTGGCCGGTGCCTTTCCCAGCCCTTGCCCAGGCAATTTTACGTCAGTCATGTTGACATATATGCCGCGAACTGCTACATCGCGCAACTGAAATTCGGTCAGAATATGACCTTTGAGGCATTAACCAAGCAAGGTTGTTGCCCGCATCAGGGTCTTCGGGCAATCCCGTTAGCCGCATGGGCGGAGGGAAACGGGCCCGGACCGGCGGGACCGGCACATAGGGATGGTCGACAATGTCGCTACTGAGCTTCGATGACCGGGACGGTCAGATCTGGTTTAACGGCGAACTCGTGGATTGGCGGGACGCGAGGATCCATGTCCTGAGCCACGGACTGCACTATGCATCCGCGGTTTTCGAAGGCGAAAGGGTCTATGACCGGCAGATCTTCAAACTGACCGAACATACCGAGCGGCTGGTCAAGTCCGGCAGGATTCTGGGCTTCGAGATCCCCTGGTCGGTCGCCGAGATCGACGCCGCCTGCGACCTGGTGGTGGAGAAGGCCGGCATCGTCGACGGTTACGTGCGCCCGATCGCCTGGCGGGGGTCGGAAATGATGGGCGTGTCGGCCCAGAAGACCAGGATCAACCTGGCCATCGCTGCCTGGGAGTGGCCCGCCTACTTCACGCCGGAGGCGCGGATGGAGGGCATCACGATGACCGTGTCTGACTGGCGCCGTCCGGCGCCGGACACCGCCCCCACAGACAGCAAGGCGGCCGGCCTTTACATGATCTGCACCCTGTCCAAACACGCGGCCGAGGCCAAAGGCTTCAGCGACGCGCTGATGCTGGACTATCGCGGACAGATTGCGGAGGCCACGGGCGCCAATATCTTCCTGGTGATCGACGGGCGCATCCACACGCCGACGCCCGACTGCTTCCTGGACGGGATCACCCGGCGCACGGTCATGGATCTGGCCCGCGCGCACGGCTACGAGCTGATCGAGCGCGCCATCCGGCCGGAAGAACTGGCCGACGCGACGGAGGTTTTCATCACCGGCACTGCGGTGGAGGTGACGCCGGTCCGGCAGATCGACGCCTACAGCTTCACGCCCGGCAACATCACGCGCACGCTGATGGAGGCCTACGACGCGGAAGTGCGCCGCCCGCACGACGCGGCGGCGATGGTGCGCCACTCCGCGGCGTAGACGGGACTAGCCCAAAGCGTCCATGCAATAATTGCGGCGGCGTTCGAAACGGTCTGGCGGCACGTTCGGCCAGCGGTCGCGGTTGCCGATTTCTTCGGCAACCCCCGCAAGATCGTTCCGAACGACGTGCTGTTGCAGGAAGCGGCGGCAGTCGGGCGTGTAGTCGCCGCGGAACTTCAGGTCCACCAACACGTCCTTGATGACCGGGTTCAGATTGTCCCAGTCGGTTGCGCCGTATTTGTTGGTGACGTCGGCCTTGGTGGCCAGCCGCCGCGCTTCGCTTGCCTGCCGTTCGTACTCGACCTCGAAGAGCTCCATCTGGACCTCCTTTGAGATCTCGAAATCCTCCAGACCGTTCTCCTCGATGAACTCTGATGCTTCCGGCCCCTTCAGGCCCGCAGCCTGGGAGATCAACGCGGCCATGGGTGGATCCAATCCAGCCCGCAGGAAATCGTCGCGAACCTGCGACTTCGTACGTGATTTCATATCGTAGCCGCGGCCGATGGTCAGGCCAGACGCCGCGCTGGGAACGTGAAACCCGCGGCTGTGGTACGGACCGCCTTCGTGACCTTCCGCCTGGAATGTCAAAACGCCATGCTCTGGCAACAGAACGTCATTGCTCATGACTGTCTCCCTCCTGCGCACGGTGTATGGAACCATGCAACAGCTCGCGCAAGCCGTGATCCATCGCACAGACGTCCCCGCCGCCACTGGGAGACCTTGTCGATAACCGAACCGGGTCGCAAACGTGCCGGGGGTGCGCTAAGACATGTCGACAATGGCGACATGTCCGCCGCACGGCGGCACGCAACCCGGGAGATGACAATGGCCAGTGTCACCATATCGGAAGCGATCGCGGCGCCCGCCGAACGGGTCTGGGCGTCGATCCGGGACTTCGGTTCGATTTCGGACTGGCTGCCGGTCGCCGAAGCCAGCGAGGCCGACGGCTCCGGCGTGGGCGCGGTCCGGATGCTGGCGCTCGCCGGCGGCGCGACCGCGCGCGAGCGCCTGGAGGAGTTCGACGATGCGGCGCGGTCCTATACCTACACGGTGATTGATTCCACGCTGCCGATGACCGGCTACCGGGCGACGATCCGGATCGAAGAAACGGATTCGGCGCACTGCGTGCTGCACTGGTCCTCGACCTTCGACCCCGTCGGCGTGCCGGATAGCGAGATGGCGAAACAAATCGAAGACAGCTACAGGGGCGGCGTCGAAAGCCTGCGGGAGCGGCTGACCGGTTGACGGCGGTCGCCTAGTCCTTCCACCGCGCGGCGGCGGCATCGTCGCTGGCCCGCGCCTCGACCCAGCTTTCATCGCCCGCCTCGGTCTGTTCGACCTTCCAGAACGGGGCCTTGGTTTTCAGCCAGTCGATCAGAAACTGGCACGCCTCGAACGCGGCCTGGCGATGCGGGCTTGCGCAGGCGACCAGCACGATCCGGTCGCCCGGCTCCAGCCGGCCGTGACGGTGAATGATCAGCGACGCTTCCAGCGGCCAGCGCCCTTGCGCCTCGGCCTCGATCTCCTCCAGCATCTTCTCGGTCATGCCCGGATAGTGTTCCAGGGTCATCGCGGCGATGCCTTCGCCGTCCGCCATGTCCCGCACCAGGCCGACAAAGACGCACAGCCCCCCAACCGACGTCTTTCCGTCGGTCAGCCGCGCAGTCTCGGCCCCGACATCGAAATCGTCACGCTGGACGCGGACCGTCACGACCCCGCCCTCAGCCGCCTGTCACCGGCGGGAAGAACGCGACTTCGCGGGCGCCGGCGAGCGGCGCATCCAAGGTGGCATATTCCTGGTCGACCGCCACCTTGATCGCCGAAAGATCCTCGAAGGCGAAGGCATGCCCGTCGCTGAGTGTCCTTAGATGATCGACCAGACCGGCCACGTCGCCGACGCCTTCGGGAGGCGTGACCTCCTCCTCGCCGATCCCGGTCCGCTGCCTGAGCCAGGCGAAATACAGTACTTTCATCGTGCCAATCCAAACTCGCTGAAGGGTATGAAATCCACGCCGGTCCCGGGTTCTAATATGGTGTCGTCTTCGCCCAGTTCCACGAAGCCCTCGGCCCCGGAAAGCGATGACAGGATGCCGGCGCCGCTGCGCCCGTATTTGCCCGCCACCAGGGCGCCGTCGCCGTCCTGCTCCAGTACGGCGCGGACGAATTCGCGCCGGCCGGCCTTCTTCTTGTACGCGAACCCCAGACGCACGGCGAACCGGCGGGGCCGTACGTCCGCCGCCCCGCCCAGCGCGGCCAGAACCGGCCGTCCGATGCACAGGAATGTGGTCAGGGCCGCAACCGGGTTACCCGGCAGCCCCATCACCGGGACCGGTCCTGCCGGCGCCGAAACCATGCCGAACCCGACAGGCCGGCCCGGCTTGATGGCGAGGCGCCAGAAATCAACCCGGCCTTCTTCCTCAAGGACGGCGCGGACATGGTCTTCCTCGCCGGTCGACATGCCGCCGGAGGTGACCAGCAGGTCCTGGGTTTCCGCCGCACGGCGCAACGCGCCACGGATCTCCGCAAAATCGTCCTTCAGGATTCCCAGATCGGTCACCAGGCAGCCGGCCTGCCGCAAGGCCGCCTGAAGGGTATAACGGTTGGAATCGTATAACGCGCCTTCCGGCAAGGGCGCGCCGGGTTCGCACACTTCGTCGCCGGTGGAGAACACAGCCACACGCAGCCGCGCGTAAACCGGCACCGCCGTCAGCCCGATCGATGCGGCCAGCCCCACGTCCTGCGGCAGCAACGCGCGCCCTTTCGTCAGCACGACCGACCCGGCGGCGATGTCCTCGCCGGCGTCGCGTCGGTTTGCGCCCTTCTTGATGCCCGGGCGGATCGCGACCCGATCCCCGGTCTGGCGGCAGTCCTCCTGCATCAGAACCGTATCGGGTCCGGGCGGCATCGGCGCGCCAGTGAAGATCCTGACCGCTGCGCCGCGCGCCGCCGGCCGATCCAGGGGGTGGCCCGCGGCCGCACGGCCCGCAACGGGCAGCACGGTGTCCCGGTCGGGATCGAGATCGGCGTGGTAAACCGCATAGCCGTCGACCGCCGCATTGGCATAGGGCGGAACATCCATGGGCGAAACCAGATCCCGGGCCAACACACGGCCGACCGCCTCGCTCAGGTCCGCGGTCTCCACGGCCGCAACGCAGATCAGGTTCTCCCGCACCCGCCGGACGGCCTCGTCCAGCCGCATCAGCGCGCCGCCAAAGGCGAAACAGTCGTCGCTCAGTTGCGCCATCCGCTAGTGCGCCTCCAGGCCGCAATGCCGGACAATGAAGTCCGCGATCGCTTCCGCGTTGTTAAGGTCGAGGACCGGCAGATCGGACCCGGTGACGTCTCCGTCGCTGGCCAGGGCGACCACGTTTTCGTGCTCCGGCGCCAGCATGGGCTTGCCCAGCGCGGGTCGGTAAATTTCGATCTTTTGATGAGGGTTGCGCTTGAACCCCTCGACCAGCAGCAGGTCGACCGGCGACATGCGGGCGACGATGTCATCCAGTTCCGGCTCGGGACCGTCGCGCAGCTCGTGCATCAGCGCCCACCGGTAGGACGAGGAGATCATCACTTCGGTGGCGCCGGCCTCCCGGTGCCGGTAGGAATCCTTGCCCGGTTTGTCCACGTCGAACGCATGATGGGCATGTTTGCAGGTAGAAACCCGCAGCCCCCTGTCGACCAGCAGCGGCAACAGCTTGATCATCAGCGTGGTCTTGCCGCTGCCGCTCCACCCAACCAGGCCTAACACCTTCATGTCCCGATCCCGCCGTCCACGATCCGCCGCCGTCGTCAGCCGGAGTCGGTCGCCGCGGTGTCCCGTCGCGCGCCCTCGGCAGGCTCGTCCCGACCGGTCATGTGGCGCAGGCCGGTGGTCAGGTAGTCGTAGCCGGTGATCATCGTCAGGAGCGCGGCAACCCACAGAAGCACCTGCCCGATCAGGTCGACCTGAAAGACCGGCGGCACCGCCGGAGCGATGATCAGGAAACCCAGCGCCAGCATCTGCGCGGTGGTCTTCCACTTCGCCAGCCGGCTGACCGGAACGCCCACCTTCAGCTCGGCCAGGAACTCGCGCAACCCGGACACAACGATCTCGCGCACAAGGATCACCACGCCCGGCAGCACGTGCACCCCTTCGATGATCCCGTTGGCAACCAGCATCAGGATGATGCAGGCCACCAGAAGCTTGTCGGCGATCGGGTCCAGGAAACGGCCCAGTTTGGAGAGCTGGTTCAGATGCCTGGCCACGTACCCGTCGAAAAAATCGGTGATGCAGGCGAAGACATAGATGCCGAACGCGGCCCAGTAGCCGACGGCATTGTCCAGATAGAACAAGCCGACCAGCGGCGCGATCAGGACGATGCGCGAAAGGGTCAGGAGGTTCGGAAGACTGGTTATCATCGCATTCGCTCTGCCGGTGGGGCGCCGGACCTTGCCATCCCCGCAATATTACCCTTCTCCGTGAAAGTAGTCATAAATCTTCCGGGCGACCGACTTGGAAATTCCGTCCACGGTCTCCAGATCCGTCAGGCCGGCACGGGCGACCGCCTTGGCCGACCCGAACCGCAACAGCAGTGCCTTTTTGCGCTTGGCGCCAATCCCTTGAATCTCGTCCAACGGCGACCGGGCCAGGTCTTTTGCGCGTTTCGCCCGATGCGTCCCGATGGCGAACCGGTGGGCTTCGTCCCGCAAGCGCTGGAGGTAATACAGGACCGGGTCGCGGGGCTCCAGCGTGAAGGACGGTCTGCCCTCCATATGGAAGGCTTCCCTGCCGGCATTGCGGTCGGGGCCCTTGGCGATGGCGACAAGCGGAACGTCCTCGATCCCAAGTTCCGCCAAGGTCGTCTGGGCGCTGGAAAGCTGGCCCTTGCCGCCGTCGATGACGACCAGGTCGGGCCAGCTCTCGCCCCGGTCGGGGTCTTCCTTCAGGGCGCGGGTAAAGCGCCGGCCCAGCACCTCGCGCATCATGGCAAAATCGTCGCCGCCGCTGGTCTGGCCATCCACCCCCGCGGTCTTGATGTTGAATTTGCGATAGGCGTTCTTCATCAGACCCTCGGGGCCGGCAACGATCATCGCGCCTACCGGGTTGCGTCCCTGGATATGGCTGTTGTCGTAGACTTCGATCCGGCCCGGCGCCGCCTCCAGCCCCAAGAGGTCGCCCAGCTGTTCCAGGACCTTCCGGTTGGAGGTGCTTTCGGCCAGCCTGCGCGCCAGGGCTGCGCGCGCGTTGGCCGCCGCATGGTCGACCAGCTTGCGCCGGCCGCCCCGTTCCGGCCGTCTGACGGAGACTTTGCGCCCGGCCCGCACGCTGAGCGCTTCGGCGATCAGGGCCCCCTCCCGCGGCGTTTCGCTGACCAGAACTTCCCGGGGCGGCATGCGCCCTTCGTAGAACTGGCCCAGAAAGGCGGCCAGAATCCCGCCGCTGTCCATCGCCTTGTCGTGGCTTGGGAAATAGGCGCGGTTGCCGTAGTTGCTGCCGCCTCTGAAGAAGAAGACCTGGATGCAGACCTGCCCGCCTTCGCCATGCAGGGCGACCACATCGGCCTCCTCAACCCCTTCCACATTGATGTCCTGATGCGACTGGATCATGGACAGGGCCCGGATCCGGTCGCGAATGGCCGCCGCGGTTTCGAATTCCAGCGCCGCGCTGGCGGTTTCCATGTCGCGGCCCAGGCGGTCCTGCACATCCCGCGACTTGCCGGTGAGGAATTCCTCCGCCTGGGCGACGAGATCGGCATAGTCCGACTCGCCGATCAGGCCGACGCAGGGCGCCGAACACCGTTTGATCTGGTATTGCAGACAGGGCCTGGTCCGCGCGTTAAAGACCGAGTCCGAGCAGTTACGAAGCAGAAATGCCCGCTGCAGGGCGGTTATCGTGCGGTTGACCGCACCCGCCGACGCAAACGGGCCGAAATATTCGCCCGGAAGCGTCCGCGCGCCCCGGTGCTTGACGATCTGGGCGAAGGCATGGTCGCGGCGGATCAGAATATCGGGGAAGCTCTTGTCGTCCCGCAGCAGCACGTTGTAGCGGGGCTTCAGCCGTTTGATCAGATTCGATTCCAGCAGCAGCGCCTCGACCTCGGTATGGGTCGTGACGAATTCCATGGCTGCGGTTTCGCTGACCATGCGCTGCAGGCGCACCGGCAGGCGGAACAACTGGGTGTAGGTCGACACGCGCTTCTTCAACGACCGCGCCTTACCCACATAGAGCGCATCGCCGTCCGCATTCAGCATCCGATAGACCCCGGGACCGGAAGGCAGCGCTCCCAGATGCGCCGATATCACGTCCACGCCGCGGCAGATCCCACCGGTTTCGGCAGCCGGGTCTTCGCGCACGGGAGACAGGGGCGTGGTTTCCGGGTCAGGCATCAGCTCCGGCAACTTGTTCTGGTCACACGAAGTTTCCAGCGGCATGGCACAGCGGCGGCATCAACCTACCAAAGCCCGGGCGCCGGTTCAAAAAACGATATCCACCGAACCTGTGGATAAATATGTTCACAACCCAACATGGTTAACGCGGCAGGCTAGGAGTTCCAGGGGGTTGTCCTTTTTGCCTATTTTTTGGGCACACACCGTAAACCTTTGAAAAGAAATGTAAGAATTTGTTTCAGTTAATCGGAATACATGCCCACTGCATAAGATCGTCCGACAGGGACCGCTTTCTGGGTATCTTACCCCACCTGTGCACAACTCCTGTTGTGTCATCCATGCTGCGGCATGTTTACGGTTCTATTACAACCCGCCGTAAGTCCCTAGAATCACGACGAGTTGATCAGACCATTCGGGTTGGTGGCCAACAGGTTTGAACACCACACAACTGGTAATTGTCTAATCCGGCGGCTCCTCTCCGGGCGCAGGATGGCCGTATCCGAGATGCTCGCCTGCATCCAATGCTAACCAGTGACCGGTCATTGACTGCGAGTCGAGGATGAACCGAACGCCGCGCGCGATTTCGTCGGGCCCGACCGGGCGCCGCAACGGCAGGGCCTCGTACTGAGCCGCGAAGGATGCATCGGTCTGGCGCACGTTTTTCAGGACCGGACCCGGTCCGATGGCGTTGACCCGGACGCGCGGCGCAAAGGCCTGCGCCAGGGTCTGCGTCAGCGTCCACAGACCCGCCTTGCTGAGCGTGTAGGTCGTGTAATGCGGGTTCAGGTTCCAGACCCGCTGGTCGACGATGTTGACGATCGCCCCTTCCGCCTCGTCGGGCAGGGCCCGGACCAGGTGCTGGGACAGGACGAACGGCGCCCGCAGGTTCACCTCCATATGCGTGTCCCAGCTTTCCCGGGTCGCCGACAGCGCGTCGTCGCGTTCGAAGGTGGAGGCGTTGTTCACCAGGACCCCCACTGGGCCGATGGCGTCCGCGGCCGCGGCGACCAGCCCGGCCACCGCGTCCTCCTGCGCAAGATCGGCCTGAACCACGGCCGCCTCAACGCCAAGCGCGCGCGCCTCCGCGGCGACGGCCTCCGCGGCGTCGCGTGACCGGTTGCAATGGACGGCCACGGCGTATCCGTGCGCCGCCAGGTCCAGCGCGATCGTTCGGCCGATGCGCTGCGCCGCGCCGGTGATCAGGGCATTTTTGGGTATCGTCATGGCCACAGAGTATGGGTTGCCGCAGTCCTACAGCAAGCCGGGCGCTTCCGGTCAGGGCTCCGCTAGCGCGCCCGCCGGCCGCCCTTGCGCCGCCCCCCTTTGCCGGCACGCCCCTTGGGCAGGACCTCCATCGGCGTGTTCTTGATGGTCGCGGCGATGCCCGGGTCCAGCGGCGCCTGGTCGGCAGGCATTTCCAGGTCGAACCCTTCCAGGCGTTTGATCTCGTCGCGCAGCCGCGCCGCCTCTTCGAACTCCAGATCCGCGGCAGCGGATTTCATGCGGTTCTCCAGTTCCGCGACGTAGGTCTTCAGGTCGATCCCCACCAGGTGATCGCGGGTCTCGTCGCCGGTCTGCACCGTGACGTGGTCGCGTTCGTAGACGCTGTCCAGAATGTCGCCGATCTGTTTCTTGACGCTTTCGGGCGTTATCCCGTGTTCCTTGTTATAGGCCTCCTGCTTTGCCCGGCGCCGGTTGGTCTCGCCGATCGCGTGTTCCAGCGATTCGGTCATGCTGTCGGCATAGAGGATCACGCGGCCTTCCACATTGCGGGCCGCGCGGCCGATGGTCTGAACCAGCGAGGTCTTGGAACGCAGGAAGCCCTCCTTGTCCGCGTCCAGGATCGCGACCAGGGCGCATTCGGGAATGTCCAGGCCCTCGCGCAACAGGTTGATCCCGACTAGCACGTCGAACACGCCCAGGCGCAGGTCGCGGATGATTTCGATCCGCTCCAGCGTGTCCACGTCGGAATGCAGGTACCGCACCTTGATCCCCGCCTCGGTCATGTATTCGGTCAGGTCCTCGGCCATGCGCTTGGTCAACGTCGTCACCAGCACCCGCGCGCCCTTCTCGGCGCACCCTCGACATTCGTCCAGCAGGTCGTCGACCTGCGAGGCGGTCGGCCGGATGATGCAGACTGGGTCGATCAGGCCCGTCGGCCGCACCACCTGCTCGGTGAAGACGCCGGCGGTGCGCTCCAGCTCCCAGGGCCCCGGCGTCGCCGACACGAACACGCTTTGCGGCCGCATCGCGTCCCATTCCTCGAATTTCAGCGGCCGGTTGTCCGCGCAGGACGGCAGCCTGAAGCCGAACTCGCTGAGCGTGCTTTTCCGATTGAAATCGCCCCGGAACATGCCGCCGATCTGGGGGACCGTTACGTGGCATTCGTCGACCATCAGCAAGGCGTGGTCGGGCAGATATTCGAACAGCGTCGGCGGCGGCTCGCCAGGCGACCGCCCGGTGAGATAGCGCGAGTAGTTCTCGATGCCGGCGCACGAGCCGGTCGCTTCCATCATTTCCAGGTCGAAGGTGGTGCGCTGTTCCAGGCGCTGCGCCTCCAACAGCTTGCCGTTGGCCGTCAGTTCCTCCAGCCGCAGCTTCAGGTCGCGTTTGATCTGCTTGGCCGCCTGCTGCAACGTCGGGCGCGGCGTAACGTAGTGAGAGTTGGCGTAGACCTTGATCGCCTCCAGGGCCGCCGAGCGTTCGCCGGTCAGGGGATCGAATTCCTGGATGCCTTCCACCTCGTCGCCGAAGAACGAGATCCGCCATGCCCGGTCCTCGTAGTGGACCGGGAAGACCTCCACCGTGTCGCCGCGGACCCGGAAGGTCCCGCGAACGAAGTTGTTGTCGTTGCGCCGGTACTGAAGCTCCACCAGGCGCCGCATCAAGTCGCGGCTGTCCAGCATCTGCCCCACCTTCACCGGCGCCACCATCTGCTGGTAGGTCTCCACCGACCCGATGCCGTAGATGCACGAGACCGAAGCGACGATCACCACGTCGTCGCGCTCCAACAGCGCCCTGGTCGCGGAGTGACGCATCCGGTCGATCTGCTCGTTGATCGAGCTTTCCTTCTCGATATAGGTGTCGGTCCGCGGCACATACGCCTCGGGCTGGTAGTAGTCGTAGTAGGAGACGAAGTACTCCACCGCGTTGCTGGGGAAGAACTCCCTCATCTCGCCGTAGAGCTGTGCGGCCAGCGTCTTGTTGGGCGCCATGATGAGGGTCGGGCGCTGTAGCTCCGCGATGACATGGGCCATGGTGAAGGTCTTGCCCGACCCGGTCACGCCCAACAGCACCTGGTTTTGCTCGCCCTGGGCCAGTCCCTGTGCAAGTTCGCTGATCGCCTGAGGCTGATCGCCAGCCGGCGCAAATTCCGATTTCAACTCGAACGGAATGCCTCCCTCCGAAAGGGGGCGTTCGGCCTTGCGCATGAACACAGGCTGGTTGTCCTGGGCCAGATCCGTCATCGGCTGCTCGTTTCCGTCTTGGCTATATGGGTCGCCTGCCGCACTGGTTCCACCCGCAGGCATTGGACCGCCATGCCGCAAGGGCTAGGTTATCAGAGACCATGAAAGCGCGAACGGCTTATCTGATGCTGTCCTTCGCCTCTTTGGCATGGGCGGGAAACATCGTGCTTGGCCGTGCCGTGGCGACCGAGATACCGCCGATTGCGCTGAGCTTCTGGCGCTGGCTGACCGCTTTCGCGGTGCTGTTGCCGATCGCCTGGCCGGAGATCCGGCGCGGCTGGCCGATCTTGCGCCGTGAGTGGAAGATGCTGGCTTTGCTGTCGCTCCTCGGCATGGCGCTGTTCCACTCGCTGCTTTACTACGCGGTCCACTGGACCACCGCCATCAATGCCCTGTTGATCATGTCGATCTGTCCGGCAGTCATTCCGGTCATCTCCCGGGTCGTCTGGGGCGAGCGTCTGACCGCGCGCCAGGCCGTGGGGATCGCGCTGTCCATGGTCGGCGTCGCCGTAATCGTCACCCGGGCGGACCTGGACGTGCTGATGGGTCTGAGACTGTCATATGGCGACGGCGTGATGGTGGTGGCGATGCTGTTCTGGGCGCTCTATTCCGTTCTGGTGCGCAGGCGGCCGGCGGCGCTGCACCCCAACGCCATGCTGACAGGCATCGTCGGGTTCGCCGTCCTTTTCCTGCTGCCCGCCGTCGCAGTGGAACATATGAGCGGCGCGGTGATGCCGCTGACCTGGGCCAGCGCGGTGACCGTCGCCTATGTGGGCGTGGTCGCCTCCGCCCTGGTCTATCTCGGCTTCAATCCCGCGGTTGAAGCGGTCGGCCCGAACCGCGCCGGACAGTTCCTGCATCTGATGCCGCTGTTCGGGGCGGTCCTGGCCATCGTGTTCCTGGGCGAAAGCCTTCGCCTCTATCATGTCTCCGGCGCCGCCCTGATTGCGGCCGGGATTTACCTCGCCACGATTTCCGCCCGTCGTTCGGTCAACAGCACGGCATAACGCAACGGGGTGTCGGGCGCGACCGCGTCGAACGGAAAACAGGTCACCAGCAGCATCACCCGCCCGCCCTCCGCGGGCACGCCCAGCGCCTCCTTGTGAACGACCGCCGATTCCCGAACCTGGAAACGCTGGACCGCACCGCCGGGTTCGCGCCAATCAAGCATGTCGCCCGGCATCAGGTCCTCCAGGAACCGGAAGTGGGTATCGCGGTGTCCGAACAGGACTATGTGGCGCGACGGATCCATCCCATCCGCCGGATCCAGCCGCGCCGGGCCGAAGGCCAGCGTGCGCCCGTTCGCCCCGGCCAGCACGATCCGGTCGACCCCGAGCCGCGACACCGCCAGCCGGCCGACGGGCCAGGTATCCGCCCAGGGCCACGGTCGCGGGCGCTCAGCGCCGGCTGCCGCATCATCCCAGGCCCGGGTCAGCAAGACCTGGGACGCCACCGCCTTCAGCGGGATCGTGGCCGCCTGCAACGCCCGCCACCAGCGCCAGCCCGGCCGCCGCGACCACCGGCAGCACTCGCCATTGCACGGCCTTCATGCCGGCACCCGGCGCCGGGCAATGGTCAGCACCACCAACGCGAGACCCGCGAAGGCGACGGCGGTCGCAACATGCACCAGGAAGGGTGTCGCCGTCTGCGGCCCGCCGATCGGCGTGTAGCTTGTCTTGCGAAGCCCGCCCGAGGGTTCGCCCATCACCTTCTCTTCGGACCATCCGGCCGGCAGGTTCAACGGCACCTGCGCAGTTGCCAAGGGCGCCGTTGCGGGCCGCGCCGGTTCCGTGTCGACCGCGACAAAGCTGGTATGCCGCGACGCCAGGCCATGGCGCAACGCCAGGGCCACCACCGCGGATCTGATCCGGTCGGGATCGGCGCCGCGGCGGGCGCTGTCGTTTAGCGCCTCGATCTTGGCGCGCGCCCACAGCTTGGCGATGCCGGGGGCGGGCTTGGCCTCGCCAAGGTCGAGACTGCGGCGCCAGCCGTCGTCGGCTTCCACCAACACAGTTCCGTTCCGGTCGACATAGCGGGCGACGAAGGCAACCGGTCACCGGCATAGAGGTCGGGGATAACCGGCGGAAAGATCTCCGCGGCAGGCTCGCCCGCCTTCGAGACGCCGACCCCCGTCAGCACCGGCCGTTCCAGGCGGGCGAACAGACGCCGCATTTCCTGCTCAACGGCGCCGAGATCGTCGATCGCCACATAGGCGCCACGGCCCAGTTCCGCCGCCTTGCGCATGAACCAGCCGTTCGGCGCGTTGCCCAGGCCGATGGTGAACAGCCTGACGTCGCCAAGGTCGCGCTCGACAATGCCGAACAGGCCCTCCTCGTTCCCGACGGCGCCATCGGTCAGGAACACCACCTGACGCAACCGGTCGGGATCGGTGCCGCCGTTCAGCGCAAGCTGCAGCGCCGGCGCCATCTCCGTTCCGCCGTCCGCCTCCAGGCCGGCGACGAAGCCGCGGGCGTAGGTGACCGTTTCCGGGTCCGCCGGCTGCGGCGCGCGAAACAGGCTGGCGGTCCGGTCGTCGAACGCGATCACGTTGAAACTGTCCGCTGGATCGAGCCGGCCCAGCGCGAACAGCAGGGCCGCCTTGGCCTGGTCGATCGACGTTCCATGCATCGACCCGGAACGATCGATCACGAAGATGATTTCTCGCGGCCGCCGGGCGACCGGTCCGCTTCTTGCGGGGAGCGGCGGGGTCAGCATGCCAAGCACGAAACTCTCCTGCCCGACATGTTCCACGAACAGGCTTGGTACGGCGGTATCGGCGACGGGCCGCCAGCGAAGCCGGAAGTCGCGGTCGGACGGAACGCCGCCGTTCTTCAGCACCACACGATAGCGGGTTTTCTGTCGCGTCACCGCGATGGCGTGACTGGCGCTTTCCAACCCTTCCAACTGGGTACCGGTATCGACAGTGATCGCGAAAGATACCGGTTGTCCCTTGCCGTCCTTCGCCCGGCGATAGGCCGGCACGATCCGGTCTGCATCCGGAACGGCGCGGGCATCGTGGGCGGGTGCCGTCGACACAAGACCGGCGCCGTGGGGAACGTAACGGGGCGCCACGACGGTGGGCAGCGACAGCGCGAACCATCCGTCGTCTGGCGTCAGCCGCTGCTGCCAGCCGATTTCCACCGCGATTTCCGCGCCAGGGGGAATGTTGGCAACGGACAGGCGGAACAGGTTGGGCCGGTCCTGGTCCAGAAGGCTGGCACGCTGTCCGGCCTGCCTGGCCGCCTCATAGGTGCGCGCGGCCTCGCCGCGTTCCTTGACTTCGCCCTGTATCAGTCGATCGCCGACCCGGATCAGCAACCGGTCGATGGCGGCATCGTCCGGCAACGGGAAGACATAGATGCCTTCCACCCAAAAGCTGTCGGTGTTGACGAAAGTCTGCCGCGTCTGACCGCGGGCGACGATGCCGTTTACTTCCACATCGGTCGCTGTGGCGACCAGCGGCGCCGCCCTGCTGCGGCCCGCGTGGCCCGGCAGCGTGAAGGTCAGCCCCGGTTCGAACGGCGCGGCGGGCGCCTGAAATGAGGAAAGAAGAACCGCGATGACGCCAAACAGAATCCAACCGAATGTGTGTGCCGCGCGCATGAGCGCCCTCCCTTGGCATGGTTGCAGGCTGATAGTTCAGCCGGCAAATCGGGCGGCAGCGGCGCGCCTCCGCGGCAATTCCGGGGCCAATTCGGGCGATTTCAGGGCGGCCGGCGAAAGCCGTTGGCAAGGGCCCGCCTGGCTGTATGCTGGCGCGCCATGAACCGGTTGATCGCACCGATGTGGGCGCTGGCCCTGCTGACCGTTGCCGGTTGCGCGGCGGCGCCGTCGCAAACCGCCGACACATTGCAGGGAGGAATCGTCGCCGGCTGGGACGAGGACGCCTACCGGCGGGCCTTTGCCGGCGGCGACAACTACGGCGCACTGCGGCTTCTGGATGCCGGCGTCGCAGCCAACGCGCCGCGCGCCAAATGCATCAAGGCGCAGACAATCTTCGACGGGCTTTACGGGCCGCCGGACTATGCCGAGATCGCCGCGCTTTATGGCGGTCTCAGTTTTCAGCAATGCCAGCAGCGCACGGTGCATTTGGCGGTGATGTATCGCGACGGCCTGGGCGTACCGCGCGATACGGATCTCGCACGCCATCACTTCCGCAAGATCGTGGCCCTGTTGCTGGGCGAGGGCGACTTCAAGCAGACGTTTCTTTACGCCGAAGCGCGGCTGCCCGCCGGTTTCGACGTCTGGAGCGAGATCGGGGAAGCCTATCAATGGCGCGACCTGGTTCGCGACGGCTGGGAGGGTCCGCGGCAATACCGCCTGTTCGAGGCCTATTATGTTGGGCGTAACGTGCCGCAGGACATGGATATGGCCTTCAAAGTCCTGGACTACGCGGTGCGGCGCGGCTACGGCGCGGCGCAATTCCGGATGTACGAGGCGGTGCGCGACGGCGAGGTCGCGGAGACCGCCGAACGCCAGCGCCTGTTTCTGCTGGAAGACGCCGCGCGCAACGGCGTCGACGCGGCTCAGTTGGAGTTGGGCATGGCTCACTACAACGGCGTCGACGCGCCCGCCGACCCGGAGAAAGCCTATGGATGGCTTTGGCGTTATGCCCAGGCAGGCGGGACCGGCGTCGACCCCCAACTGGCGGCGCTGGAAGCCGTGCTTGGCGCGTCGCGCACCCAGCGAATCAGGGAACGGGCGCAACGCGGGATTTTTCCCTGACGCGGTCCGACGGCCCGGTTTGCCGTTACGACCCAACCGGCAAAGCACTAGTGTTTTTGCCCGTCGTGCCGACACCGTCACGTCGCACGTTCCTGACATAGCCCGGGATCCCGCCATGCCTTTTCTCGCCGACCGCCTCAGCCGTATCAAACCGTCGCCCACCATCGCCGTTTCAACCAAGGCGCAGGAGCTGAAACGCGCCGGACGCGACGTCATCGGCCTGGGCGCCGGAGAGCCGGACTTCGATACACCGCAGCACATCAAGGACGCCGCCGCCCAGGCCGCGGCCGAAGGCAAGACCAAATACGCCCCCGCGGCCGGGATTCCCGAGCTGCGCGAAGCGGTCTGCGCAAAACTGAAACGCGACAACGCGCTGGACTACACGCCGGACCAGGTTTCCGTCGGTTGCGGCGGCAAGCAGACGATCTTCAACGCCCTGATGGGTACCTTGAACCCGGGCGACGAGGTCGTCATCCCGGCGCCTTACTGGGTCAGTTACACCGACATCACCCTGCTGGCGGAGGGCACGCCCGTGGTCGTGGAATGCGGCGTCGATGCGGGCTTCAAGCTGCAGCCCGAGCAGCTGGAGGCGGCGATCACGCCGCGCACGAAATGGCTGATGCTGAACAGCCCGTCCAACCCGACCGGCGCCGGCTATACCGCCGACGACCTGAAGGGCCTGGCCGCGGTCCTGGCGCGCCATCCGCATGTCTGGGTGATGACCGACGACATGTACGAGTTCATCACCTATGACGGCTTCGAATTCGCGACGATTGCCGCGGTTGCTCCGGAACTGTTCGAGCGGACGTTAACGCTGAACGGGCTGTCAAAAGCCTATTGCATGACCGGCTGGCGCGTCGGCTATGCGGCGGGACCCGTAGATCTGATCAAGGCCATGAACAAACTGCAGTCGCAATCGACCACGTCGACCTCGACACTGAGCCAATGGGCGGCGGTCGCGGCGCTGAACGGCGACCACAGCTTCATCGCGGAGCACAACAAGGCCTTCAAGGAACGGCGCGACGTCGTGGTCTCGATGCTGAACCAGACCGACGGCCTTTCCTGCAACACGCCGGAGGGAGCGTTCTACGTCTATCCACTGTGCGACGGCGTGATCGGCAAATCCACGCCGGATGGCAGAAAAATCCAGACGGACGAGGACTTCGTGACCTATCTGCTGGACAGCGAAGGCGTGGCCGCCGTGCATGGCGCCGCTTTCGGGCTCTCGCCCTATTTCCGGATCTCCTACGCCACCTCCCTGGATTTGTTGCGCGAGGCCTGCACACGCATCCAGCGCGCCTGCGCGGCGCTAAGCTGAACGGGCGTGAGTCGCGCGCTTTGATTGTTTGATCACTGTTAACCAAAGTCTCCGGGACCGGAAATACTTGGGATTTTAAGTAAAGCCCGTCCTTAACAGGCTATTAAAAGTTAGGGAGTACAAAGGTGCTCACTGACTAGGGGACTGGAGAGCAGGAGATGGCGAGCATCAACGACTACTTGGACAGGCGCGAAGGCACGGTCTTCGGCACGTCCAGCTCGACCCGCTCCAGGCTTCTGTCCCTCAAAGGGTTAATTGCCAGCGCCACAGTCAGCCTGTTGGCAGGCCTGGCCTTCGCCGCAGCGGCGGCGGCGCCCGGCAGTGCCGGCGAACCCGTCATGGCAATCTTCCCGCCCAGCAGCACCGCCGCAGACGTTATGGTTGCCCTGCACGAGGCTGAAGGTGAGTTGCTTACCCTTGGGCGTTTCGACAATGTGGCGGTCAGCCAAGGCGGGACCGACGGCTATTCCGAACGGCTTTACGAGGCCGGCGCGATCCTGGTGATCGATCCGGCAGTTGCACGTCAATTGGGTCTCTAATTCAACGGCTTTCCCACGCTCCATTCTCCTTAGACTGACACCGCCGGCGCCCTCGTGGCCGCCGGCGTTTCTTTTCTTGGTTAACCGCAGCCGCAAATCCCGCCCGCTGGCCGGGAACGCTCTTGGCACCGACCGGGGTTTTTGCGAGCATAGACGAAACGGGAGACACGCTCCGGCCCGGTCGTCTGATCCGGATTGGGAACGTGCGGAGAAGAACGCCCGCCGACCGTTGCCCGCAGCAGCCGCTGGGGCCGCGGAATCGAAGGGCACAGGAAGGAGATCGCCATGCCAGGCACCAGTCCCGCGACACCCCGGTGCGTCGCAATCGTGGGCAACTATCTCAGCGGAAAGACAACCCTGATGGAGGCGATGCTGCACCAGTGCGGCGCCATCGACCGCCGCGGCAGCATCAAGGACGGAAACACCGTCGGCGATGCATCGGACGAGGCGAGAAACCGTCAGATGAGCATCGAGATCAGCGCCGCGAGCGCTGATTTTTTATCTGAGCGCTGGACGTTCCTGGACTGTCCCGGTTCGGTCGAGTTCACGCACGAGGGTCACACGCCGTTGATGGCGGCCGACGTTGCGGTCGTGGTGTGCGAACCCGTCGTGGAAAAGGCCCTCGCCCTGGCGCCGCTGCTTCACTTCCTGGACAAGCGGGATATCCCGCACATGCTGTTCATCAACAAGATGGACACCGCAACGACCCGCGTACGCGAGGTTCTGCAGGCACTTCAGTCGGTTTCCGACCGCCCGCTGGTTTTGCGCCACGTGCCGATTCGCGACGGCGACACCGTTTCCGGTTATGTGGATCTGGTTTCCGAGCGCGCCTATCAATACAAGCCCGGCACGAGCTCGGACCTGGTGCCGCTGCCCGAGGAGATGAAGGACCGCGAGGCCGAGGCGCGTCAGGAACTGCTGGAGACGCTGGCGGACTTCGACGACACCCTGCTGGAGCAATTGCTGGAAGACATCGAACCGGAGAAGCAGGACGTTTACGCCAACCTGACCCGCGATCTCCGCCAGGACCTGGTGGTGCCGGTGTTCCTGGGCGCCGCCGAACAGGAAAGCGGCGTTTTTCGGCTGCTGAAGGCGTTGCGTCACGAAGCGCCGGAGTTCGTCGATACGGCACAGCGGCTGGGCGTGCCCGCCGGCGAGCCGATCGTGCAGATCATCAAGACCTACTACATGCCGCATACCGGCAAGGTCTCGCTGGCGCGGATCTGGTCGGGCAGCGTCAAGGACGGGACCGCGCTGGGCTCGCACAAGGTCACCGGCCTCAGCCATCTGATGGGCCACACGCCGGTGAAAATCAGCGAGGCGCAGGCCGGGGACGTCGTCGCGATCGGCCGTTTGGAAGGCATCAATACGGGCGACGTTCTGGGTCCGGACGGCGTCATTCCCGACGCCATGGAATGGCCGGACCCGCCACAGCCTGTCTACGGCTTTGCCATTCACGCCAAGCGCCGCGAGGACGAGGTCAAGCTTTCGACCGGGCTGAGCCGTCTGGTCGAAGAGGATGCGTCGCTCAGCTACGAACACAACGAGGACACCAACGAGCTGGTCCTTTGGGGCCAGGGCGATATCCACCTGGCTGTCGCGGTAAACCGGCTGGAAAGCATCTACAACGTCGCCGTCGATACCAAGCGGCCCCGGGTTCCTTACAAGGAGACAATCCGTAAAGGGACCGAACAGCACGCCCGCCACAAGAAGCAGAGCGGCGGACAGGGCGAGTTCGGCGACGTCCACGTCACCATCCAGCCGCAGCCGCGCGGCGCCGGGTTCCAGTTCGAGGAGAAAGTCGTCGGCGGCGCGGTCCCGCGGCAGTACATCCCCGCTGTCGAAGCGGGCGTGAAGGAGTACCTGACCGAAGGGCCGCTGGGCTTCCCGGTAGTCGATGTCGCCGTCACCTTGACCGACGGACAGCATCACTCCGTCGACAGTTCGGACATGGCCTTCCGCAAAGCGGGGATCGCGGCCATGAAGGAGGGGATGCCCAACTGCAACCCGGTCCTGCTGGAGCCGATCTGCGAGGTCACCATCTCGGTGCCCAACGAATACACCTCCAAGGCCCAGGGCACGATCACCCGCCGGCGCGGACAGATCTTGGGCTTCGACGCCAAGGAAGGCTGGCCGAACTGGGACGAGGTTAAGGCCTACATGCCCCAGGCGGAGATGCAGGACCTGATCATCGAGCTCAGGTCCCTGACCCAGGGCGTCGGCACCTTCGACTGGACGTTCGACCATCTGAACGAGCTGTCCGGCCGGCTGGCCGACGACATCGTGGCAACCCAGGGCACGGGGGCCGAGGCGGCCGAATAGCCGGCCTTAAGGGGGGACGAAAAATGACCGACGCGGTTGTCAACGCCGCCGGCCTCGCGGCGACCCTGATCGCCGCGCGGCGCAGCGGCGAACGGCTCGACCCCGCCCCGCCGGGTGAGCCGGAAACCATGGCGGCGGCCTACGCCGTCCAGGACGCCTATATCGCCACAATGGGTGAACCCGTCGCCGGCTGGAAGGTCGGCATGACGAACGCGGCGATGCAGGCGTCTGTCGGCGTCGACGAGCCGATCGCCGGTCCGATGTTCGAAAGCGCGATCGTCCCGAGCCCTGCGCAGTTGACGACGCCGGCCGAGGCGTTGCGCCTGGTCGAGTGCGAATTCGGCTTCCGTATGGCCGCGGATCTGCCCGCACAGGGGGAAGCCTACACGCCGGAAACCGTCGCCGGCGCCGTCGCCAGTCTTCATCCCGCGATCGAAATCGTCGACGTCCACCTGCCCGGCGGCCTGAAGGCCGGCCCGCGCTGGGTGATCGCGGACGGCGGCGGCAACCACTTCTGGGTTCCCGGTCCGGCGACCACCGACTGGCAGCCGGACGATCTGCCAGACCGGAAGGTCAACGTGTCGCTGAACGGCGAGCCCAAGGGCGAGGGCACGGCGGCGGCGGCGCTGGGCAACCCCGTTGTCGTCTTGGCCTGGCTGGCGAACCACCTGGTCGGCCGGGGTCTGCATCTGCGGGCCGGCGACTGGGTCTCCACTGGCCTTTGCACACCGCTGTTTTCCGCGGCGCCCGGCGACCGGGTCGAGGCCGACTACGGGTCCCTTGGAAAGGTCGGAATCCGCTTCTGAAGGTCGCCGCCCACGATTTAGAATTACTCTAAAAAATGCTTGAAACTAAAGATCTGCATGCCATATCTCCTTTAGACATACCGCTAGAGGGCGAGGTAGAAAAATGCAGATCGATATCGGAATTGCCGAGGCGAACCGCAAGGAGATCGCCGAAGGGTTGGGCCGGTTGCTGGCCGACAGCTATACGCTGTACCTGAAAACCCACAATTTCCACTGGAACGTCACCGGGCCGATGTTCAACACGCTGCATGCCATGTTCGAGCAGCAGTACACCGAGCTGGCGACGGCCGTGGACGAGATCGCCGAACGCATCCGTGCGCTGGGCGAGCCGGCGCCGGGGTCCTACGCGGATTTCGGCAAGCTGACCAGCATCGACGAGGCGGAAGGCGTTCCGACCGCCACGGATATGATCCGTCAGCTGGTCACCGGCCAGGAGACGGTGGTGCGCACGGCCCGGGACATCTTTCCGCTGGTCGACGAGGTGAACGACGAGCCCACCGCCGACCTGCTGACCCAGCGGATGAGCATCCACGAGAAAAACGCCTGGATGCTGCGCTCGATGCTGGACTGAGGTGCGGGGTGCAAATCGCGCCTTGCGGCAGCCGGACCCTTCGTGACGGCGGCTTTCGCCGCCTCCTCAGGGTGAGGACCACAATAAACCTTAGTTGATCCTCATGCTGAGGAGACCCGCCGGAGGCGGGTCGTCACGAAGCATCTGACTGCAAACAACTTGGTCCCGGCTACTCCCAAACGTTCGCACCGCGCTCGAAATCGGGACGCTGCGGGTTGACCACGCAAAAGCGCTGGCCGGTCGGCGCCTCCATGACCCACCAGGTCTTGATCTGGGCGACCCGCTTGGCGCCCAGCTCTTCAAGCCGTTTGACCTCCGCCTCCAGGTCGTCGGTTTCGATGTCCAGATGGACCCGTCCGGGGTGATCCACCTTTTGCAACAGGACGCCGATTTCGTCCGGCGGGGTCTCAAGCTTCACGTAGTTGTCATCGCCGTCGCCCGGCGCTTCCTCGGCCGGGCAGCCCAGGGCTGCCCCCCAAAAAGCCGCAGCGCCCGCCAGGTCGTCCGTCCGGCAATCGATCACGACCACGCCCAGTCTGCTCTTATGCATGCTTGGCATCCCTTCGAGGCAATCTAGATTTGCACCCATTGGCGGGGCTAGCCGAAGACGAGTCAAGCGCCGTGCGGCCCGGAAGGGCTAAAGGCCCTCAGGCATCACGGTTCTTTGACTTTGGCCAGGCAGCCCGTGACCCTAGTTTAGCGTCCAACATTGTCGTTTCGGATTGGAGAGCGATTACATGCTGATCAAAATGAAACGCGGCTGGGAGATCCCGGAAAGCGCCGCGACCGACGAGGCGGCCTTTCGGAACCGGCGCACCTTGATGAAGGCCCTGGCCGCCGGCCCGATCGCGCTGGCCGGAGCCGGGTTGCCGGGCCTGGCGCAGGCCGCCGCCGGTGAAGCCGACCCCACCGCAGATCTTTACCCGGTCAAGCGAAACGAAGCCTATACGCTTGACCGCCCGCTGACCGACGAAGACGAAGCGACGAGCTACAACAATTTCTACGAGTTCGGCAGCCACAAGCAGATCAAAAAAGCGGCGCAGAAGATGAACCTGCGGCCGTGGGAGATCGTGATCGACGGCATGGTCGAAAAGGAGATCCGGGTCGGTGTCGACGACCTGATCAGGCAGATGCCCTTAGAGGAGCGCCTCTACCGGCACCGCTGCGTCGAGGCGTGGGCCATGGCCGTTCCGTGGTCGGGCTTTCCCATGGCGGAACTGGTGAAATTCGCCAAGCCGACGTTCGGCGCACGGTTCGTACGCATGCAGACCCTGCAGGACGCGGAAACCATGCCGGGACTGCGCCAGCCCTGGTATCCGTGGCCCTATACCGAGGGCCTGACCATCGACGAAGCCACAAACGAGCTGGCCTTCATGGCGACCGGGCTTTACGGCAAGCCGATGCCGAAGCAGAACGGCGCCACAATCCGCCTGGTTGTTCCCTGGAAATATGGGTTCAAGTCGATCAAGTCGATCGTGCGCTTCACGTTCACGGACGAGCAGCCCGTCGGCCTGTGGGAAGAGGTGCAGCCGAAGGAATACGGCTTCTACGCCAACGTCAATCCGGAGGTGGCGCATCCGCGCTGGTCCCAGGCGACCGAACGCATGCTGGGCACGGGCGAACGGGTGCCGACCCTGCTGTACAACGGCTATGCCGAACAGGTGGCCGAGCTCTACAAAGACGTCGATCCGGCGATCCTGTTCAAGTAGGTGGTTGCCCGGATAGCGTTCACAGATGGCAGTTCCGGAACAAAGAAAAGAGATGCCGGGGACGCGGAACGTCCCCGGCTAGTGTGGACAGGGTGACCCCTCGGGAGTTGGGGTCATCTCCTGGGGAAGCTGGTAAGGGTCGCCGACGGTTGCGCGGGCCGGGGGCGGATATCGACGGCACTGAGCCTGACGGCATCGCGCCTGCGGTCTCCGCCATGGTCCCCACCATCACGCACTGAGGGTCCGTCAGGACAAGGATGACTCTAAAGAAACGGCCGCAGAAAAACTGTGACGGGCATCACACCTGCAAAATGCCGGCAGGGCGCCAGGCTAGGACGCCAGGAAAACCACCAGGATGTTAATCACGCCATAGACCGCCAAAAAGGACCCGGCGACCGTCTTCAGAAGTGGCGACACCCATGGGATTCGGGTGACGTCGCGCTCGGCGCGCCGCTGGCGCCAGCCGACAAAAAACAGCACCAGGCCGCAAACCAGGATCGCCAGTCCGCCCTCCAGTCCGAAAATGATCGGTATGGAACGTCCGCCCACTGTTTGCTTCGCCACGTCGAGGAGCACCGGCACCGTAGGTGGCACAGGCCGCGGTATGGAGCAAGCACCGGGGAGCAGGCGCTGCAACCATACTTGAGGCGGCACGCCATGACGGCTATTTGTGTCCCGACGCAGGCGGGCGGTCCATGTCCGCCGCAGCAAGACCACGAGGCGACAGGCATTGGCAGAAAAGCATTTCGCGTCGTTCGACAGTGACCATAAGGCGGCGATGGTGGTGTCCCACGAACGCTCGGGCACGCATTTCACCATGAACGCTCTGGCGGGCTGTTTCGGGTATGTGTCCAAGCCCTGGGTCGATCTCGATCACACGGAAATCAACATCAACTTTCACCATGCGCCCAGCATGGAGAAGGTCTTCGATTTCATCATCGAGAAACGCTGCGCCAGCACCGTCAAATCGCACCATTCCGCGGAGTTCTTCGAGTCAGTCCTAAGCCGCATCGAAGGCAAGATGGAGGTGGTCTACGTGGTGCGCAATCCGGTGGACGTTATGGTGTCCTTCTGGCGTTTCTTGCACACGTGGAACTGGGTCGAGGGTCCGCTCGCCGCGACTGCTGCGGGATTTGCCGAGTCCGCGCCGATGGGTCGGCTCATGCGCTACCAGTGGCGCCAGCACGAGACGATGCTGCACCGCTGGGCGGATCACGCGGAAGGATGGTTGAACGCGGCCGCGGCACACCCGAACGTCCATGTGGTGAGATACGAAGACATGGTGTCGGACTTCCCGGGCGCAATGCGCGGTCTGGCGGACGCCATGGAACTGCCTTTACGGTCCGACAGTCCGCCGGGCCGCGAAAGCAACGTCGTGCAAAAGGGCAAGCGGCCGTTTGATCCCGCGCCGGGCGCAGACGACAGAGACGCCGTCCGGACGGTCGCCAAGGCAAGGCTTGGCCCGCGCCTGGAAACGCTGGGTTACCCGCTATAGAGCTGAAGATTGCGGGCCGCCGGGCGCACCGGGGCGCCCCTGCGGCGGTCGTCTGAGGTCAGGCCGCGCGAACGGGGCGCGCCAGTTCCTCTTCATTGCGATAGACCCGAACCAGATGCTCGGCACACCAGGAGCCGCCTGGCTTGGACGTGCGCTTGTTGCAGTAGTGCCAGTTCTCGGTGCGCGGGTCTCCGTCGATCCAGCGGCATCCGCGCGGTTCTTTGGTCTTCAGCGGCAACTTGTGAATGTTCATCTTTCTTCCTTTGTCTCCGTACCGGCGGACTCTTTCGACGACGCTTTGGCGCCTTATCGCGTTAACCCCTGTGGTCCGTCCTGCGGCCTTTGTCCCTGTCTCACCCCGTCTCAATGCCTCTTTCAAAAAAGGCGCCGGGCCGAAGCCCGGCAAGTTGAACAGGGAGGCTTCACGTCTGGGAGACGTTGGATCCGAGAGGATCCAGTTGTTGCGATGCAACAACGAAGTAACCAATAGATAAGGTTTTCGGCCCGGATTTCAAAGGGCCGCGGCATCATCGCGCCCATGCAAAAACCGCATGGCTTCTAGGGTTTTGATTTTTATGGGCTATTTGCGGCAGACCGGCCGTCGGTCGGCACGCGGACAGCCTCCGGAATCGATCGCGATGAGGGTTCGGGACGGCCGATTCCGCCGTTCCGGGCTGTGCGACAGGCTTCAGCCGGGGCTGAAACGCGCCCGCGCGCCGCGTTCGATCCCGGCTGCGATCAACCGGTCGATCTCGAAGTGATGGCGGATCATCTCCAACAAACGCAGTTCTTCGTCGCTGGCGTGGCCGTCCGCGGCGGCCACTTCGATCGCAAGGGCATAGGCGGTTTCGCGAAGGCGGGGCGTCAATGCTTCGGTGATCTGGGAAAGCAGGTTCTCCAGGCCGTCCTCGTCAGACATCAAGTCCGCACATGTCGCTGCCGCCGACGGCAGCAATTGACGGTCATAGTCCCGGAAAACGGGCAATCCCGTGACGATCTCGCCGATGCGTCCGAGTTCGGCGTCGGTCATGTCCCGGTCCGCCGCCGATGTCAGCACCATTGTGTAAATGAGTGCTGTGTGATGACTGATCATGAAGGAATTGCCCCTGATACTGGCCGGTCCGCGCCGGCGCACTGTTACGGTCCGCCCGTAATAAAGCGAGAGCCGGCCCAGGCGTCAAGAGCGGTTGTCGGCGCCGGTGACGGAAGCGGGGTCGAAAGCCCGAGGCGGGGCGGGTTCGGCGCCCGCCAGGAAACGGCGCGTCTCGTCGACCGCCTCCGCCAGCCCGACCCGGGCCGCCTCGACGCCATCGGGGAAGGCGCCCAATAGTCGCGACGGCATCATCGGGTCCAGCAGCACGAACACGCCGCGGTCGTCGGCGCGCCTGATCAGGCGACCATAGGCCTGCTTCAGCTTCAGCCGGGTCAGCATGTCATCGTAAGCGCGGCCGCCGAACGCCGTGCGGCGGCGCTTGTGCAGAATTGTCGGCCGCGGCCAGGGCACCCGGTCGAATACGATCAGCCTGAGCGACCGGCCAGGCACGTCGACCCCGTCCCGCACTGCATCGGTTCCCAACAGGCAGCTGTCGGGCTCGGCTCGGAAGATGTCGATCAGGGTCGGCAGGTTCATAGCATCCACATGCTGGGCATAAAGGGGAAGGCCGGCCTGCTCCACGAGCTCGGCCACACGCCGATGCACCGCGCGCAGCCGGCCGATGGCCGTGAACAGCCCCAGCCCTCCGCCCCCGGCCGCCAGGAACAGCGTCCGGTAGGCCGCCGCGACCTGGTCGAGATCGTCCTTTCGCACGTCGCCGACGATGAAGACCCGGGTCTGCCCGCCATAGTCGAAGGGCGACGGCACCCGCGCCCGGATTGCCGGCAACGGCAGATGCACCGCACCGGTCCGGCGTTCGGCCGCCTGCCAGTCCGCCTCCACGTCGCCGGAGCCGTCTGTCAGCGTCGCGCTGGTGACCACCATTCCTTGGACGCGCGCGGCCATCACCTCGGCAAAGGGCCGGCCCGGATCGATCCAGTGCCGGTGCAAGCCCACGTCGACATCGCGCCCGTCGATCCGGGATACCTGGAACCAGTCCGCGAAATCCTCCGGAACGCCGTCGGCCAGGGCGCCCAGCATTCCGCGCCATGCGGCCAGGGGATCATGGGCCCGATGCTGCAGCGACCGCGCCAGGGCGTCCAGCCGGTTGCGTGTCGCCGTATCAAGCGCATCGGCCTCCTCTTCCAGCCGCGCCGCAAGCCGGCGGCGCAGGCCCTTGACGGGTTCGGCCAGCCGTTCGAAGGCCAGCGACAGGTCCGCCGCCGCGTCGATCAGCCCGGGCACCGGATCGACGGTCTCCACTTCCAAGTCGAACGGCCCCTCCCGGCCCGGCGCCCGGGCGTAGACCTGCTGCCGGACGAAACCCAGGAACGCCTCTGTGGGGCCGCTGGCGGCGCCGTCGCGCAGTCGGTTGGCCCAGCCCGCCCCAGGCAGCGCGGCGGCCGCACGCAGCACCTCCTCCAGCAGGTCCGCTGCGGCCGCGTCGCCGTCGATCAGGTCGCCAAGCCGTTCCTTCAAGCCGCGGCCGCGGCGCCGGGTCTCCGATCCGCGCAGCCAACGGCGGAGTTCCGCCGTTTCCCATCCGGTCAGATGCGCGGAAAACGCGCTGTCGGCGGCGTCGAAAACATGATGGCCCTCGTCGAACACAAAACGTCCCACCCGACCCGCCGGGTCAAGGGTCCCGCGTGCCGACTGAACCATGACCAGGGCATGGTTGGCGACGACAAGGCTGGCCCGGCGCGCCTTGCGCACGCCGTTTTCGATGAAACACCGGCCGTAATGGCCGCAGGCCGAATAGATGCACTCGCCCCGGCGATCGCTGAGCGCCACCGTGGCGCCCCTGCCCATCAGGTCGGGGAGCCATGACGGGAAATCGCCACCGCTGAGATCGCCGCTGCGCGTCCGGGCCAGCCAACGCGCCATCAGGCCCAGCGCCACCGCTTCGGCCGGATTGGTCCGGCTTCGGCCGACCGCATCCTCGTAGTTCAACAGGCAGAGATAGTTCTCGCGCCCCTTGCGCAGAACGACCCGGTCGAGCTTGACCCGGGGATCGGGATAGAGCCGGCCCAACTCGTCGTCGATCTGGTGTTGCAGATTGCGTGTATAGGTGGACAGCCAGACGGGGCCGTCGTTCTTTTCCGCCCAAACGCTGGCCGGCGCGATATAGCCCAGCGTCTTGCCCACGCCGGTGCCCGCCTCGGCGAGAACCACCAGGGGTGCGCCTTCCACATCGGGCGGCGCAAAAGCGGCGCTCACGGCCGACGCATAGTCGGCCTGGCTCGGCCTGGGTTCCGCATCCTCGCCCAGCAGGCCAGCGAGACGGGCGCGCGCTTCCGCCGGCTCGACCGCAGCGTCGCCCGGCGGCGGCGGCGGCGCCTGTTCTTCCCACTCGGGCAAGCGGCGCCAGACGTCCAGACCGGCGGTGCCGGCCCGGTCGCCGCCTGCCTCGGCGTCCGTGCCCAGGGCGGACAGGACGGACACGCCCCATGGCCAGCCAGCCTGCGCCATGGACCAGGCGATGCGCCTGACATGCGGGTCCGGCTTGCTGCCGGCCAGGGCTTCCAGCATGGCGATCATGGCGCGCCGCAGCGCCAGCGGCGCGGCCTCGAGATCGTCGGGCTGGAGAACCCCGCAGGCCGCCGCCAGGCCGCGCGGCGTGGGGACGCAGAAAGCGGCCAGGTGAACGAAGGCGAAAAGCTCCAACAGATCGAACCAGGGCAAACGGTCGATGCCCATCCGTGCCGCCGTGGCCGGTCCGTGGCAGAGGATTGCGGGCTCGCCGGCGGACAGCCGGTCGGCCGCGGCGGAAAGCGCGATCAGTTCGCTTTCCCCGTCGGGCGACAGCACCGCCGCCATGGTCTGGCCCAGGGCAACGAGAGGCGCATCGGGTATCGAGAGAGCGGTCCGGGCGTTCTGCATCAGCGGCGCCACTATAGCCCTCGCGGCACCCCGGAGGGAAAGGCCGCATACGCCTGCCGCGGCCGGTTGACCGCCCCCACGCCACGCCCTAGTGTCCGCGCATTCCGATACCAGTCAGGCGAACCGAAACGATGTCCGAATTGCGCGCGCTTGCCGAAAACGCCAAGGCATGGCCGTTTGAAGAGGCGCGGAAACTGCTGAAACGACTGGGCGGCAAGACGCCGTCGAAAGGATACGTGCTGTTCGAAACAGGCTATGGCCCGTCCGGGCTGCCGCATATCGGCACCTTCGGCGAGGTGGCGCGGACCACGATGGTGCGCCATGCCTTTTCCTTGCTGTCGGACATCCCGACCAGGCTGTTCGCCTTTTCCGACGACATGGACGGCCTGCGCAAGGTTCCCGACAACGTTCCGAACCAGGACCTGCTGGCCGCAAACCTGAACAAGCCGCTGACCGAGGTGCCGGACCCGTTCGGGACGCACGATTCCTTCGGTGCTCACAACAACGCGCGCCTGTGCGCCTTCCTGGACGCCTACGGGTTCGACTACGAGTTCAAGAGCTCGACGGAATGCTACCGCTCCGGCGTGTTCGACGACGCGCTGCTGACGGTGCTGCGCAACTACGACAAGGTGCAGGCGATCATGCTGCCGTCGCTGCGCGAGGAACGGCAGGAAACCTACAGCGCCTTCCTGCCGGTCGACCCGGAGACGCGCGAGGTTCTGCAGGTACCGGTGATCGCAACGGACCCGGACGCCGGGACGATCACCTACCGCCGGGACGACGGCAAGACGGTCGAAACGCCGGTCACCGGGGGCCGCTGCAAGCTGCAATGGAAGCCGGACTGGGCGATGCGGTGGTTCGCGCTGGACGTCGACTATGAGATGTCCGGCAAGGACCTGATCGATTCGGTCAAGCTCTCGAGCCAGATCACCCGTGCGCTTGGCGGACGCCCGCCGCAGGATTTCACTTACGAGCTGTTCCTGGACGAGAACGGCGAGAAAATCTCGAAATCCAAGGGCAACGGGATCAGCATGGAGGAATGGCTGACCTACGCACCGACGGAAAGCCTGTCCCTGTTCATGTATATGAAGCCCCGGACGGCGAAGCGGCTCTACTTCGACGTAATCCCGAAGAACGTGGACGAGTATCTGACCTTCCTGGACAAGTACCCGTCCGAGGAACCGGCGCGCCAGGTCGAGAACCCGGTCTGGCACATTCATGACGGCCACCCGCCAGCGCCGGGCACGGGCCTCAGCCTGTCTTTGCTGATCAACCTGGTCAGCGCCTGCAACACCCACGAAAAGAACGTGTTGTGGGGCTTTGTGCGGCACGTCGCGCCAAAGGCCACGCCCGACAGCGACCCGATGCTGGACCGCCTGCTGGGCTATGCGATCCGCTACTACGAGGACTTCGTCAAGCCGGGCAAGCAGTACAAATCACCGACGGACCAGGACCGGGCAGCCTTGACCGACCTGTCCGGGCGGCTGGAGGCGCTGGATGCCGGTGCGCCAGCGGAGGACATTCAGAACGAGATCTATGCCGTGGGCAAGGCGCACGGCTACGACCCGCTGCGGGAGTGGTTCCGGGCGCTGTACCAAGTCCTCTTGGGCCAGGAACAGGGGCCGCGCATGGGTTCGTTCATTGCGTTGTATGGCGTCGACGAAACCCGCACCCTGATCGAAAAGGCGCTGGCCGGAGAGAAACTGGACGCCGCCTAGGCGACAGCGGCGTGGCCGCTACTGCGCCGCCGGCTCCGCGGTCCGGTCGAAGAAATCGGCGACGATGGTGAAGCGGCGCAGTGTAAACCGGACCCCGTCTCCCAGGGGATGACCCAGTTCGGGTTCGTGGGCATAGATGCCGCCCCTGGCGGCAACGGCCTCGCCCAGCGGCGCGACCTCGTCGGCCGGGACGATCCGATCCTGGCCCCCGGACAGCACGATCACGTTGGATGCGTCGTCCGGAACGTTGGCGATCGGATCGTATTCCGAGGGACAGAAAGAGTACCAGGGCAGCTTTGCGGGCGACGAATCGATCGCAATGGCGTCGAACGCCTCGCGGCGCATATGCGGACCCATCGCAAAGATGCCCCCCATCGATATGCCATAGAGATAGGCCCGCTCGTAGCCTTGGGCCTTGATGAACTCGGCGATCTCGGCCTGATCCTCGCTGATCGGCTTCAACAGCGGGACGCCGTCAGATCCGCCATAGCCCCGATAGTCGAAGACGAACACGTCCATGCCGCGATCGGCGAAGAAAGTCAGCTTCTGACGCAACTGATCGGCGCGCATCGCGTTGCCCTGCAGGAACAGCAGCGCCGGCCGCGCCTCGCCGCCCTTTGACGATGAAACCCGATAGCCCAGCAACGAAGGACGATCCGGTCGGTCGATGCGCATGGCATCGTAGGCGTATCCGCCGATCGTCGGCGCCGGAAGACCCTGGTTTGCGAGATCCCGCCAGTTCTCGAAAGTGACCGCCTCGATGCCGAAGATCCCGCACACGCGCTCGTCGTCGCCCGGGCCCGCGCCGGCACAGCCGACCAGGCTTGACCCAAGTAAAGTCAGCAAAACGATCTGCAAGACGCCTTTCAAGGATCCGTCAAATCTGGCCATAACGATCGGTCCGCGCGTTGCGACGCGCCCGCGCTCACCCCCCGGTGTGGGCGAACTCCCAATAAAGCTCCTTGGCCAGGCGGTACATGGGGCCTGGCTGCAGGTCGCGGTCTTCGTAACGGCCGACGAACATCACCTTGCCGTAGTTCCCGGTGCTGAAGATCTCGTCGGCATCATGCAGGTCTTCCGGAAGGACCCTGGTCTCGTGCACGTCGACGCCCCGGTCCGCCAGCAGGCCGATCACCCGCTGGCGCGTGATGCCGTTCAAAAAGGTGCCGTTCGGTGCTGGCGTAAACACCGCGCCGTCCTTTGCGTAGAACAGGTTCGCCGTCGCGAATTCCGCAACATTGCCCAGCGCATCCAGCATGACCGCATTGTCATAGCCCTTCGCCTTGATCTCCTGCATGGCCCTGCCGGCGTTGGGATAGAGGCACGACGCCTTTGCGTCGGTGGGCGCCATATCCGGCGCCGGGCGCCGCCGCGACGTCACGCAGGCAGAGAAACCGTTGTCCGGCGGCAACGGCGCCTCCCAGATATTGAGGGCGAACTGGGTGGTCTCGGGGTCGGGCGCGATCCAGCCGTCTTCGGCCCAATACATCGGTTTGATGTAAAGCGGCGTTCCGCTGGGATACTTGGCGATCCCTTCGCGGGCAATCTCCACGATCTCCCCGGGGTTCTTGAAAGGGTTCATTCCGAAGGACTGCGCCGAACGGCAGGTGCGTTCCGCGTGGCGGTCCAGATCCGGCGCGACGCCCTCGAACGCGCGGGCGCCGTCGAAGACCATCGAAGACAGCCAGGTTCCCAGAGTCATCGCCGACATGATCGGCGTTCTGCCTTCCAGCCACTCACCGTTAAACCAGGTATAAGCCGACATGCCAGGAGCCCCGAGCCGTTGATCGCACCGGGCTAATCCAGCACGTCACAGGAAACGGCGCAACACCCCAGGCCAACTGGCCGGGGGCGGCGAAGACTGCATCGATATGGAGTTGTCGGAAGCAAAAAATGAAGGCCGGCCGCACGCCGCCTCCCTGTAGACGCGTGCGGCCGGCCTTGACGGTGTGATTATCCCGTCGCGATGTCCGTTGGCTTCGGCAGAACAAGAAGGGCAAGCCGGCCGCCCGGCGCGGGCACCGACAGCATGCCGGCCTGCAAGGTCTTCAGCCAAGAAATCCAGTTCACGGTCATCGTCCCCGTATTCCTCTTTTGTTTACCGCGCACCCTAAGCACGGGCCGGGTTGAGGTAGTAAACCTTGCACTCCGAGGCTTTCGTCCGCACCTTGCGCGCCGCGCGCGCCCCAGGCATCGGCCTCTCCGGCAACACCGGCCGGTCTGCGCCATCAAGCGAACCGACCATGTCCAGCGCGAAATGAAATGCCGCGCTACCCCGTTTCAGTCGAACCACGTCACACATAGGACCCCTCTCCCTTACACACTTGCTCGTCGTTTGATTGTTATCGTTTATGGCTTTTCGCCTCTGTTTGGGCTGATATCCGCAAGCGGTGTGCCAGACTGGCTGCATTTTCTCTAAAATGCTGTTTTTCATACATCTTTACGCGTGTTTAACCCTGATTTCGGTCATCTTCCGGTAACAGATGGCGTCAAATCGGCGACGCCCGGGCCGAATGCATTGCAATTTGCGACGCGGCAATTCCGGCGCTTGCGGATCGCATGGCATTGGGTAGGGTGCGGCGATGCAGATTATCTACCATCTCGCCCGGGAACGGGCGTGGCAGGAAGCCGGCAGGACCGGCACCTACCAGGGCGCACCCGAAGACCGAAGCGACGGGTTCCTCCATTTCTCGACCGCCGGTCAGATCGTCGAAAGCGCCGCCCGGCACAAGGCCGGGCAGCCTGACCTGGTTCTGCTGGCCGTCGACGCAGACCTTCTGGGCGCAGCCCTGCGTTGGGAAACGTCGCGCGGCGGCGCCTTGTTTCCACATCTCTACGGCGACCTGCCGGTGAACGCTGTCTTATGGGCAAAACCGCTGCCGCTCGGGCCCGACGGGGCGCATCGGTTCCCGCCCCTGGCCTGACCATGTCGCTGGCCGGCCTCGCCTTGCCGCTGTTGCGGCGGCTGGACCCTGAAACGGCACACCGCCTGACCATTCAGGCGCTGCGCCTGGGGCTGGGACCCTCGCAGGCGGCGACGCCGGACCCGGCCCTGGCCCAGACCCTCTGGGGCCTCAGCTTCCCCTCGCCCTTGGGCCTGGCCGCGGGGTTCGACAAGGACGCCGAAGCCTTCCCGGCGCTGCTGCAGGCTGGTTTTGGCTTCGTGGAGATCGGGACCGTCACGCCGCGACCGCAGGCCGGAAACCCGCGACCAAGGCTGTTCAGGCTGCCGGAAGACGGTGCCGTCATCAACCGCATGGGCTTTAACAACGCCGGCATGGAGGCCGCGGCGGCGCGGCTGCGGGAACGGGACCGCGACGCAGGCATTGTCGGGATCAACATCGGTCGCAACAAGGACACCGCGGACCCGGTCGACGACTACCGGCGCTGCGCGGAACGTCTGGCGCCGCTGGCCGATTATCTGGTTGTCAATGTCTCCTCGCCCAACACTCCGGGGCTGCGGGAGATGCAAAGCCGGGAGACGCTGCTGGAATTGGTTGAAGCGGTGCGGGCGGCGGCGGGCCGCGAGCGGGCACCGCCGCTTCTGGTCAAGATCGCGCCGGACCTGGACGACGCCGGCGTCGCCGAGATCTGCGCCTTCGCGCAAGAAGCCGGCCCTGACGGACTGGTGGTGTCGAACACGACGATCGCCCGGCCGACGACCCTGACCGGCGCCGAGCGGAAACAGGCGGGCGGGTTGAGCGGCGCGCCTCTTTTCGAACCCTCCACGTTACTGTTGCGGGACGTCTTCGCCCGGACGGATGGCAGGATCCCATTGATCGGTGTCGGCGGAATTCACGACGGGCGCACGGCCTACGCCAAGATCCGCGCCGGCGCTTCGCTGGTTCAGCTCTACACGGCGCTCGCCTACCAGGGACCGGGGTTGATTGCCCGCATTCTGGAGGATTTGGCGGCGCGCCTGCGGGCGGACGGATTCGAAAACCTGACCGAGGCGGTCGGAGCCGATCACCGTTGAACCGGCTGCGCTTGCAGCATTTCGCGAACACGCGTAGGCTCTGGCCGCCCTGGCCATGAGCAAGGAGTGACCGGCGCAGGTCGACCAAATGTCCTTTACTTGGCACATCGCGATCTTCGCCTGCTATCTGGTAGCCGCGCTTGGCGCAGTGGTCGCATTCCCAACAATCTTTCCCGCGGCGTCAGAAGGCGCAAACATGGTGTTCGGCGTCATGGTGTTCCTGTTGGGCGCCGTCGCGCACGAAGTGGTCACCCGACGGGTGAACGAAGCGGTCCACCTTCGGCGTATGGTGGCCCTGAAAAAGGCTTACGACGTCAACCGCGAGGAGATGTCGCTGGCCCGCGACGAGGTCCGCCGGATATTCGAATCGCTGGAAAGCATGGGCCGCACCGGCATGCCCGCGCCGGAGGCCCGCGAGCTGCGCGAGGTCGCCAGCGAGGTCAAGGTGCTGCACTCTTTGGTCGAGCAGCTCTACAGCGAAGGCACGCCGATGCACCAGGCGCCCGCAGCGCGCCTGGAGCCGGTCCTGGACACCGGCGCCCCGTCCCGGCCCAAAAGCCGCACACCGGCCGCCAACGCGGACAGCGCCGAACCGCCGTCCACCGGCAATCTCCGCGTCGTCAGCGCGCTGACCGACGAACACGAGGTGCTGGACATCGTCAAGGACGGTTTGCGCAAGGATCGGGTAGACCTTTATCTGCAGCCAATCGTCAGCCTTCCCCAGCGCAAGCATCGGTACTTCGAGTGCTTCAGCCGGATCCGGGCCGAGGATGGCGGGATCGTCACGCCTGAGGCTTATATTGCGGTTGCCAAGAAAGAAGGCCTGATCACCGCAATCGACAACATGCTGCTGTTCCGAAGCACGCAGCTGTTGCGCAAACTGCAAAGCCAGGACTTCTCGCTGGCCTTCTTCCTCAACATGTCCGCCCATTCCCTGAACGACCGCAACTTCTTCCGCGATTTCATCGACTATCTGGAAAAGCACGCCGAACTGGCCCCGAACGTCGTCTTGGAGCTGAGCCATGACGACCTGCAGAACCTGAACGAGGATTCCAGGCGCGACCTGCTGCGCCTGTCCAAGCTGGGCTACCGGTTCTCGCTGGACGGTGTCCTGGACATGGAACTGGACCTGTCGATGCTGAAGCAGCATCTGTTCGATTTCGTCAAGATTGACGCCAGCGTGCTCCTGGAATCGGGCGAGGACGGAGAAAGCGGCGGCAACGTCCGGCAGCTGAAGCAGATGCTGGACGAAAACGGGATCGACCTGATCGTGGAAAAGATCGAAACCGAACAAATGCTGGTGGAGTTGCTGGACTTCAACATCGACTTCGGCCAGGGGTTCCTGTTCGGCGAGCCGCGCCTCAGCGGCCAGGTCGAAACCGCCGCCGCGTCGGGCGATTGACCTTCGGGCCAAGACCGCCGATATCACTTCCATGAGCCTTTCGAAGATCCCCGGCATGGCCGCGATTGCCGACGCCTACGACCTGTTCGTTGTCGATCAATGGGGCGTTCTGCACGACGGCAGCAAGACCCACCCCGGCGCGGTCGAGGCGCTGGTGGCCCTGAAGGACGCCGGCAAGACTGTGGTCGTGCTGTCCAATTCCGGCAAGCCCGCCGGCCACTCCTACGAGCGCATGGAGGCGCTGGGGATCGACCGGTCTTTGTATGTGGACGTGGTGACCTCGGGAGAGGACGTCCGGCGCCATATGGACCGCAGGCCCGACCCGTTCTATGCCGGCCTGGGCCGCCGCTTCTTTATCTTTGCCTGGGACGCCGACCGATCGCTGACCGAAGGCCTGGACTACGACGAGGTGAGCCGGATCGAAGACGCCGATTTCGTCATCGCCGCCGGAACGGACCGCGACCCGATCGACGCCTACCGCGCCGAACTGGAGGCGGCCCGCGCGCGCGACCTGCCGATGATCTGCGCCAATCCCGATCTGATCAGCGTTCAGCCGGACGGCAGCCTGAAGATGTGCCCCGGCGCGATCGCCAAGGCGTACGAACAGATGGGCGGCACCGTGCGATGGCACGGCAAGCCGACCCGGTCGATCTACGAACTGTGTTTCGAGGTGGCCGGCCCCTACGGAAAGGGGATCGGCGTGGGCGATTCCCTGCTGCACGATATCAAAGGCGCGGAAAACGCCGGTTTGGATTCCGTTTTCGTTGTCAACGGCATCCATCGCGATGACGTCGGCCCCAAGGCCACCGAGAGCGCGCTTGTCGCACTGGCCGATCGACACGGCACGGCCCCGACCTTCGCGCTCTGCAGTTTCGTCTGGTAGCGCCGGCCTGCGTCAGGGCCTCCGGGTCGACTTGCCGCGCCCCGATCGGATATGATCGCTACGGCAATAAAGGGGCGCTGGATCCATGACGGATACGAACAAACCGACGCTGGACGACTGGACCGCAGCAGCGACCAAGGAGCTGCGCGGCCGCCCGCTGGAAGACCTCGTCTGGCACACGCCCGAGGGAATCCCCGTCAAGCCGCTTTACTCGGCCGAGGATCTCGAGGGCCTGGAGCACATGGGCGGACTTCCCGGCTCTGCGCCGTTCGTCCGCGGGCCGCGGGCCACCATGTATACCGGGAGGCCCTGGACCGTCAGGCAATATGCCGGCTTCTCGACGGCGGAGGATTCCAACGCCTTTTATCGGAAGAACCTGGCGGCCGGACAGATGGGACTGTCGGTTGCCTTCGATCTGGCGACTCATCGCGGCTACGATTCCGATCACCCGCGGGTGGTCGGCGACGTGGGCAAGGCCGGCGTCGCGATCGATTCCGTCGAAGACATGAAGATCCTGTTCGACGGCATCCCGTTGGACAGGATGTCCGTCTCCATGACCATGAACGGCGCCGTTCTGCCGGTCCTTGCCGGTTACATCGTCGCGGGCGAAGAGCAGGGCGTGCCCCAGGAAAAACTCTCCGGAACGATCCAGAACGACATCCTGAAGGAGTTCATGGTCCGCAACACCTACATCTACCCACCCGGGCCGTCGATGCGGATCGTTGCGGACATCATCGAGCATTGCGCCGGGCACTTGCCGCGCTTCAACTCGATCTCGATTTCCGGCTACCACATGCAGGAAGCCGGCGCGACCCAGGTCCAGGAACTGGCCTTCACGATCGCCGACGGAATCGAATATGTCCGGGCCGCCAAGTCGAAGGGGCTGGACGTGGACGCCTTCGCGCCGCGCCTGTCCTTCTTCTTCGCCATCGGGATGAACTTCTTCATGGAGGTCGCGAAGCTGCGCGCCGCGCGCTACCTGTGGGCAACGTTGATGGAGCGGCATTTCCAGCCGAAAGACCCGCGCGCCTGCATGCTGCGCACCCATTGCCAGACGTCCGGCGTCTCGCTCACCGAACAGGATCCGTACAACAACGTGGTGCGCACGACGGTCGAGGCGCTTGCGGCGGCGCTTGGCGGCACGCAGTCTCTGCATACCAACTCGTTCGACGAGGCAGTCGGGCTCCCGACGCCCGCCTCGGCCCGCATCGCCCGCAATACCCAACTGATCCTGCAGGAGGAGGCCGGGATCACCCGCACCGTCGATCCGCTGGCGGGCTCCTATTATGTGGAAAGCCTGACCGCGAGCCTGATCAAGGAAGCGGGCAAGCTGATCGACGAAGTCGAGGCGCTTGGCGGCATGACCAAGGCGATCGATGCCGGCATGCCGAAGATGCG